>Ga0209187_1000132_pt1 | contig 164981 bp, 141 predicted proteins | sample BantaG_FD_187430 | JGI IMG/M metagenome (GOLD analysis project Ga0209187, IMG submission 187430) | Marine algal microbial communities from Bantry Bay, Ireland - BantryBay_4 metaG (SPAdes) (version 2) | ecosystem: Host-associated > Algae > Red algae > Unclassified | place: Bantry Bay, Ireland...
AAAATAAAAAAACAAAGTTCATCTCTCCAGTCGGCCTACGGCCTCCTTCCGAGATGAACTTTACTCCTTGAATGCAAAGAGTAAGATCATTATTATTTCACTAAGACACAGTTAAATGAACTATTCCACTTCTTGTTGAAATTAAAATTATTTTTGGCCAACGTTGTTTAACCCAAGATGAATATATAATTTTGTATTTGTCAAACTAATCCATAATTATAGTTGGATTAGGTAAATTTCAAACTTGATATTTTCATTTTTGTAAAGAAATTGATGAAATTTATTACCATTCCTGAAGTTATTTTTCTAGATAAAATAGAAAGACTCAAATAAAAATTTGCATCTTAGATAAAAGTTTATAATTTTGTTGAAGATAGGTTTCAAGCTTCACTTAATTATTTATTTTAGTTTTACACCAGTAACCATATTTAATAATAGCTAGTTTTACTACTAGTTTTAATTACTACTACTATGAAAAAAGCAATACTACTATTTGCTTTTTTCTCCATATGTCTGACTACTTTCGCCCAGCAAGGGGTGGATTACTATTGGGCTTCAGGAGAAAAAATAAGCGTTCAAAAAAATCCAGAAACATTCATTCTTCATTTTAAAGAGGCTGCAAAGTTCGATAACTTTAGTGCCGTTAAAAAAAGAAGAGGACTTTCAAAAATTGAATCTTTTTCAAGAAATCAATTTGTAATTGTTCAGCAATCAACCAATCAAAATAAATCAGCAAACGACTTACTACAATCTCTTGATCTATCAAATGACGATGTTGTTATTCATGAAGCTCTGCAATTGGATGATGGATTTTTACATTACCCAATGGATGAGGTGGTGATAAAAATGAAAAGGAGAGAAGACCCAATCGCTATTAAACAATTAGCAAAAAAATTCAATGCGGAGCTACAAAAACAACAAGATGATATTTATATCTATAAAATGAAAGATATAAATATGGTTTTGGCTTTTGCAAATCTTGTAGAGGAATCGGGTTTAGTTCAATGGGCAACACCTGATTTTTATGCCCCTATAGTAAAAGATAATGATCCTAACTACGGCGAGCAATTTCAATTAAATAATACGGGTCAAACTATTGATGGAGTTACTGGATTAAATGATATGGATGTAGATGCTCCTGAAGCTTGGACAATGTCAACTGGTTCAGCAAGTATTACTGTTGCTGTAATGGATGACGGAGTTGAAGCACATGAAGACCTAGTTGATGAGAGTGGAAATAGTAGAGTGCTTAATGGTTTCACGCCAAGTAATGGTGGTAATGGAGCACCTGAGACAGGAGGAGATCACGGTCAAGCAGTTAGTGGGATAATCGCGGCATCACATAACAATATTGGTGTTCGAGGACTAGCTCCTAAGGTAAAAATTTTACCAGTAAATATTTTAAATGGATCTACCACTCAACAAATTGCTGATGGCTATACTTTTGCAAGACAAAATGGCGCAGACGTATTTAGTAGTTCATGGAGTTATCAATCCTGCACTGCTAATTATTCAAACATCACACAAGCCATTACGGATGTTGCTAACTTAGGAAGAAATGGAAAAGGTGCATTCATGGCATTTACAGCTGGGAATAATGGAAGATCAAATTGCATAAATTACCCAGCAAGATTACAAAACGTAATCGCGGTAGGTGCTGTTACTCAAATAGGCGAGCATGCTTCTTACAGTAATCAAGGTCCAAACATTGATATCGTAGCTCCATCTAGAGCTGCAAGTACTCAAGCAGGTGCAGGGGTTAGAACTATTGATAGAATGGGTGCAAAAGGATATAATTCAGGGAACTACTCCAATACTTTTGGTGGAACCTCTGCTGCTTGTCCAGTAGTTAGTGGTTGTGCAGCATTAGTGCTTTCTGTAAATCCTAATTTAACAAAAGACGAGTTAGAGAATATTTTAAAATCTACTGCTAGTGACATGGGAGCGAGTGGATTTGATAATACTTATGGTAATGGAAGAGTAAATGCGTATCAAGCAGTTTTGGCTGCTGGTTCTACAACAAATCCAACTTGTACAGATGGAGTGCAAAATGGAGATGAAACGGGTATTGATTGCGGTGGCTCAAATTGTAATGATTGTCTAATTGCTTATTGTAGTGCGACAGGTTCAAATTCTAATTATGAATATATTGATAAAGTTCAATTAGGTAGTATTAATAATACTTCTGGGAATAATGGAAGTTATGCTGATTTTACTAATCTTTATACTAGTCTAGGAGCAGGGAACAGTTATACCATTACCTTAACTCCAGGATTTCAAGGAACGGTATATAACGAATTTTGGTCAGTATGGATTGACTATAACAAGGATGGCGATTTTATAGATGCAGGAGAAAAAGTATTTGAAGGAACCAATGGCAGTGCAACTATAAGTGGCTCATTTAGCGTTCCAACATCAGTTTCGGATGGTAACACAAGAATGAGAATTTCCATGAAATGGAATGCATATGCAGCTAGCGCTTGTGAAACCTTTAACTATGGAGAAATTGAAGATTATGGAATTTTACTAATTGCTGGTTCAACGTCGAGCTGCAGTGATGGAATTCAAAACGGAAATGAAACTGGGGTAGATTGTGGAGGACCAGATTGTGCTCCTTGTTTCACATGTAATGATGGAATTCAAAATGGAAACGAAACTGGAGTAGATTGTGGAGGGCCAGATTGTGCTCCCTGTCAAACAAGTTCATCATGTGATTTAATATCTTTTACAACATCTAGTCCATATGGATACGGTGGAGCTCAAGATAAAGGCGAGGTGATCGTTTTGGACGAAAATGCAATCAAGATCGAGAACAATGCTTGGAAGGTTATTGATTTCGATTATAATATTACTCCGAATACAATGATTTCATTTGAATACGCATCTACAGTAGTAGGTGAAATATCTGGTATTGGTCTAGATAATAATCTAAGCCTTTCTTCTAATTATACATTTAAGCTGGCGGGATCTCAAAATTGGGGTTTAAGCAATTACAATAATTACAATGAACTTGGTACTTGGAAAAGCTACACTATTCCAGTGGGAGATTTCTACACAGGTAACTTTAATTATCTGTTTTTTGTTTCCGACTTTGATGCTTCTCCACAAAATTCAAACGCCTACTTTAGAAATATCCAAGTATTTGAGAATTCAAATAATTGTGTAAATCCTAACCCATTAGATGGTAGTCCTATTGATCAGGGTGGAGATTATTCAGCAGAAGGAAACATCTTAATAGAGAAATGGAGTGACATAGGTGGAGGTCTTGATATAGAATTAATTCCAGTATCTACAATTCCAACTTCCACACAAAATATAAATATTAGCGAAAAGCCATTTAACACAGGAGATAATTATGAAGTAAGAATGAGAGGGTATATGTGTCCTCCTCAAACTGGAAATTATACCTTTTGGATTTCAAGTAATGATAACGGAGAATTGTGGCTAAGCACTAATGACGAGGTTGTGAATAAACAGCTGATTGCAAATCTGCCTGGCTGGACACCTTCTAAAGATTGGACGAAATATCCTCAACGAAAATCTGTGGAAATTGCCTTGGTTGAAGGTCAATGCTATTATTTAGAAGCCTTTGTTAAAGAGCAGACAGGGGGTTATAATCTTGCAGTGGAATGGACTTTGCTTAATGGAGTGATTGAAAGACCTATTCAAGGATCTTATTTGTCTCCAGGTGGTCCAATTACAGATTTTAATAATGAAGATTTAAAAGAAGAATTAGAGTATAATGTAATGGTATTTCCAAACCCAACTTCAGGTCTTATCAATATTAAATCTACAGGTGCTACCTATCAAAATGCAACCCTAGGTGTATTCAATGCGAATGGACAAATGCTAAAAACAATTGAACATAATAATCAGCATACAGTAATTGATATGGAGGCTTTTGATAATGGATTATACATTATACAAATTCTTAAAATGAACGGAGAAACAGAGATATTAAAAATTGTAAAAACCTAAAATAATACTACACCTTTTTAGGTTTAAGCCCGAAGACACCCCTTCGGGCTTTTTTATTTTTTAAAATTTTCTTCGGAAGATAATATTTAATTGTTGAGTTCTAGGGCTGCTACTGAAATCTCCTGAACTAAACAGCGGACCTAATGCTTCTCTGAAGCCGTAGTTAATACCAATGCTTGTTCTGGATTGAATAACATAATTCAAATCTATACTTAAACCGGTAGACCAAAAACCATTGCTTAAATTATTTTGATCCACAAGGATTTCTCCATTTGTATAATTAAAATCATCGCGTTTCGTATCGATGAAATCTAATTGGTTGCTAAGATTAATTAGATAATTGTATCCTAAGTTCGCTTCTACATTTAGGGAAAACTTCTGCAAATTAATTACATTGAAACTTAGCAAACTTTCTAGTGTGGCTAGTTTTAATTGATGCTTGGAATTAATCGAACTGTTTAAAGTAGCACTTGGCTCAGCAGTTAGTGCTCTTCTAATATTAAATTTAGAACTTACAAACCCATATGGAGTAGCTAATTGTACATTATCATAACTATTTTCACCATTAACTTCTTGACCTTCATCATAATTCAGCACCGCATTGTGTCCAGACCTGTTTTCATTTTGAGAATAGGAAAAACGAACGCCAGCAGATAGTTTTGAGATTACTTCTTTTTTAAAAGCTAGTCCAATTTGGTATCCATAATCATTTCCATTTTCAAAATCCGCAGGAGAAAGTGCAGACTGATAATTTGTATTCAATTGATCATTCCAAAATAATAAACCTCCACTAAATTCTATAAGTGTTTCTTTTTTCTTCTTTAACGGTTGAATGGCCATAGCTGGAAGTGTTAACTTCAATTTGTCTTTGTCTATTGTGGTATTTGATATAACAGTTTGTAAAGGAAGTTTATCAATATACATTGATTCTGGAAGTAAACTTTTACTTTTATACCTTTCCTGAAGGTTACCTGACTCAGTATTATTTGCAGTATGTGTAATTGCAGGCTGTGTAGTTGCAACTGGCAATTTTTGATCAATGGTTGAAATTATATTTGAATTGCTGTTCATTTCATTCTCCGGATTGAAAGACTTAAATGAGCTTGGTAATTGCCTCACGTAATTTTCGATTGAAGGACCTAATTGATTCAACAGTTTGCTTTGATTTTCTATTGTGTTCTTTTCTTCACTAATATCTTTTTCTGCATTGATATAATTATTTCCATTTGTCCGATTAAATGGGGTAGTGGCTTCATTATAGTTCTCTATTTCGTTCTCTGACTCAATTATACCATTTTCGATGTTGCTATTTTTCTTTGCATTAGTCTGAGTGGGTGGAGTAACGATTTTGCTTTCCGTTTCTTTTCCTGAGGCTATAATAGCATTGTCAGATGATACATTGTTGTTTTGTTTTGAAGGAAGTAAAATTGATTCAAGCTTTTCATTTTCCTGAGATATTGAATCAAAATTTGAATTATAAATATATACCAGTCCAGAGGTTATTATAATAAAACCAATTATTCCTGAAAGCCAAACCCATAGAAACTTCCGTTCCTTTTCCTCCTTGTTGTTAAGTTTCGAATGTATTGCACCCAAAACAGAATCTTTTGGCTCGAGCCATGCTTCATTCTCCAAAGATTGGATTTCGAATGATTTTTTTAATATGTCGTCAAAGTTATTCATACCTATACTCCATTCCGTTTTCTATTAACATGCGTTGGAGAAATTTTCTTGCTTTAAATAATTGAGATTTAGATGTATTTTCTGATATTTCTAGTGCGTTTGATATTTCTTTGTGTGAAAAGCCATCCAGAACAAATAGGTTGAAAACTGTTCGATAACCGGCTGGTAATTTTTGTATCGTATTTGTTAGTTCTTTTAGAGATAAATTATCCAAAGCATTTGATTCTTTATTATCTGGTACGTACATAATTTCAGATAAATTAGAAAATAAAAGTTTGAAGGATGATTTTCTTAAATGTTGTAGACAAATATTCACGGTTAACTTTTTTATCCATGGTTCAAAAGGTCCTTTTTTAAAATCATATTTGTCCAAATTTTTAAAAATTTGAACAAAACTGTCTTGAAGAAAATCTTCTGCTTCTTGTCTGTTTTTTGCGTATCTCATACAAATCAAAAAAATCATTTTTTTATACCTGTGGTATAAATCATCGAAGGCAGACTTTTTTCCGCCTATTATTTCGAGGATTAAATGATTAATTGATGATTGTTGATTCATGTTTAATTTCTTGCAAAACTCAATTTAGAAACGTAAGACTTGCTGTACTTGTTTAAAGTTTGGCGGATTTCGTAAAACGAAATCCGCCATTTTGCAATCAATTTTTAACTAACTTTTTAACTTCTTTCAATCCCTCATTTTCACTAACTAAGAAATACATGCCGGCAGCTAAATGCCTAGCATCTATTGTTTTATTACTTAAGTTATACGTCCAATTCTTAACTTGCTCGCCCATTGCATTGAACAAACTAAGAAAAACTGTTCCTGTCTTAGCTTCCGTGAATTCAATCTCGAATTGATCAATGAATGGATTTGGATTCACCATCATCGTTACCTCTGTATTAAATACATTTCTTGTTGATGTTATAGTCGGTACCAAAACTGCATCAATTACGTGAACCACTCCGTTATCAGTAGTAATGTCGGCCACCGTGACTTGAGCATTATTAATAAACACTCCGTTTGCATCAATCATAACCATAACATCTTGACCATTAATAGTCATAATCGACTGGCCATCACTTAGGTCAGTGCTTAGGGCAGTTCCTGAAACAACATGATAAAGGAGTACTTGCGTCAATGATCCAGTAGGGTCAGCTAAAAGATCATCAAGCAATCCATCTGGTAAAGCAGCAAATGCTGCATCGGTTGGTGCGAATACAGTGAATGGACCGTCTTCACTCAAGGTTCCAGTTAGGCCTGCTGCAATAACTGCAGTTTCTAATGTATTATGCACATCTGAATTTACCACTACATCCAATACTGTTATTCTTGGAGGTAATAGCACTGCATCAATAACATGAACTACTCCATTATCAGTAACTATATCTGCTACTGTAACTTTTGCAGTGTTAATAAAAACACCATCTGCATTTATAGTCACGGTTACATCTTTACCATTAATTGTTTGAATAACTTGTCCATCTGAAAGATCTGTACTTAAGGCCTGACTACTCACCGCATGATACAATAAGATATCAGTTAGTACTCCCATTGGATCATTCAATAGTTCCGTCAAAGTTCCATCTGGTAAAGCAGCGAATGCATCATCAGTAGGAGCAAATAAGGTAAATGGACCATCTCCGTTCAAAGTTGTTTCCAAACCTGCAGCTAATACTGCGGTCTCCAATGTATTATGCACATCACTATTAACGACTACATCCACTACAGTGATTCTTGGAGGTAACAAAACAGCGTCGATAACATGTACAATCCCATTATCTGTTTGAATATCTGCCACTGTGACTTTTGCATCATTTATAAAAATACCATCTGCATTTATAGTTACTGTAACATCTTTTCCATTAATTGTAATGACCATTTGACCATCTGTTAAGTCAGTACTTCTGGCAACACCATTCACAGCATGATACAACAGAACATCTGTTAATGCACCCATTGGATCTGCTAATAAATCATCTAAGGCTCCATCTGGCAAGGCTGCAAATGCATCATCAGTAGGAGCAAATAATGTGAATGGCCCAGGACCGCTTAATGTGCCAGCTAAATCTGCTGCAATGACTGCAGCTTCTAAAGTATTATGATCATCACTATTGACTACGATATCAACTACAGTGATGGTTGGTATACTTAATACGGCATCTATCACATGTACTACTCCATTATCTGTTACGATATCTGCGACGATAACTTGTGCATCATTGATGAATACACCATCAGCATTAATAGTCACCGTTACATCGTTTCCATTGATAGTAGTTATCATTTGACCATCCATTAAATCTGTACTTAGCGCTTGACCATTAACTGCATGATATAATAGAATATCAGTCAACGCACCGTCTGGCTCTGCTAGTAGATCATCTAAAACTCCTGCAGGCAATGCAGCGAATGCATCATCTGTGGGTGCAAACAACGTAAATGGACCATCACCACTTAGTGTTCCAGCTAGATTTGCTGCAATTACTGCAGTTTCTAAAGTGTTGTGTACCTCACTATCAACTACAACGTCTACAACGGTCACTCTAGGAGGAAGAAGGACAGCATCTATGACATGAACTACGCCATTATCCGCAATCAAATCTATCACTGTAACTTGGGCATCATTTATAAAGACACCATCAGCATTAATGGTAACAGTCACATCTTTTCCATTAATAGTGGTAATCACTTGACCATCTGCTAGATCAGTGCTTAGTGCTTGACCATTTACTGCGTGATACAATAGAATATCAGTTAATTCTCCAGATGGATCAGTCAATAAACTATCTACCAATCCTTCTGGTAAGGCTGCAAAAGCATCGTCTGTTGGAGCAAACAATGTAAATGGACCATCACCGCTCAGGGTGACATCTAAACCAGCTGCTATAACAGCGGATTCTAAAGTATTATGATCAGCACTATTAACAACAATATCTACTATAGTGTTTTGTGCTGAAACTAATCCAAAGGAAAGACAAAGTAAAAATGAATATATTATTCTCTTCATTGTATAGGTTTTATTTTAATCAGTTTTTTAATCATGGTCGCGACCCACAATAATATATATGCATGATTCTTAAATAAGGTTGCCTGAGATTTAATTTTTTTGAAATTTAATTCAAAACCTTCCACAGATGTGAATAATACGCAGAAAAAAGAACTTATTTGCGGTTGTTTTTAACGAATAAGCGTTACATCACCTTTGATTAAGATTATTTCATTAGTATTTGCAAGCGTAGCTTTTAAGGAATAAATAAAAACACCAGAATTCATGCGTTGCCCTTTATAAGTTCCATCCCAAAATTCCGTGTGGGGCACATTTTGAAGCTGATCTTGTTCATATACTTGATTCCCCCAACGATCATAGATTTGCATTTCTAAGTTGCTTAAATTTAAATTATTGGAAAGATTTACTAATAAATAATCATTAATGTTGTCCCCGTTTGGAGAGAAAACATTTGGAATAAAAATGTCTGTCGATGATTCCAGAAACTCAATTTGAATTGACCTTGCTGCAACACAGCCATTGATGTCAACTACCTGAACCGTATAAATAGATATTTCTGGATCTGATAGTATAGGATTTAGACAATCACTGCAGGAAAGATTTTCAACTGGAGACCATTGCACACTAGCAATTTGATCATCAGTAATATTTACACTTGCTTCCAGAATATTTTCAAAATTTAAAGAAAAAATTAATGTTGATGGTAAGCTAAGTTCAAAATTACTAGGACTAGAAATAATGGCCATGGTGTCAAGCGCACAGCCATTTGCATCCAAGATTTCTATTTGATAACTATTGGCCGAGAGATTAGATATTTCGTTTTGATTATATGCTATTCCATTAATAATGTAACTGAATGGTAAATTAGATTGATCTAAAGGAGTGAACAGTAATCTACCATTTGGGATTTCAGAACAATCATCATCTTCCACATCTAATGAAATTAAACTTGGACTCGGCAGTGTATTAAAAATAATAGAGTCCAGTGCGATGCAATTGCTTTCTTGATTCTCAACTGTAATATAATAGGTCGATGATCTCATAACTTCAATACTAGCTAGAGTTGGGTCTGATAAAATTTCACCCAAAATGGTCGTCCATAAAATACTTGTTGGTCCATTACTAGAAATATTGGCATTTAGGATAACTGATTCATCACCGCATGGTCCATTAATAGAATTATCTAATTCAATATTCGGGGAATTGACATCTTGATAAATGAAAATGGAATCTATATTTTGACATAATGAATTTGTCTCAATTATTTCTAAGTAATGCCATCCACCATTATTAACTGTAATAGTACTTAGGCCATTGAAAGCTGGAATTGGGCCATCTTCATTATACCAAATATAATTCAGAGATGGACCTCTTGAAGAGCCCTCGGAAGAAATGTTTACCATAGGATTGTTACAAAGAATGGTATCTATCCCATTAGTGGATAAAACTATTGATGGAAGATCGAGTAGTTCTAAACGAATCGATGCATTAGAAAAGCAATTTTCAGAATCAATTACCCTGACAAATAAATTTTGATTTAGCCCATTGGTAATTTCAATAACATTATTTAAAGGATTGTTACCCGTTTCAGCATCGATCATATTCTGATGATAAGTTAACTGATGTAGTGGGTTGTTAGTAATCTGAGCATTAGCTGTACTCAGATCAAATTCAACATTGCCACCATTGCAAGCTGATAAGACAGCATTATTAATTACTGGTAATGGATTTATAGTCAATTGGACTGGAGTGCGAATAGATGAAACACAAGTTGGGTTGTCTAAGTCAATTGAAGATACATAATAAATATAGGTATCTGGGGTAGTCATATTCGGAGTAAAGGTAAGCGTTGCAGAATCCAGTAATGTACCACCACTTGCTTCAGAATACCACGCCGCCGTTTGATTAGGAGTTAAGCTTACCGATAAACTAACTGGTAAATCTGCAACACAAACTCTTAGATCTCCATTATTCGTTGGCGGATCTACAGTTGGGCAATCGCAATTTGGCGGATTTATAATTAAGGAATCTTCACAAGCATTAATACTTGTACCATTGATCATCAAAATTGTGGTTAATGCAATATCTTCAACACTGTAATTGCCACCGCCTAGATTATTGATGATTCCATCATTGACAGATAAAGTAGCATCTCCGGATGCATTTAGATTTACGCTATAAGTATTTAAATTTGAGGAACAAGAAATCGAAATTAAATTTAAATCTAAATTTTGAAAAACTTGTATTGTTGCAACGGCGGTATCAGGAGGGCAACTATTAGTTGAATTAACTTGATAACTGAATCTATATTGACCTGGGCTAATATTATTAAAGTTAACTTGGTTAGGATTATCAAGCACCACTCCTGTATTGTCTAAGTCCAACCACCTTCCAGAAGTCACGTTGACATCAGTTAGAAATTCAAATAGGTTATAATTTGTTTCATCATTGCACACATTGCCGCTGCCATTGTTGGCCACGTCATTTAATGGATCAACAAAAACCGTAAAGCTGGCAAAGTCTGAGCCGCCATCATCGGCAGTCAGCAAAATAAAATATTCGGTGTCGGTGGAAGGGCTTACTAAAGTCGTAGGTATGGTGTTGTTAATATTCGGCGGACTGGCAGAGTGATAACTTACGGCTGCTTCAGTGTTATTGATATCTGTGACTTCAATATCTAGTAATTCATAACGGTCTCCTTCACAGATACGGGCATCTGTGATATCAAGTTGGATCTCAGGTCCTTCCTGAACAGTTATGGTTTGACGATAGGTATAGTTTCGGCCACATATATCCCTGTAATCCCATTCAAGAATAACCTCTCCTGAACAGTTAAAGGTATTGTCTATAACAGTTGGAATAATCAATGCTGTAATCTCACAAAGCCCTGTTTCATTATTGCTAATCTCTAATGTAGGTCCAGCAGCAGGGATATCATCGCAACTTATGGTAATGTCATCTGGAGGATCTAAATACATAGGCTCCGCAGCTTCATTAACGGTGATGATTTGAAGGTGGTCAATAAAACGACCACAGTCATCAGTAAAATTCCAAGTCACTTCTATTTCGCCACCACATGCGTTATAATTATTTTCACTATTTGAAAAAACAGAGCCATTGATTGCGCATGTTCCAACTAAGCCATTAGTATAATCCAAGATTGTTTCCGAAGTTGGACCCTCGTCACAATCGATGGTTTTATCGTCAGGCGGATCTAAAAATTCAGCTTCTGGAGTAGGTTCAATAATGATAAATTGTTCTACGACTGTAGGAGTTAAGTTACAAGAATCTCTCACCTCCCATCTTCTAATGTAGGTTCCTCCATTACAAGGATTCGTTTGATCAATTATTATTGGTGCGACTGAGCCATCACCGATACAATTGTCAGTAAAATCTGCAGAAGGATCAGGCAGTATATCTGCTAAACAGAAAATTTCAGTTGGAGTACCTCCTGAAGAATTGGGATTCTCTGGAACGAAAGTAAAGGTAGGACTATCTGCATCTATAAAGGAAAAAACATCATTGATTAAATCACAACAATTAACAACACAGTCATAACTGCTAACCATATCACCAATAAGTGGAATTGGGGCTGCTCCTTTTCTATTGTAAGAATAAACCATAAACTCTCCACATTGATTACTAGTAAAACTATAATTATCTCCTTGTGCAATGTCAACCACCATTCCATATTGATCAACGATCAGGATGTATTCAATATAAGGAGCATTTTGGTTGTATCCGTTTATGGTGATATCGAGGGTCGCTGTTGGACAGAGAGCATTTGCACTTAAAGCAATCGTACCTGCATCAGGTTCACAGGTTTCATTGCAACCTGCGGAATTTGCACATCCAATTCCATCATCATCATCATCAAAAATTAGATACCAATTAACTATTATAGTTTCATCAAAAAAGGTATCGTCTTCAGCTCTTAGTGTCCAATTCCCATTCACACTACCACTTAGATCTTCAAGACAGCCTTGAAAGGGATAATAACTGCCATTGTAAGATGAATTTGCATCCCAATTATCATCTGTATTAAAAACTGCAGCATGGGTAGGATCTGGACTTGGAGTAGCGCTACAGGCTACAAAACAAATATTGAATACCATATCAGCATTGACATTGATCCCTGAATCATCCATTAAGTTAATCGTACTTCCGTTTGGAGCGATTAAATCCATTTGGAGTTCTTTAATAGCATCAGTTGTGACGTCAATACAAACTCTGCAAAGACCTTGACCATTAACTTCTAATATATCATTTGTAGACCCGGAAATGTTGATTGTACTAGTTCGAAAAGCATTACTAGGAATAAAAACGGGACAATCAATGCATTCGCATTGCCCATTGAGGAATTGTACGAACAATATTAATGTAAAGAAAATAACAATTTTCTTCATTGGTTTTTTGCTTTATAAGTAATATACAAAAATTGTAGCATTGGTTGCCTAGCGAATTAATAAAGGTAATTATACAGATGATAAGGAAAAAATGATCCTAACACGAATATAAATATTGGAGTAATTTTCTCCAAGTGTTATTGAAAATTAGAGTACGCTTAAGATTAGTAATTAAATTAGCTGTCCCTTATGAAACGATCTCACATGCGCGCCAAAAGAGGAATGTGGGTGAGATTGATTCGAGCATTGCGATTAGCTGAACTGAGGTAAAAGAAAAGGCTATGACCAAGTAGCGAATTGTTAGATACATTTTATATTAAAAATTGTGAAGTATGGTCAGCGAATTTTCAGCATTACAAATTTAAGTTGAATTCGGACAAATGTTTTGCCCTGTTAAAAGCAAGGCTAGGTTTGTTTGCGAGATCTTTATTTTTCAAGCATATTGTGGTTTGGTGCGGATGAAACATTGAAACAATTTAGAATTATCATGGATCAAGTGTCTCCTAAATTGTTGATGACATTGCATATGTATGCGGATCTATACTTCGATAAATTGGGGAGTAGAGTGGTAAAACCATTGGGAGATACAAATAAAAAGATTCCGATGAATAAGTTGTTGTAGATATTCTGAGTATGACTTGAATAAAATGCTTGATGCCGTTAGGAAATAAAATAAGGAGTAAATTACAATGCGATTCGAAGCAATGGATAACGCTGCAACCAGTATTTACATAACTCCTGAATTATATAAAATACTAGTTTCAGTCGGTGATAGAATTCGTATATACAAGATTTTCCAGCAGTAATTGTGGGTACTCAATTTAAAGTGGAAGGAGAGAAGGTTAGATTGTTTATGCAAAGGGGAAGGGTTTGAGGGCGCAACATTTAGATATGGATTTAAGTTGTAAAGTTGCATACAGAGATAGAACGAAATTTTGCTCTTATTCAAATTTGGTAATCGCGGGTTGTAAGTATAGTGGAGATATTATTCTTATTCGACGCATAGTTGGTACTGCGGAATATATTGAATTAGATTTAAATACTTTAAGTGAAGACGAAGTCACCTATGTAAGCTTTACGTGTAATGCATTTTCCAATGAAGCATTGTCTCCAACCTTAGTAGTAGGTTGGATGAATAGTAAGTATCCAATGAAAATATCTAGGAAAGGAGTCGCTTATGAACCAACTGCTGTTCAGCATCAAGTGAGCGTCAATCAATCCTTAACCAAGGGAATGGTGTTCGGTGTCTTGGATGTGAACAGAGAGAAATCATTTTTTAATTAAAATAAAACCGCATGCGAAATGTGAGCGGGTTTATTTATTTAAAATTTAGATGATCGATCGAGATTTTTTTTCCTGACTCAGCGAAGCTTTGTAGTCCTAGATAATTATCAGCCATATTGGGGTCTGCCTTTATGTACCGGAAGTTTTTATATCGCCAAAAAGCCATGGCTGCTCCTGCATAAAAGATAAAAGATGGCAATGCATTTTGTTCATCTTTTGTTAGGACACTTATTTCTTGATATCCTTTTAAAAGTGCATTAATCTTCTTTACAACAATTGTTTTATGATCATTGCATGTTCCAATGATCGACATACCAATATCAAAAATGCGATAGTAAAACGTGGCTTCTTCAAAGTCCATGATACAAGCTGCGGTTTCATCTTCACTTACGATAATGTTGTTGTCAAATATATCGCCGTGTATTAATGCCTTTGGTAGATCTTTGTTTAACCATGGCTTAATAGTTTCTTTAACACCCGATAACCAATCTTGAAATGGAGAATCAGTTTCGTAATCTTGTAAATCAGAAAAATGCTCCATGCCATAACTTAAGCTTTTGGGTAAATGTTGGGGTGCTTTTATCAAATGTAATCTTGCTTGTTCTTTTCCAATAAATTGTAGTACAGGCAATTTTAAATCAGTGATAACCTTGCCTTCAAGAAATTCTTTTAGCATTACTGGTTTTTTATTCCAAATGCTAATCAATTCATTAGATTTTGTTTTTATAATTTTAGACGTTTTGAAATTATATTTATTTAAATGAATTAATAGCTCAGCTAATAAGGTCGACTCTTCAAATGATTTATGTTGGCAAATGGTTAAAACAAAATTCGCATCTTCTGTTTTGATTAAATAATTATCATTTTCAGAACCTCCTGTTAATAATTTAGTTGAGTTGATATTTGTTAAAGGATAATCCTTAAGAATTTCTTGTATTTGTGATTTTGATATGTTCGCATTCATTTGAAAAGCTTTGTTTAATTATGATTTACGTTTTTTTTACAAACTCTGTCAGTATGACAATATGCTGATCGTTCACCCGCCCTTCAATTTGACTCGCATTATATTTGACTAACGAAATCCGCCTGACTGGCGTTCCTCTTTTGGCTATAAAGTTAGCGCCTTTTACATTGAGGTCTTTGATTAAAACTACGGAATCTCCATTTTGAAGCACATGCCCATTGGCGTCTTTGTGAATGATCTGATCATCACCGAATCCTGCTTGAGCCCAAGCTAAAGTATCATCATCTAAGAAAAGCATATTTAGTAAATCTACAGCCCATTCTTCATTGCTGAGAGATGATAATAATCTATGCGCCATTGCTTGTACAGGAGGTTCTTGACTCCACATACTTTCATTAAGGCATCGCCAATGATTAGGATCTAAATTACTTAGATCATTGATTTGGTTTAAGCATTTATCGCAAACACAAACTTGGTATTCTAACACCTTTTTTGATTTTGGAGGAACTGTATAGCCTTCTAAATTATTCGTGGAATTACATAATTCACATTTCGATTCAGCTCGTTCTAACAATTCAGTTGAGATACTCATTTAAATTAATTTTATGCAAAGCTAAAATTAAATTAAAAACTGTTTATAGATAGTATCTATTGCTTAATCAGGTAATGAGCTTAGGCTTATTTAGTGAAGGGCACAGGCAGACTGCAAGAAATTTCGAAAACTTTAGAATGGTAAGAGTAATTATGTTAAATCAATATTTGGAGGATAAGTATTAATAGTCCAAAGTTGGGCGGACAAATCAAATTGGAGCTCGTCAATTAGACTTTTTTGAAAAGATGATGGTAGACCAAAGCTATAAATAAAAATCCTCTGTGCTAATTGAGCACAGAGGATTTACTTTTCATAAAAGCATATTTTTAGCTTCTAGTAGCCGGAGCAGCAGGGGCTGCTACGAAATACGTTCTTTTAAATTTTCTAGTAAACATAGTATGTGTTTTTAATATTAATAAATCAATTTCCGTAATTCTATCTAATAACGCGCAAAATAATAGTTTGTTTACTAAGATGCTACTTTAATAATATTTTAAATAATTAATAAATAATTATAAAACAGAATATAATACTGTTTTTTAGTCTAAAATCTACTATTTTTTGTTTTAGGAATATTTTAGAGATTAAAGAAGTGGTTGGAGGCTTATATAGACAAATATGGTTCTTTTCAATAAAATTCAAACTTTAACATATTGAACTCTATTAAATTACCAAATTACCTTTAAATATGCCGCTAATTAGATGCTTTTAATTATTTGAACTAAGTGTAAGTTACCGGATGTTCACACAATGAATGCCAAGATTGTTTAGATGATATTGATTAATCAACGAAAAGTTATAAACACTCATTCAATCTTAATAATCTTTGATGATTGAATAAATTCTTTTGAACCTGCATCGCGAATTGAAATAATATAGGATCCACTTTCTAATAATTCAAGATTAAAAGTATTGGTAGTTGCTTTGGAATTAAATACCCTTCTTCCCATTACATCTGTAATAATAATCTCTGAATCTTGATTCAAAAAATCTATATTAATATTATCTGTAAAAGGATTTGGGAAGACTTTATAGCGATCCTCTTTAATTTCAATAGTGCTAACTGTTCCATCTCCAAGTTTATTGATAAGCCACCAAAAATCTCCATTTGAAAGAATAACATCTATATCATTATCTCCATCAAAATCTCCATTAACGATGTGAAACATCGGCTGAATTCCAGATACCACTTCTCGATCATACTCAAGAGCCGTATTTGACAATCCTTGGTGATAGGTATTATCTGAAGAATTGCAACCAACCATAATATCGTTTATACCATCCCCATTATAGTCTGCAACATTAAAACTTCTGATCCCTCCCAAAGCTTGCGCCAATTCAGTTGTTTGATAAGTTCCATCACCATTGTTTAGTAATCCTTTTACTATAGAATTGAAGAAACTAGAATAAAGCACATCCATCAAGCCATCATTATTAATATCAACGACCTTAAGGTTTTCAAGCGAACTGATACCACTCTCAACAACCGGTTTTTCTATAAAAGTTCCATCTCCTTGATTATCTAAAACAATTATTTTCTCTCTAACCTCATCCTGTATTCCAGCTACAATATCAACATCATTGTCACCATCTAAATCCCCTAATTCTAAAGTGGCAAGATCATTTATTTCACTTATGATGGTGGTAGTTGTGAATTCTGCATTACCATCATTAATCATTAGGTAAACTTCATTCTCTGATCCATTGAAACTTATAATATCAATATCTCCATCATTGTCCATATCGGATGTTCTAAAGTCAAAAGCTATTTGTGATGTTTGTGGCTTGGTTTCAAAGGTTCCATCCCCATTATTTAATAAAATTAAAATTTGATTACTTTCACTTTCTATCACTACAATATCCATATCACCATCACTGTCAAAATCTCCAACACCAGGATCTCCCGCAACGGATAATTCTAAATCAACTGTTTCGAAAATGATGGAGTCTGGTACACTCATGCTGTAATGAATTTTTAAATCTCCTATAGGACTAAAAAAACGAGATACTCCGACGATGTCTGGTTTTCCATCTGCATTGAAATCCGCAACTACTGGCAAAGTTATAGACATGCCAGAAAAAGGCCCGCGTTCAAAACTTTGACTTTGGGTAGTGGAAAAAAGAAGTAGGAATAATGCGATAGTGAATAAGTGCTTCATTGTGTTATTTATTTAATAATACTAAATTAAGAATTTGTTTTTACTATTTAATTTTTGGGATGATTTAAATAGTAGTTATTATGGAGATACATTAGAAATTCTTTACAGCAGGCTCTTGATGACTTAAGGGCGCGATTCATCGAGCGCAAGCTCTCAATAATAAATTATAACATGGTCCAATTTGGATTACGAAGATTTAATTTAATTATTACATTCCTAAACTCCTTACCTTTTTATTCCTAAAAGTTGTCACCTTTTGCGCTGTTCATGCTTTTCACAAAGTTGACACCTTGCTTTGATAAAAATCTGATGTCTCGTATCTTGAAAAAGCACAAAGAAAAAGAGGAAATCGCTATATTCTTGATCAGATATATCGAGCTGCTTAGGTAAACCGGCTGAAGTCTACTATTTTACTTTCCGATACAAAACTTCCCAAAAATATTCCCCAACAAATCATCCGTTGATATCTCACCCGTAATTGAACCTAGATGATGTAATGCATTGCGAATATTCATAGCAACTAAATCTGAAGTAATGCCGCTATCCAATGCTTCGACTACTTCTTCCAAACTTTTATGAGTTTTTTCAAATACTTCAAGATGCCTGCTATTTGACACGGTCACATTACTAATCACAATATCTTTTCCTATTGCTTTTTCAAATAGTAGGTCTTTTAAATAGTCAATGTTCATTTTGTTTAGAGCTGAAGCGGTAATGAAATTGGAAGCATTAATCTGTTCATTGTAATAATCCTCTGGCTTGGTATACGGATTAAGATCCATTTTATTAGCTACGATAATTAGGTGATCTCCTTTGCTCAATGCGGCAATATCTTCTTGCACTTCTGCAATGCTAGTTTCAATAATGTCAAACACATAAATTAGAATATTGGAACTCGCAATTTTCTCCATGGTTTTCTGCACACCAATAGTTTCAATTTTATCTTGCGCCTCGCGGATTCCTGCGGTGTCAATTAATCTAAACTCAATGCCTTTTATATTTAATATTTCTTCGATCGTATCTCTAGTTGTTCCGGCAATGTCAGAAACAATGGCTCTTTCTTCATTAAGCATGGCATTGAGAATGGTGGATTTACCAGCATTAGGTCTTCCTGCAATTACCGTAGGGATTCCATTTTTTATTGCATTTCCTAATTTGAAAGATTGAATCAAAGATTCAATATGATCTTTTATTTTTAAAATTAAAATTCTCAATTGGTCTCTATTCGCAAACTCCACATCTTCCTCCGAAAAATCTAATTCCAATTCCATTAAACTAGCAAAGTCAATGAGTTCGGTTCTCATTTGTTGGATTTGTTTGGAGATGCCTCCGCGCATTTGACGCATAGCTAATTTATGTGCTGCCTCTGAGTTCGAAGCGATCAGATCCGCAATGGCTTCCGCTCTTGATAAGTCCATTTGACCATTGATAAAAGCGCGCATACTAAATTCACCGGGCGTGGCCAATCTTGCTCCTTTAGAAACGCATAAATCAAGTATTTCTTTAATAATATAACTCGAGCCATGGCAGGAAATTTCAATTACATCCTCCTTGGTAAAAGATTTCGGTGCTCTGAAAACGGAAATTAATACCTCATCTATAATTGTTTTCTCTTTTCTGATCGTGCCATAGTGGATAGAGTGGGAGGGGACGCTTTCCAAATTCTTTCCTTTGAATATTTTATTAGCAACGGTCACTGCATTTATTCCACTTAATCTTATTACGCCTAATGCGCCAATGCCTGGCGGAGTAGACAAAGCGATTATGGTATCTTTTAAATTTGGTAATTCAATCATTAATTCTGTTCTTCTTTAGAGATACAAAGAACGTTTATTTTAAGAGGAATGCAAAGCTATTAGAAATTGAAGTTATTTTCTGAATTTCCATTATTCACAATAGCCTCAAAATCAACCTTCCCAAAAAACTTCCTCATGGCGAGCCAAATGATGGAACAAGTAAAGTTCTTGTTTAGATAAATGCGCACTAGCCTGCTTGAATTTTTCTAGTGTTTCTCTAATCTGCTTCAAGTCATTTATATTTTTGGGATCTAGCTCATTTATTTTGGAAAAGTAGTGCAAAATCATATTTAATTTGTTTGCCCCGTAAGTATGTAATAAAGTATAATTAATCAAATTTGTAAAGAGCTGGCTTGGTTCTATTTGATTTAAGAATTCATCCTGGTCTTGATCTGAACCATTTGGTCCAGCTTCTAAATTTTTACTGAAAAAGTCAAGTTTTTCTTCATCAGAGAAGGATTCAAAGTTTTCAGGAAAAATAATATTCTTCTCAAAATCGACTTGTTCAAAATCATCTAAATCAAAATCATCTTCGAAATCGTCGTCGTGATAAGCTGTTAAATCAAATTCAATCTCATCAAAATCCTCCTCTTTCATTTCTTCTTCTAAAAGAGCGTTAAAACTGTCAATGAAAATATCTTCTTTTAAAAAATCTCATTGAAGTATCGACTTCAAGTTAAATTAGGGCATTCTTTATAAGTATCTTGAATTCATCTGGATTTTGTAAATTCTGCTTTGCTAGTTCAAAATTAACTTCAAACAAATAGGTATTAAAAGTGGTTATGCGTTTTTACTAAGAATATTTAGAGTAGGCGTAATGAGATATAAACCTCCCGCGGGAATCATTTATAAAATCGGGCTCGCTTTCGTAGTCATCATAAGTGACTTTATAACCATCGCTTCCTACCGACTTATCAAGTACTGCACAAATTGCATCTAAGTTGTCTTCATTTTCAGCTGTTAAAGTCGGTGTTCCATTATCGCCAAATTCCACTTCAACATAGTCGATAGTATCTGCAGCATCTAATATGTATTCAGTGATTTTAAAACTTTTGTCGGGCTCAAAACCTAAATTTTCTGCATACTCAATGTTCCCGTAAATAATATTAAAAATTTTATTTGCATCAATTTCTACGATTTCAACATCTTCATCCGGATTTAAAAAGTGATTTAAGGCGTCTTCTTTTTCGTAGGATTTAATTTCATGGAAATTGGAATCCACTAGCCCCCGACACCATAGGTTTAAAAGATATACTCCAAGGATTAAATCTCCGTTTTTCTTCTCCCTAAATACATTTGCAAAAGTACTAGCTTCTTGTTCATAACCTTCGACGATATAACACTTATAAATTAGAAGCTTACGAGCATGCTTTTTAATGTAATTTGCAAAACTAAGCTTTAATCCAAAATTTATGAGCTTGGATCTTTTCTTTTTTCGTTTCGACATGATACATTTGATGCTTTATTCATAATTTAAATCTGATGTCATTTTAGCGTTTTATAAGCAATTTTAAAGCCTTAATCGGAGTTTGTCTGATGTCTTAGTACTACAATCTTAAGTCTTTCTAAAAAAAGAAAGAGCAACATTCTTCAATGCCGCTCATTTCTGGTAGGTGATTCTCAATCAAAATTCTTAATACATTTTTTTCTAATAGTGTTGTTTGTTCATTCCCCATTTATTTATAAAATCAATCTTATAATATAAATGAGGTTAGAAATCAAAAGGTGTCTGAAGGGTGAATAATTTATTTGGAAAGGTATTTTTGGTTGGCCTACTGACAAAAACTTATTGACAGAACAGACCATGGGGACGACGGTTTGATTCATTTTAAATTGTTCAATTAATAAAAAATATGCATATAACTTAAAGTAGCATATTAAAAATAAATTTAGTGTTCAATTAGGTTTAAAATTAAAGACTTTATGCTCTTATTGTGTCTTTTCTGTTAATATTTAATAAACGATTCTTAAGAAAATGTTATTGTTAACAAAAAGCTAAAATTTTGTCTTTTAACATATTAAAAATTCCTGCAATAAAAAAAGCCGATGCTGAGGCATCGGCTTTTAAAATTCTTACTTTAATTTTATTCTTTTATAAACATTTTACTGATTCTTTGATTATTGTTTTCTATGAAAACTATATAAGCCCCACTACTAAGTTGATTTACCGGCAAACTGAATAACTGTTTTTCGCTTAGTTTGTCAAATTGTTGATGATGTAAAAGTTGACCATTTACATTGGCAATAAAGACATTAATATTTCCTTTCCAATCATTATCTAATTCTAAATTCAGATAAGCTACTACTGGATTAGGTCTAATACTTAAATATGCATTATCAATGATGGTAGGGTTTGAAAGAACAATTCCTTCAAATTCAAAAGCACCAATATCAATGGTTCCATTTCTCCCCAAACCTAGAATATCTTTATCAGGTGCACCACTTTCCACACCGTTATCAATGCATGGACTTCCAGCAGCTAATTCGAACATCAAATCATCGTAGCTAAGAAATCCAGGATTTAAATCATTTTGATCTTGAGTGGCCGTAAGAAATTCAGACATCGTACCATCTGATGAAATATTTCCACCCATGGAAACTACTGTCGGAAATCCTCCTTCAACAGCATAATTTGTTCCTTCATTTCTAAAGGCATTATTTTGCAAAGTGATTAGCCCTTCAGTCTCTGGAAAGGAATCTGTAAATACGCCGATGCCCGCAGCGAGATTTCCAAAATTGGCACCTATGGTAGAATTGGTAATTTCTAATTCTGTGCGAACAGAATCAAATGCATTATAAGAAATGGCACCACCTGTTCCATTACCTTGTACTTCATTAAAGAAAATTAAACTATTTGTAATTTGAGTATTTCCATTAAAAATGTTTACAGCACCTCCTTGATTTCCTGCGCCATTTTCAGTCATGGTCACATTGCTTATGACCAAATTAGAAGTATCTACACCACTAGCTCCATAGTTGATTCCTCCACCGAAATCGGCGAAGTTTGCCGTGAAAGTAGAATTTAGGATATTTAAGTTGGGTCCTCCTGCTCCATTAACACCACCTCCATTATTACTAGCACTATTTTCTGTAAATGTCGAATTTTCTATCAGTACGTAAGAAGTGTCATTAAAAGCATTAATAGCACCTCCAAAAGAAGCACTATTCGTTTCAAAATTACAATTTATCACCTCCAGCCTAGCTTTAAATCCTGAATTAATAGCACCTCCATTATTTTGTGCATTATTCTCTCTAAAAAGGCAGTTGTTTAAAGTCGTGTATGTGCCAACATTATAATTGGTCATTGCCCCACCAAAATTTGCTACTCCACCTGAGAATGAAGAGTTGTTTATAATTACTCTCTTATTGGTTCCTGTATTGAAAAAATGACTTCCATTATCACCGGAATTATTTAAAAATTCTACATTGGTCATCGTTATACTACCACTAGAATTATACATTGCACCTCCTCCAAAGCTGGATGCTCGGTTATTTGAAAAAGTACAATCAGTCATTTGAAAATTGTCTGGGTCGCTAGTTGGGAAAGTTGAACTTCCATTATAATTAACAGCACCAGCAGATGAACCTGTGTTTCGCTGGAAAGTATCTCTTTCGAGTTTGATTCCAATACCCTGCCAAAAGGTAGCCACTCCAGAAAATGCAGTGGCTGTATTTTGTTCAAATAAGCAATCGGCAACCAAAAATGAAGTTTTAAAATTTAAACTATCGATATTTCGAGCATCCGCATAAATGCATGCTGCCGAAAAAGAACGATTGAGCTTAAATTGAGATTTTAATATGCGTACATTTTTGTTTTGCCATAAATTCAAAGCTCCTCCAAAACCAGATGATGTATCAATTAAAGAATTTGCTTCAAAGAGGCAATTTTCAATTAAAGTATTCCCATTTATCTCTGTGCCTACCAAAGCACTTTGATTAGAAGAAACGGTTCCACCTGATCGTGCAAAATTATTTAAAAAAGTACTATTGGTAATTTCAATAGTTTTATTTTGCCACATCCTTATTGCTGAACTCGATCCTGCAGTATCAGAGCACATATTAGCTTCAAAATTACAATTGTCAATCTTGAAGCTAGAGGGTTCTGTTTGGAAGTCATCCTGTGAATTGTAAATTCCCCCACCTTGAAAAGTGGCAAAATTATTCTTAAAAGTAGAATTAGTAATTTCAAAATATTGGTTCCCAATAGCAAAAATTCCACCACCAGTGCCATTAATATTGACATTATTATCAAAGGTTGAATTATCTATTCTAACACTTCTAGAATTTAAAGGATAAAAAGCTCCTCTCACACTATTATTATCTTTAAAAGTTGTATTAGCTATCATTACACTATCCACTAATACAAAAGCAACTCCTTGTGCACTACCCAAATTATTTTCAAATGTACAATTGGATATTTCGTTAGCAGTTAATCGAACAGTATCATTAATTAACAATCCGGCACCACTTCTTGCGAAATTATTATTGAAATTGCAATTGCGAACCTGTAAAGAATTATCACTTAAGATACCTCCTCCTGCTCTAAATTCGAAACCTAAATCACCATCATTCAAAGTATTTCCACCCTGGACGGTGATTCCATCAATCGTAATGGATCTTGACTTATCTGCATCTCGAACAAATAGCACATGTAAAGTATTATCTGTTCTATTTTGTGAAAAATCTCCAGGTATGTCGTCCTCATTAATATCACCAGATAAAATGGTCACATTATTCATAAAGTCTCTATTTTCAATTGATGTTTCTGTTCCAGCAAATCCTCCGTAAAGATCCATATTCCTATTTAGCAAGAAGTATCCTGAATCAGTCTCACTTGGAATGTATGTGCCTGCAGCAATCCACAATTGATCTGCATTTAGATCAGCCAAGCCATTCTCTAGGCTAGTATAGGCGTTTTCCCAAGAGGAGCCATCTCCAGATCCGCTAGCCGATGGATTGACATATGCAGTTTGTGCCATAAGAGAAACAGCGCAAATGTTAAAAAATAAGCATAAAAGTTTTTGCATAATTATTGATTTAGTTTTAATTAAATTAATAGGTGTCCCAAATTACAAATCTTTATGGCGAATTAATTTATTATTTTTGAAAAAAATGGCATTTAATGAAAATTTTAATGGTTTGTCTCGGAAATATTTGCAGATCCCCAATTGCTGAGGGAATTTTAGATAAAATGGCAGGTGAAAAAGGCTTAAATTGGACGATTGAATCAGCGGGTACTTCCGGTTTTCATAATGGTGAAAAGCCTGATTCAAGATCAATAGAAGTAGCGGATAGGCATGGTATTGATATAAGTAAGCAAAGGTCCAGAAAATTTATGCAAGAAGATTTCAAAGTATTTGATTTGATTCTGGTAATGGATGCTCAAAACTATCAAAATGTAAAGGCCTTAAGTTCAAATCCAAAAGATACCGAAAAAGTCAATTTAATCTTAAATTATACCTTTCCTAACCAAAATAGAGGTGTACCAGATCCTTACTACGAAGGCGGATTTGATTATGTTTTTGAACTTTTACAGGAAGCTTGTGATAAAGTTCTAAAAAGTTTAACTAATTTAGATTAGCGGTCGTAAAACAATTTTTAGTAATAAATACATTTTTATAAAAAATGAGGACTGCAAAGTTCAACAAGCTGGAGAAAAAATACATGAGTTGGTTTAAAGATGCCTCTCATATTACGGCAATGGGATCTAACCTATTAGCGATTGTTTTTTTTATATTCCTGGCATTAGCAAAATTAGAATCATTAAATTTTTTACAGCTTGCCTTATTTTTTTTCTTAGGTGTTTTCTTCTGGACCTTTATTGAATATCTAATTCACAGATATTTGTTTCATGATTTTGATGAAAAAATAATTGGAAAGAAATTTCAATACATGATTCATGGTATTCATCATGCCTCTCCAAATAATACCATTTTCATTCCTTTAATGCTAAGAATAAGTTTGTTAACCATTTTGTTCTTCTTATTCAAATTGTTAATTGGCATAAAGGTATTTATATTTTTTGCAGGATTTTTGACTGGCTTCTCGATATATTCATTTTTACATTTTGCAATTCATACTATTAAAGAACCCAAAATCTTTAAGTATCTCTGGGATCATCATAACGCTCATCATTATCATTATCCAGATAGAGCTTTTGGAACGAGTACAAGAATTTGGGATGTCTTATTTCGGACGATGCCTCCTAAATCATAAAAAATTAAGATCAACAGCATGTTTAGCATTTAATAAGGGCTCGATACTTAGATGTCAACTATTCATTTTTAAACCACCTTTAGATCTTGGAACTCGGAACTTTTGAAAGCTCTCAACTTATTTAAAATTACTATCCAAATAGTCACAACTTGAATTCTAAAATATAACTAATAGGTATATATAAAACTATCCGTTCGTAAGAGATAATTAACATATATGCTAACATTCTCATAAACTTTTTCGAGGCTCTTGGAATTCTTATCGAAGCTTTTATATTTGTGTCGAACATTTAAACCAACACAAAAATAAACCATGAAAAATTCCAAATTACTAACTGTTATTTTATTATTCAGTTTTATTGCAACAGGACAAAGTCAATCATATTCAGGTGCGGAAAAATTTCGAAACATAAGCATTAGTGCTGGTCTGAGAAGTTTCTTCAGTGATCCAGGCACTGTTACCACCTCCTATGTTGATGATTCTCCATCAATGGATAGGTTTATGGGAAGTCTTGACTTAGATAAATATATAAATAGGATTGGATTTGCATTAAATTACAATTGGGGAAGAAAAAAAGGATTGAGTCACCAACTTGGAATTGAAGGTGTTTTCGGTCTTTCAGAATCTGCCCATATTGGTTATGGAATGGGTTTCACAATTCCTATAGAATTTAAGTACTCCACCATGTTGATTCGTCCTGCCTTCCATGCTATGATAGGAAATAATAGAATTAACCTGGGCTATTTACAAAATAATGCAGCCTACATTCAAATAAACAATACTCAAATTTTTGATGAAGAATTACTGATAAAATTGAACACAGATACTTACATACTCAGACCAAAGGTGGACTTTATTATTCCAATCATAAATTTTCTCACCGCTTATGTTAGTTTAGGATATGATTTTGGAGGTATGACAAATTCAGATCCGGAGCTATGGTTTGAAACAGTTGATGGGGAAACCTTTTCAGATATTCCATTAGAAGCAAACAAAGCGGAAGTTACATTTAATGGAAGTAGTATTAAGACAATCCCATTTGACTTAAATGGACCTAGGATATCTATTGGTATTTCTTATTATTGGGAGAAGTGATATAGAAGGTCCGAGTTCCGAGTGCCGAGTATTTATCTCTTCAGCGCAGGCAATGGCGGGCGAGCAGAAGGTGGCAACTTTGATTCATAAAGGAACATAATCCAAGCTATAATTTGTTTTACCATAAACCCATAAACCCATAAACCCATAAACCCATAAAATCATAAACCCATAATCCGCCTCGCAGAGGCCAAGCCAAAAAAAAAGAGACTTAAAAAAGTCTCTTTATTTATTAGGAATAAAAATTGCTCTTATGATTTCATTAATTCAGGAACTTCATCTTTATAATATCCTTCCTTAAGTTTTTTCGCGACGGCTGTAAATGCATCCAATGTATCTTCAACATCTTTCTCTGTATGTGCAGCAGTTGGAATCATTCTTAAAATGATTGTTCCTTTTGGTATCATTGGAAAAATGACCATGGAACAAAATACACCATGATTTTCTCTCATGTCATAAACCAGTTGAGAAGCTTCATATGGAGTTCCTTCTAAAAAAACAGGTGTTACACAACTTTTCACATCTCCGATGTTAAAGCCACGCTCTCTCAATCCTGTCTGAAGTTTATTAACAATGTTCCATAAATTCTCTTTCATTGAGGGATCACTTTGCATTAATTCAAAACGCTTTTTAATACCAATTACAACGGGCATTGGTAATGACTTTGCAAATATTTGAGACCGCATATTATACTTCAAATATTCCATAATGTCTGGATCACCAGCTAAGAATGCTCCTATGCTCGCAAATGATTTTGCAAAGGTTGCGAAGTAAACATCAATACCATCCATACATTCTTGCTCTACACCAGCTCCTTCACCATTTGGTCCTAATACACCAAATCCGTGCGCATCATCTACCAAAAATCTAAAGTTATATTTCTCTTTAAAAGCAACAATCTCTTTTAGCTTTCCTTGATCTCCTCTCATTCCAAAAACACCCTCAGAAATAACTAAAATTCCACCACCAGATTCTTCCGTCCACTTGGTTGCTCTGATCATATTTTTCTCAAAGCTTTCCATGTTGTTGTGCTCGTAAACAAAACGTTTACCTGGGTGTAATCTAACTCCATCGATAATACAACCATGACTTTCCTTATCGTAAACGATCACATCATTTCTTCCCACTAATGAATCAATGCAAGACATAATTCCTTGATAACCGAAATTAAGCATTGCCCCAGCAGGCTTTTGCACAAAATTTGCTAAGGTTGTTTCCAATTCGCAATGCTGATCTGTTTCACCAGTCATTAATCTTGCGCCCATTGGATAGGCCATGCCCCATTCGGCAGCTGCTTCCGCATCTACCTTTCTAATTTCAGGGTGATTAGCCATTCCTAGATAATTATTCACAGACCAACAAATTACTTCTTTGCCTCTGAATTTCATTCTTCCACTTACTTCTCCCGTAAGTTTTGGAAATACCCAATAACCATGAGCTATTTTAGCATATTGACCCAATGGGCCTCTGTTATTTTTTATTTTCTCAAATAAGTCCATAATCGTTGTCTAAGTTCTTTAATTTTTGCTATTCGTTTATAATAGTATTTTTTATAAGTAGTATTATAGTAGGAACTCAATGATGGAATGAGTTTAGTTTCTTCAAAATATCCGTTGTCTTCCATCCATTGGTCTGCATAAATTTTACTCATGTATTTACTGCCATGATCTGGAAGTAATACCACTACTATATCCCCTTTTTTAAAATCGTTTCTAATTTTATAAATACACTGAATTACGGATCCAGTACTGTATCCACCAAAAATGGCTTCCGTTTTGAAAAGTTCTCTCGCTCGCAATGCACTATTCTTATCATCTACCTTTACGAACTTATCAATTACGTCAAAAGCAATGTTTCCTGGTATAATCTTTTTACCTACACCCTCAATTTGATAAGAATGCTTTTCATTTGGATCTAAAATACCAGTTTCATGATATTTTTTTAATACTGATCCATATGCATCAACTCCAATAACTTTTATATTTGGATTTTGATCTTTTAAAAATCCACCTGTTCCCGATATCGTTCCTCCAGATCCTACAGCCGCTACAAAGTGGGTTATTTTACCTTGCGTTTGTTTCCAAATTTCAGGACCAGTTGATTTATAATGTGCTTTAGGATTTGCTTGATTATCATATTGATTAATCCAAATTGAATTATCAATTTCTTTTTCTAATTGCGCAGCCACTGAATAGTAAGATTGTGGATCTGTTGAAGCCACTTTACCCGGGCAAACTATAACTTTCGCTCCTAGTGCTCTTAATTGTTCAACCTTTTCCTTAGACGCTTTTGTAGTTGTAGTTATTATACATGAGTATCCCTTAATTCTACTAACCATTGCTAAACCAAAACCGGTATTTCCCGAAGAGGCTTCAATGATAGTTCCACCGGCTTTTATTCTACCTTCTTTCTCAGCAGTCTCAATAACACTGAGAGCAACTCTGTCTTTCATTGAAAGGCCAGGATTAAGGAATTCGCATTTAGCATAAATTTCAGCTCCTGTTAATTCAGATAGCTTTGATAATTTTACTAAAGGGGTATTGCCAATTGCTCCTAAAATATTATCGTAAACTCCAGGAGTCTGGTTATTTTCGATAGCAAACATATAGCAAGCTTTTAGTTAAGTATATTTTTAATATCTGCAAGCATATTAAATTCGACTCAAAGTTAACTCATAAGGCGCCGAAATTGTAATTTAACGACACTTTTCGCTTAATTAAATTCATTTAGCATTGGTTATCAGATATATAGGATTTTATTATATAATCCCAAAAACATCGTTTTTCCAGCGATAAAACCATTATAGAATGAAAGCCGTCAGCTCATCTGACTTTATTTATGAATAATATGGAACAAAACGCTAATCAAACTAAACTCCTCGATCATACTATTCCAAATTAAAGGTCGAAGGGCCTCAAAAAGTCTGACTTCTAAACCAGACATAAAAAAAGGGCATCAAAACTGATGCCCTTAATTTTTTTCTTGAAAAGAAAATTAGTTCTTTTCTACTTGTTTTACCATAATTGCCTGAGGTTGAACAGCTTCTTTAGTTGTAGCACTTGCAACTTTTGATTTTGAAGCACAACATGATGCACCCGTTTTTTTCGAGCAAGCCATTTTTGCAGCTTTATCAGAAACCTTTACTGCTTTAGCGGAAGATGCTACTTGTGAAGGTGATTTGTTGATGAATGCTTTTGAGTCAGTGCAATATTTTACGTCAGTAAAAGTTACTGTGCCAGACTCAGTATCAACTGCTTTTCTTACGAAGAAAGCATTCCCTTCATCATCTAATCTTTTTACGATATTGTCATCCATATCAGCTGCTTTATCAGCTACTGCTGCAGTTTTAGCAAAAGTTTTTGCACATGATTTAGATGAAGCCGTTTTTGCGCATTGTGCTGAAACATTTGACAATCCAGCAAATGCAAAAAGGCAAGCAAACAATAATATTTTTTTCATATTTCTAATTTTTCCTTTTGATTAAGTGTCTAAAGTTAATATTTAGACGTCTAAATAAAAAAAATGGTACTCATTTTAACACACTTTAACGCTCTTTTAGATCAAAATAGTCCAATTATTGCTTAGATTTATTATTCTTCAATGAAATTAAACGTTTTACAAATTATATTGGCTTTAGGGATTTTTACAACTTCTTGTAAAACTCAACAATTTCTTCCTACAGAATTTAAGGACAAGCAAATCAATTTTGGCAGTGGTGGTGGTTTTACAGGAGGAGTAAATCAGTATATCCTTTTTGAAAATGGTCAACTTTTTACTCAAAAGGGAATGTCCGATAGCTTAATTGTTTTACCAAAAATTAAAAGAAAGCAGATTAAACTGATTTTTGAAAAGTACGAAGAATATAAAATTGGGGAAAAATTTATACATTTTCCGGGAAACAGATATCATTTTATTGAAATGAAAGAAGACCAAGCAATTTCAAGACAGACTTGGGGCAAAAATGATTATACACCTGATAAACAACTTTTAGAATTTTATAACTTGTTAAATTCTGTGATAAAAAAAGATTTAGAATGAAATTAAAATTAGCTTTTACACTTATAATCCTATCCTTCCTTGGAAGCTCTAGTTTTGGACAAAATGAGTTCAAAAAAATTGAGCTAAATGAAGCAAAACCGGCCATAGTTCCCGCTGGTGAAAAATTTTATAAAGGGGAAATAAATTATGGCCGCTCAGCCAATATTGAATCGACAAACTTTTCAGAAAAAAGTCTTTCCTATTTTCAATTAGCAAATATTCCTATTACAGTAAGTTCCAAAAATTCAAACGGTTTTCCAGGATTTTTTAAGGTTCAAGAAAATGCGACATTAAGTAAAAATGAATTTTTAGAAAACGTATCAGGTGCTATGCACATTAAAGATATAAGCTCATCTTTCTTAGCTTACAATGTAGAAGACGATCAATTGCAAATGCGACATACTCGAATGAAGCAAATATACAATGGGGTGGAGATTTATGGAGCAGAAATAATTATTCATGAGAAAGAGAATAAAGTGAAATCAATGAATGGGCATTACTATCCGAGTCCAAATATTGAATCAGTGATCCCAGAGTTATCTAAATTAGATGCAGAAGGAATTGCAAAATCGACATTTGAGAACTTTGTACCCTTACACGATGAATTATTGACAAAATTAAAAATGGAACAGTTTGATTCTAAATTAGTAATCTATCACGTAAATAATAAAATTGATCAAGAGCGCCTAGCATGGCATGTAACTTTGCATCCAATCGCAACCGATAGATGGGAGTTATTTGTTGATGCTATTGATGGAACTATTTTGCACAAGATGCAAAGCATCTGCAAATTTCATGGCTTACATGATTTTAGTCACGTGAAAGAGAATTCTGAAAGTTCTAAATGTCATAATAAGCATATAAAAGTAGAAGAAGTTACTTTGAAAAAAGATCATACCTTGTTTGATCCTAGCACATCAAATGCTGCAGATTTATTCAATACATTACGACTAATCAATGTGTATCAGACAGGTGGTACATTCTTTTTAATTGATGCTTCTAGAGATATGTATGATGCTAATTTGTCGAATCTACCAGACGAACCGGCTGGTGCAATTTGGACGATTGATGCAAGCAATACAAACCCTAGTAATGATGATTTTAATGTTAGCCATGTTACATCTATCAATAATTCATGGAGTACAGCGGCAACTGGTGTTTCGGCGCATTATAATGCAGGTCAATCCTATGAATATTTTAAAAATACATTCGGTAGAAATTCTATTAATGGAAATGGTGGCAATGTTATTTCATTAATCAATGTGGTTGATGAGGATAACAATGATATGGACAATGCCTTTTGGAATGGGTCAGCCATGTTTTATGGTAATGGTGACGTTGCATTTGAACCACTAGCAAGAGCCTTGGATGTAGCTGGTCATGAAATTTCACATGGTGTAGTACAAGCTACAGCAAACTTAGAATATCAAGGGGAATCCGGTGCAATGAACGAAAGCTTTGCAGATATATTTGGCGCCATGATCGATAGAGATGATTGGAGAATGGGAGAGACCGTAGCTAGGACTAATACTTTTCCATCTGGCGCTTTGAGAGATTTATCCGATCCACATAATGGACAAGCCAATCAGGATTTTAGGAGTGGATGGCAGCCTCGGCATTATAATGAAAGATTCACAGGGAGTCAAGATAATGGTGGTGTTCACATCAATAGTGGCATTCCAAACTATGCTTACTATCTGTTCGCAACTGCGAATGGGATGAACAAGGAAAAGGCAGAACAAATATATTATCGAGCATTAACAATGTATTTGACTAGAAGTTCTCAATTCCAAAATTTGAGAAATGCAGTAGTGCAATCTGCAACGGATATACATGGAGAAAATTCATTAGAAGTTAATGCTGCTAATAGTGCTTTTGATGCGGTAGGTATTGCTCCAAGTCAAAGTGGATCAAGTGGAAATGGAGAGCAAGACTTAGAAGTTAATGCAGGTTCTGATTTGGTAATATTTTCCGATGAAGCAAGAGATGTATTGAAAATTATGGATGGAACGGGTCAAATTCTAAGTTCTCAATTTAGTCAAACCAATACGATTAGTAAGCCATCAGTCAGAGACAATGGAACAGAAATTGTTTTTGTTGGCGATGATAATAATGTACATTATATTTTTTTCAATCCGAATACTTCTTCATTCGAAGAACAATTATTATTAACCCATTTGGGTGATGGATTTTGGAGAAGTGTAGTGATTTCTAAAGATGGGAATAGAATAGCGGCTATTTCTCAAACCTTGGATAACAAACTTTACTTATTTGATTGGTCGACAGGCAACAGACAGGATCGAGTATTTGAGTTATATAACCCTACTTTTTCAGAAGGTGTTTCAACGGGTAATGTTCTGTATTCTGATGCCATGGAATTTGACCACGCAGGAGAATTTGTAATGTATGATGCATTGAATAGTTTAAGAAGTAATAGTGGAGATGACATTGAAACTTGGGATATTAGTTTTATAAAAGTATGGGATCGTTTTACCAACAATTGGGGAGATGGACGGGTTTCTAAAATGTTTACTCAATTACCCGAAAATGTTAGTGTGGGTAATCCAACATTCAGTGAAAATTCTACCTATATAATTGCATTTGATTATCTAGAACAAGGATTCTTTGGAACAGATTATGAAGTGAGGGCAGCTAATATTGAAAGAGGTACGGTTAATACCGTTCTTACTAATGGTATACTAAGTTACCCAAGTTATTCCCGTTTGGACGATGCTATAATATTTGATGCTAACAATACATCTGATGCTCGAATTTTAGGCCGAATTCCTTTAAGTGCAGATAAAATGACTCCCTCAGGAGATGCCATTCAATTTCAATCGGATGCAAGATGGGGCGATTGGTTTTCTAATGGAGAACGTAATCTTTATGTCAATACTAATGACTTAGCTAAGCAATTAAATGTAAAGGTTTATCCAAATCCTAGCGTACTTCGTATTAATTATGAATTAAATATTGAACGAAAAGAGGATGCGCTTGTTCAGTTATATGATATGAATGCTAAGATAATTTATCAAGAGGAGGTTCAATTGAATGCGGGATTCAATAACAATCAGATTAATTTAGCTAATTTTAATGCAGGCGTATTTTACTTAAAAATTACTATTTCAGAAGGAGTATTAAGTTTTCCAATAATTAAAATCAAAGAATAGAGATTAAATAGCTTAATAGGTAGCTAACCAATGTCATTTATTTAGATTAAATTACTAAGCAAGTAAATTTAAAAGGATATTCTAAAATGTGTAATGTTTAAAGAAAAATCTTTTTAACTTAATTTTGAATGATGAATAACAGGAATAAGCCTTGGAACCTTAAAACGGAACTTGGAACTTTTCTATGGATGACCTTTTCCTTAATTAAAAGGTGTTGGGTAATCTAACTTCTATTCGTTACTTTTAGGTAATTATACTTGTAGAATTATTAAACAAACATGAAATAATGTCGACTCAAAAACAAAATCCATTTGAATTAAACCAAAGTAAATTATTGCGGTATGTATTTATAGCATTTGCCGCATTTATTTTAATCGGTATATTATCAAGAACTACCTTTCTTACCATCCAACCAGGAAACAAGGGAGTATTATTCAAAAAATTTAGTGGTGGATTAGATATGGATAAGGTTTATGATCAAGGTTTTCATGTAGTAGCACCTTGGAATACGATGTTTATCTACGATGTACGAGTTAATGAAGCCATTGAAGAATTGAAAATATTATCAAAGAATGGTTTAACTATTAAAGTTGAATTATCGTACAGGTATTATCCAATAGCTGATAAAATTGGTTATTTGCATAATGAAATTGGTTCGGAATATTTAGAGCGAATTATAAAACCAGAGATTAGATCTGCCACTAGAGAGGTAATTGGAAAGTATTTGCCAGAAGAATTGTATTCTAGTAAAAGGGAAGCTATTCAAGATGAAATTTTCCAAAGAACAAAAGATGAGATTAGTAAGAAACATTTAGAATTAGATGCAGTTTTAATTCGAGATGTAGAACTTCCCCAAACTTTACAAGATGCCATCGAACGGAAGTTAAAAGAAGAACAGATTTCTTTGGAATATGAGTTCCGATTAGATCAAGAGAGAAAAGAAGCGGAAAGAAAAATTATTGAAGCTCAAGCCAAATCAGATGCCAACGCGATTTTGAATCAAAGTTTGACTGACAAAATCCTTCGAGACAAAGGGATCGAAGCTACTTTAGATTTAGCGAAATCACCTAATTCAAAAGTTGTGATTGTCGGAGGAGGTGGAGATGGCTTACCATTAATCCTAGGAAACTAAAACATAAGAAATTTTAATTTAGGAAGTTGTATTAAAATGTGTATTTTAATACAACTTTTTTTTTGCGACTACTTCAACCCGTTTAATTTGGAAAACCTAGAAGATACGAAAAGGCTCAACCATCTTTTTAAAAAAGACTTCACTTTAGATCTTTTGAATAGTCTTAATCACGCCTTTGTTTTATTTCATAAGAAAAAAAAGAAAATATTCTTTAGAAATAAGAAGTTTAATGACTTATTTGAAAGCTTCATAGTTCCCGAGAATGAACCCACTTTTATAGAAAAAATTGAGCTTGCGATTTCTAATGAAGAGCCCTTTATTCAACTTACTATGGGCGATGATCCATATGTATTTGAGTTGAAAATCCAATCTTTACATTCTGAGGATTCGATAAAGGTGATTGAAATTAAAGTACTCCCCACTCGTTCTGGAGATTTAGTAATGACCTATCAAAAATTTATGGATAATAGTCCCAATTCTATTTTTTCAAAGAATAGGAATGGTGAATTTACCTTTTGTAATATAGCTTTTGCAGAATTCTATAATTCGAAACCATTAGAAATGATCGGTAAAACAGATTTTGATTTTCATATAGATAAAGAAAAAGCAATAGTATTTCAAAAGCAGGACATGAAAGTCATGAATACAAAGGAATCTCTTTTTATTCCCGTAATTGAGGTTACGACTGATAGTGGTGATCGTCAATACTTTCAAACTTTGAAAGTTCCTGTAATTGATAAAGATGGAAATTGTAATGAGGTGCTTGGTTTTTCAAATATTATTACGGAAAGGATCCTTGCTGAAAAATCTTTGGAAAAAAGTGAATCCATGTTTCGAAATCTTTATGACAAAAGTCCTATTGGTGTGCTTTTAGAAGATGATAACGAGTGGCTCATTGCCAATCCCGCATTTTGCAAAATGATTGGATATTCTTATGATGAGCTAAGGGAATTGAAAGTTAAAGATATTGTTTTAGCCGAAGATCAAAAAGTGTATGCACCAAAGATTCAAGCAATGTCTGAGGGCAAGATAAAGTCCATAAATATTGAGAAAAGGTATATAAAAAAAGATGGCGGCATTTTTAATGGCAATGTGCACGTTGGATTAATGAATGAGGAAGATGGTAAGCCCAAATTTATTGCCTTTATAGAAGACATAAGCTTGAAGAAGGCTGCTGCAATCGAATTGCAAGAAAGCAGTAAGATGCTAAAAACCAGTGAAGATAGATTTCGGAATTTATTCGAGCAGAGCCCTTTCCCTATGGTGCTAAGAAAGGAAAACGCTCTATATTACTCCCTTACAAACCAGGCTTTTGCAGCTTTGTTGGAATGCTCAATTGAGGAATCGCTTACTCGAAAAAGAGCGGATTTTGTTTTAGAAGAGGAGGAGGAAGCTGTGAAGGAAGGTATTCAGAATTTAATAAATGGAAGCATCAATAAATTTAGCTCAGAGAAGAAATTTAAAACTAAACAAGGGAATATAGTGTTTGCCGTAATTACCAGATTTTTAGTAACCTATGAAGGAGGTGTTCATATTGGGGGGATAATTGAAGATGTTACAGATCTTTACAAAACAATGGATGCACTCCAAGAGAGTGAATCGAAATATCGGAAATTATATGATAACGCATTTGATGGATTAATTACCATCGACATAGATGCTAAGAAATTTATTCAATGTAATGAATCTGCTTATAAGCTATTTGGATTTAGATCTGAGCACTCATTTTGCCTTTCTAATTTTACAGATTTAGTAGCAGATCAGGATGATGGAGAATCGGCAATTGATTTTACTACAAAATTTTTCAAACAAGTTCAAACGAAGAATTCTTATGCATTTTTTGGAAAAGCTAAACGTAAGGATGGGTCTACTTTTTATACGCAAGTAAACGTAGTGAAGTCAGATGCTCAAAGCCGTATTGTATTTTTTATGATTAAAGATGTTTCTGATAAAGTACAAGCAGAGGTAGACAGGAAAATTGCAGAACAACAAATGATTAAAATTGAACGTCAGCGTCTTGAATTGGACTCCAGAAATAGAGAACTTGCGTCTTATACTATGTATCTTCAGCAAAAGAATAGAATGCTGCATGATTTAAATGACTATTTAGAAGAGATTCAAGCTGAAGCTGATTCTCATAAAGTGAAGTCGAAACTTGATAGAGTTCGGCGTCAAATTACAAGAGGAATTGATCAACAGAATGACTGGAAAAGCTTTAAGATTTATTTTGAAAGAATACATCCTGATTTTTTCTATCTACTTAGACAGAAAATTAATAATCTCTCGCAAAATGAATTAAAACACTGCGCTTATATCAAGATGAATTTATCCCAAAAAGAGGTCGCCGATTTACTTTATGTACAACCTAAAACCGTTGAAGTAGCCAGATATCGATTGAAGAAAAAGCTTAAACTTACTTCCTCAGATAACTTGATTAATTATATCCAATCTATTTAATTCCCTTTCCCTTCCCTTAAATTTTTGCACCCTAATTTTGCCTTCGCTTGTACGGCACCATGCAAATTCATAAACCAAATTGAAGGTGTATGATTGGATGATTTTTTGACCCGTGAAATGATTTTTGATGAAACCTTCCTGATAAAGGAGGTCTTCCTCAATTTCAATTATTCCCTGTTCCACAAATTGGGACAAAATCATTCTGTTTCTTAAAAGAATGGCATTTGTTTTTTTTACAGAGATTCTTAAATCTTTACTTTTTTTGTTATTGGCTGCGGATCGGCATTGATCGCTACAATATCTTTTATCCGCTCTTCCTATGATTCTGGCTGAACAAATGGGACATAATTTTCTCATGTCTATTTATTTTTTTAAATTATAAATGACAAGAGAGGGAAGAGAAAACAGGACTATGTTTAGGATGACTTTAAAGATTTAATTTTCAGTCTACAATTAAATATAGGGTAAATTGAGGAATAATGAAAGGGCTAAAGAAAGAATTTATAAATCTAGTTTTATTCTCTGTTAACCAAAGCTAGGGTTAAATTATAAATAGATACACTTTGGATTTGCTGTTTTAATACTACCGTTCATTGATAAAATACTTAAATTCATTGACTACTGCTTATTAATCTTAAACGGGATGATACATTTTAAGTCAAAAAGGTGTAATTTTCTTAAAGAATTTAAACCTTCAGTTATGAAAAAATTAATATTATCATCAATTGCGATCCTGCTTTTCGTAGTAGGTAGTTTCGCTCAAAGAGGTGCTAATCATTTAGAAAAACTTAGCGCAACATTAGCATTAACAACAGAACAACAATCAGTAATAGAAACTAAATTTGAATCTTTTCAGGCTAATCTTAAACATTTACGATCTCAAGAAGGAGAATGGGATGCCAAGAAAGAAAGTATGAAAACCTTAAAACAGGATTTTAGAAAAGAAATTGTAAGTGTTTTAACAACAGAGCAGTTAGAAAAATTTGAAACTCTGGAATCGAATGGAATAGAAAAAAGAAAAGCTTTCGAAGGAAGATCGAAAGGCAAAATGAAAGACGGAAAAGGCAATAGATTTGCTATGTACAAAAAGCATAAAGCTAAAAGAGAAAACTTAAAAAAGGAACTGTTACCGATTGCCTTAGAGCAAAGAGCGAAATTAGATAAGGAGATCTCTAGTAAGGATAGAAAAACAATTGTTGAGTTGAGAAAAGCGATTACGGCTAAAAAGGAAGCACAAAGAAAAGTGTGGGAATCACGAAAATCGGAATTTAAAAATGGAGGAAAACCAGCCCGAGAAGATGTGATTGCTATGAAAGAGGAGTATCGTCAAGAACGCAAGAATTTCATGGAAAGTAAGGAGATGGCATTACTGAAAGCATTGATCGAAAAATACGATTCTGATTTAGAAGAGTATGGAAATCCTATTCTTGAAGCAAGGAAAAAACTAATGGTTGAACATAGGTCGACTAGCAAATCCAAGATAAATGGTGAAGTTCATTACGAAGGAAAAGATCTTGAAAATGGCAGATGGAGAAAAGGCATGAAAAAAGGGAAAAGAGGGCATGGAAAAGCAATGGCTAAAAGAGGGACTTTTACAGATAAAAGAAAAGCAAGATTTCTTTTATTAGACCCTGATCTAGCGCTTAGTGAATCTAGATTTGAAAAGCCAAAATCTGCAGTAAATAAAATAAATGTATTTCCAAATCCAGCAATTAATCAAAACACCATCTCTTACAATGTCAAGACGTCAGGGAAAATTGATGTACAACTGTGGGATGAAAAAGGAAACTTAATAAACACCGTATTTAGCGGAATACAAGATGCAGGAGATCAGCAAATACAAGTTTCCACCGGGGAATTATTAAGTGGATCTTATTATTATACTATAAAAGATGCTAACGGAGTTGTCATAAGCAAAAGATTCATCAAAGCAAAATAAGCATCTTATTAACTCCTACCATTATTAACTTATAAATAGAAAAAGCTTTGCATTATGCGGAGCATTTCTTTATCTAGTTTTCTTTGCGTAATAAAATATCCATTTGGCGACCAACTGATTCAAGAGCTGAAGCTTTCATTTTTGCTTTTAAAAGGTGGAACTCATTGGGTGAATAAATTTTGGAGATGTTTTTATTTTCTAAAGTTTTTTTTGAAATGAAGATTAAGAGGCAAAAGAAAAAATAATGATCCGAGCCAAGGTTTCGTTCCTTCAAATGCATAAATAGGGAAACACTTCAATCGCTTGTTGAAGGCTAAAAAGATTAAAAAATATATTCCTTTGGTAACTGAAAAATTTCCTTTAAATGCTCCTGATGATGAAGGTGATCTAGAGGACAATTATTTTGCAAGAGCATTAGTTGGATTTCAATGCGATGGATATAAAGTTTATGAAGCTGTTCTAAATTTTGAATTTAAAATCTGGTATGAACAAGAACCAGCAATAACAAATAATCATTTTGATGAATTAGAAACTGCAGGTAATGAACTAGTGAATTGGTTTCAAACTTTATATGAGCAACCTTTGGAAGGAGAGCAGGCTTGGCAATCTGAGAATTTAGAATACAATTTTAAATTAGAAAGTAAAATAAATAGTTCTAAAAAAAGAGTACTGTTCGCAGATCAATATGCATCTGGTCATTTGGATTGGAAAGATTTCGATCAAATAGAAGTCAATTCAAGAGCCGGAATGGACGGCTTGGAAGATTCAGAAAAAGTGGTACAAACCTTTATACCTAGCTTGTTGAAATATAGTATAATGCCACATCCAAGGTTATGGCAAATGGAATATAGCCTCACAGATTTTGGAAAAATTAACGCTTCGTCCACTTCCATAATGAATCTTTTACTAGCAGAATATGGATTAAATTATTCAAATGATTGGTTTGTTTTGCCATATGAAATGCAATTGAATACCCTTTGTGAGATAAAAGGTATTTGTGTAACCGATGTATTTGGTTTAAATTTCCATATTCAACCAACTATTGAAGACCCAGAAATGAATTGGCAAGAATTTGCCTTCTTCCACCAAACTGAAAGGGATAATGCCACTCAGAATAAGAGTATGTTTTACATGGTTCCCGCAGTTGGCAAAATGCAAGAAAGCGAAGACATTGAAAAAGTGAATTTTATAAGAGATGAAATGTCCAATTTGGTTTGGGCTATTGAACAAGTAGTCCCACCTGCTGCAGGGAAAGGCAGACTTACGAAACAAGTTACGCCAAGTTTAGCAGATTTTGAACCAGCTGATGATGAATCAAAAATTAGATATGTTTCAGGTAATACGGTTCCGAAAAATTGGATCCCTTTTATTCCAGTCCATAAAAAGAATGCCAACCCTAATGGGTTTAAAGAAATAAAGTTACAAAGGGCAAGAATGCCTCAAGGAGCAGTTCCCATTTCTAAACTACTGAATGAAAACAACCGGTTTTCTTTGTAGAAGAAAAAGAAATTCCAAGATCAGGCATAATAGTTAAAAGAAATTTTCAAAAGACTCGTTGGTTAAATGGGAAAACATTGCTTTGGATAGGAAGAAAGAAAACCACAGGGAGAGGAGAAGGTAGCGCAAATCTAATGTTCGATCAATTGCTGACAATTAGAACAAGTGACTGATTTCAAAATAAGATAATTGTTATCTTAGCGCAATTATTTTTTGAAATTAAATCCAATATTTTGAAAGAAGCATTTATAGTTGATGGAAAGCGAACTGCTTTCGGAAAATTCAGGGGTACTTTATCAACCTTTAGGACTGATGATTTATTAGCAGAAGTGATTAAAGCTCTGGCTGAAGCAAACCCTAATATCCCAAAAGATGCCTTTGATGATGTTATCATTGGATGCGCCAATCAGGCAGGTGAAGATAATCGAAATATTGCACGAATGAGTTTGTTGTTGGCTGGCCTTCCTTGGTCAGTACCAGGAGAAACTATAAATCGACTTTGTTCTTCGGGGATGTCAGCGATTGTTCAGGCCAATAGAGCCATAAAAGCTGGAGATGGAGACTTGTTCATTAGCGGAGGAATTGAGCATATGACCCGAGCGCCTTTAGTGGTTTCAAAATCTGCGAGACCATTTGGAGGAGATTCCAAGATATACGATAGTAGCTTTGGTTGGAGATTTGTAAACCCTAAAATGGCCAAATTATACGGAACAGAAGCAATGGGAAACACAGCTGAAAATTTAGCAGAATTATATAAGATTAATCGAGAGGATCAGGATCAATTCGCATATTGGTCACAAATGAAAGCTTCAGCAGCTCAGAAGAACGGGCGTTTAGCCAAAGAGATAATTCCTATCTCAATCCCTATAAGAAAACAAAATGATTTAATTTTTAATCAAGATGAATTCATTCGTCATGAAACAAATTTGGAAGCACTTGCAAAATTAAGAACAGTCTTTAAAGATAATGGTACCGTTACTGCTGGTAATGCAAGTGGTTTAAATGATGGTGCGGCTGCAGTAATCGTGGCTTCAGCAGAGGCAGTCGAAAAATATAATTTAAAACCTTTAGCAAGAATTGTAAGTTCAGCCGTAGTGGGAGTGGAGCCTAGAATCATGGGCATTGGTCCAGTTAAAGCAAGTCAAAAAGCATTGGCAAAAGCTGGACTTAAATTAAAAGATATTGGGGTTATAGAACTTAATGAAGCTTTTTCTGCTCAAGCATTAGCTTGCACACGCGAGTTAGGACTAACTGATGATGATGCTAGAATAAATCCTAACGGTGGAGCAATTGCCATTGGACATCCATTAGGTGTGTCAGGTACTAGAATCAGTCATAGCCTTGCCCTTGAATTACATGAACAAGATAAACAATATGGACTTGCTACAATGTGTGTCGGAGTTGGACAAGGATATGCGATGATAATAGAAAAAGCTTAATTTATGCGGTTTCTTCTGGTTCCGAGGGTTTGCCGCTAAGCCATAAGCCACCGCCTATCACCATTAATGCTCCACGAATTACCCAGCCAACGGTTTCTCCCCAATTATTAATCCAAGTAAGGATTATTAATTCACGATCTAGGAAATGGAAAATTGTTGATGCTAGTCCAATGATGAACATAAAAGAGCCAATAGATTTCATGCAAATAGTTTTTAGTTTTGTTTGAATTTATGTAAAGTTTCTTCTAAGACAACTACCATTTCTTTAAAATCGTCTTCATTGAATCCAACATGTTGATAGACTATTTTTCCTTCTGGATTTATGATGTAATTGCGAGGTATATATTTTTCAGCAAATAGGTCGTAAATAGATCGATCTGAATCTCCTACTACATGACATGGTATGTCTTTTTCTGTTTTAAAAGCAGCGACAATTTCGTCAGAATGTTCTCGACCAATCATTAGCATTACAAAGGCTTCTTCTTTGAATGGCTCGTAAATCTCAGATTTTAATAATGGAATTTCTTTTAAGCAAGGCCCACACCAGGTTGCAAAAAAGTTGATAAATACTGTTTTTCCTTTTAAATCTTGTATGTTGATAATCTCTTTCTGACCAACTGGTTTAAATTTAAATGTAGGTACCTCTTGATTTAATGTAGTTTTAGAACTCTTGTCTTGATTTGTTTGCGCATTTATTGAAAAGCAAGAATAAAAAATTAAGCTTAATAATAAAGAAGTTCTTATCAATTTGTCCATGTACTAAATATAAGTTATATTTTTCTTATTTTGAATGTTATAAAAACAAAAGTTAAAAACTATGAAACTGAGTAAATCTTTAAAAATAGGAATAGGTGTGTTAACGCTTTTACAATTAGTAGGTGTTATAGGCTTTATTTACAAAGCATTTGGCTCCATTATGGCTATCGCTTCAAATCCAGAGGTCGCAGAGTCAGATGCAGTCGCATCTATGATGAGTGTTATGGGAGGTGCTACCTTAATCAGTATTTTAGGAATGATTTTATTAGTATTTTATATTGTTCACGCAGCATCAAATAAATCAATTCAAGGAGGAGAAAAAGCAATGTGGATTGTTTTATTTTTCTTTCTTAGCATCATATCCATGCCACTATATTTCTTTTTGAGAATTTGGAAAGAGAAGGAGTCAATAAACCCAGAGGGGGATTTTAGGGAAATGGTATAAATTTTAAGTGGTACCCAATAAGTGGATCCGGCGCCGTCGCTTCGGACTGAACGAAATTTTTTCCTTCAATTTTACCCGTAACTGATCTACTTATGCAAATGATTTTTTTAGATTAGGGATAGTTTGTGTTTTAAAATAATAAATGGTTCTATGTTGATTGCAGTGAGGAATAATTTATGATAGTGGGAAGTTAGTCACCCAATTTGTCAATTTTTTTACCTGATTTATTTCTAAATTTATCTCTTAGAGAATTTCCTAAACCTGATATGATCCTTTATGTTTAAAATTTGAATCATTGTAAAAATTACATGTCCACCCTTCTCTATAAAGCATATATTGCTCGGTTTCCCCGCATGTATTAGCACCAAAGGTTTTCCAATCGCGTATTTCAAAGGCCATAATCATTCCTCCCATATAATTTTCATTGGCAAATGTCAAGCCTTCATGATCGTAGGATACTAAAGCACGAGCCACACCATTTGAATTACTAAAGACAGCAGAGCTTGGTTATTGTCTTAGCAATAAATTTGAGACTGCTGTGCACTTGGAGAGAGCACATTTACATTCTCACCTGCTGGCAATGTGATAGCTAGGGTAGTTCCAAATGTATTACAGTTGGTATCTAAACTTCCTAGCGTGGTTCCGAGGTTGTAAGTGAAAATGTTTCGGTTATAGAATTTTGTACATTAGAATTCCAAGGCAAAAATAAGAGGCTTGCACAAGTTATAACTGATTTTAATAATGGTAATTTTTTCATTTTAGTTGCTTATTATTCCAGTTCCGTATTCTTTACCCTTTTCCTAAATCCTAAATTTAAGCTTTAACCTAACTACAAATTTTGCAAAGTCCTACACCGTCTTCCCGAATAGCCTCGTAAATAATGCATACAACAAACCATTGTGTAGCCGCTCATGAAAACCTAAGACCTAATTATTTGAGGTTGCATTTTTTAATGCTTTAAGCTCGGCTGATAATTCTTGAATGGCAGCGACTAAAACGGGGATTAACCCTTCATAGTTAATACCTAATACTTTTCCATCCATTTCACGGACTAGGTTTGGATAAATTTTTTGTAGCTCCTGAGCAATTAATCCAAATTGCAAAATATCCGTTTCTTGAGATTTATATTTATACTGAGAAGGTTTAAGCCGATTTAATTTACTCAATTGACTTTTCTCCAAGTGCATAATTTCTTTTTTTAATGACCGATCAGATCCATTGACCCAACTGCCATCCTCATATAATACTCTTTGAATAACAGTGCCTCCATTTCCAATTCTTTTCCAAAACTTTAAGGCAGAATTTGGATGACCAAATGCGTCATTTCTTTGATTGAGATACCAGCCTTTATCAACTGCCGTTTCATTGCAAATTTGCAAACCTGAATGAGTGACTTCAGAAGGATGGAAAATGTTTATGCCAGCATGATCCCAACTAAATCCATTTTGTCCTACGGTGATTTTTCCATTTACTCTTAGTGCATTGTAATTCGGATCTATATAGGCATGATTATTATAATTGCCATTCGGGGAATAACTTCTAAAATAAATTCTGCCCGCGTTTGAATTATGGGTTCGATCGCCAGTTATATAAATATTGTTATCAGAATATGGAAACCAAGAATCTGCCTGTCCATCTTCATTTTCTATAAGTAGACCCGAAGTGCTGGATGCTTGTTTAGAGATACGCAGCCTTGGTTTGGCATTGTCAGCATTAAGTCGTCCTATTAACAAATCTCCATCTTCATTTAATCGCATATGTTCGGTGGATAGGTCTGTTCCAATTTCTGACCCATCTCCAAAAGAAATACCAGTTTTCTCCGAAAGTTGAATTGCACTTTGAAGACTATTATCTCGATTTCCAGAACTTGATAAATAAAGTTTATCACCCGTGGATGCACTCCATGATTGTTTCATCCATATTTTATTTAGACCATTTATAAGCCACTCATATCCCCATGGGGTCGTCACATTCTTCTGAATATGAAGTGTGTCTCTGATCATGGTCACTCCATTTATATCTACAGGAAACTCAGGGTCGCTAGTATGCATTCCGATTTTAGGTGCAGGTTGAAAATATATTGTGATTTTCCATGTGCTTTTATCCACTCTGCAAGTTTGAGCCGAGCATCCTGGCACGCTTCCATTAAAAGATCTCCAAGCTCTCATTTGAAAAGTAAGCGTAGTTCCGCCAGGAAAAATCCCATTAGCGATATTGGATATTCCTCTACTATAAGATTGGGTTCCTGCAGAGGAACCACTTCCTGTTGCTATTGAAGTTTCAAGCTTGTTCGTAGTAACGCAATAAATTTGTGATCGTTGGTCTCCTGTCCAAAGATCGTTTAAGGAAGTCATATTGTACGATACTTCTACTCCAGTTACTGAAACGGGTTCTCCTGAAGGCAGACCAAAGGAAAAATTCTGATTACAAGCAGGGTCATAGTTACCATTGTTGTACCCAGATGGAATATCTAATGAGGTGAAAGTACCACTTAAAGTATCTTGAGTATGTAACTGCTGGTATGAAAATAGTACATTTACAAATAGAATAACTTTAATTATTTTTAAATGGTTAAGTTTTTGAATCATGGTTTGATATATGTTATTATTCAATAATTTTTTCCATTTTTATTTAAAAAAATTTCATTCTTAAATAAATATGTATGGAAATCTATTTATTATTGTTATCTCATCTCGATTTATTTTGTGAATTGCTCAATAGCAACGGTTAAATGATATTTCTAATAGATTTTCAGTTTGTTTGAATCTCTTTTCATAATGAAGGCAAAACAACTGCTTTTGAAAAAGATAAAATTGTTTCTGAAATCTTTTATGCCTGCGGTTTTAAAGATGTAAGTTATTTTTCAAAAGTGTTTAAAGAGAAATTTGGAGTGGCGCCATCTAAGATATCTAAGTGAGAAAAGGTTTACAATAAGAATTCTCAATTAAATTGCTCCACACCTGGAAATGCAAGCATTTCCCCAGTTCCTATTGTAAACAACCAAGAACCATATAAAGTATGTTCGACGGAGGTAGCAATTATAGAATCTGACTTTTTATAGGTTGCAGCAAATAACAAACCTCCCACAAAAGTGAGTATTAAAACCCATAGGTTCCAAAATATAATATGTGCAAATGAAAATACAAAGGCATTTAATAGAATTGCAGAAAATCCGTCTTTTAAAATAGCTTTGTACCTTAAGAAGAAGTAACTTCGATAGATGAGCTCTTGAGGAATTACAGACAAGAAGGAATAGATGAATACAAAAAATATCCAAATGTCTGGTCTTTGTTTTACCATTGTGAATAATAAATCAGGTTTGAAAAAGTACATCAATCCATAAAGCATCAAAGCCAAAATAATGAATCTTAGAAAAATTAATTTCCATGGGGTTTGCTTGAAATTAAGCATCCCTTTTGGGTCATACATTTTTTCTTTATAGCTGATATATAACACATAGATCAAACAGCTTATTACTAATCCTCCTTTAATAATAGATGGCACTTCTATCATTAATAGTAGTGGCATCACTATAAATAAAAATGCTAACTCCGCAATTAGGATGGATTTTGAGTTCATTTGTTAAAAGTATGATAAACAATTTTATTTTAAAGCAAAGAAAGACACTTAATAAAAAGTTAATTAAATATAATGGTCAACCAATCAAGTGTTTTAGAATAATACCAATGGTTTTAGTAATTAATTTATTGGACGTATTAAAGTTAAAATTGAAGATGAAAAGAAATTTGAAAACACCATTGATTTAGAAAATTTGCAAGAGGTCCGTATGGTCTATTATGTCCATTATAGAGACAATAGATATTCTCAATTAGATGGTTTTTATTATACGGGCGATACCCTGAAATTAGAAGTTAAAAGATCACGCTTTTGTTGGATTGTTAAGGTGGTAGAATATAAAAACTAAAACATGTTTAAAGCAGAGTTGATACTTCTTGCGGGCTTGATTCCGATGATGATAAGATAACATCTTTAATCTGTTATATATCTTGGTTATGCTTTCGATTAGCGTAACAGGTGTTTGCAAAGTTGAATCCTACCCGTTTGGGAATCAAAGTTGCCCTTCTGCTCTTCTTAATTTCCGCGCTGAAAAGGTAACAATTTGGCAGATCTGTTAGGCTTTACCTATAGAAAATAAAAATACTATTAATTACTCAGAACTCGGAAGTTGCGGAACTCGGAACTCGGAACTAAAAAACCCAGGGCAAGCCCTGGGTCAAACTTGTGGTTTAAAAAGGAAGGTCACCTTTTTCCTTCTTATCAAGCAAAGCAAAGTCTGCGACTTGTACCTGCGTGATATATCGGGTGTTGCCCTCCTTATCTTCGTACTTCCTATGTTCTAATTTTCCACTAACTGCAACTAGACTTCCCTTTTTAAGATAGCTGTTCATCGTTTCTCCTCTTTTACCCCATGCCACAATATTGTGCCATTGAGTATCTGTCTTTCGCTCACCATCCTTTTTGAAGTAGTCAGTTGTTGCAAGTGAAAATTTAGTGACAGTGGATCCGCTGTCAAATGTGGTCATTATAGGATCAGCTCCTAAATTCCCAATAAGTTGTACTTGATTTCTAATCGTGTTCATAACGCTAATTTTAAATTGTTTAACAAAAATGTTTTCGCATGCCAGTTGGCCGACCGGCGTATCAATTGATAATTCAAAGTAAAGGGATAGATGGGATAAAAAAGCGCATTAAACGGATATATTCGTTTATATCCGTTTAAGTTCAATGCGCCTAGGGCGCGCAATACGGCTGAAGCCCCGCAATTATATATTAAATAGATCTATCATTAAAGCGCATTTTACATGCCGAAGGCATATTGTGCGCAAACAGTGTACTTCGCACCAATAGCGCATAGCGCGACGAATTCGCATTGCACAGCAGAGTGTAGTGAGCGGCTTCGCTGCATTGATTTTTAAAAAATTTGTATCTTTCTTATATGACTACTTTAAATAAATCATTTTTACTTATTGGCGCCGTTCTTTGTATTTCGACTTCCATATTAATTGGCCAGAAAAAAGATAAAAAAATTAATAGCGGAATTGATTTAGAAAAATTAAGGCAAGAAGTAAAATTTAGATGTGTTGGACCTACACGTGGTGGAAGGGTGACTACTGTTACTGGAGTTATAAATAAGCCAAATATTTTCTACATGGGAGCAACTGGAGGAGGCGTTTGGAAATCTAACAATTATGGAAATTCTTGGGTTAACGTTTCTGATGGCTATTTTAAAAGTCCATCGATTGGTGACATTGCTGTTGCGAAATCCAATGATGCTATTGTTTATGTTGGGACTGGATCTGATGGTATTCGTAGTAATATCATTTCTGGTAAAGGAATTTATAAATCCGAAAATAGTGGTAAATCTTGGGAATTTATAGGCTTGAAAAGAGCTGGTCAAATAGGTGCTGTAATTATTCATCCAACAAATCCTGACATAGTTTATGCAGCAGCATTAGGTCAGGTTTTTGGACCTAATCCTGAGCGAGGAGTCTACAAAACAAGTAATGGGGGAAAAGATTGGGAATTGGTACATTTTATTTCTGAAAATACGGGTGCTATTGATTTAGAATTTCATCCAACAAATCCTGATATAGTCTATGCTTCTATGTGGGAAGCTAGAAGAAAGCCGTGGTCCATTATTAGTGGTGGTAAAGAGGGTGGAGTTTTTAAATCTGTTGATGCAGGAAAAAATTGGAAAAAGATTATCAAGGGAATGCCTACTGATTTAATTGGCAAAAGCGATCTAGCGGTTAGTCCTGCTGATCCTGATAGAGTTTATGTTTTATTAGAGGCGGAAGGAGCGCAAGGTGGGTTATATCGATCTGATGATGCTGGCGAAAGTTTTAATTTTATAAGCACCGAGCGTGGCTTAACGACTCGCCCGTTTTATTTTTGTAATGTAGATGCTAATCCTGTTAATGCCGAAGAAATTTATGTTTCTTCAGTAAGATTTTTAGTTTCTAGAAATGGCGGAAAAAGTTGGGAACGAAAAAGTACACCACATGCAGATAATCATACAATATGGATAAATCCTGATCAACCTAATATTTGGATTCAGGGAAATGATGGTGGTGCTAATGTTTCCATTAATGGCGGAGAGACTTGGTCTAGTCAGCAAAATCAAGCTACTGCCGAGCTTTATCAGGTTGAGGTAGATGATCAATTTCCTTACTGGCTATATGCTGGACAACAAGATAATTCAACCATATCAGTTCCCAGCAGTCCACCTTATGTTAGTCCATCTGGAAGCAAAGGATTCTGGCGAGCGGTAGGAGGATGTGAAACGGGTCCCGCAGTTCCAAAACCAGGCAGTCCGCATATCGTTTATTCTAATTGTAAAGGAAGATTTAGTGTGTACAACAAACTGACAGGGCAAGAACAAAATTATTATGTTGGTGCGGAGAATTGGTATGGGGCAAATCCAAAAGATTTAAAATATAGATTCCAAAGAGTTTCTCCCATTCATGTCTCTCCTCATAATCCTGATGTAATTTATCATTGTTCTCAATTTGTCCATAAGTCAACAAATGTAGGAAAATCATGGGAAATTATTTCTCCAGATTTGACTGCATTTCGAGCAGACCGACAAGTAATTAGTGGTTCACCAATTACCAGAGATATTACTGGAGAAGAATATTACAGTACCATTTATGAAATTAATGAATCGACCATTGAGCCAGGTTTAATCTGGGTTGGTTCAAATGATGGTTTAATTCATGTAACTAAAGACGGAGGTGAAAATTGGAAAAACGTTACTCCAAAAGGATTGCCAGAAGGTGGAAGAATAGATTGTATTGATCCTTCTAAATTGCAAAAAGGAAAAGCTTATGCAGCCATTCATAGATATATGTTAGATGATTGGAAACCTTACTTATATAAAACAGAGGATTATGGTGCGTCGTGGACTTTAATTACAAACGGTATCCCCGATAATTTTCCAACAAGAACCATTCGAGCCGATAATAGTGTAGCAGGTTTATTGTATGCTGGAACAGAATCTGGATTATTTGTGTCTATGGATGACGGAGCCTCTTGGAATACTTTTCAATTAAATTTGCCGATTGTTCCAATTACAGATATTAAAATTTTTAGAAAGGATTTAATTCTATCCACTATGGGTAGATCATTTTGGATTCTTGATGACATTAGTTTCTTACAACAAATGTCATTTGGATTGACAGGAAATGTTCAACTTTTGCAACCGAAAGCGGCTTATCGAACTTCTTACAGAGGAACGGCCTCCGATGCTATTCCATATTATCCATCTCCAAACGCTAAAGTTTATTATTACCTACCAGAATCTGCAAAAGAATTTACTTTTGAAATAGTTAATGAAGCTAAACAAACCGTATACTTTTATGACAATAAAAATCAGAGAGATCGGTCTAGTTTAAAAACGTCAAAGGGGTTACATGTGCTTCAATGGGACATGCGGAATTATGGTAAGGCATCAACAAGTTCATGGTCTCATCGTGGGCCACGAGTTACACCAGGGAACTATTCCATTAGAATTAAAACCGCTAATGAAAAAAGCGAGGCGCTATTGAAAGTGCTATTAGATCCGAGAATGGAAGCGACGGGCTTGACATCAAAGGATTTGAAAGTTCAAGAAGAATTACATTTGAAAGTTTTGAAACTAAAAGAAGAGGTAAGTGACTTAGCTAAGAAAATTAGAGATATTAAAAATGGTTCTTCCGATGATAATAAAAAAGCTAAAATGCAAGGAATGCTAGATCAAATTGAAACTAAAAGGGGGACTTACCAAAGACCTATGCTCATGTCTCAATTAAATTATTTGCAAAGTAGTATTAGTGGGAGCGACCAACATCCAGGTCAAGAGGCATTAAATCGATATGAAGAATTGAAAGAAAGATATTTAAGAATCAAGTCAAACGTGCTTCCGTAATTTTTATGAAGTAAAACTTATACTGATTTTTAATAAATTTTCCGAGAAAGCTGTCAGCTTCCCCCGCGCTTAGGCTTTGCTAAAGTTGACAACTCACATTGAGTAAAAATTTTGAATTCTTTTTTGAAGGCCTAATGTCTTAGTTATGACGTTGACAGAGAAGCGGTCTATTCTTACAAATCCGCCTTTCTAAAATATTGATAAGCTAAACCAATAAATAGAACAATGTAAATGACGGAGGCACCGGTAGCTTCATTATAATCAATGAAAACAATCGGATTTTTATTAGACTGAACCATTACTGTGGCCATTTTACTAATCGGTAAAGGGGTTAAATCCTCCACTACATTCATAGGCCAAAAATGCATACTGTAATGATTGCCGGTTATTTTTCCATGGACCATCCATCTGAGTACCGCCTCAATAAACATGATGTAGGCAAAATATATGAACAGTGCAAAACCACTTTTCCGAACAATGAAAGCGATGATCATCCCAAAACTAGAATAGCCTAAACACATCAAGAAATAACGTAAAATAATGTATTCCGTTCCAAACATATTTTTCATATTCACACTTTCGGTATGCGTATACCCAATCAAAATTGCACAGATTACAAAATACAGGGTACCAAAAAAGCACAGGCTAATCATGAAGCTAAGTTTGGAGAGAAAAAACTCCTTTCTTGTCATTCCGCCAATTATATTTTGGCGCAAAGTTTTAAATCCATATTCCGAAGTAATGGAATAAATCACCAAAAATCCAAAAAAGAAAAATGCCATCCACGACCCGATATATCCAAGATAATCGTAGACCGTCGGGAATTCGAATATGACTTTATTACTAGGAATAGGAGGAGGCATTTCTTTAAAATTCTTTCCTATAAATATTATGGAAGGCAGCAAAACCATGTACGCCAAAGTCATGAATTGAAATACCCGATTGGTGCGAAATTTTAGCCATTCTAATTGTAATGATCGAAACATGAATGTTGATTTATTTGGTAATTTCTAAAAACTCCTCTTCTAATTTTCGCTTACCCGCTTTTAAATGAGTCAATGCGATATCTTTTGAAAAAGCCAATGCATTAATATCCGCGGGATTAACATGTTCTTCCGCTATAACTAATAATAAATCACCTTTCCATTCCAAACTACTAATGCCATCGATTTCCTTGAGAAACGGAATTAGTCTTTTTAAAGCCGGTGCTTTTAATTCTATGGTTATTCCTTTTTGTAAAATACTTCCAATTGGACCTACTGCTAATAAGGTACCATTTTTAATAATGGCCACATGATTGCAAATTTTTTCTACTTCGTGTAAAATGTGACTAGCGAAAATAATGGTTTTTCCAGTTGCTGCAATGTCCGTAAGCGTGGACCTAACTTCTGCAATTCCTTGCGGATCTAAGCCATTGGTAGGTTCGTCAAAAATCAAAACTTCAGGATTTCCAATCATAGTAGCTGCAATGGCTAAACGCTGTTTCATTCCTAATGAGTAGGAACTAAACTTAGCGGTCTTTCTATGATGCAAATTGACCATTTTTAATAATGCATCCAAATCATCATTATAGCTTTTTTTAATGTGTTGAATAATTTTTAAATTATTGATTGCATTGTGGTATGGGTAGAAATTTGGCGTTTCTAAAATAGCACCAATCTTCATTCTAGCATTTTCTCCATATTTTCCGTCGAACCATTCAAAGCTTCCTTTGCTAGCTTGCAAAATGCCGAGAATTAAGCCTAAGGTTGTGGTTTTCCCACTTCCGTTTGGCCCAAGAAGACCATAAACGTTTCCTTTTTCAATAGTAAGATTTAATTCATGCACTGCCTTGATTTGGCCATAAGCTTTACTTAAATTTTTCGTTTGTAGAATAGGCATATTAGAAAGTTTGATTAAAGGAAACTAAATTTTATCTACAATAAGATATTAATTGACTAAATAGGCATATTAATCGACAGTTAAATAATTCCACATTAAATTATTTACATTGAACTTCGCGACTAGTTGTACTTAAATTAATTATTATATAAATTATTTCTTATACTTTACCTTCCCATCCACAATAGTATACAAGACCTCCGTCTTTAATATGTCATCATCACTACAATTAATAAGATCTTGAGAAAGCACCACTATATCTGCAAACTTACCTTCTACCAAAGATCCTTTTTGATCCTCTTCAAAGGCAGCGTAGGCATTGCCCAAAGTATATGAATGAACGGCTTGCGCTCGAGTCATTTTTTGTTCAGTAAAAAATTCAAAGCCATTATCAATTCGCTTTCGCGTAACGGAAGCGTAAAAGCTAGGGATTGGATCAACATCCTCAACTGGAGCATCCGTTCCATTTGCAATCTTTGCACCGCTATCTAAAAGTGATTTCCAAACATAAGCTCCATATTTTGCCCGCCATTTCCCTAATCGTTTTTCAACGAAAGGTGCATCCGAAGTACAATGGATCCCTTGCATAGATGCGATTACTCCCATTTCTTTAAATCTTGGAATGTCATCTGGATTTAAATGTTGCGCATGTTCCACTCTCCAACGAAGATCTTCTTTTTCCGGATTGGCTTTAAACATATCAGCCATAATATCTAACACTTCTCGGTTTCCGCGATCACCTATGGCATGAACGCAATACTGCATATCTTTTTTCATTGCAAGATTTGCAATGTTCTCCAATTCTTCAATACTACTTACATTTTGACCAACGAAGTCTGGCTTGTCATTATAAGCTTCAAGTAGCCATGCGCCATATGATCCTAAGGCGCCATCAACTGCAGCTTTTATTGCTCGGCAAGTAAAATAATTATTGCCATGATTGATCACTGGCAATCCATCTATATTATCTTTCAAGACATCATAAGAATGTCTAACCATCGCCCAAAGACGAAGATCTAATTCTCCGTTTTCTGCTAAACTTTTATATCGATCAATTTCTTCAAACAAAGATCCTGCATCTTGAAATGAGGTAATCCCTTTTTTTAAACATTCCTCCTCTGCTAATGCTATGCCCTTGTACCAAAATCCGTCTAACTCTTTTTGATCTAAACCATTCAGATAATTTTGATACGCTTGTCTAATGGTTCTCATTGCCGTCTCTTCAAAAACACCAATCGCATTTCCATTATTATCCCTAACAATTTCACCGCCCATTGGATTAGGGGTCTCAATACTAATTCCTGCTAATTCCATTGCTTTTTGATTTGCAAATAAACCATGACCAGATGCATGATAAAGGATTACTGGATTGTCAGGGGTCAATGCACTTAACTCATCATGATAAGGATAGCCTAAAACATTTCGTTCCACTGATTCATCCCATTTTTCTTGGTGCCAACCTCTGCCTTCGATCCATTGTCCAGGCTTTAATGTTTTCGCTTTTTCAGCAACCATGCCAACAATCTCATTCCAGTTTTTTGATTTTAGAAAATTCAAGTTTATTAAACTTTTTCCTAGATTCGAAAAATGGGCGTGCCCCTCAATAAATCCGGGCATCGTAAATGCTCCCCTTAAGTCTATGGTTTCAGGAGTACTTGACTTATACTTTTCTAATAAATTATCTCCACTTATTTCTAAAATTTTACCGTCTTTTACTGCAATTGAAGAGGCGGTCTGCATTGCTTCATTCACTGTATAGATGTTTCCATTATATAGAATTAAGTCGGCACTTGGATCTGAATTACAACTACTGAAGAGGAAGAGGATGCTTAAAATTGAAATGGAAAAGACAATACGGCTCATTGAATTGATTTTATCTTATAAATAAAGATAATCTTTTCGCTATTAATCTAGAATTTATATTACTAAACTCAAGATAAATAGCAATTGTAAGCAGCTATTACTTTAAACTATTTATTTATATTTGTCCTTATAAAAAAAGTAAATGATACCATTTTTAGATTTACAAGAGCAGTTTGATAAATATGTAGAAACGAATGTTTTTAATAACCAACCATCAGAATTGTATGCGCCTGTAAATTATATTCTCTCTTTGGGTGGAAAAAGATTACGTCCCATTCTTCTATTGATGGCCTATAATCTTTTTGAAGAAAAGGTGGAGAATGCATTACCTGCCGCAATGGCCATTGAGGTTTTTCACAATTTTAGTTTAATCCATGACGATATTATGGACGAAGCAGAATTGCGCAGAGGGCAACAAGCAGTCCACAAGAAATTCAATACGAATGATGCCATTCTTTCTGGCGATGTAATGTTGATATATGCCTATAAATATTTAAGCCAAATTAAAGAAACTCAATATCTTCCTGAGATTTATAATGCCTTTAATGACAATGCGATTAAAGTATGTGAAGGTCAGCAAATGGATGTTAATTTCGAAACAAGAGATGATGTTTCAATTTCAGAATATATAAAAATGATTGAGTATAAGACTTCCGTATTAATTGGAGTGGCTATGCAAATCGCCGCTTTGGCTGCCAATCAACATAAAATTGCTGCTCAACATTTGTATGATTTTGGTAGAAATATGGGCATTGCGTTTCAAATACAAGATGACATTTTAGATGCTTTTGGCGATCCTGAAAAAGTAGGAAAAAAAATAGGTGGAGATATTATCCAAAACAAAAAGACCTTCTTGTATTTAAAAACTTTAGAAAAAGCTAATCAGGAAGATGTAACAACATTAACTATATGGTTTTCAAAAAAACAAGAAAACGAATCAGCGAAAGTTAAAGCTGTTAAAGCATTGTTTGACAAATATGATATTAAAAAAATGGCGCTTGCCATGATGAACGAATACAAAGAGAGGGCTTTCCATTGCCTTGACCAACTTGAAATTAATTCAGCGAAAAAGGAATATATTAAAAAGTTTAGCCTAAATTTAGTAGAGAGAGAATATTAAAAAGTCATGAATAAAGATGGCATAATCGTTATATTAGCATATCCTGAAACCTTTGTTTCCCAAGCCCAATTTTGGTATCGGCCTATTTTTGAACTAGTTGGTTTAGGCAAAAATGGAAAAATTAGAGCTGGGCACGCTGCTGCCTTAATCATAAACAAAATTTCAGGAACTGTAAAATATACGGACTTTGGAAGATATATTACTCCGCTAGGAATAGGTCGAGCTCGCACATCTGAAACAGACCCAGAATTAAATTTTGATATCAAAGCCGAATTTGATGAAAGTGGAAACTTAGAGAATTTTGTATCGATCCTGAAAACGGTTTATCGATATCCAGAAAAAACTCATGGACAAGGTCCAATGTACGCCTCACTTGTGGATAATGTTAATTATAGAAAATGTAGAGAATTTATTGAAAAATGTCAAAGTAAAAGAGAAGGTCAAAACTACGGACCGTTCGATCTTTTAGGATCAAATTGTTCTCGCTTTGTTCGAGATCTAGTTTATTATGGAAAAGAAAATAAAACGCCTCCTTTATTAAATCGATTAAAACGTCTTTCTCCTAGCCCATTAGGTAATGTTTATTTCATGGGAGATAGGAGTCAATCATACCATCTAAATGGATCCACTAAGAAAATTGATAAATTTCCTCAATTCGAACCCTTCATTAGACTTTTTGGCTCAAAGGTCAATCACATCAATCATCCAGAGCGAAAGATAGACGTTCAAAAAAAGTTTCCGAAAGCTCAATGGTTAGATGGAATTGGAGCTGGAGCGTGGTTTGATATTTGTGAAAATAAAGAAGGGTATAATATTACAAGAATAGATCAAGATGGAAGTGTAATCTTCGATCTTCCTTTTAAATCTAAAATACCACTTGATTTGAATAAAAAGTATTGCTTTAAGTATGGTACAAATGCAAAACACGCGTTAATTGAACAAGATGGCCAAGTCATTGAGTTTAGAAATGCAAATTTTAATGTCACATAAGTGTTTCTATAAAAAGTGAGCAGCAGTTCAAGCAGTTTCTCAGTCCTTTTTTTTAATTTTGACAGCCAATTTTATTCAAATATAGAAGGCTATTTGTTGCAACATTAACAGTCTTATTGTTTGTATTGGTAAATTTTAAGCATGATAAGCCAGTACTTTTGATCGCATTGGAATCGTACAAAATTTGAATTATAGGGATTATTAAAATTTAAAATAAAAGCACCACATCTACGGTGGCTCAATTTAAATCCAAATTTGTAATTGGAAAGTCTAGACTTTGATAATCTTATTATTGGTTTATATCACTGCGACTAGCAGTTATAATTAAAATATAATTTTACCATTTAACCATTCTTTTTCTTCAATGAAATTATATTTTCGATAAAAGTTAAGGGCTGGTTCATTCCAATCTATGATCTGCCACTTCAGTAGTGCAACTTCTCGATCTTTGCAAATGTTTAGCAAGTGATCAAATAATTGAACACCTATGCCTTTTCCTCGAAGCTGTTCATTGACTACAAAATCCTCCAAATAAATCATTTTACCTTTCCAAGTGGAGAAAGTTTGATAAAAAATGCAAGTTCCCACTATTTTATTGTTCTCACTAACAGCTACAATAGATTCAAACCAATTTTTTTGGAAATCTGCTTTATAGCTTTCAGGGCTTGTTTTTACTTCATTAGGAAGCTTTTCGTAGATGGCTAATTCTTTAACTAATCCATGGATAGTATCCATGTCTTCTAAGCGCGCTTTTCGTATTGATATTTGCATAGAAAAAATGTGATTATTTGTTTATCTAAGTTTAAGGCATAAAAAGCTGAAATATAGAGAGAATTAATGCTTTTCACCTTTGTATATCAGAAAATATGTCCTATCTTTGCCTCTCTTTTGGGGGAAGCTATATCTAGACACAAGTTAATTAGCTGAATTTCAAAAGATTATATTAAAAAAAATAACTAAAAGGTAAAATATAAAATATGCCTACTATTAATCAGCTGGTAAATAAAGGAAGAAAGAAAGTAATTTCTAAGAGTAAATCTCGTGCATTGGACTCTTGTCCTCAAAAAAGAGGGGTTTGTACTCGTGTCTACACGACTACGCCAAAGAAGCCAAATTCGGCATTGAGGAAAGTGGCAAAAGTTAGATTAACCAATGGATTGGAGGTGATTGCCTACATTCCAGGAGAGGGTCATAACTTACAAGAACACTCCATTGTATTATTGAGAGGTGGTAGAGTAAAAGATTTACCTGGTGTAAGATATACTATTGTAAGGGGAGCATTAGATACCGCAGGTGTATCGGATAGAACTCAAAGTAGATCAAAGTACGGAGCAAAAAGACCAAAGTAGTCCATAATATTATAATTTAAATAAAGATGAGGAAAAGAAAGCCAAAAGTTAGAGTAATAGCACCGGATCCAAGATATGGTGATATTATGGTAACCAAATTTGTAAATAATCTAATGATGCAGGGTAAAAAGAATGCGTCTTATAGATTAATGTACGACGCTATGGATATTGTAAAAGAAAGAACGGGAGAAGAAGAACATGAAGTGTGGAAGAAAGCTTTAAACAATGCAATGCCACAAGTAGAAGTTAGATCAAAAAGAATTGGTGGAGCTACTTTTCAGATACCTATGGAAATTCGCCCAGCAAGGAAAGTATCTATTGGTATGAAGTGGATGATCAAATTTGCAAGAGAAAGAAGTGGTAAAGGAATGGCAGAAAAATTAGCAGCAGAGATCATTGCAGCAAGTAAAGGTGAGGGTGCTGCAGTTAAAAGAAAAGAAGATACTCATAGAATGGCAGAGTCTAACAGGGCTTTTGCACACTTTAGAGTATAAAATAAGACTTAAAAATATTACTAAAAAAGTATACATAAATCGAGATGGCAACAGATCTTAAATTCACTAGAAATATTGGTATTGCTGCGCACATTGATGCAGGTAAAACCACAACCACAGAGCGGATACTTTACTATACGGGTGTTTCTCACAAAATAGGAGAAGTTCACGATGGTGCTGCAACTATGGATCACATGGAGCAGGAACAAGAAAGAGGGATTACCATTACTTCTGCTGCAACCAAAGTAGCATGGAAGTGGAAAGATCAAAACTATCCGATTAACATCATTGATACTCCGGGTCACGTAGATTTCACTGTAGAAGTGGAAAGGTCTTTACGTGTATTAGATGGAACAGTGGCTTTATTCTGTGCAGTTTCTGGTGTGGAACCACAATCTGAAACAGTTTGGAGACAAGCAGATAGATATAAAGTGCCAAGAATCGGATTTGTTAATAAAATGGATAGATCAGGTGCTGATTTCATGATGGTTGTAAAAGACATCAAAGATAAATTGGGAGCTAATGCTATTCCATTACAAATTCCAATTGGAGCAGAGGAGACATTTAAAGGAGTAGTTGATTTGATTACTAATGAGGCTAGAGTTTGGAATGAAGATGATCAAGGAATGACCTATGAAGTAATTGACATCCCTGCAGACCTTAAAGATATTGTTGAATCGTCAAGAGAGGAATTGTTAGAAGCAGTTGCGGAATATGATGAATCTTTGATGGAGAAATATTTTGAAGATCCAAATTCAATTTCTGCTGAAGAAATTAGAACTGCGATTAGAGCTGCAGTTATAGATATGAGTATTACGCCTATCATGTGTGGATCTGCCTTTAAAAATAAGGGAGTACAAGCATTATTAGATGCGGTTTGCGCATACTTGCCTTCACCAATGGACAAAGAAAGCATTGAAGGAATTAATCCGGATACGGATGAGCCTGTATTTAGAAAGCCAGATGTAAATGAACCATTTTCAGCGTTGGCATTCAAAATTGCTACTGACCCTTATGTGGGTAGATTAGCCTTCTTTAGAGTTTATTCTGGAAAATTAGAAGCTGGATCCTATATATTAAATAATAGATCGGGTAAAAAAGAGCGTATTTCACGTTTATTCCAAATGCATGCGAACAAGCAAAATCCTATTCCAGTAGTGGAGGCAGGAGATATTGCAGCAGGCGTAGGTTTTAAAGACCTTAGAACGGGTGATACTTTATCAAACGAAGGCGATCCAATTGTATTGGAATCAATGACTTTCCCAGATCCAGTAATCGGTGTTGCAGTTGAACCTAAGAGTCAAAAAGATTTAGATAAGTTAGGAATGGCTTTATCTAAGTTGGCTGAAGAAGATCCAACTTTTAAAGTAAGATATGATGAAGATACCAACCAGACTATCATTAGTGGTATGGGAGAACTTCACCTAGAGATTATTGTAGATAGATTAAGAAGAGAGTTTAAAGTTGAATGTAACCAAGGTCAACCTCAGGTTACTTACAAAGAAGCATTAACAAAGATGGTTGATCATAGAGAACGTTTGAAGAAACAATCTGGGGGTTCAGGTTTGTTTGCAGATATTCAATTTGAATTAGGACCAGCTGACCAAGAATTTCTTGATTCTGAAGAATTCAAAGATGGTAAAGCGAAGTTGCAATTCATAGAAAATATTAGAGGAGGATCTGTACCTAAGGAATTTATCCCATCTGTTATTAAAGGGTTTACCCAAATGATGGAAAGTGGAATTCTTGCCGGGTACAATATTGATTCTATGAAAGTTAGATTGTATGATGGGTCCACTCACGCAGTGGATTCTAAACCAATCGCTTTCGAATTAGCGGCAAAAGAAGGATTTAAAGCGTGCGCTCCTAAAGCAAAACCAGTTTTATTAGAGCCTATCATGAAGTTAGAGGTGGTAAGTCCTGAAGAATATACTGGATCTGTAATTGGAGATTTGAACAGAAGAAGAGGTTTGCCAAAAGGTCAAGAGCCAAGAACTGGAGGAGCGGTTGCGATCCAAGCAGATGTTCCGTTGTCGGAAATGTTTGGTTATGTGACATCTTTAAGAACTATTACTTCTGGAAGAGCAAGTTCAACTATGGAATTTTCACATTACGCACCAGCACCTAAAAATGTAGCAGAAGAGGTAATTGAGAAAGTAAAAGGAGAAGTAAAAGTTTAATTTAAAAAAACTATAATAAGTGGCAAGAAAGTATTACTTTTGCAGCCACTTTTGAATAGAATATAATTATTTAATAAGGGACATGAATCAAAAGATTAGAATTAAATTACGTTCTTACGACCACAATTTGGTAGATAAGTCTACTGAAAAGATAGTGAAAACTGTTAGAAATAGTGGCGCCGTGATTACAGGACCGATTCCGCTGCCAACTGAGAAAGAAGTATTTACCGTATTGCGTTCTCCGCACGTAAATAAAAAATCTCGAGAGCAGTTTCAGTTACGTACTCACAAACGCTTAATCGAGATATATACACCAACTCAAAAAACGGTAGATGCTTTATCCAAATTAGAGCTTCCATCTGGTGTAGATATTCAAGTTAAGTTGACTTAGACCAAAGTTTAACTAAGGTCATTTTTTAATAAGAATATTGATTCTTTTCAGGCATGTTTATGTCTACTTTTTAAGAATATAAAATTTTTTAATGTGAACGGATTAATAGGCAAAAAAGTTGGGATGACTAGCATCTTTAATGAAGCTGGTAAAAATATTTCCTGCACAGTCGTTGAGGCTAAGCCTAATATCGTTACTCAGGTAAAATCTGAGGATACTGACGGTTATTACGCACTTCAGCTTGGATATGGTGATGCAAAAGCTAAAAACACACCGCAGTCACTAATGGGTCATTTCGATAAAGCGAAAACTGGACCTAAACGTAAAGTTTCAGAGTTTAGAGATTGTGATATCGATAAAGCATTAGGTGAAGAAATCAAAATCGAAGATGTATTTGCAGAAGGTGATAAAATCAATGCAATTGGAACATCAAAAGGTAAAGGTTTTCAAGGGGTAGTTAAAAGATATAACTTTAAAGGAGTTGGTGATGCTACTCACGGGCAACACAACAGACAAAGATCTCCGGGTTCTATTGGAGCTGCTTCTTATCCTGCGAAAGTTTTTAAAGGAATGAGAATGGGCGGAAGAACAGGTGGAAAAAGAATTAAAATGGAAGGTTTAGAAGTTGTGAAAATCTTCGCTGAAAAAAATATATTGTTAATCAAAGGTGCTATCCCAGGCCATAAAGGATCTTTTGTGATTCTTGAAAAATAAGAGATTATGAAATTGGATGTATTAAATATCGATGGCGCTTCAACTGGTAGATCAGTAAATCTACCTGCTGAAATATTTGGTCAAGAGCCTAATGACCATGCAATATATCTTGCAGTTAAACAATACCAAGCGCACCAAAGACAAGGTACGCATAAAGCGAAAGAGAGAGGTGAGATTGCTGGTTCCACAAGAAAATTTAAGAAACAAAAAGGTACAGGTACCGCTCGTATGGGTTCTTTAAAGAATCCTTTGTTTAGAAGTGGTGGACGTGTGTTCGGTCCTAGACCAAAGAAATATACAATTGGTTTAAATAAAAAAGTAAAAGCAATTGCTAGAAACTCTGCATTATCAACCAAATTCAATGCTGGCAATGTAATGGTTCTAGAAGATTTTACTTTTGAAGCACCAGCTACAGGCCAATTTAATAAAGTGTTGAAGGCGCTTGAAGTTGCAGACCAAAAAGTTGTTTTAGTGTTAGGTGATTTAGATAATAACTTACTGTTATCAAGTCAAAACATTAAAAAAGCAAAAGTAGTGCAAGCTAAAGATTTGAATGTATATGAGATTATGAACGCAGGCAAATTAGTATTGGCTGAGAGTTCAGTTGAAAAAATTAAAGAAATATTCGCTTAATTGAAAAGTTATGGCTAGAACAATATTAATAAAACCATTGATTTCTGAGAAGGCTGAAAAGTTATCTGAAGATTTAAATCAGTATAGCTTTATTGTAGCAAGAGATGCAAACAAAGTAGAAATCAAAAATGCAGTAGCCTCAATGTATAATGTTGCTGTTAGTTCTGTTAACACGATAAGAGTTGCAGGAAAATCAAAAAACAGAAATACAAGATCTGGTTTGATAAAAGGAACGAAGCCTTCCTACAAGAAAGCGATTGTGAAACTAGTAGCAGGAGAAGAAATTGATTTCTTCGGAGATATTTAAATTGATTAAAAGAGTAGAAACTTAATAAAGATGCCAGTTAAAAAGTTTAATCCGATTACTCCAGGAACACGACATAGAGTGGGAAATGATTTTTCCATTTTAGACAAAGTGAAACCTGAAAAGAGTTTGATCGCTGGGAAACACAGAAGTGGAGGAAGAAATCACGATGGTAAAATGACTGTCCGTAATAGAGGTGGTGGGCATAAGAGAAAGTATAGAGTCATCGATTTCAAAAGAAACAAAGACGGTATTCCTGCAACAATCAAGAGTATTGAGTATGATCCGAATAGATCTGCCTTTATAGCTTTAGCTGCATATGCAGATGGTGAAAAGAGGTATATTATTGCACCAGATACATTAAAAGCTGGAGACAAAATATTATCAGGAAAAGGAGTAGCACCTGAAGTAGGAAATGCATTATTTTTATCTGAAATACCTTTGGGATCAGATATTCATGCTATCGAAATGACGCCGGGGAAAGGAGCTGCTCTAGCAAGAAGTGCTGGAACTAATGGAACCTTAATGGGGAAAGAAGGAAAGTATGCTATCGTTAAATTGCCTTCTGGAGAAACTAGAAGAATCTTAATGACATGTAAAGCTTCTATAGGTTCAACTTCAAACCCTGACCATAGTTTACAAGTATTGGGAAAAGCAGGAAGAAAAAGATGGTTAGGAAGAAGACCAAGAGTAAGAGGGGTTGCAATGAATCCAGTTGATCACCCGATGGGTGGAGGTGAAGGTAAATCTTCAGGAGGTCATCCAAGATCAAGGACTGGTATCATGGCGAAAGGTCAGAAAACTAGAAATAATAAGAAACATTCAACGAAGTTGATTATTACAAAAAGAAAAACAAAAGGTAGAAAATAATTTAGTATGGCTAGATCATTGAAAAAAGGACCTTATGTGTATCATAAGTTGTTGCAGAAGGTTGAAAAATCAAAAGAATCAAAGAAGAAAGTTGTCATCAAAACTTGGTCAAGATCTTCTATGATTATTCCTGGTATGGTTGGCGAAACTATCGCCGTTCATAATGGTAAAACTTTTGTTCCTGTTTTTGTAACAGAAAATATGGTAGGTCATAAATTGGGAGAGTTTTCTCCAACAAGACAATTTAGAGGCCACGCCGGAAACAGAAAAAAATAGATAATTATTTTAAATAAGAATCATGGAAGCAGTTGCTAAGCTTAAAAATATCGGAATGTCTGCCAGAAAGATGCGTCAAGTCGCAGCTAACATAAGGGGTAAGAACGTAGATGATGCTTTAAACATTTTACGTTTTACGAAGAAAGAGGGGGGAGTCTGGTTAGAAAAGGTATTGTTATCTTCTATTGCAAATTGGGAGAATAAGAATGGGATGATCTATAATGCAGACGATTATGATTTATATATCAAGACTGTATTAGTAGATGAAGCTGGTATCTTAAAAAGATTTAGACCTGCTCCACACGGAAGAGCACACAGGATCAGAAAGAGATCGAATCACGTTACATTAGTTGTTGAAAACAAAAAACCTACAGAGAAAGATGGACAAGTGAGTGCAACTGTTTCTGATGAGGAAGAATAAAATTTAATAATTTAAAAGCATATGGGTCAAAAAACAAATCCAATAGGCAATAGATTAGGAATCATTAAAGGATGGCAATCCAACTGGTTCGGCGGTAAAAACTTTGGCGATAAAGTAGTTGAGGATGAGAAAATCCGTACCTATTTAAGAGCAAGGGTTAATAAAGGTGGAATCGCTCAGATTATAATTGAGCGTACCCTCAAAAGAATTACCGTTACTATTCATACTTCAAGACCTGGTATCATTATTGGTAAAGGTGGATCAGAGGTGGATAGAATCAGAGAGGAGTTAAAAAAGTTAACTACTCAAGAAGTCCAAATCAACATTGTTGAGATTCGTAAACCTGAGCTTAATGCTTACATCGTTGGAGAATCAATCGCAAAGCAAATTGAGGGAAGAATGAATTACAGAAGAGCGATTAAGATGTCTATCCAATCTACTATGAGAGCAGGATCAGAAGGTATCAAGATTAGAATATCTGGAAGATTGAACGGTGCGGAGATGGCGAGATCTGAAGAATATAAAGATGGAAGAACTCCATTACATACTTTTAGAGCAGACATTGATTACGCATTAGTTGAAGCTCAAACCGTTTATGGTAAAATTGGCGTAAAAGTATGGATCTGTAATGGTGAAGTATTAGGCAAAAGAGATTTATCGCCAAATGTTGGTGTAAACAGTAAAGATAAGCGTGGAGGAAGAGGTAATAGAGGAGGACAAAGAGGAAATAGAGATAATAGAGGTGGAGGAAGAAGAGACAACAGAGGCGGCGGAAGAAGATAGATTTATAATTAGCATTTAATTAAATAATAATATACCATGTTACAACCGAAAAGAACGAAATATCGGAAACAACAAAAGGGAAGAATCAAAGGGAATGCCACTAAAGGTAGTACTGTATCTTTTGGAGTATTTGGTTTAAAAACTTTGGATAAAGCTTTTATCACAAATAGACAGATTGAAGCAGCTAGGGTTGCGATGACTAGATATATGAAGAGAGAGGGGAAAGTTTGGATTCGAATATTTCCTGATAAACCAATTACCGCTAAACCTCAAGAGGTAAGGATGGGAAAGGGTAAAGGAGCGTTGAGTCACTATGTAGCAGTTGTGAAACCTGGTAGAATATTATTTGAAATGGATGGGGTACCTTATGAAACTGCAAAAGAAGGCTTTAGGCTTGCAGCTCAGAAATTACCCGTATTAACTAAAATGGTTATCCGTAGGGATTACAAAGAATAAAAAGTCCAAAAATTTAAGCACATGGCAACTAAAAAATATTTAGAGTTACAGGAATTCAATGATGCAGAACTGCAAAGTCAGTTAGCGGAAATTGAAGACCAGTATGTGAAATTAAAATTTGATCACACCATTAAAGGATTAGATAATCCTTTGAGATTGAGAGAAATTCGCAGAGATATCGCAAGAATAAAAACAGAAGTAAGAAAAAGAGAAGTAGCAGCAATGTCAGAAGCGGACTTGGCAAAAAGAACAAAAATCAGACAACGAAGAAGTAAATAGTTATGACAGATAGAAATTTAAGAAAGACCAGAGTTGGAGTAGTTACCTCTAACAAAATGGATAAAGCAATAACAGTGTCTGTTGAAAGAAAATTGCGTCATCCAATCTATGGAAAATACGTTAAGAAATCAAAGAAATTTATGGCTCATGATGAGCAAAATTCTTGCGGAATAGGTGATACTGTTAAAATAATGGAGACTAGACCTATAAGCAAATTGAAGAGATGGAGATTGGTGGAGATAATTCAAAAAGCAAAATAATTTTATCAGTCATTTTAGAAACTGTATAGCAATGATACAACAAGAATCCAGATTAAAAGTAGCAGATAACAGTGGGGCGAAAGAAGTGCTTTGTATAAAAGTATTGGGTGGTTCAAAGAGAAGATATGCATCCATCGGCGATATGATTGTGGTTACAGTTAAAGATGCTTCTCCAGGTGGAATTAAAAAAGGAACAGTGACGAAAGCAGTAATTGTTAGAACAAGAAAAGAAACTAGAAGAAAAGATGGTTCTTATATTAGATTCGATGATAATGCAGTAGTGTTATTAACAGAGAACGAAGAACCAAGAGGAACTCGTATTTTTGGACCTGTGGCAAGAGAGTTAAGGGAGAAAGATTATATGAGAATTATATCCTTAGCACCGGAAGTGCTTTAAATTTTAAAGAATTAAGATCATGGCAATTAAAAAAGAAATATTTACGGCAAAGCTGAAGCTAAAAAAAGGAGATCAAGTGATTGTTATCGCCGGCGTAGATAAAGGTAAGAAGGGTACGATTTTAGAAGTTTTTCCAAAAAGAAACAGAGCAGTTGTTGAAGATGTTCGAATTCAGAAAAAACATCAAAAGCCTACGAATGATAATCCAGGTGGAATCAGTGATGTTCCAGCTCCTATTCATTTGTCAAATTTAAAATTAATAGATCCAAAAACTGGCGAACCTACAAGAGTTGGAAGAAAAGTGGTAGATGGTAAAATCGTTAGATATTCAAAAAAATCAGGAGAAATTATTAAGTAATGAGTTATTCACCAAGATTAAGAGATTATTATAAAAAAGATATTGTGCCAAAATTGATGGAACAATTTCAATATAAATCTATCATGCAGGTTCCTAAAATCACTAAGGTTTGTTTAAACCATGGTGTAGGGGGAGCTACTCAGGATAAGAAACTTGTAGATGTTTCCGTTAAGGAATTAACAGAAATTACTGGACAACAGGCTGTTGCTACTGTAGCTAGAAATTCTGTATCTAATTTTAAATTGAGAGAAGGGATGCCGATTGGATCTAAAGTTACCTTGAGAGGAGAGAGAATGTATGAATTTTTAGATCGACTAATTTCAGTTGCTTTACCAAGGGTACGTGACTTTAGAGGGGTAAATGATAAAGCATTTGATGGTAGAGGAAATTATACATTAGGTGTTTTAGAGCATATTATTTTTCCAGAAATGGATTTAGATAAAGTAGGAAAAATTCATGGATTAGATATTAGCATTGTTACAACTGCTAAAACAGATAATGAAGCATTAGCATTGCTTAAAGCAATGGGAATGCCATTTAAAAATCAAAGAAATTAATCTTTTATGGCAAAGAAATCGATTATAGCAAGGCAGGCAAAGAGAGAAAAACTAGTTGCGAAATATGCTGAATTAAGAGCTAAATTAAAGAAAGAAGGAAACTGGGAAGAGTTAGACAAACTCCCTAAAAATTCTTCTAGAGTAAGATTAAAAAATAGATGTAAATTAACTGGAAGACCTAAAGGTTATATGAGGAGATTTGGAATTTCAAGAGTAGCTTTCAGAAAAATGGCATTATCAGGAAAAATTCCTGGTGTAACAAAAGCAAGTTGGTAGATTTTAAAAGATAAAGAAAATGGTAACAGATCCAATAGCAGATTATTTAACTAGAATCCGGAATGCACAGCAGGCCGGACATAGAATCGTAGAGATCCCTGCTTCAAACATGAAGAAGAAGATCACTGAAATTCTATATGATCAAGGTTTTATTCTGAAATATCGATTCGATGATGATGCTGGTAAACAAGGTATTATTCAAATCGCAATAAAGTATGATTACAAAACTAAACAACCAGTAATCCGAAAATTAGGAAGATTAAGTACGCCTGGTCTTAGAAAATATGCGAAAGCAGATGAAATGCCAAGAATCATTAATGGATTAGGCATTGCTATTGTTTCTACCTCTAAAGGTTTGATGACAGATAAGCAAGCTACAGCGAATAAAGCTGGAGGAGAATTAATTTGTTACGTTTATTAATAAAAAGATGATTAAATTCTAAGCTATGTCTAGAATAGGAAATGCAATAATTAGTGTACCAACAGGAGTCGAAGTTAGCATGGATAAAGCTAATATCGTCACTGTAAAAGGTCCAAAAGGGGAACTTAAACAACAGATTGATCCTGATATGGGTATGAATGTGGAGGATGGTGAGTTAACCGTTACTCGACCAACAGATCAGAAAAGACACCGCGCAATGCATGGTTTATATAGATCATTAATTAATAACATGGTGATCGGTGTATCTGAAGGTTATACAAAAGAACTTGAATTAATTGGAGTTGGTTATAGAGTAGCAAATACTGGTAATTTATTAGAATTAACGGTAGGTTATTCTCACCCGATTATGTTTTATATTCCAGACGAGATTAAATTAGAAACTAAGATGGAAAAAGGTTCACCTCCATCTATTTCACTTAGTGGTATTGATAAGCAATTAATTGGCCAAGTGGCTGCAAAAATAAGAGCCTTCAGAAAACCAGAACCTTACAAAGGAAAAGGTATTAAGTACAAAGGTGAAATATTAAGAAGAAAAGCTGGTAAAACAGCTGCTAAATAATTTTTGATTATGAAGATTTCCAAAAGCGCTAGTAGAAAAAGAATTCATAAAAGAATTCGTAAAAAAGTAAGCGGAACTGCTTCCAAACCAAGAATAGCAGTTTATAGAAGTAATAAATCTATCTATGCTCAAATCATTGATGATGTTAATGGGGTAACTATCGCATCTGCAAATTCAAATGACAAAAGCATAGACAAGAAAGCTCCTAAAGTAGATCAATCTAAAGCGGTTGGTAAATTGCTTGCGGATAAAGCAAAAGCTGCAAATATCGAAAATGCAAAATTTGATAGAGGCGGCTATTTATTCCATGGACGAGTGAGAGCGGTTGCGGAAGGATTAAGAGAGGGTGGACTTAATTTATAAAGAGAACTTTTAAGAAATTTAAAATGGCTAGAAAAGAAACAAGCAGAATTAAACCTGCAGATACGGAATTAAGCGAACAAATGGTAAACCTGAACAGGGTTGCTAAAGTAACTAAAGGGGGTAGAACATTCAGCTTCTCCGCTATAGTTGTTGTTGGTGATAAAGACGGAACCGTCGGACATGGTCTTGGTAAAGCAAGAGATGTATCTGAAGCAATTGCAAAAGCGGTAGATGAGGCTAAAAAGAATTTGGTTAAAGTTCCAATTTATAAAGGAACCATTCCACACGAGCAGAAAGGAAAATATGGTGCAGGTAAAGTATTTATAAAACCAGCAGCAGATGGTACCGGTGTTATTGCGGGTGGTGCAATGCGTGCCGTTTTAGAAATGGCTGGAATTCATAATGTATTGGCTAAATCACAAGGATCTTCAAATCCACACAATGTGGTAAAAGCAACTATTGATGCATTGCAGAAATTAAGAAGCCCAATGGAAATTGCTCAGAAAAGAGGAATTACTATGGAAAAATTATTCAAAGGATAGATTGAATTTAATAGTTATGGCAAAGATTAAAATTACACAACTAAAAAGCGCAATTGATAGGTCCTCTAAGCAAAAGGATACTTTAAAAGCTTTAGGTTTAAGAAAAATAAACCAAACTGTGGAGCATACTGCAACACCACAAATTTTGGGAATGGTTAAAAAAATTGGGCATTTAGTCGACGTTGTTGACGCCTAAACTTTATAAGTAGATTGATATGGAACTTCATAATTTAAAACCCGCAAAAGGGGCAACGAAATCTAGAAAAAGAATTGCAAGGGGGCAAGGATCTGGTAAAGGTGGAACATCCACTAGAGGTCACAAAGGTGCAAAATCTAGATCTGGTTACAAAAGAAAGAGAAATTTTGAAGGTGGTCAAATGCCACTTCAAATGCGTTTGCCTAAAAGAGGGTTCAATTCTCCGAATAGAGTTGAATATGTTCCTTTTAATTTGGCGCAATTGCAAAAAATTGCTGATAAATATAACTTGAGTGAAATCACTCCTGATGTATTAAAGGAAAAAAGAATAATCAAAAAAAGAGATCTGGTAAAAGTTTTAGCTAACGGCAATCTTACTTCAGCACTTAAAGTTTCAGCAAATGCATTTTCTGAAGCTGCAAAGAAAACAATTGAAGATAAAGGTGGTGCAGTTACCACAATTGGCAAAATATAAAAGTTATCTATTTAAAAGCTCACGATTCCAAAGTTTTTAAATGATACAAAAGTTAACAGATGAAAAAATTTATTGAAACGCTTAAAAATATCTGGAAGATTAAAGAATTACGAAATCGTATTCTATTTACGCTTGCGCTTTTGGCAGTGTATAGATTCGGTTCTTTTGTGCTTTTGCCAGGAGTTGTACCTGATGCCCTAGCGAATTCTTTGAAAACCCCGGGGGGAGGTCAAAACATTTTTGATTTGATTTCATTATTTACGGGAGGTGCTTTTTCTAAAGGTGCCATTTTCGCATTGGGAATCATGCCTTATATTACTGCATCGATCATCATCCAGTTACTTGGATTTGCGGTGCCTTATTTTCAGCGTTTACAGCAAAAGGAAGGAGAGTCAGGAAGAAAGAAAATTACTCAAATTACTAGAGGTTTAACTGTATTGATAACGCTAGTTCAGGGTGGTGGGTATTTGAAATTAATTTCAGGAACACCTGGAGCGCTTTCACCAGAAATGCCCGTAGGACTATTCTGGATAGCAGGAATAATTATTTTATCGTCAGGTACCATATTTGCAATGTGGTTAGGGGAAAGAATTACAGATAAAGGAATTGGAAATGGTATCTCATTACTGATCATGATCGGTATTATCGCATCCTTACCTCAAATGCTTGCATTAGAATTTGTAACACAATTCAATGGTGGTGGAGGTATCTTATTTGTAATTGAGATGGCGCTATTCTTTGTGGTGGTATTAGCGACAATTTTAATAGTACAAGGGGTGAGAAAAATACCAATTCAATTTGCAAAAAGAATGGTTGGTAGAGGTGCATCAGCAATGCCTGCTGCAGGAGCAAGAGATTACATTCCATTGAAAGTAAATGCAGCCGGAGTAATGCCAATTATCTTTGCTCAAGCGATTATGTTCTTACCTGCAACCATTGCAACGTTTTTCGTAAAAGATCAAACGCAATTAGCAGAAGGAATTTTAGCGCAATTGCAGAATCCGTTTTCATTTATATCTAGTGTGATTGCTTTCTTATTGGTAGTAGTATTTACATATATCTACACCGCCTTGTTGGTAAATCCACAGCAATATGCGGAATACTTAAAAAGACAAAATGCATTTATCCCGGGTATCAAGCCTGGTAAAAATACAGCAGATTTTATTGATACCGTTACTACAAGAGTAACCCTTCCAGGATCTATTTTCTTAGGTTTAATCACCATCTTGCCAGCGGTTGCTGTTGCATTTGGAGTGAATCAAGGATTTGCAATTTTCTTTGGAGGAACATCTTTATTAATCCTAGTAGCTGTAGTATTAGATACACTCCAACAGATAGAAAGTCATTTATTAATGCGTAGATATGACGGCCTTGTAAAATCCGGTCGTCTGAAAGGAAGAAGTGGAATGCAGGGCATAGGTGCTGGAATGTAATCCAGTTTCAGTTTGACACGCATGATATATTATAAAAAGGAAGAAGAAATAGAGTTATTGAGGGAGAGCGCAATGTTAGTTGTGAAAACACTAAGTCACATTGCTTCCATCATAAAGCCGGGATTGACCGGAGTTGAAATTGATCGCCAAGCGGAAGCGCTTATTTTAGATCATAAGGCGAAACCAGGTTTCAAAAATTATAATGGTTTTCCATCTACCTTATGTATTTCAGTAAATGAGGGAGTTGTTCACGGTATTCCTACCGATAAACCATTTGAAGATGGAGATATTGTTTCCGTAGATTGTGGCGTATACATGAATGAGTTTTTCGGTGATTCTGCCTATACTTTTGCTATTGGAAATGTTAGTGAAGAAAAAATGGAACTTTTATCTGTTACTTACACTTCTTTATATAGAGCGATTGATCAAGCAATTGTCGGAAATAGAATAGGCGATATTGGATATGCAGTTCAGAATTATTGTGAAAGAGAACATTCCTACGGGGTAGTAAGAGGTTTAGTAGGACACGGAATAGGAAAAAATCTGCATGAAGCTCCAGAAGTTCCCAATTTTGGTTCAAGAGGAAGAGGAACCCAATTAAAAGAGGGTTTAGTAATTGCCATTGAACCAATGGTAAATCTAGGAACGAAAGATATTCGACTTTCTGATGATGGATGGACCATAGTTAGTAAAGATAAAAGCCCATCAGCTCATTTTGAGAATATGGTAGCTGTGAAGAAAGAAAAAGCAGATATATTAACGGATTATTCATTTATTGATCAAGAAGTAAAAAACAACCCCGAAATAAGGGTTATTTCAAGAAAAAATTAGTAATTTTGCACTCCGAAAATTTTTAAATGGCGAAACAAGAGTTAATTAAACAGGATGGAATAATAAAAGAAGCGTTGTCAAATGCAATGTTTCGAGTTACACTGGAGAATGATCATACAATAGTAGCGACCATTTCAGGTAAAATGCGTATGCATTATATTAGAATCCTTCCTGGAGATAAAGTTTCAGTAGAAATGTCTCCATATGACTTGAGTAGAGGCCGAATAATTTATAGGTATAAATAATTTTAACTTATTGAAATTCAATTATTTGGATTTCATTTTGTAATAAAAATTAATATTATGAAGGTAAGAGCTTCAATAAAGAAAAGATCTGCAGATTGTAAGATCGTACGCAGAAAAGGAAAATTGTACGTTATTAATAAAAAAAACCCTAGGTTCAAGCAACGACAGGGATAATATTCATTTGTAATTTATTTAATATGGCTCGAATAGCAGGTGTTGATTTACCAAGAAATAAAAGAGGTGTAATTGGATTGACCTATATCTACGGAATAGGTTCTTCAAAAGCAGTTGAAATTCTTAATCGTACAAAGATCGATCACGGTACAAAAATCCAAAACTGGACGGATGACAATGTGAAAGATATTTCTGGTTTGATTCAAGAGGAATACACTGTAGAAGGGGAATTGAGATCCGAAGTACAGACCAACATTAAACGATTAATGGACATTGGATGTTACAGAGGCTTAAGACACAGGAAAGGACTTCCAGTGAATGGTCAAAGAACCCAAACTAACGCAAGAACAAGAAAAGGTAAAAGAAAAACTGTTGCAAACAAGAAGAAAGCAACTAAATAATATTTATACACTTTAGTCGAATTTTGATATGGCAAAAGCAAGAAAAGCAAAGAACAGAAATGTAGTGGTGGCACCTGAAGGATATGCTTACATCAAAGCATCTTTCAATAACATCATTATATCCTTAACCAATAAAGCTGGTAACGTAATCAGTTGGGGATCTGCAGGTAAAAAAGGATTTAGAGGGTCTAAGAAAAATACTCCGTATGCTGCTCAAATGGCTGCAGCTGATGCTGCCCAATCTGCTTATGATGCAGGTTTGAGAACAGTAGAGGTTTTTGTTAAAGGACCTGGATCAGGAAGAGAAGCAGCAATTAGAGCTATTGATGTTGCTGGTATCAAAGTAACTAAAATTCAGGATGTGTCTCCAATTCCTCACAATGGATGCAGACCTCCTAAAAGAAGAAGAGTATAATTTTATAATTCGTACAAACGATAATATTTAAGAGCTCATGGCAAGGTATACAGGACCTACAACAAAAAAAGCAAGGAAATTCGGAGAAGCTATTTTCGGGTATGATAAATCATTTGACAAGAGAAGTAAAACTCCTCCTGGTCAGCATGGTAATACTAGAAGAAGGAAGCAAAAATCTAATTATTCTTTGCAATTAAACGAAAAGCAAAAAGCAAAATATACTTACGGTGTGTTGGAAAGACAATTCCGTAATTTGTTTGAATCTGCAAGTAGAAAAAAAGGAGTTACTGGTGAAGTACTCTTACAATTCTTAGAAGCTAGATTAGATAATATCGTATATCGTTTGGGTTTAGCGCCTACAAGAAGAGCTGCTAGACAGCTTGTATCTCATAAACACATTCTATTGAATGGTGTGGTTACCAATATTCCTTCTGCTCAAATTAAGCCAGGAGACATGATTTCTGTAAGAGGAAAATCTAGAAACTTGGAAGTTTTAAGGAATGCCATTTCTAACAAATCAGATGTTCATAAATTCGCTTGGTTAGAATGGAACCCTGATAAAGGAGAAGGTAAATTTATTGAGTATCCGGAAAGAGCATCAATTCCTGAAAAAATCAATGAACAATTGATTGTGGAATTATATTCTAAGTAATTTATTGCTTATCGGCTTTCTTTCATCTAATTAAATATTAATTCTATATGAGTATTTTAAATTTTCAGAAGCCTAATAAAATTATATTACAAAAGTCAACTGATTTTCAGGGCACTTTTGAATTTAAACCATTAGAATCGGGATTTGGGCAAACAATCGGGAACTCACTAAGAAGAGTATTGCTTTCTTCATTAGAAGGATACGCAATCTCAGCAATTAGGATTGCTGGTGTTGATCACGAATTTTCTACTATAAAAGGTGTTATAGAAGATGTAACTGAAATTATTCTGAACTTAAAACAGGTTCGTTTAAAGAATGTTAATGCAGATGATGAGCTTAAAGAAGAAAAAATTTACCTTACTATAAACGGTAAAGAATCTTTTATAGCTGGTGATATTGAATCGCACACCAATGTATTTAAAGTAATGAATCCAGATTTGGTTATTTGTAGAATGGAACCAACTGTAAATTTAGAGATGGAATTAACCATTACTAAAGGTAGAGGATATGTTCCTGCTGATGAAAACAAGCCAAAAGATGCGCCTATTGGAGTAATACCAGTAGATGCCATATATACACCAATCAAAAAAGTGGCTTATCAAGTTTCTAATACCCGTGTTGGACAAAGAACGGATTATCACAAATTAACAATTGAAGTAGAAACAGATGGTACGATCCATCCAGAAGAAGCAGTGAAAGAAGCTTCTAGAATTCTTATTCAACACTTAATGTTAATTACGGATGAGAATATCACCTTCGATGATGCTTCTTCTAAAGAAGATAACATTGTAGATGAGCATATCTTACACATGCGTAAATTGTTAAAGACTTCTTTAGAGGATTTAGATCTTTCCGTAAGAGCTTACAATTGCTTGAAAGCAGCTAAGATTAATAGCTTAGGTGAATTAGTGAAGTACGATACGCACGAGTTATTGAAATTTAGAAACTTTGGTAAAAAATCGTTAGTGGAAATCGAGGAATTGTTACAAAACAAAGGCTTGACTTTCGGAATGGATTTATCTAAGTATAAATTAGACGAAGAATAATTTAATTTATAATTATACTGCAATAACCGAATAGTTTGAAAAGACGAAAAGTGTTGCGAAGTTAAAAATATTAATAATCATGAGACACGGTAAAAGAGTCAATCATTTAGGAAGGCAACATGGTCACAGAAAGGCTTTGTTGAAAAATCTTTCTAATGCTTTAATTAAGCACAAGAGAATTAACACTACTTTAGCGAAAGCGAAAGCTTTGAGAATGCATTTAGAACCTTTGATCACTAAAGGAAAGAATAATACACTTCATTCTCGAAGAGTTGTTTTTAGCTACCTTCAAGACAAAAATTCTATTCAAGAATTGTTTGGAGAAATCGCTGATAAAGTGGCAAGCCGTCCTGGTGGTTATTTAAGAATTATCAAAACTGGTTTCAGAAAAGGGGATGCTGCTGAAACAGCAATGATTGAATTCGTAGATTACAACAGTACTTATGCAGCTTCAATCGCTGAAAATGCAGCTACTGGAACGAAATCTAAGAAGAAAAGAACAAGGAGAGGAAGAAAAAAGAACCAAGAAGCAACTACTCCGCCGCCACCACCAGTGGCAAGTGCAGAAGAAGAATAAAGACCTTCGAAAAGAAAATTCAAAAGGCTGTCTCCAAAAAGGCAGCCTTTTTTTATAGTTACAAGTTCCCCATCTCACACTCACACTCACACTCACACTCATATTATTCGTATGATATTTTTGTAAATATGTTAAGTATATTATCTTTGCATGAATTCAAATCTAGATATGACTTCAGTTACCTACGAACCCGCAATTTTACTTCTTGAAGATGGCACCGTTTATAGAGGTCGCGCCGCTGGCAAGAAGGGTACCACCTCTGGCGAAATTTGTTTTAACACCGGAATGACTGGGTACCAAGAAGTATTTACTGATCCATCATACTTTGGACAAATTATGGTTACCACCAATGCTCATATTGGGAATTACGGGACAAAGAAAGACGATGCACAATCCAGTAAAATGCAAATAGCTGGTTTGATATGTAAAAATTTCACCAATGAATATTCAAGGCATATGGCAGATGCTGCCATTCAAGATTATTTTGAGGAAGAATCTATGGTGGCCATTGCCTCAGTGGATACGAGAGCAATTGTAAAACACATCAGAGACAAAGGGGCGATGAATGCGATTATCTCCTCTGAAATTTTAGATGTAGATAAGCTAAAGGAGATGATGAAAGATGTGCCTCAAATGGAAGGCTTAGAATTGGCATCTAAAGTAAGTACTAAAGAGGCCTATACTTATGGTGAAGCAGATGCTGAATTCAAAGTAGCAGCATTGGATTTTGGTATAAAACAAAACATTTTAGATTGTATGGCAACGAGAGGTTGCCAAATAAAAGTGTTTCCTGCTAAAACTTCTTTTGAAGAAATTTCCGCATGGAATCCAGATGGCTATTTCATTTCCAACGGACCTGGTGATCCTAGTGCAATGGATTATGCAGTTAGCACCGTTAAAAGTATCTTAGCAGAAAATAAACCAGTATTTGGAATTTGTTTGGGTCATCAATTGCTTGCTCTCGCAGTTGATATTCCAACTTACAAAATGAAGCATGGTCATAGAGGTATTAATCATCCTGTCAAAAATTTAGAAACAGGACTGTGTGAAATTACCAGTCAAAACCATGGGTTTGGAGTAAGTCCGGAAGCTTTAGAAGCAAATGCAGATAAAATCCAAATCACGCACCAGAATTTAAATGATCAAACGATTGAAGGTATTCAATTAAAAAACAAAAAAGCATTTTCGGTTCAGTATCATCCAGAGGCCGCACCTGGTCCTCATGATGCGCGATATTTATTTGATAAATTTGTCAGCCTTATGAAATAAGGATAATAATTATTTAATATGAATTCTTCCTTGAAAAATCTTTATTGTAGTATTATCATTTTTAGTTAAAAATAACCATTATGAGTAAAATTAGCAACGTTCACGGAAGGGAAATTTTAGATTCAAGAGGTAACCCTACAGTCGAGGTAGAAGTAACTTTAGAAAATGGTATTATCGGAAGAGCAGCCGTTCCTTCTGGTGCAAGTACAGGAAAGTATGAAGCTGTTGAATTAAGGGACGGGGACAAAAACCGATACTTAGGCAAAGGAGTAACAAAGGCGGTTGCTAATGTAAACTCAAGTATCAAGGACGCATTGATAGGACACGAAGCAACAGAGCAGGACGCCTTGGATAAGGTTATGCTTGATTTGGATGGCACTGAAAATAAAGCTAAGCTTGGAGCCAATGCTATTCTTGGAGTTTCATTAGCAAATGCCAAAGCGGCAGCACAAGACGCAGGAATTTCTTTGTATAAATATTTAGGCGGTCCTGACGGAAGAACCCTTCCTGTTCCTATGATGAATATATTGAATGGAGGATCTCACGCAGATAATAGTATCGACTTTCAAGAATTTATGGTAATGCCTATTGGCGCGGAATCTTTTTCTCAATCCTTACAGATGGGAGTAGAAATCTTTCATACTCTTAAAAGTGTTTTAAAATCAAAAGGCTATTCTACTAATGTAGGAGATGAAGGTGGATTTGCTCCAAATATTAAATCAAATAAAGAAGCAGTAGAAATTGTGCTTACTTCTATTGAGAAAGCAGGATACAAACCGGGAGAACACGTTTGGATTGCAATGGATGCAGCAGCTTCAGAATTCTATGATGAAGAGAAAAAACATTACGACTTTCATAAATCTGGCAATGGAATAAAATCCTCTGAAGAGTTGGTGGAGTATTGGGACAATTGGGTGAAAAATTATCCGATCTTTTCCATTGAGGATGGTTTACATGAAGATGATTGGGATGCGTGGAAGTTGATGAGTGATAAAATGGGGGACCGCGTACAAATAGTTGGAGATGATCTTTTTGTAACCAATAAGAAAAAATTACAAGAAGGAATAAATAGAGGAATTGCTAATTCTATTTTAGTAAAAGTAAATCAAATTGGGACTTTGAGTGAGACCATTGAAACTGTTAATTTGGCGAAAGCCCATAATTATACCTCTGTAATGAGTCATAGATCTGGAGAAACAGAAGATGCGACCATTGCAGATTTAGCAGTAGCCTTAAATACGGGTCAAATTAAGACCGGATCTGCATCAAGATCGGACAGAATTGCAAAATATAATCAATTATTAAGAATTGAAGAAGAGTTAGGATCAAATGCCTTATTCTTAGGAAAAAGTCTGTTAAACAAATAAGTAAATATTACGTATATTTACCATATGTTAAAAAACTCTTCAATATGGGTTCAATAAGAAAAAGCCTGAACATCATTAAGGATAAATTTCCTAAAAACTTGTTCAATAAATATTTGATAGCATTTTTAATCTTCCTAATTTGGATGATATTTTTCGATAGCAATCGGGTAATTAGCCAATGGAGTCTTCAAAAAACGGTCAACGAATTAGAAAAGGAAAAGCGTAATTTTGAGGCGGATATTGTTCAAATCAAAGAAGATAAAATTGATATTGAGCAGAATAAAGAGAAATTTGCAAGAGAGAAATATTTTATGCACAAAGAAAACGAAGACGTTTTCATTATTGAAAAACCTGAGAAAAAGTAAACATGAGCGTTTTAGTAAACAAAGATTCTAAGATTATAGTACAAGGATTTACAGGAAAAGAAGGTTCTTTTCATGCTGGTCAAATGATAGAATATGGTACCAATGTAATTGCTGGTGTTACACCAGGAAAAGGAGGAACCGTTCATTTAGAAAAACCTGTATTCAATACAGTTAGAGAAACAGTAGAAAAATTGGGGGCAGATACTTCTATAATTTTTGTGCCACCACGATTTGCAGGAGACGCCATTATGGAAGCTGCAGATGCTGGAATCAAAGTGATTATTTGTATTACTGAAGGGATTCCTGTTCAAGATATGGTTAAAGTAAAAGCCTACATTGAAGATAGAGATGTTAGATTGGTTGGACCGAATTGTCCAGGTGTAATGACTCCGGGTGAAGCGAAGGTTGGTATTATGCCAGGCTTTATCCATAACCCAGGAAGAATCGGAATTGTATCTAGATCTGGAACTTTAACTTACGAAGCAGTTGATCAAGTAACAAAAGCAGGTTTAGGTCAATCTACTTGTATTGGTATTGGTGGAGATCCAATTGTTGGAACTACCACAAAAGATGCTGTTGAATTATTAATGAATGATCCAGAAACAGATGGTATCATTATGATAGGGGAGATTGGTGGAAGTATGGAAGCGGATGCGGCAAGATGGATAAAAGAGCATGGCACAAAACCAGTTGTTGGATTCATTGCTGGACAGACAGCACCGAAAGGAAGAACCATGGGGCATGCAGGAGCGATCATTGGAGGTGCGGAAGATACTGCGGAAGCCAAGATGAAAATCATGGAAGAATGCGGATTGCATGTTGTACAATCTCCTGCGGATATTGGGGCGACAATGCTGAAGGCATTGAAATAAATAAAATTATTGCAATTTTAATATATAGAAGGCGCTTTTTGGGCGCCTTTTTTTATTTGGGGAAAGAGTTTCACTTTTACATTTAGGATTTAAGATTTAATATATCCCGAGGGCCACCACCCTCGGAGGGTCACCACCCTCGGAGGGTCACCACCCTCGGAGGGCCACCACCCTCGGAGGGTCACTACCCTCGGAGGGTCACCACCCTCGGAGGGCCACCACCCTCGGAGGGCCACCACCCTCGGAGGGCCACCACCCTCGGAGGGTCACCACCCTCGGAGGGTCACCACCCTCGGAGGGTCACCACCCTCGGAGGGTGAAATTTATACCGCCAATTTTTATTACCATCCACAAAACTTTTACCTTCACCACACGTTTATTATCTTGTACACTCATTACAATTATGAATTTAATTTTATACATAGGCGTCACTTTAGCAGCATACCTCGGTATGGAGTTTATGGCGTGGTTTACACACAAATACTTGATGCACGGTCCACTCTGGTCTTGGCATGAAGATCATCACAAACCGCATCTAGTAGAAGGATTTTTCGAGAAGAACGATAGATTCTTTTTAGTTTTCGCCATTCCAAGCGCAACTTGTTATATCGTTGGAACTTTGAGCCCTTATGTTTGGCCCTTCTTTGTAGGAGTCGGTATCTCACTATATGGTTTAACCTACTTTTTAATTCATGACGTTTACATTCATCGTAGATTTAAATGGTTTAAGCAATTAGACGGTAAATATTCAAGAGCTATTTTAAGAGCGCATGGAGCTCATCACGCTAATCAAGAAAAAGAAGATGCAGAATCTTTTGGTTTATTGGTTGTAAATCCTAAATATTTTAAGAAGCGTTCTGAATGGAAAAAAGCGAAAGCGAAACAACTAATCGAGAATTCATAAAAGCCGTCCATTTAATAGATTTAGTTGGTAAGTTTTAAATTATCTAAAACATAAAACTGCCAGACTAATTACTCAGACTGGCAGTGAATCAAATAATCAAAAATTACATTTTTATATCTATCTCTGATCCGGCAACCCAATGTTTATATTCATCACCGTAGTATAAATAAGCTCTACTTGCAGATGCTCGATACTTCCCAGCCAGTTCTGCCTTCAAATCTAAATTAATAGCAATGGTTTCATTCCCCTCAATTTTTCTCCAGTACAATACCAATTCATTGTCATGCAATTCATAAAATGCAATGGCCTCTTTTTCCACTAACTCCTTAAGTTGCCAAGGTTGGACAGCAGTCCCAGAGGGAATTCCGATAATTGCAATAGGGGAGGCCATAGTTTCATTCTCATTGTTTTTCATTTTTATTTCCATGCGAACGGTCTCACTAATTGTAGCTTTTGATTTTAGTAATTGGGTACTCAATTGCAATGCGCATTCTGCCTGTGAATTTGGATGATAAGTTTGCCAGTTTGCATGAAATGCATATGGTATATTTACTTTCAAATTATTAAAAGAAATATCAATTTTTTGAATTCCTTCATTTAAATAATCGCCCAAATCCTCAAAAACTATTTTACCTTGATCTGCATAAGAAATAGGTTTAGAGAATTTATAGCCATTTACATTGAGCAATACACTATCCGTAGAAGCAAAATTATTCGCATTTTCTAATTTGGCATATTCAAGTAATGCCTGAAGTGCTAAGCAAGTAGCTTGCGTTGATCCAAATCGATACCCTTTTTTACTTTTTAAGATAAAATTCACTCCATCTAAAACTGTATTATTAACCTGCTCAACTTTTAGCAATGACATAACAATAAGTGAAGCAGTTTCAACTTTTACATTATTGTAATAAGAACCAGTCATCGAACCAACAATACCTACTTTCTCAAAGCCCTTATCTTCTATTTCAGCAATTAATAAGTTATTTAATAAATCTCGCTTTTTAAATTTATTCAAGTTATGACTACTCAATGCCATTAAAGCCATTTTGTAAACATCCTTTGAATTCAACGCGTCATTATATGCTACCAAGTACTCTTTCTCAATATCTACATTTAATTTAGCTGCACTAAGAGCATAGATGATATATGCATTAGCAATGTCTTGACTACACGCTGAAAATAGTCTACCTGATTTAAAACCACCGTTTCCATCTCTCCTTGATAATATCCACTTGACCGTTCTTTTTATCATTTCATCACTTACAGCTGGATATACTTTTTTCATATCGGTAAATTCCAATAGTCCATATGCAGTAAGGGTTTCACTTGCAGGGTTTCCACCGTACCATTCGAATCCTCCATGCTCAGATTCAAAACTCATCAATCGATCGTGACCAAGTTTTATGTATTCCAAAGCTTTCTTTTCTATTGCAGGATTAGAAGTACCGGTCTCTCGTAAAAATTGAAGGGCCAAAACATTAGGATAGGTAGAAGAGGAGGTTTGTTCAAAACAACCATGGGGTGCGCCCAGCATGCCTTCTATTCCATCCATCGTGGTCGCTAAACTACTGGTATACACATGTAATGCAGCGTCCATACTTCCTTCAACTATACCACCTATTTTAAATTGCTGATTGACTGCTTTGTTATTGGCAATGGTAAAAGAGGACCGGAAGTAAGGGCTTATAATATCAATTTGCTTTTCCATTGCATCTCCAAAATTACCAGATGCTATTTCAATATTAATGGCACAATCGCTTATTAAATCCTTAGCAACCATCGGAATCTCAACATTAGTAAATCCACTACGCTTAACTTTAATGTCATTTAACTGAGCATTTTTCAAAACGGTAAATTTACCACATTGATTTATTTTCAAATTAATTATTTCGTCTTGTGGTAGATCATTATTTATGATAACATTTAACGAAACGGTATCATTGATGGTTAAAAATTTAGGTGCTTTAAAATCTAAACTCAAACCTTTAGTTGTACTAAACAACTTTTCTGCTTTACCGACAAGGCCTTCACCTGTTACTCCTTCTGCTTTTATAATAAAAGAGGATATCTCATCGCTACTGTAAAAAGTAAGATTAGCTTCTCCATGCTCATCCGTTTGTACTACGGGATTCCAATATAAAGTTTTTCTAAAGTCAGTCCTTTTGTCTGTCTTACTAGTGATATACACAGGAGAATAAAATGAAGCAGTGTTAGAAATTCCTGAATACTTTATGTCATTGTAAAAATGGTTTATCGCATAATTTTGGTAATTTGCCACATTTATACTTCGATAATTTCCAATCGCTTTTCTTCCCCGCTTAGTATTTATTACTACAGCTCCGTTGGAAGCCGCCGCTCCGTAGAGGAGAGTTGCATCATCATTTTTTAAAACTTCTACTGAGGCAATATCATTTGGATTAATATTATTTGATGCAAAAGCTCCCATGTCTCGGATTGGAATTCCATCAATCACATACAATGCATTATTAACCCCAGAAACAGTTGAAATCCCCCTTAATTTAATTTGATTTTTTCTTCGTTTACTTACACCGGACACTTTACCCCTTAACTCAGAAGCGACAACTGATACAGAACTTGTACGATCATATCTGATACTAGGAGCGCTATATCCCACTACTATAATTTCATCTAAACTTACATTCTCTTCCATTTTAAATTCAGGAATTGCCGCTACCATTTCCAAGTCTAAATCCTCTTCTGTAACTCCAGGCTCAAATTCTCGAACGACTACATGTTTGTCAGTTTCTACAACTGCTATGGGTGCTGAATCTTCTGTAACAATTTGCCTGGTCCCTCGAAATTGCCTAACAGTTTTATTTCGTAAATATAATTGTTGACCATCCTTTCGATATGCAAGAATTGAGTAGTATTCTTTTGGTGTCATTTTAAAATAAAATTGACCATCTTTATCAGTGTCGAATTGCATAGCTCGACCTGTATTATTTTCAAAAACCACAATTTTAGCTTTTGATTTAGAACCATCTGGCAAGGCAGTTTGTCCTTTATAGATATTGAGCTGTTCCGGCTTTATAGCAAATTCATTTGGGCTAGGATTTTGAATATAGTTTCGCCATCCATGAGTAAGCATTACTAAATCTAATGCATCCTTGGATTTTGGTTCATCGGTATCGAAATAAAAATTAGGTTTGTAGATTTTACCATTTAGATCAGCAGACATTAAAAGATAGGATTCAATGTCATCTTGTTTGTCATCTGCAAATTGCACCAATTTATTATCGGCTACGCTTAAGGAAAGATTAGCAGGAATAGGTTTTCCATTTAAATCTTTAGTTTTTATTTTTGCGGTGATCTTCTCTCTTAGACTGTATTTTTCTTTTTCTAAAATAATTTCAATATTCAAATGCTTATCGTAGTTCATAAATACCAATCGCTCTGCCAAAGGTTGATCGGCTAGATCTTTTAACCTATACTTTATCATACCTGCATGGGCTTGATCAATTTTGAACGAATAGAAATTCATTCCTTTTAGTAATCTTATTTTTCTCTGTTCTAATATTTTAGCAGCATTACTAGCTTCAATCCAAACATCTCGATCTTCGCTGGTATAGATATTTAACGTGTTTTTATTTTTTTTATCAATTGTGAATCGAATCCCATCATTTAATGAAAGTGGAAGTTGATATAGAGAATCTGATACTATTGGATATTTAATTTGTGCATAATATTTTTTTCCAAATTTAGGATTTAGCTCAAAGGTGCCCATGCCATCGTGATAACTGTTGAATTGACCAACTTCATTAAAATTTTCATCTAAGATCAACCCATTTACATCTGCTGGTTTGCCAAATTCATCAATGGCTTTAAATGCAACTACATTTTTAGTATTTGCAATAAAGGGACCACTCTCAGGCATAAGTTGTAAATCAATATTATCAACTAGGATAGGGATCGATCTTGATATAGATTCTACATTTCCTTTATAGTCCACCATTACATTTAGAAGCGCATCTGCACTTTTAAGTGATCTAGGTAATTTGAAATGAATTTGTAATTTTCCTTCAGCGTTTGTTTTTACTTTTCGGCTAATTAGTTTTTTACCTTTTATAAAGACCGTGTAGTTAACGACTTGATTTGTGATAGGATCATTATGCAGGTCCTTAATTTTGTAATCTGCAAAGACTTCCGATTTTGGACCATATGATTTTTTTGCAAAATCTAGTTGCTGCAATATCCTTGGTTGGATTACTTTTTGAATGGTAATGTCTTTATTAAAATAGTTTTCTTTTCCAAAATTTTCCATCCAGCGGGTGTACATTTTTATCTTGTAAATCCCACCGATAAATTTTTTATCAATTTTAAATTCTCCAGAAGCAGCACCATCTTTAATGTACAATTTTTTCGTTTTCAATACCGAACCATTAGGTGCTATTAATTCTGCATTTAGTAATTCACTAACGGGAGATGGTCGATTTTCTAAATCAACGGTGTAAGCTTTAAACCATATGGATTCTCCAGGATAATACAAACTTCTATCTGTTTGACTATAGATTTTTTCATAAGGTTTGGACTCACTTTTTATTTTTTTAATTTCTAAAACGGTAGGGTTTTTTATTGGCAGAAAGATGCTCATGGGAAAAAGTAAACAGCAGCTAATAATAAATAAATTTTCAATTTGTTGTTTCATAATGTTGTTTTTATAGATTAAGAATTAGCTTCAATCCTACTTCTGTTTGAAGTGGATTATTAAAAAACTGCAAACCGTTTATATTTGTATTGGATAAAAAATTGCTGTAAGGATTACTTTCTTTATTCGCATTTATTTGTAATAAATTTTGACCGTATAATTTTAAATCTAATGAGCGAAATAGGTTGCTATGAGAATTAATACTGTAGGCAACTTCGATCAATTTTAAATTTAAATAACTAGCATCTTTAATGTAGGATTCAGATACACCAATCTCACCGTACCTTTGAAAAATACTTTCTTTTACAGGAAATTTGGGATCATATGCAGCCACGGTTTGTTGATTCTGATCACCATTTAATAATTGGCCTTCAAATACTAAGTCTTGATTCCTTAATTCGCCACTGCGCTCAGATCTGCCATGGAAATCAAGGACAGCTTCAGTTCCATCCCAAAATTGACCACCTATTTGTGCATCAATTAAAACTTGAAAAGAGATTTTATTTTTATTGAAAATATATAAGAGATCAACATTGAAATCTGGTATAGGATCGCCTATTATCTTTTTTTGACTGCTTTCAATTGGATAGCCATTATCATCAATTGATAGATCTCCACTTGTTGTTCTTTCCCAAGCACTGCCGTAAATCACACCGGGACTTTCTCCTTCTTTTAATACATTGGAGATATTTGAAAAACCAGCAATCGGTAATATTGGAGCTTTATAATGTAATGTGGCTACCTTGGCTTTTTGTTTTCTAATGCCAATAATAATCTTATGGTTATCGTAGTAGTGTATTCTGGAGAGGTTTAAGAATAGATTCGCTTCTATCTCATGAGTCAAGATATTGCCTACGTTTTGTAATTCAAAGCTGTTTTCAATTAGAACCGGAAAAATGCTATTGCTATGTAATTCTTGCGTGTATCCTATATTAAATTTATACTTATATCTATTCAGTGATGCATTTAAAGCGACGGCAAGTTTCTTAATATTTTCGTTGTCTAAGTTTTCGTTCGGGAATAAGTCGACGATCGCCTTGTAAGATTGTAATGAAGCCGAAGCTATATTTAAACTGTTATGGCTTTCATTATTATATAGTAGCTCCCTTTGAGACACAAAACTAGCGACACTTGTTGTCAAGTTTAATTCGTACTTGGTGTTCTTGCCAGCATTTAACCATCGCGCTAAATTGATCTCAAAGGATAGTCTCGGTTGTAGAGGTGCTGCCTTCTGTACGTTGGAAATGAAAATGGCATTAGAAAGCTGGTATTCAATAATGCTGTTATTCTTATCACTATTATTTGTAATATTTATATTGTAATCTAAGGTGCTGGCTTTTCTATATTGATCAATTGTATTTGAATTTGGAATGTCTGGGTTAAATATATATTCTATTAAATTATAATCGAGTAAGCTTTGATGCATTTTTATCATTGAATTAATTTGAGTGGATTTCAATTCCCAATTGAATTGGCTCCTTAAATTAATGTCTTGTCTATTTACTTCTTTACTATATGAATATGGATTAGCGACACTATTGTTAGCCGTCTGATTAAAGTAAATCTCATTATCACGCTGTTGGTAATTTAAAGAGGTGGTGATTTCTAAATTTGATTTATTGATTTCGTAGACTATCCCACTTGTAAATATTTTACTATTGGATCGTGCTAGATCATTTTTTATAATCCCATAAGGATTAGCATAACTTCCTCCACTAAAATTTTGGTTTCCATTTTTATAATTATACAGATTGTCAAAGTGGGAAGGGGTTAATAAATCATTCATTAATATACTTGAACGTGTCCCGTTTATATCAGCTTGCTGATCATCTACGTGTGTAGAGGAAATGTGTGTTTTAAAATTTTTATTGTAGAAATTTAGCGAGCCATGTTTGTCTGTACTATTGTTTATTTGATAAGGATCATCATGGATGCCGTAATTTAAATTTAGATTCAAGTGGTTTTGCTTGTAGGTTGTTCTGATGCCAAAAACATGACTTTGAGTAAAAATAGGTTTAAAAATAGAACTGTGATTTCTTTCAAAATCTAACGTACTAATTTTTGGTCCAAAAGAATAGATTTCCTTATTGCTTTGATCCTGAAATTGAAGCTCCTGATTTATTGAGCGTCCTTGGGCAAACTCATTCTGTAAAGCTGGCAAATTTCCTTTCTTTACAAATTGGCTCGCTATCTGAAAATTATAATTAACAGCATAGTTGATAGGAGCCTTTCTGGCTTTAACTCTAATTGCGCCAGCCTCAATTTTTATTTTCTTTAATTTATATTTAGCATAGCGGAAATCATTAATATCAAAAGTGAGAATATTTTGGTTGCGGAAACTTGGAATACTATCATCTTCAATTATTTTTTTATTTATACTATGAGCGTAAGCAGAAGATTGAATAGGATTTGTTTGAACAGTATTCGGTTTCTTTGTTTTTTGTCCATAGTATAATTCAGGACTAATTATGATATATTGAGTTGCATACCCAACATAATTGACGTGGAAAGTATCTCCTTCTCTACATTTTATTTTATACACGCCATCTATATCAGTTAAGACGCCAGTGTTGGTTCTCTTCAATTGAACAGTGGCTCCGATTAAAGGATATGCTCCATCCTTCAAAACCCCACTTATTTCGCGCTCTTGTCCACTCAGTTCTTGAGAAGAACATAAAACAAAAATTAGACTTATGAAAATTGGTAAATTGAATTTCATCTAGTTGAGTTTATTACTAGATGGATTATGTCTCAGGATTACATAATTATTATAATATTTTTTAAAGGATGTAAGTTAGATGTCTTTTGGTAAGTGATAAAATTAGAAGGTGAAATTCTGTCAAATGGTCTATGGATGAATGTCGTTCAGTTAAGTGGAAAAGATGAATTTGATCTTCAATGATTTGATACAAGCAACAGCATTGTAATTATGTAAAACGAACCTACACATAAGTTCCACGACTCAGAACTTTGAACTCTGAACTTTGAACTTCTAAATGGGTAGGATATCTTGGCGGAGGTCCCTGACCAATTTAACTTTATCAGCGGAAGCAGATAAACCTATAATGAAATGCATTACGCAAATCAATCCATTCTGTAATTTAATTCTAGTTGAAACGAAAAAATCTAAAAAAGCGACAGTGTTTTTTATAAACTTATAAACCTATAAACTCATAAACTTCCTCCCTACTTCTTTTTGGTAAGTGCCTCAAAGTTATCCTCTGTAAATTTCTTTCCGTCCCATTTCCCTAACCAAGAAACATTCTTTTTAATGGAATTCAAATAATTAGAATAAGCATAAACTGCTTCTTTCTTCTCAGATCTATTAATTGTAATTGAGTTGTTTACAACGAAATAATATTTCCCTTTGGCGTAATCAAATTTTTTGTTGTTCTTAGCCATAATGCTTTTTATTTTTTAAGAATCCATTTTTGTAATGAAATTTTAATGAAAATCATTACATATATTAATAAAACGTATGTATATACCTTTGAAAATTAATGAATGAATGGATTTGTTAAGTTCTGCTATGGTACTTTGTGTACTATTCACAATAATATATACATTGAAACGGCAAAGATAGTTCAATTTTATGGGTTTTTGCAGGAAGAGGGTGGTCTTATGATTTTTTTAAGATTTTGGGAGGAATGAATGCAATATTGGAAGGCCCTGAATCTACTCTACAGAAAAGTTATAAAATAAAGGAGGTTCGTGCAGATAGAAATGGAAGTTCAATTATTTAACCTTTCTCCTAATCCGACCACCTCCTTTAAAAGTAAAATATGAGCCAGCTACTAAACCACCAATATTCTAGAATATGAAATGCAATTGTTATGCCTGAAATGAAGAAAATAGAGGTTAAAATAAAAAAGGATAAAAAGAAAAATAATATTTGAAATAAATTAAGGGTATTAACTTCACATTAAACTTGATGTCATAAAAATTCCTCAGAACTTGGAACTTGGAAAGTATCGCACTTTTCACTAGATCTCGAACTCGTAAACTATAGTACTATTGATAAACTCAAAATTACTTCACATCTTTAATATATAATAAAAAGCTATAAACTTTGAAACCATATAAATTGTAAGTTTCGAAGTTGACTTATAGCTTAGACAAAGGGTTCTCGAAGAGATAGAGCATTTAAAAAATTTGAATAGTTTGCAAATTTTGAAACGGAGGATGAAAACGTTGAATTAAAAACGAAATTTATAGAAGGGTGGACGCAGTTTAAATACAATAATAATGCACCGAAACTTCATCCTATGTGCGGCTCTTAACAAACTGTGTAATGTCACGTGCATTGCCGCCTTCAAAAAATGTCAAGACCATTGCTTATTAATAAGGAATAGAGTATCATTTGTTGAACTTTAACTAGAATGCATTGCAAGCGAAAACCTACAGTAAACGTTACGTCATATTATATATGTTGTCATGTCCTGAAATAGCTTCATGGTTTTAAACTAATGTAAAATGGGAATAATCCCGAATAGGAAATCTTAGTAAAATCTATTGAAAATATAGAAGATGACAACAACTGGCTTGCTCAAGATTTGATTTATTGACTTTTAATATAAGTGTACATTATAGTAAAAGTAATTAAAACCTGAATAGCCATATCAACTATGGAAACTAACACAATTTGCTCTGAATGAGGCTTGATAGGAATCTATTTGATCACTCAAGGATAAAATGTATTAATTAATTTTTAAAATTTAAAAGTATGAATATTTGTGCTAAGGTTTTCGAACATGGAAATTTCAAGGGTAAGAGCAGGTGGGTTTTAGACGAAGAAACGAGTTACGGATTGTTGGGATTTAATGATGAGGTCTCCTCTATAATTGTATATAGGACTTCAAAATACCAGCGAGAATTAATGACTTTTTGTGATCAAGCAGCAGGTGACTGGGGCTTAAGGTTAAAACCTGGAGAACATACTAAGCTTAGAAAAACATTAGGTAGTGGCGATCGCAGTATTTCATTTAATGACAAAATAAGCAGCAATTTCAAATCCGAACCCGATAGGGTTTTACCAAACGATGACTTTCCAACACTACATCTTTCATTAATTGTCACAGTCTTTGAGCATGCTCACTACCAAGGACAATATCGGAGAATTTTAGAAAGTGAGCCCACTTTAAGTTCATTAGATTTTAATGATAAGATTAGTTCTATAAAAGTTGAAAAAGGACCAGATTACGAAGAAGGATGGCTTTGTAGCTTATTTGTACATTCCAATTTCGAGGATGAGAGAGAGTTGTTGGCTCCAGGTAATAAGCCACTATTGAACTATAGGAATGACAAAGTAAGTTCTATTAAAATATGGAAGCCTGTTGGAAAGTAAACTAAGATCTTTGAATGCACTATCAACTCAAATGAAAGTCATAATTAATGCTCAAATTGAAATTCAAGCCAGTGAATTAGAGGAATTTGAATTCTCTAATTTGCGAAGACTTGGAATTATAAAGGGATTTCTAAACAGGTAGCATTATTAGGGAGCAGTGATTTATCATTTAATGCTGCCAACAGATCGGTAAGATTAGATGATTTAGATATCGTAATTGAACATGATTATGAAGAATATATTATTACACAAGTTGGGGAATTATTCGTAGACATTTGTACGGAGAAAAAGGAAAAAACAGGTAACAAGTGATATGAGATCAGACTTGCTATCGCTACGTCCGCTCCATATCACAGAACCGTTACTTTTAAATTGGACCTAAACATTGGATAATAAAATAAGCACATATAGATTTTTGGAGTCTTTGCTTGATTCAGAATCTGACTTACTACTTAGATCTTTATCAGCAAATCTTTACAAAGATGGAAGAAGGATTACGGAGCACGTTTATAAACATTTAGACAACTTTCATGGAATAACTGAAGAAGACCATGAAACAGGATATATATACGTTCTTAATTCCAAAAGCGAAAATGAAGAAATAAAATTAATGTCAAACCTTTTTAAGATTGGCTACACCACAACTACATCTAAAGATCGAACCAAAAATGCAATAAGCGAACCAACATTCCTAATGGCTGATGTTGAAGAAGTTAGTTTGTATAAAACGTATAATATGACAACTCAAAAACTTGAATTACTTCTTCATAAATTCTTTGGGCATGTTTATTTAAACATAGATATCTATGATTCAACAGGTAAGCGACATACTCCACGAGAATGGTTTATTGTTCCATTGCATATCATTGATCAAACAATTTCATTAATTGATTCAGGCGAAATCGTAAATTACATATATGACGAAAAGATGGAAATGATAAAACGAAAATAGAACAACTAAAGAATTACAAGACTAGTCCAACCCAACAGACCTTATTCAAATTTTTTAAAGCAAATTATATCTGGAATTAAAGAAATGTATAACGTTAGGTAACTTTGATCATGCTGAATTTTTATTAAAATTCAAGCCCACTTAAGTATTTACATCTCAAAGACTAACCCGTTCCTCCTCCCTAAAATTATCCTCCAACCTCATCAACGGAATCTCCACATAAAACTGTGTACCTACATTCTCCTTAGTCTCAAAATAAATCTTTCCATTGAATGATTCAATGATGCTTGAGCAGATAGCGAGACCTAATCCCGTGCCGGAAGTTTTGGTAGTGAAGTTCGGACGGAATACTTTCTCCTTCATGTCTTCTGCAATGCCGCTTCCATTATCGCTAATTTTAATGATGGCTTTTCCTTCTTCTTTATATAATAGAATATCTACGCGCCCACGTCGCTCTGTAGGAATGGCTTGGATGGCATTTTTAACTAGGTTATTTAAAACGCGCACCAATTGATTGTGGTCCGCGAAAACATAAATTTCATCAATTGGGATATATAAGTTGATATCCATGTCATCTCGCTTTCTAAATAAATCATGGGCAGATGATACGATTTCATTAAGGATAACCTTTTCATTTTTAGCTTGGGGCATCTTTGCAAAATTGGAAAACTCGCCAGCAATCAAAGACAAGTTTTTAATTTGCTCCAATAGGGTTTTGGCAACTCTATCCACCATTGGTTTTATATCAGCATCCGGATTTCTTCTCATAGTATTTTGCAAATGCTGAATGCTCAATTGCATAGGCGTTAATGGATTTTTGATTTCATGTGCAACTTGACGAGCCATTTCCCTCCATGCAGTATCCCGCTCAGTGATCGCCAAAAGTTGAGCGCTTTCTTCTAATTTTTCAATCATTACATTGTAATCATTTATCAACTCTCCCAACTCATCTTGGTTATCCCATTTTAAAGGTTCATTGGTCTTGTCTAATTTTAATTGTTTTAATTTATCACCCAATACCGACAATGGTCTAGTAATGGAATTTGCAATGGCGATTGCAATGGCTCCCGCAATCAAAAACAAGAATACGTATACATTCAATAAAGTGCCCATGAATTCATTAACTCCGCTATCTTTTACGCGCTGGTCGTCTACTTGCAATACGGAAAGATAAGCTACATTTTTATCTTGCCATTCTACTGGCGCAAAAGCTTGCTGTAGTTTAAAATTGTTGTACCATTTATTTTCTTGAATAAATAAGTTTCTTCCAAAATCTCGCATGGCCAAAAAAGGTAGGTAATTAATTTTTGCGCCAATGATTTCTTCTTCATACAAGTCTGGATCAGAACTAGAAATAAGTTGACCATCTGAATTAAATAATTGAAAAGCCGATTTTTGATAATGTGCAATCGGAGCAGTATTGAAAGCCAAATCATGATAAACTTCTTGAGTTGTTTTATTTGCTTTTATTTCATTCTCAAAAGCGGCAATTAAAGTATTGGTTTTTTCTTTGAGATCATTAATGGCATTTTGCTTAGAAGTATTATTGAAGTAATAGACCGTTACCAATCCAATAAAGATAAAAGACACGATGGTCAACATAATCATTACAAATTGTATTCTATATCGTAAGGATGGACCTCTATTAATGGTTAGTCGCAGAAGCGGAGGAAGAAATGGGAAATAAGTATTTATTATTGCGAGCCCAAACACAGACAAACATAATAAGGTAAAGATGTAAGAAAATAAGGAAATTGGTTTCAGTAAGCCCGCTAAATTTCGTCCAACTAAAATTGCTAAATTGGTGCTAGATAAGTATACCAATTCTGATCTTTCTCCATACACAAGACTTTTGCTCGTACCTTGTCTTGGTAGTTTTTTAAACGGGTAATATTGGGGATAAACAGGATTATTTGACTGAATTCTTTTACCTCCTACGTATAAAGCAAAATCTTTATTATTTCGATTCCATTTATCACTCAGTAAACTATTACTAATGCCGTAATTGATATTTGAGAAAACTTTTGCCTTACTGGTAAATTCAAAAATTAATTGAAACGGAGCATCTGGATTTTTGGCAATATCAAAAGTAGTTTTGATATAATACAGCTCTTTGCCTTCCTCACTTTTTTTATAATAAATCTGATGAATACTATCTCTCAAATAGGTTTCTTCAAAATCCCCAAAAGTAACCAAATATTTAGTTTGGTCATCTTGATATCCATTCCCAAATTGATCATATATAAAAATTTCAAGATAAAAATTCTCATTCAAATAATCTTGTTGAAATAGTAGCAGGTTTTTTAATGAATCAACGTCCGATTTAGAAAATTGAAATGGGTAAAGTGTATTTAATAACTCGCCCTTCGCTTTTAAATTAGTAACGACCGATAGAATTTCTGCAATGGAGGAAATGGCCACTTCATCTCTCTCTAATTCTATTTCTTTTGCAAATTTAAGTCGCTCAGCGATATCAAAATCACTATTGTATTTAAAAAGCAATGCAGCCATCAATGCTGAAAGGGTTATCATCCAAGCAAAAAACCAAGTTACATTTGGTTTCCGATTATCAGCCATCAAATCCATCAATAAAATAAAAATGATCATACCAGAATAGTAGGGAAGAAATGGAATATCTAATTCAAAGAAAAAGAAAAATGGAATCGAAAAGACAATGGCCATAAACATCGTGAAAATTCTAATGTTGGTAGGTAGCCGTAATTTTATGATGGTCAAAACTACCCCATGGGCAAGTATGAAAAAAGAAAGAATAAGAAAAATGATGCCTAGTAATGATATAAAACTAAAACGATCTAAATTGAAAACATTTTCAAAATCAAATACTATTCCTGAATTAATTACCAAACCTTTGATCAACCCGGCAACCGTTAATAATCCCAATGCAATACTAAAATAATTTAATGCACTCAATAGATATCTTTGAATTAATTTGATCCCACTGAAGTCAAATTTTTGAATGGATGTATGTACAAATAATGAAAGCCAAGTAACAATTAAAATATTGAGCAACAGGTCTCCAAGCGAGCTGCTAAATAAAGGACTATTTATATGCTTATTAAAAATATCAAAGCCTTTTAAAAGGACATTGCTGTTTAAAAGAATAGTTAGATATCTGATCACTAATATACTGCCCAGCAAGAAAGTTGTCGCAAAAAGATTACCGTGACTTTCCCTCATTTTTGTTGCTAACTTATGCATTTGAAAAGCGATAAGTAGAAATGATATCAAACACATTAATGATATTAATAATTGTTGCCAATCATTTATTTTCTTTTGAGCATTAATATTTACAATGGATACTGCATCTAAACTCTTTATAGTTTCAAATGAAAATTGAGAGGTGTCGAAGCCTGGGTTAAATGAATACTCAATATTACTTTCCTTTAAGGTGGCACTCATATTTTTTAAATAATCACCTTCCTTACTAAATTGATAATTTATTGGAATTAATGCAGTAAACTTAACTTCATCTTTCAGTTTGATTTGACGAGCCCAATAATTGGCGTTTGCTAATCGTATTACTTTCTGATCAAGATCGAGAAAGTTAATTTTATCAGTAGGAACTAATACACTTGACCAGAAAATTAATGAGTCTTTTTTGTGCGCAAAAATTGAGTAAGGTTTGTCGTTTAATGTGATAATATTTTGATCCCAATCTTCAATATTTATTAAACTATCTGGTGAATATATAAGCTGCTGGAGCACCTTGTTATTTCCAATTTTTAAAAAGTCAACTTCTTGCTTATGAATAAATTTTTCAATTTTACTAGCGTAATCTTTTGTGTTTGAATTTTGATTCCATAGGAAATGCAGTAAAATGGAGAGCAATATGGTGCCTATTGCAATTAGAAAGAGTTTATATTTTCTAATAATTGATTTCATTGCTTAGCTTAATAAGTAAAAATAAGCTTTTTACATATAATAATTAAGCTTAATGTGTTTCATTTCAAAATCACCTCAAATATTAGCTATCTTTGCGGTGCAAGTTGTTCTATCGCTTTGTGTAAACAAAGAGGAAAGTCCGGACAACGTAGAGTGCCGCACCATTTAACGAATGGGGTTCTAATTAATTTTAGGATACAGAAAGTGTCACAGAAAGCTAAACCGCCATTGCAAGTTTGCTTGCAAGGGTAAGGGTGAAAACGTGCGGTAAGAGCGCACGGCAGTTTTAAGTAATTAAGATTGCGGATAAACCTTGTGGGTTGAAATGCCACATATATTTCGCTCCCGCTTAGGTGGGTTAGACTTACTCGGTCTATACTTGTCTGTCTTTTAGACAGGCTTAGGTGGCGGAAGGGGTAGGCAGCGTAGATAAATGATAGAACACGACAGAATCCGGCTTATAGACTTGCATTTTTACAAAAAAAAGGTTGTATCATCGATACAACCTTTTTTTATTTTATACTCAGTTTCTTAATGCTATAAATCAGGATCTCCTTCTTGATCGAAATTGAAAATTAAGGAGAATCTCAAGGTATTATCCAATGGACTTCTCTGATTATTGGTTGGAACTAAATAGGAAATATTCATCCCAAATATATTATACTTAATACCTAAACCTAAGGTAAGGTATTGTCTATTTCCTTTTAATGGATTTTCATAAAAATATCCAGCTCTTACTGCAAATTGATCTTCATACCAATATTCTGCGCCTAAGCTAAAGGTAAACTCTTTCAATTCTTCACTGAAACCATTTGGCGCATCTCCGAATGAACTGAATAAGGCTCCGATAGTTCCCTGCTCTTTAAAGTCAGGTTCTCCATTGTTATTCTCATCATATTCTGGATTAGGTACACCAGGACTTAATTCTGGAAAGATAGGAGTTGGAACCATTAATTTATTGGCGTCCAAAGTGATGGTTAATTTATTAAAATCATCAAAATTGAAATCGTAAGCTACTCCTAGTCCAAGGTTGGCTGGAAGATAATCTCTAAAGGTAGACTGTGTGTACGATATTCTTGAACCTATGTTCGAAAGTACTATTCCAGCAGTCAAATTATTATACTCACCAGATGGGGCACTATAGGTAAATGAGATATCTGCTGCTCCAGCAATCGCTGCTTTGATATCTGTATTTCCAATGGTTTGACCGGCCGCTAAATTGGAATAAATGAACTTACCTGTAATACCAACAGAAAGTCTGTCTGACAATTTTCTAGCATAGCCTAAACCAATTTCAAATTCATTAGGTCTTCCATTACCTATAGGTTGTCCATTTTCATCAGTAAAAGCAACATCTCCTAAAGAGAAATATCTTAATGACAATCCAATGGCTTCGAATTCATTTAACTTTTTATACCCTGCTAAATAAGCTAAATATACATCTTGTAATCCAAGGTCTCTTAACCAAGGAGAATAGGTAGCAGATAAAGAGAATTCTTGCTCTACAAATGCTAATTTGGACATATTGTAATGCATGGCGTTCGCATCTCCAGAAATAGCAATTCCAGCATCACCCATTCCTCCAGTTCTTGCATCTGGAGTTATTCTTAAGAAAGGAACTGCTGAAAATACGGTATTCCCACATGGCCCACCGTTAGTTGACTCCCATTTTTGTTGGTCGGGATTAAAAAAACATTGTGCATCTAAACTATCCACTGAGATGAATATCAACACAATACAAAGAGGGATAAACAAAATCTTTTTCATATAAAAATTATTCAAAATTAGTTTGCAAATATAAGGCTTTTGGCTAGTTAAAAGCGCAAAACAAGTAATAAACGTAATTATTATTTTAATATTACTAATCGCTCAAATTCACTTTCAGCTGATATGTCCGAATTAGCTCTTATTTTTATTTTGTAGAGATAGGTTCCTTTAGCAAGTTGGTCACCGAAGTCATCTTTTCCATCCCAGTTAATATCACTAACGCGAAATCCTTGGCTATTAATGCTTTCATTTATAGTTTTAACTATTTTTCCTGCAATTGTAAATATTTGGACACTAATATCCATATCTACATTACTCAAATTGTGCTCAAATTGGAAGTTGGTATTACTCGTAAAGGGGTTTGGATAATTCAGCACATGTTCCAAGGCTACTTCTCCAGATTTAGCAACTATAAATTCCGTGTAACCTTCCCCTGAATTATTTGCTACGTCCCAAGCTTTTACCTTAATTGTATGTCGGCCTTCCTCCAAGTTAAATAAAGGATATTCCACACTACCTTTGGTATAATCATCTAATTCAGCTTCATAGAAATCATTTAAAATGAAAGAATTTCTACTATCATCGTCCAAAACACCATCTAAATCATGTCCGATACTATTCCCAGCTACGTTAATCCCATTGTCGTCAGATAATTTAACTAAGAGGGTTGGATTTTCATCCGATAGGCCTCCAAAAACAAAATTTTCATCATTGATAAATAACTCCACAAGTGGCCCTTTATCGTCATTTATAGCATTTGGATTACTGCCTCCTATAATAATATCTGAGAAGTATCCTCCAGCATCTCTATCTACTTCATCAGTTGCATAGTAACTGATCTTTCCTTGTCCAAAAGTATAATCAATATCTCTTGGAACCACAAAAGTAAAGCTGAATTTTCCACTATTCACACTCGCTGCACCTTTGAAAATAATATTCTTTTGAAGTTTGAAATCTCTGGTTGAACCTCCATCATTTGCGAGAGTGGTTAGCTTTATCTTTTTATCGTAAATAGTTGGAAAAATCTTGCCATTAAAGTCGGTTTTGATTCTTCCATTAAAGTCTGCTATAAATCCTTCGATCGTAACTCTGTCTAATGCGCGCAAAGTATCCGTAAAATTTTCAGTCACTTCCTTTTCACGAATTTTGGTAGTTACCACATTAAATCTAGGAAAAGCCAATCGCATGGAAGGATCGCCGATGCAAGTAAATTTTCTAGCATTTATACCCGTAGTATCTGAAGAATTACTGTTTTTTGACATTCTCAAAATTTCGCCCATTGGAGGATGATCTTGACCTTGTTTCTTAAAAATTCTGTCAAAGACGGAATCTGCTAACCTTTCATTCGAAGAGGAATAAACCGCTCTCACAGTGGTGAATAGTCCAATTGCGCCACCTTCCGCATTTAATAAGGCTAATTCTCCTCCTGTTACTACTCTCGGATCATCATACCCCGTAAAGGAACAAGTAGCTGTTATAAATAAAGGGAGCCTGTCATAGTTAACCCAGCTTTTAATATCGTTTTCTCTTAAAACTCTTTCTTGAGACCAGCCTGAAGAACCTCCATGACCAATATAATTAACCATGAATAATCCTTTGAAAATATTGGAATTTAAGGCTTCATTGGCATCCGGATAACGTTCTCCACCTGGAGTAGAAATTTGCCTGTAAGAATCAAAGTATATTTTTTCAACATTGTAGTTTTGATAATCATCATCTACTAAATTAGTTATTTCATCAGCTTGCCTTAAGTGGGTATTACCATCTTCATCATCGGCTACGAAAGCTAACCTTAGTCTCCAATCACCAAAAGTGTTTGGGTTGGTATCATAATTAATGATCTTTGACACTACTACTTCTGCCTCTTCTGCAGTTTTTACTGGAATCCGGCCAACGGCTATATCTAGTGCACCTCTTAAATTTCCTCCTTCATTATCACTCAGCAATGCGTAAAAATCATCAGTTGGAAATGCATCTATGGGGTCTAAGGATTCCTCAGTTTCATAAACAGGAATAAAATTATCATCTGATATTTCAGGATTAATTCTTCTATAGTCATAACTTCCATCTCCAAACAAAAGTAAGTATCTAAATTTTGAAGTTCGATCGTGTAACATTTTTGCAAAATTTCTGATAGCAGTTGGATCTAATCTGCCAGCAGAGAACTCATTGAATACTTGTTGAATAGGCACCAAATTTACTGTAATTTGATCCAAATTTGAACGATGCTCGGCTAATCTGGTGGCTTGTGTTTCAAAATCTGGGTGGTATATTATCACGAGGTCAGATCCAATGATGCCATGTAAGTTTTGATTGTCAACTTTGCCGACAGCAGTTGCATTTATAAAAGAACCATTTTTTTTGAAAGCAACAAACTCGTGGAGTCTTCTAGGATCGCCATTAATACCGAAAGAAAATATATCTCCATTCAAACGTCCTTGTTGACTCTTAATATTTTCTTTATCACTTATTTCCCAAACCAAAGTATTGGCATCAGCGCCACTTATATTATAAGTAGTACTTTCTTGATTTAAAGTATTTTTATCTCTGAAAAATAATCCACGAGTCTCCATCGCCAATTTTTTTCTGAAATTGACTTGAATAAAATCCAACCATCCTGTGCTAGTTTCTGAAGTTTGTGGATATTTAAATATTACGGAAGTACTAGTTTGGTTATTAGTGAATTTGTCATTAATGGTTCCAATCACCGCAACTGGACGTTCAGGATCTCCAGTGTTTGTACCTCCAATGTTGGCCCTCGCAATTTGTCCATTTACCTCAACGGTATAACTTTGAGATCGGTTACTTCTACCTGCGAGCTTTGCATAAATCTGAATCTCTTCTCCATTCAGAATCCCAGTGAAGTCAAATTGATTGGAATAATCTTTTTCTCTAATATTTGTAAATTCATCTCCATACCAATTTTGTCCACTTCCAAGATTGGAAGGATCATCACCTAAAAGATTAATTAAATCGGCTTCCATTTTTTGTACTGCATCAAAACTGTTCGTTTGATAAACCGTATTGTTTACACTCGCTGCATCGCCTATTCTTTTACCGTTGCTGTCTGCTATCTTAATGAAATAATTATTAGTGCGAGAATAGGGATTTTGTAAAATGTCAAATCTTTGATTGGCAGCTGAAAAAGTTAATGGGTTCGGCCCTTTTCCATAAAATAAAATGTAATCAGCCGCATCAAAACTTCCATCGCCTTCGCCTTCAATATAAATTCTGGTTTCTACTAAATCATCATCTTCAAAATCTTCAATTTTTTCTGCTATGGGTCCATTACCATTGCCTAATATTTTAATATTTCTCGGATCAATATTATCTAAGTTCTGAATGCCTAAATCATTCTTTAGAAAATTATAATCCAATTTATAGACTCCATAATCTTCAATACTGATTTGATAAATATCTCCACTATTTAATTCAGAAACATTGGTAAATTGCGGACCTCTAGGACGTAAAATAAGATTGGCCTCAATATTTATTTCGATTTCAAAATTGACCAATCTCTTAAGTTGACTTCCTTCTTTTATAAATGGAATAAAAAATATTTTTCCATAATAACTTGTTCTGTCTATTTCTGAAACTACGTTAAAATTTAAGTTTTCAGCAACGTGATCTAATCCTTCAATATGATCTGCTTCAACATTTTCAAATTCAGTATTAATCACCTGAACGGTAAATTTTGAATTGCTATTAATTGGAAACCTTTCCATAAAAAGTGGAAGGCTAGGATGGATAGTGTTAAATGCCGCACCATTGAATTTTAGAATACTAATTGGATTATTCCCAGTTGGATTGTGTTCTACAATTTCATCAACCCATTCTAAAGTTTTTGAAATTTTATAGCTAGTTTGAGCTTGCAGCTGACAATAAGAAAAGATAACCAAGAGAATTATGAAATATTTCTTCATTTATGAGTTATTTTCAGATAATAGGGTTATTAGAGATTTTCAATTTAAAATTGTTATAGAAACGTTAATTTAAAAAATTCTATTGTGGAGGTATATGTTAAATGCTCTCAATATTGTTTATTTAATAAGAATATAATTCATTTGGTAATATTAAAGACTATAAAACCAGTATTTGTTTTCATTTTCATAGGTTTTTTGAGTTTATCGCTTAAAGCCCAGGATCCTATTTTTAGTCAATTTTTCTCAGCTCCTTTACAATTAAATCCAGCATTTGCTGGCAATACAAATCTACCCAAATTCGCAATTAATTATCGGAATCAATGGCCTGAATTAAATGCTTACACCACCTATAGTTTTTCAGTCGATCAATTTTTTGAATATATGAATAGTGGTTTTGGGATGCAAATTTTGAGCGATAATGCAGGAGATGGCATTTATAAGACGACCAAATTATCTGGTATTTATGCCTATCGAGCAAGACTAACCAATGATATAAACTTAAAATTTGGAGTGGAATTAGGAATTGTTCAAGCTAGGCTAAACTTTGATAAGCTTATATTTTTTGATCAATTAAATCCGGAATTTGGACCAATTGGACCTGGTGGAACGGTGATTCCAACTCAAGAAACGCGGCCAGATCGTCCCTCTGCTTTGTATTTGGATGCATCTATAGGTGGATTAATTTATAGTCCTAATTTCTATGCCGGCGTTTCAATCAAGCATTTAAATAGACCAAGTGAAAGTATTTTAGATGTAAACTCGAATACATTTGCGGGGCTTCCAATGAGATTCTCCATTCATGGTGGAGCCGAATTTGATATTTCAATTAAAAATAAATGGAGATATAAAACGTTTATAGCTCCAAATCTTATGTATGTAAAGCAAGGCGCCTTTGGTCAATTAAATGCGGGGTCTTATTTTGGATTTGGTCCATTTCTTACGGGAGCATGGTTGAGAATAGCTCAAACTAATCCAGATGCTGTTATTTTTCTAGCAGGAGTAAAGGATGGAATGTTTAGAATTACGTATTCATACGACCTTACTGTCTCTAATTTAGGATTAAGTACTGGAGGTAGTCATGAAATCGGAATTATTATTAATTTAGAGGAACGAAAAGGTTATAAAAAGCCTTCTAGATACAATGACTGCTTTAATATCTTTAGATAATGTTAAAGTTTCTTTTGTCATATACTAGCTTATCCAAAGTTTTCGTTTTATGAATCGGAAATTTGAGTATATTTGTGCGTATTTTTCAAAAAAGGTAGATTCTCAATGAAAGATTATTTAAAGATTATAGGCGTATTCTTTTTTGCAATGTTAGTGTTGGCTTCTTGCAAAAAATCGGAAAGATCATCAACAACTGGTTGGAAGTATAATGACCAAGAATGGGGTGGTTTTGAAAAGAAACAATATGAAGGTCAGGCAACAGGTCCAAATTTAGTATTAATTCCAGGGGGAACATTTTTAATGGGTATGGCCGAAGAAGATGTTACTTATGAATGGAATAGTGTGCCGAGAAGAGTTACCGTTTCTTCCTTTTATATGGATGAAACAGAAGTAGCCAATGTTGACTATCGAGAATATTTATATTGGTTGACAAGAGTTTACGGAGAATCCTATCCTGGAGTAATATCAAATGCTAGACCAGATACATTAGTTTGGAGAGAGGAACTATCTTACAATGAGCCTTTCGTTGAAACTTATTTCCAGCATCCTTCTTACGATGATTATCCTTTAGTAGGAGTAACTTGGTTACAAGCTGAAGAATACTGTAAATGGAGATCCAACAGGTCAAACGAAATGATTCTTATTGAAAAGGGTATATTAAATCCAAATCCAGATCAGACTAACGAAAACAACTTTGATACGGAAGCTTATTTAGCAGGACAGTATGAAGCAAGTGCAAGAAAAAATTTAAAAGATTATAAAACTGGTGGAGAACGAAACGTAAACTTCTCTGATGGAATTTTATTGCCATCATATAGATTACCAACTGAGGCGGAATGGGAATATGCTGCACTATCTTTAATCGGGAACTTAAAATCTGACAAGGACGAAAATATTACAGATAGAAAAATTTATCCTTGGAATGGAAATACAGCTAGGTATAAAGTAAGAAATAAGTATCAAGGCCAAATGTTAGCAAACTTCAAAAGAGGAAGAGGAGATTACATGGGTATGGCTGGAAAATTAAATGATAAATCTCACATACCAGCACCAGTTAGATCATTTTGGCCAAACGATTATGGTTTATACAATATGGCAGGAAACGTTAGTGAGTGGACGGCAGATGTTTATCGACCGATGACAAGTCAAACTTTGGTTGATGCTGAAAACCACGATTTAAACCCGTATAGAGGTGGAAACTTTAAAACGAAAGTTTTAGACGAAAATGGAAGACCTGTTGAAAAAGATAGCTTGGGTAGATTAAAGTATAGAGATTTGGATTCTACTGATATTGGTAATCGAGAGAATTATAAAGATGCTTATGTTTCTAACTATCGTGATGGAGATGATGAATTTGTATATTATGACTATGGAAACACAACTTTGATCAATGATAAATCTAGAGTTATCAAAGGTGGTTCATGGGCTGATCGTTTATTCTGGTTATCACCAGGTACAAGAAGATTTAAAGATGAAGATAAAGGAGATAGAACTATTGGTTTCAGATGCGCAATGACCAGAACAGGTGGCGCAGAAGGAAATGAAGATGCAGGAGGCCAATACTTTAAAAAGAAAACGAAGCGTGTGAAGCGTCGTTATAAATAGGCTAACCTATATTTTAAATATAGAAAGTCCTCACAAATTTTAATTAATTGTGAGGACTTTTTCATTTTTATGGCAAAAGCTTAAATTTTGAAGATAGAAGACATCTATAAAGCATTCGTAAATTCAAATTATAACTTAACTACTGATTCAAGAAAAATCACTGAAGGATGCATATTTCTTGCTTTAAAAGGAGATAATTTTGATGGTAACAAATTTGCAAAAGAGGCTTTAGTCAAAGGGGCTAGTAAAGTCATAATTGATGACCCAGATTATGCTTTGCGAGCAGATACCATTTTGGTGGACGACGGCTTGAAGACTTTACAAGATTTGGCTAATTACCACAGACATCAAATCGATGCGATTATATTGGGTATAACCGGGTCAAACGGCAAGACAACTACCAAAGAATTATTACATAAAGTCATTGCCAAAAAATATAAAACCTTTGCCACCCAGGGTAATTTAAATAATCACATAGGCGTTCCGTTAAGCTTGTTATCAATTAGACCTGAAATAGAATTTGCCATAATAGAAATGGGCGCAAACGCTCAAGGTGAAATTCATGATTTATCAAACATCGCTAGTCCAAGTTTTGGAATTATAACTAACATTGGTAATGCACATTTGGAGGGTTTCGGTGGAATAGAAGGGGTGAAAAAAGCGAAGTCTGAATTGTACAGACATTTATCAGCTAATAATGGAATGGCTTTCTTAAATAGAGAAATGGAATTTTTGGAAGATTTGATCGGTGATTGTAAAGTTTCATTTTACAGCCAACAAGCAGAAGACCATTGGTCGAGTCAACTAATAAAAAGTGAACCTCAGATCGAAATTCAATTGAATAGAGCGCCAGAGAAAATGATTATTAAGAGTGCGCTTTTTGGAGAGTACAATTTTCATAATATGAATACAGCTTTAGCAGTAGGTCATCATTTTGGCGTATCATTTGAAGATATGAAGGAGGCAATTGAATCATTTATCCCTGCTCAAAATAGATCTGAGATTATTCATAAAGATTCCAATACTTTTTTTATGGATGCCTATAATGCAAATCCCAGCAGTATGAGAAAGGCAATAATTAGTTTTGCAGCATTTCCAAATGATAATAAGTCCTTAATTCTAGGAGATATGTTCGAGCTAGGAGTATATAGTGATCAAGAACATTTAGCAATGATTGAATTGGCGAAAAAATATGAATGGAAAGTGATGATTACTGTAGGGAATGAGTTTGCAAAAATAGAACATCAAGGATTACATTTTTCAAATGTGGTTGATTTGAAAACATGGTTTTGGCAACGAAAATTTAAAGGCTACACTTTTCTGCTGAAAGGCTCACGCGGTGTTCAATTAGAAAAACTTTTAAATTAAATTGTTGACATCGCTTTTACGATTCGATCGGATAAATCATTATTACAGGCTAATTCATAATCTTCGTAAGAGCAAGGAAATACGTCCTGCCCGCTTTCTTTTCCTGGAATTTTAAACCACCATCTATCACTCTTTTCACTTTTGATGAATTCAATTGGAAATTCAAAATCATGAACATTTACTGTGTATTGTTGAATTTGGGTTTGCCCAGAAAAGTCATATTTACGATTATCAACTCCTTCAATGAAAAACCAAAGTATTTGAGCAATGGTCTTTGCGCCTAAATGCATTTGATCATTAGAGGCATCATAACCAGTCACACTAAATGATTCAATTGAATCGGTAATGCCAATATACCTTGCAATTTGACAAGCCTCCAAACTATCTAAGCCTGTAGGCCAAGGATTATTTTGACTAGGAGCAAATTGAGCATTAATAGCTGAGATATCAAAACAGGCTAATTTAGCATCTCTAATGACGGGTTCGATTTTATGAATATTCGCTTTAATTTTACCCAATCTGTAATTTAAGTGAGGATTTTCTTTTTGATAGGTTGCGATATTATCTTGCAATAGTTGACTTTGATGACCTATGTATGCGATGGAGCAATTTTGGGTAAGTGCCGGATTTAGCTGGTCACCCCTATGAACTAAAGCTACCTTAGATTGTTCAGCAGCAATTAATCTTTGTAACCGTAAGATATCTATGCTATCACAGATAATTATCGGTAGAATATTAGATTGAGACATCTCTTGTAATACTGGAATGATCATATCTAATCCGCCCGGATTTAAATTTCCTAAATCAGCGATCGATAAATTATTAAAATTTTGATTCAATTGATAAAAATACCTCCTTATAGTATCTGTATTTTTACCCACCCCTATCAGGCAAATATCACAGTTTGCTAAGCTTGGCAGCTCGTTTTCGTACAATTCTATATTTTTAACCATTTTATGGCCTGGCAAATTTTGAAATTGTTGAAGAAACTGATGTGAGATAGGAGAGAACCAATTATAAAGCATAATATATTTATTTTAAGTGTCAAATATATTAAATAATAGTATTATATGTTCTAATATGCTACGCTAAATGGATAAATATTAAATTTTTTTTAAAGTAATTGGTTTAAATTTATGGAAATCCATAAAATTTGGTCAATTTTATGATGAAATTCTCTTAATAGTAAAGGGTTTTCTTTGGTCAAGGCTATTTAAAAGACAAAAAATATCTTTTGTCTGACATCCCCAATTTAATTAAATAATACTTCAATTTATTTGAAACCTTAAAAAAAAAAGATATTTTTGTGGCTTCAACTAAGTTATTTTTTAGTTTTTAAATATGATATTTTCAAAAATTTAAACCCTATGGTACGTAGAATTTTATTTTTAGTATTTGCGGCGGTTATGATCTCCAGTACAGCTTTCGGTCAGAAGGACAAGAAAGATGACAATAACGATGCTTTCAAAACTCCGATCATCACTGACGATATGACGATCGATTCTGAGCAGAATAAGAATTGGAGAATGGGCCAATATAAATACTCAGCTAGACCCAAGAATGCTTGGGAATTAGGAATCCACTTTGGACACTTCTTTATTGACGGTGATGTTGATAGAGCTTTACCTGGTGGTTTTGGTGTAGGTTTACACTTAAGAAGAGCGCTAGGTTATGTCTTTTCTATTAGATTAGATGCAACTTATGGTCAAACAAAAGGTTTGGATCCTCAAAGAACGGATGGACCAACTTTACAAAGAAACCCTGCTCTTGTAGGTGCAGGTTATGGAACTGGAGACAGCTTCCACAGAAATTACCGTTCAAATTACCTAGGTGGTTCCATCCAAGGTATCTTCAATGTGGGTAACTTATTATTTCACAAAGAAAGAAATAAATGGAATGTTAATTTAATTTTAGGAACTGGGTTTTATACTTGGAAAGCTAAAATTGATGCACAAGATGCTAACGGAGCTATCTATAACTATTCCTTCCCAGCTACTGATATTAATACAAAAGCAGGTAGAAGAGAGATTAAAGATAATATCCGAGATCTCTATGATGGAGATTATGAAACTGATGGACCAAAGAAAGATGGTATCTTCCGTTTAGGAGATGACACTAACTTCTTAACTCAATTCATCGGTGGTATTGGATTTGCAAGAAAAATTAGCAAGAAATTCAATATTGGATTTGAGCACCAAATTATTTTAAGTGATAATGATCACTGGGATGGTTATGTATTCAGAACTCCGTTTGATGAAACAAATAATGCTGACATAGGTCACTATACTAACATTAGATTAAACTTTAATCTAGCTAACTTCGACGAAAAAACTGAGCCTTTATACTGGTTAAATCCATTAGATGCTCCTTTAAGCGATTTAGCAGAAGTAAAATCTAGACCTACATTTGATCTTACTGATACAGATGGTGATGGTGTGATTGATATGTTTGACCAAGAAAAAGATTCTGAAGCTGGTTGTCCAGTAGATACAAGAGGAGTTGTTCTTGATTCAGATGGTGACGGAGTAATTGATTGCAGAGATAAGGAAAGATATTCACCTCCAGGCTACGAAGTAGACAGAGATGGTATTGCTCAAATTCCAGAACCTGTTGATCCAGGCTATGTTACTGAAGATGACGTGGTAAGAATCGTAAACGCTAGACCAGTAGTTTCTGCAGGTCTTGACGAGTGGTTCCTTCCTATGATTCACTTTGATTTAGATAAATACTATGTCAAACCAGAATTTTACGGACACTTACACCATGTTGCAACTGTAATGAAGCAGCATACTCAAATTTGTGTTAACGTCGCAGGTCATACTGATAACAGAAATCCAAATGATTACAATAGAGTTTTATCTTACAAGAGAGCTCAAGCTGCGATTGATTACTTAGTAAACAACTATGGTATTTCAAGAGACAGATTGAAATTGACTTACGGAGGAGAAGATAATCCTATAGTAGGTGGATTACCTGACAGACATTCTATTGGAAGAGATAAAGAAGCAAAACATTACATGAATAGAAGAGTAGAATTTTCAGTTACTGATTGCGGAACAGCAAATATGGGAAGACCAGCTGGACCAGATGCAGGACAAGGTACGCCAAGTTCTAGCAGACCAGGTACAAAATACTCTGGCAACAGAAACGCAGGATATTAGGAAAATATCATAAAATATATAAAAGAGCCGATTCATTTTTGAATCGGCTTTTTTTTTCCAATGCGCCGATGGCGTAGCAATCGGCTTCGCCGCGCAGAACGACTATGTAGTGCATAACTCCGTCATGTAAACTTTGTGGCGAAATGTAGCTTCGCTGTGAAATATGCTGGCAATTAAATTTGTAAATTGGATTAAGGAATATTAATTTGAGTATTATGTTTTTATAAAGAGTTAGCCTATTGTTAATCTTACAAATGGCAATATTGATTATATTGAAGGGCAGCAGATTCCTAATAGTGAAATGACTCCTCCAACTCCGCCGCCACCGCCTCCACCGCTAATCCAGCAGCCGATCCATTAAAGATTTCTGACCTCTTGAATATGACAAAACCCACTGCACGGCGCAGCCGTGTGGTTTTGCGTGGCGGAGCCACTTGCGCTGCGAAGCAGTTTGTGCTACGAAGTAGCTTGCGTGCCGAAGGCATTTGGACGCCTGCTAATCTAGCAGACGCTTCATTAAAGATTTTTGACCTCCTTAAAATGACAAAACCCACTGCACGGCGCAGCCGTATGGTTTGCGTGGCGGAGCCACTTGCGCTGCGAAGCAGTTTGTGCTGCGAAGCAGTTTGCGTGCCGAAGGCACTTGACTAAATGAGCATCCTAACCGGATCTTCCAAATATTCCTTCAATGTCTGAAGGAAAGCAGCTCCAGATGCACCATCAACAACTCTGTGATCGCACGATAAGGTAACCTTCATGATATGACCTATTTGAATCTCTCCTTCTACTACTATTGCTTTTTCAACAATAGATCCGACAGCAAGAATACAAGCGTCTGGCGGATTAATAATGGCAGTAAATTCATCAATATCAAACATGCCTAGATTAGATATGGTAAAGGTATTGCCGGACATTTCATCCATGCTTAATTTCTTTTCTTTTGCTTTACCGGCTAAATCTTTTACTTCGGTTTTGATATTGGCTAATGATTTAAAATCTGCATTATTTATGACAGGAACTAATAAGCCGTCAGCCACAGCAACGGCAACTCCTATATTGATATTTCCATTCCTTCTGATCTTATCGCCAAGCCAGGAGGAATTAATATTTGGATGTTTGCGAAGTGCTAAAGCACTTGCTTTTACAATCATATCATTATAAGAAATCCGAACTTCAGATACTTCATTCATTCGGGCACGCGCATCTACAGATTTTCCCATATTAATTTCCATCGTGAGATAGAAATGGGGAGCACCAAATTTACTTTCAGCTAATCGCCTAGCGATAGTTTTTCTCATTTGGCTAATTGGCTCATCTTTAAATGCTTCGCCATTAGGAATAATTTGAGCTCCTGGAGCACCACTAGGACCAGTTGCCCCTGATTCGATGTATTCCTCAATATCTCTTTTTATAATTCGTCCATTGTCGCCAGTACCCGTTACATTAGCCAGAGAAATTCCAGCTTCTTTTGCAATACTTTTGGCCAATGGCGATGCTTTTATATGTTCATCACTTTGTGCTGGCTTTTCTGGTTTTGATCCAGCGCCACTTTCTTTGGAGTCGTTATTTTTTGAACCACTTTCGTTAGGATCATTGCTTTTAGAGTTGCTATTTTCACTTTCTGCAGTATTATCGGCTGCTTTCTCATTTGGAGTTGGATCATCTGAACTTCCACCAGCCTCGGCTTTAGCTTCTGCTTCTGCAGCTGCCAAATCCGCTGCATAGTCTTCCCCTTCTTCACCAATTACCGCCAAAACCGCATTTATAGCTATAGAGCCTTCTTTTACCCCAATATAAAGCAACTTACCCTCATACGGACTTTCTAGCTCCATAGTAGCCTTATCTGTTTCTACCTCTGCTAAAACATCACCAGGTTCTATATCATCCCCGACCTTTTTTAACCATCCTAAGATGTTTCCTTCTTCCATCGTATCACTCATTCTGGGCATAGTCATTACTTCAGCCATAGTATTTAGGTTTTTGATTTAAAAATTTGAGGTGAAAATAGCTAATTGTGTTATAATTTGATAATAGATAGCCCTTTTTAAAGTTAAATTTTAATTAATTATCCTAATTTTACGAATTATGAATTTTTCCTCCAAATTATTAGAAGATGCGGTAGACGCTTTTGCTAGTTTACCAGGTGTTGGTAGAAAATCAGCACTGCGCTTAGTTTTGTATTTATTAAAACAAGACAAAGAGAAATCAGCGATTTTTGCCAATGCTTTAATAAAGTCTAGAAATGAAATAAAAGAATGTAAAAAGTGTCATAACTTATCCGATGATGATATTTGTACGATCTGTGCCAATCCAGTTAGAAATCAACAAATGATATGTGTGGTAGAAAGTATTCGAGATGTAATGGCTATTGAGGAAACTGGTCAATTTAAAGGACTTTACCATGTGCTAGGAGGTGTTATCTCTCCAATTGATGGGGTAGGACCTCAAGATCTAAATATCAGTACGCTTTTTGGTCGCTTAAAAGAAATGGAATGCAAGGAAGTGATAATGGCGGTAAGCCCAACAATTGAAGGGGAAACTACGATTTATTACATTTCAAAAAATATTGGCCCTGAAATTGAAGTTAGTGTAATAGCTCGAGGAGTTTCTTTCGGTGGTGAATTAGAATATGCAGATGAAGTAACCTTGGGCCGCTCTATTGTGAGCAGAACACCGTATAATAAAGTTATTCAGGACTAAGCAGCAAAATGAAACTCTCAGTAGTCATTGTAAATTATAACGTTCGCTATTTTCTAGAGCAATGTTTAATCAGTTTAAAGGCTGCTCTGAATGGTATTGAGGCTGAAATATTTGTAGTAGACAACGATTCTTCTGATAAGTCCGTTGAAATGCTTCGCAACTCTTTTCAAGATATTCATTTGATTGCAAATTCAGAAAATGTTGGATTTTCTAAGGCGAATAATCAAGCAATTCGACAATCAAAGGGTGAATTTATATTGCTGTTGAATCCAGATACGGTAGTGGGAGAGGACAGTATTTCCAAGGTCTTAGCTTTTATGGAAAGGACTTCCGATTGTGGAGCATTAGGGGTCAGGATGATTGATGGTTCTGGTAAGTTTCTTCCCGAATCAAAAAGAGGATTACCAAGACCACTCACCTCTTTTTTTAAAATGTCTGGCTTGTCCACCTTGTTTCCAAAATCCAAAATTTTTAATAAATATCATCTTGGATATCTAGATGAACATCAAATTCATAGGGTTGATGTTTTAAGCGGCGCTTGTATGTTTTTGAGGAAAAAGGTGCTTAATGAAATTGGCTTACTCGATGAAAGTTTTTTCATGTATGGAGAAGATATAGATCTTTCCTATCGTGTACAATTAGGCGGATATGAAAATTACTATTTCCCAAAGACTCAAATCATACATTATAAAGGAGAGAGCACTAAAAAAGGTAGTCTAAATTATGTAAAAGTGTTTTACAATGCAATGATCATTTTTGCAAAAAAACATTTCTCTTATGGCAAAGTAAGTTTTTATATTTTAGCTATTCAGGCAGCCATTTTCATCAAAGCTGCGCTATCCTTTATTAAAGGATTTCTGAGTAAAACTTTGCTTTTCTTCTTAGATGCTGCAAGTATATACTTTGGCTTGCATATAGTGAAAAATCTTTGGGCGAATTATCAATTTAATGACCCTAATTATTATGCAAATTCTAATATGTATATTTTGATACCTGTATATACATTGATTTGGGTGGTCTCTATATTTTTTGGAACGGGCTACGATAAGGAAACAAAATTTTGGAAGTTATTTAAATCTATAGGCTTCGGTAGCATATTACTTTTTGCAATCTATGGATTACTGCCAGACACCTCAAGGTCCTCGAGAGCTATTATACTTTTTGGATTTGCGGCAACCATTATTATTAGTTTCGGTTGGAGGATTATATTGAATTTAATAAAGAGCGGTCGACTACTTCAAAATGCAAAAGAGAAAAATTTATTAATTATCGGCTCTGAGGAAGAATCTCGGCGTGCTGTGGAATTATTGAATTTGGCGAAGGTGAATTTTAATTATAGTGGAACCCTTTCAATGAATAAAATTGACTCCAAATATATTGCTGGGAGCATTGATAACTTAGAAGAATTTATTCATGTTAAAAGTATCAACGAACTTATTTTTTGTTCGAAAGATATTAATAACAAAGAGATCAGTAGATGGATGTCTAAGTTGGGGGCAGACATTCGGTATAAGATTTTGCCAGAAAATAGTTTAGGGATTATTGGAAGTAGTTCTAAAAATACTTCTGGAGAGTTATACACTATTGATATTAGATATAATATACATGAAGCAATGCACCTACGGAATAAGCGATTAATTGATGTTGTTTTTAGCCTCATTGCGATAATTTTATCACCGATTTTTTTACTGATTGGAAAAGAAAAAACGAATTACTTTAATAACTGTGTAGCAGTTTTATTAGGTAGAAAATCTTGGGTGGGATATGCGAATTGGGATGATCAAGTAGCGGATTTACCCGTATTGAAAAAAGGCGTTTTGAGCCCCCAATCTTATTCAGATAAATACGATGAAAAAGTACATCATCAAATTAATTTAATATATGCTAGAGATTATAATATCTGGCGAGATTTAGCAATCATTTGGAAAAATATTAAGTATTTGGGTTGGAAGAAAAAATAAATATGATCACGGAAATTAAATCCTTAGCAGAAAAATATTTTGATGAAGCGGTGGCGGTTCGAAGGCATTTGCATGCACATCCAGAACTCTCATTTTTGGAAGTTGAAACTGGCAAATTCTTAGCTGCTAAATTAATGGACTACGGCATTCAACATCAAACAGGTTGGGCAGACAATGGGATAGTTGCTTTGGTAAAAGGAGAGCAATCAGCTTCCGATAAAGTAATTGCCTTACGAGCAGACATGGATGCATTGCCCATTACGGAAGTAAATGAAATAGATTATAAATCTAAAAACGAAGGCATCATGCATGCTTGTGGACATGATGTTCATTCCGCATCTGGTTTGATGGCGATCCGAATTTTAAATGATTTGAAAGCTCATTTCTCAGGAACCGTAAAAATGATATTTCAACCTGGAGAAGAACGCTTACCAGGAGGTGCCTCTATCTTAATAAAGGAAGGCGTACTTGAGAATCCTAAGCCAAGTGGGATTATTGGACAACATGTGCATCCACCATTGGCAGTTGGAAAAATTGGAATGAAGGCAGGTATGTACATGGCATCTGCAGATGAAATATTTGTTACGGTAAAAGGAAAGGGTGGGCATGGTGCTTTGCCTCAAAATTGCATTGATACTATTTTAATTACTTCTCATTTAATAACAGCAATGCAACAAGTGGTATCCAGAAGAGCTAATCCAACTACCCCTTCTGTTTTAACTTTTGGGAAAATTGAATCGGCAGGTGGAGCGACTAACATCATTCCTAATGAAGTAAAACTGCAAGGAACCTTCCGAACCATGGATGAAGAATGGAGAATGGAGGCACATAAAATTATGCAGACTTTAGCGGAAGATTTAATAAAATCAATGGGCGGAAGTATTGAGTTTAATATCATAAAAGGATATCCATTTTTAAAAAATGAGGAAAATTTAACCCATCGTTTGCGGGAAGCGGCCATTACCTATATGGGTGCTGAAAACGTGGTAACCTTGCCAACAAGAATGACTTCAGAAGATTTTTCATTCTATAGTCAATTGGTTCCAGCTTGTTTCTATAGACTTGGAACTGGCAATAAAGCTAAAGGAATTATTTCTCCAGTGCATACCAATACATTTAATGTAGATGAAGCTTGCCTGAAAATTGGCCCAGGCTTGATGGCATTCTTAGCTTTAAGCGAATTGAACTAACATAATGATTATTTGTCATTTATAATCAACTTTTTTATAGTTGAATACATATTATATATTATTTTAATGTATATTTATGTTTATATCCATTAGAAATAATAAAAGGCAATAAAAATGGCAAAGATTCTTATCGTAGACGATGAAAACAGTATAAGGCAAACTTTAAAAGAAATTCTCGAGTTTGAAAAGTACAAGATAGACGAGGCGGCTGATGGAATGGAGTGCTTGGTTAAGGTAAAGCAAAACAAATACGATGTCATTATTCTAGATATCAAAATGCCTAAGATGGATGGGATGGAAGCATTGGAAAGGTTGCAAATATTAGCTTCAGATGTACCTGTAGTAATGATTTCAGGACATGCCAATATTGATACTGCGGTAGATGCGGTAAAAAATGGAGCGTTTGATTTTATTTCTAAACCACCAGATTTAAATCGATTATTAATTACCATTCGCAATGCACTCGACAAGGGAAATTTGATCACTGAGAAAAAGGTATTGCAGCGAAAAGTACTAAAGTATAAAACGCAAGAAATTATTGGCGATTCAAAAGCAATATCAAAAATAAAGACCACTATAGAGCGAGTTGCGCCAACAGATGCACGTGTATTGATTACGGGATCTAATGGAACTGGAAAGGAATTGGTAGCAAGATGGGTGCACGAGAAAAGTAGTCGGTGCAATCAACCACTAATTGAGGTCAACTGTGCAGCTATCCCAGCTGAGTTAATTGAAAGTGAATTATTTGGCCATGAGAAAGGAGCCTTTACTTCTGCAGTAAAACAGCGAATTGGAAAATTTGAACAAGCCAATGGGGGGACGATTTTTCTTGATGAAATTGGGGATATGAGTTTATCTGCGCAAGCTAAAGTTTTAAGGGCATTACAAGAAAATAGGATTACTAGAGTAGGAGGTGAAAAAGAAATTTCAGTGGATGTAAGAGTGCTTGCGGCAACCAATAAAGACTTACGAAAAGAGATTGAAAATCACAATTTTAGAGAAGATTTATATCATCGTTTGGCGGTCATCATTATTGATGTACCCTCTTTAAATGATCGTAAAGATGATATTCCAAGTTTGATACAACATTTTAATGAGTTGATTTGTGGGGAGTACGGCATTCCATTACGTAAATTTTCTGATGGTGCAATTAGTACCTTGAAATCAATGAATTGGAGTGGAAATATTCGAGAGTTGCGAAATGTGATCGAGCGCTTAATCATTTTGGGATCAGAGACGATTAGTAAGAAAGATGTTATGAGTTATGTTGCGCCTTCTCAAGCACAGCCTTACTCAAAGTTTAAAGAAATCTTTGATCAATTCGATAGCATTGACGATTTGAAAACCTATATCGAAAGAGAATTTAGCACTTATAAAAGCTAATATTTGATTATATTTGGAAAGAAAAAGAAACCTAAAGCCTGCCATTTTTAATGGCGGGTTTTTATTTGGATAAAAATTTAAAAAATTATGAGCGACAAAATAGAAAATACTACTAATAAAGAAATGAGAAGATGGAGTAGTCAGATTAAGGGAGAAAACTCTTGGACCATGTTTAAAGTGATGGCTGAATTTGTAGATGGATTAGAAACTTTAAATAATATTGATCCATGTATTTCAATTTTTGGTTCCGCCCGAACAAAGCCAGATAATATTCATTATAAAACAGCGGTAAAAATTGCTCAATTATTGGTACAAGAAGGATATGGGGTAATCACAGGTGGTGGCCCGGGAATAATGGAAGCTGGAAATAAAGGAGCCTACATACAAGGCGGAACTTCTGTGGGTTTGAATATAGATTTACCATTCGAGCAATCGCATAATGAATATATAGATGTAGATAAAGTTCTCAATCATCGGTACTTCTTTGTTAGAAAGGTAATGTTTGTAAAATATGCGCAGGCCTTTGTCGTATTGCCAGGTGGTTTCGGAACGCTAGACGAATTATTTGAAGTGCTTACTTTAATTCAAACTAAAAAGATTTCCCCTGTTCCTATTATTTTAATGGGTGTGGATTTTTGGTCTGGCATGAAAGACTGGATTGTAAACACCATGTTGGAAAAAGAAGGCAATGTATCTGCTAGAGATTTAGATCTTTTCTACATTACGGATGATCCGGAAGAAGTAGTTGCCCGTATTAATTCGTTCTATGAGGATAAAGAGAAGTTGAAGCCGAATTATAAGTTTTAATAAAGTCAATACAAGTGCACATCGCAAATGCAAGCGCAATCAATTATCCTCTGATTACATAATGATTTGAGATTTACATCATGAGTCAAGAAAAGCATCTTTGCTTTGAAATGCTATCTCTGTTGCTTTATACATTGGTTCTCAGACTAGATCCAAGAAGACTTTTAATCTAGATTGTGAGTAATAGTATTACTGAGAAGCCTGCTCAGAAAGCACGAGTAATCATGTACAGATTTCATAATAATTACTTTAGAAATAGGCAGGACATACTTTTTGTAAAGGTTCTAAACTATATTTATCTTTTAGGCTCTCATTAACACCTTGGTAACATTCAATCACACATCCATTAAAGAAATCGAAATACGTTTGGGGAGATTTTCGATACATTAGATAATAAACCCTAATCAACTTATCTTATGGAATATTTTTTTCCCTTATGAGTATTTAACATATTTGAGAAATATATCGATATCATTGTCAATCAAGGTGAATTGATTAATCCATATTATTTTAAACTAAGTAAAACCAATTCACAGTTCGAACTTGATTTTACTAGGTGTGTAAAAATGAATTAAAATGTTACATCCCAATTGGATTCGATATAATAATTGTTGATAATGTTGAAATTGAGTGTATATTAGGCGATACCGATTCTTGGGGAGATTTCAATCTTAAGCGATTATAATACTTATGAAAACCAAGTTGAATTCCCAAATTATTTTTTGCTTTACCGTTACTTAAAACTAGCCAACAGTATTGGGTGATTTCAAAATGTGGAAATAGGATTCAAAGAAAAAAAATTGATCATACCTTACTTTATCTGTTTGATATTACTACAGTTTTATTATCAGGTATTCTATATATGGCAAGGGTGGAAGATTTAAGTATTTATAATGTTTTAGATTCATTTATAAACCTGGTTTTTTGAATAAGAAAAATAATGAAGCTTGAAAAATGAAATCGTATTGCGCGTTCTTTTAAGCTCTATAACGAGAGGTTCATCAAAGTATACAAGTACTCTTATTAAACAAAAGATAAACTAACTAGTAATCCCAAAAAATATCGATTGAAAAGAATTTTAATTTGAAGGAGCGCTAAGTAATAGAATTTTTTTAACTTTAATTTGTCCTCTATACTGAGAAAATATCTTTTATTTAATCCAAAGACAAATACCCAACTAGCTCTTAAACAATCATACTATGAACAAAAAAATAAAGTACATAGATAATACAGACTTATGTGTGGTTAGGAAAAAATATGGAAGAGGCTATCAATATTATGATGAAACTGGAGATAAAATCACAGATAGAAAAATACTACGTCGGCTAAAAAAATTGATTATTCCTCCGATGTGGGACAAAGTTATGATTTGTAAATGGCCTGATGGACATATTCAAGCGACAGGAAGAGATTTGAAAGGACGCAAACAATATATTTACCATTCGGAATGGGAACGGCAACGGCAAGCCGAAAAGTTTGCCAAGATGAAATCTTTTGGAGAAGTTTTACCAAGACTTAGAAAAAAATGTTTAGCAGGAATATCAATAAAGAAATGGCAAAAATCAAAAGTACTAGCCTTGATGTTGCTAATCTTAGATGAAACAGGCATTAGAATTGGCAATGAGCAATACGCCAAAAAAAATCAAACATATGGCCTAACAACCATGCGTCGCCGTCATTTAGATATTGACCAATCAGGATTGACCTTTGAATATACAGGAAAGAGTAACAAAATAAGAACGGTAGCAATAGACGACCTTGATTTGGTCAAGTTTATAAGGAAATCTGCTGAGTTGCCAGGGTACGAGATATTTAGGTATCGAGATGAAAACGGCGACTGGCAAAATATAGACAGTGATGAAGTCAATGAGTATATTAAGGCATCTATGGGGGAAGAATTTTCTAGTAAAGATTTTCGAACTTGGGTCGCGAGTCGATTGGCGGTAGAATATTATCCACAAGCCTTAGCTCAAAAGGAAAATGCCCCTCGAAAGAAATTTACTAACATCTTAATTAGATTGGTTGCAGATGAATTAGGGAATACGCCAAGTGTTTGTAAAAACTATTATGTGCATCCTAAAATTTTACAACTGATTGATAAAAAAGAACTACCAATGCTAGAAGATTACACAGATGGTAAATATGACTATAGTTTGTCTGCAGCGGAAAAAATAGTACTAGAAGTTATTTGATTTAAAGATTACTATTTAAAAACGACCCTTTCTGACCATAGCAATACCTTAAGGAGAAAATATTAATTGGCAAAAGTAGTTAACTTAGTATTGAAATGCTGTTTGCGGAATATGCATTCAGCATTAGGAACTAATTTAAATTAAAAACATGAAAAGTATACTAATCTAAATTTTTAGTTCCTGAAGCTGATAAGCTGTAGCACAAGATAGGGAAGCAGAAAGTGAAAGGGAAAGTTGGATTGTAGGTGATTTTGGATATGACGACAGAGCGTAAGAAATGTTAGAAAGGATTAAATAAAGACAAGTTATAAAATTAGATAGGATCGCATATCCTCTCATTGGTTGGAGACAAGGTCTTATCATTCCCGCTGTGTATAATGGTGAAATCTAAAATAATGAAATGAAATACATGCTAATACTAATAGTCTTTTTGTTGATGACTACGCTTGCTTGCAAAATTTCAGAAGATAAAATTATACATGAAAAGATTGAAAATAGTACCGATGAAATATTCGATAAATTAGTAGAAATTAGAAGAGATTTTCATCAATATCCCGAACTTGCCGGGGATGAAATAAGAACTTCTAAAATCATCGCAGAATACTTATCCGATTTAGGTTTGGAAGTTAGGACAGACATAGCTGGTAAAGGAGTCGTTGGAATTTTAAAGGGAAAGGACAAGGGAAGAAAAATTGCATGGCGAGCAGATATGGATGCCCTACAAACTTATTTTCCTGAAAAAGTATCATATAAATCAAAGATTAGAGGACGACAACACGGTTGTGGTCATGATATTCATATGGCAATTGGACTTGGGATAGCGGAAGTATTATCAAAACTGAAAAGTTCAATTAATGGCACAGTATATTTTATTTTTCAACCTGAAGAAGAGACTTTTGCTGGTGCAAAAAATTTAGTCAAAGACAAGCTGTATTCGGATTTAGCAATAGATGAAATATATGCATTGCATGTAACTGCACTACCTGTAGGGCAGATAATGGTTAGACCAAGTGAATTATATGCTTACCAAAAAATACTAAAAATTAATTTCAATAAAAAATTATCAAGAGACGATGCAAAAGATCTGCACTATCAAATAAGGAATGAAATTCAACGAAAAATAGATGCAACAAGTCCTTGGGAAATCTCAAAAGCATTTGATCCAACAGAGGGAATAGGAAACCAAAATACGATTTTCAAAGATTACCTATTTTTAGATGAGCGGTATCACATAGAAGAAGATAGTAATCAAATTTCTATAATAGCTGGAGTGTATGAGACGAATAAGTCTAATTTGCTGAATATATTACCGAAAATTGAACAAATAATTTCAGAATCAGAGCATAAAGACAATTTTGTTTCTGTGTCTTACATTCAAGAAAACCCCACAGTTCTAAATCATAAATCATTAACCGAAAAAGCTATTAGGAAGCTGACTGATATTTATGGAGCTAACGCTGTTGTTATGAGCTTCGGGCAAATCCCATATTTTAATGATGACTTCATTTATTTTCAACAAAAAACACCTGGAGTATATTTTCTATTAGGCGGATCTAATCTTGAAAAAGGATTTAATGCTTTAAATCATGCGCCCGATTTTAGAGTTGACGAAGAATGTATTAGAATTGGTGTCAAATTGTTCTCATCATTAATATTAGAAAACACTCAAAGTGAATAGGTAAGATGGTACAATAAAATAAGGCATCAATGGGTGCGCAGTTGTAAGATTTATACCTTTTAAATTAAACACGGTACAATTTATAGAGCATTAAAAGAAATAGCACAGATTCGGACATTGGGAGAATAGGAAACGAGTGTCAACAACCTGTACAATTAGGCCTGAATGATCATATTTTTATCAAAGTTTCTTCACCAACTACTGATAATAAATTAAGTAATGTGGAGGATAATTTAGATGCTAATTTTTATTTAGTAAGGCACCACCACATGGTAATGACTGAAATATTTTACATTCTCAAAGGCGTAGTAGAATTAGTTTGTGATGATGAAACTATTATGGCTAAAGCTGGTGCTACCATTACGTTTAGCATCAATCAGGATCAATACATCCAAAATGATTAATCAATGAATTATAACAGAATGATTTTAATCTTAATTTTAATAATTTCTTACCAATCAATTTTACATATTGAACTTCAATAATCAAACAGCAGGTGTGCTTTTCTTTTATGATTAAATTTAAAAAACAAAGTTGTAATTAGATTGTTAGAATATCAATGGGAATATTATAACATAAAGAAGGCATGATTTTTTAGAGTTATTCTTATTGAGTTTAAGTCAGTTTATCTATAGTTAGGCTCACAAGACATTCCTAAGTATACCTTGTAATAAAAAGGAAATATGGAAAGGATTTGTACATTAATTTTGTTATGTTTAAGTAGTTCAATGCTTGCTCAGGGAATAAATGTAAAGAGTAAAACATCTAAGTATAGTTTAGTTTCTGAAGATAAATATGAGTATGAAATAACGGTAACAAAACCTCCTTTTTATGATGAGTCAAAGAAATACAAAACACTTTATTATTTAGATGCTTGGTGGCTTGAAGATGTTGTCAAAGGAGATTATATTATTTTGAATAGAGCTGGCATTGTAGAAGATGTAATTTTGGTGGGCATATCGGTTAATGGTTCTTATGAATCATTCACTAAACAAAGAACAAGAGACTATACGCCAACTCCAAATAATTTGGATTTTCCGTTTTTGCAAACGGTAGAATCTGGAAGCTTTTTAGCAGACGCTACAAATTCTGGGAAAGCAGAAGCTTTTAAACTATTTTTAACCGATAAAGTTTTTCCTTTTATTCTCAAAGCGTATGCCGTTGATAATGACGATCGAGGACTTATAGGGCATTCTTTTGGTGGATTATTTGGCATATATGATGCAATGGATAAAGAACCATTATTTAGTAAATATATTATAATCTCTCCTGCATTATGGTGGAATAAGTCGCTGCTACTGTATGAAAGAATAGAATCAAAGCTCAAGGCCAATACCACTAAATCTAACATTTTTATAGGTTACGGAAAATCTGAATCTGTCTCAATCGTAATACCTACAGATCGTCTTTATAATTATTTAAGAGAAAATAAGATAGCTCAAAAATATAGATTAGAGGTATATGAAAATGATGATCATATTTCAATTTTACCTAAATCTATTTATGATGGCATTGAACATTTCTATAAAAAATGAATCTATATATTATAGCATTGAGTTTAACGAAAAACGATTAATTTATAATTGTAAAGCATTGATAAAATTATCGTCAAAGGAAATGAATTTTGAAGACAGATAAAAATTACTATATTACACTTGGCTTATTCTTACGGAATGCTTATATGAAAAAAATAAAGTAAAAATAATGTTTTTTCAAGATCAAAATAATCAAGACAGTCAAGCTCAAGATGTTTCTCAGCAGGTAGATGTTGATCCAGGTATGATATTCGAAAAGTTAGATAGCTGGGTAGATGGATTCGTGCGTTTGCTGCCGAATATTGGAATCGCTATAGTGCTTATCATCATTGCTTTTATAGTAGCTAAATTTGTTGGAAGGTTAGTTGAAAAGGGAGCTGCAAAACGAGACCGCGCGAACCTAGGTACTATGTTGGGCGGCTTCGCAAGATATGGGATTATTATAATTGGAATAGTACTTGGAATGACGATAATAGTTCCGAGTTTGAATCCTGGTGATTTAATTGCTGGTCTTGGTGTTTCATCTGTGGCTATTGGTTTTGCATTCAAAGATATTTTGCAAAACTGGTTAGCAGGTTTGCTTATATTATTACGTCAACCTTTTGAGGTCAATGATCAAATTGAAGTGGATGGATTCGAAGGGACAGTAGAAAAAATAGAAACTAGAGCGACGATCATTCAAACCTATGCTGGGGAACGAATTGTTATTCCAAATAATCAAATCTATACTAACTCTGTAAAAGTAAAAACAGCTCACGAAAGTCGCCGGTCTCAATATGACATTGGAATTGGTTATGGAGATGATATGGAGGAGGCCATTGAAGTTTTAAAAAAAGCTATTACAGAAGTTGAGGGTGTCGATAAAGAAAAAGGAGTGGAAGTTTTGCCATGGGATTTAGCAGCCAGTTGGGTAACCTTGCGCGTGCGATGGTGGACAGGGAGTAAAAGGGCTGATGTTGTCAAAACAATGGTTAAAGTAATTTCTGCGATAAAGAGTTCATTAGATAGTGCCAAAATAGATATGCCCTACGAAACAAGAGTTCAACTTATGCACGACCAAACGGAATCAACAGATGGTGATCGATCCCAACAAAGAGAGGGCTGGCCTTCTAATAAGGACGAAGAATCTACAACTCCTGCGTGGAAGGAGAAAATGAAAAAGGAAGAGCCTGGTAAAAAAGATAAAAGTTAAAGTAATCCAATTCTGAGAAGGAAGATGGGTAATCATAGCTTAGTTTTGGAAAAAGATATTAAAAAATTATTTTGGCCAAGTCTTTCCTGGTTTAAATTTTCATCCTGAAAATCAAAATTTCTCAAATTTTGAAAATGATTATTGAGATAAAACAGATCAGCATCTGAAAAGAAAGGGATCTAAAAATATGCAGGTAAAAATATTGTAAAAGGTTATTCAAATTGGATCGGAGTAGATTTGATTAATTCTATTAAAAATATAAAACTAATCCATCAATTCTGAAGTTAAACAGGCATCTAAAAGTGGTAGTCCAATAAAAGAATTTCATGACTTTGAAAGTACATGGGAGGCCGAAAGAGTTGTACTTGCCGAATTGGCTAAAGTTTATAATGATTTTAAAACCTGCCATATCAATTTGCCATAATCAATTTGGTCGTAAAACGGCTATGTTTTCATCACAAAACATTAGTCATACTGACGAACTGACTATTAATGTAACAGATTTAGACTTTACTAAAGATATTGTTTTTGCAAGTGACACAAGCATTTCAGTGGATGATTGCATTTCTAATTCTGAGCTTAGTCAAGCACCGATAAGCAATAATAAATTAGGTTACCAGTTATGATGAGCAATTTTAGATCATTTCTTAAACAAAATTCCATTTTCTATACCATGGTCTAGGATTTCATTGGAAGAATGGATTAGAATGGCAGGAACGTTTGTATTTTTCTGAATTAACTTTTTAATGCGTTTGGCATTTTTGGTATTACGAGTTTGTCGAATATAAATAGCTTTTATTTGCTTGGGAAATTTCTTTGCAGCTTCGATATAAAAATCTGCATCTTCATCTGCAGAATCTCCGAGTAAAATAAAAGGCAATTTTGGATAGGTTTTCAATATGTGCTCAATTGATTTATTTTTATGATTTGAAAAATCACCCGACGGTTTAAACCCATAATCCCTTAACAATATAGGTCCTTTAGGGAATTTTTGAATCTTAAAAAATTCTTCTAATAAATCGTAAATATTCCAAGGACTATGTGATAAATAAAAGATGGGATTTTCTCTCTTGCCATTTTCACCCTTTACAAAATTTTTAAACAATTTAACCATTCCTTCCATTGGCAGGCGTTCATATGCATTCTTAAACATGGTGACATAGAGCATTCTCAGCTTAAAAAGAGAGGTTACATGCGTTTGTAAAATAGTATCATCAACGTCGGTAATAATTCCATAATCCGCATTTTTTGAAGGCAAGTAAATTTCTCCCTTTGCAGTTATTTTTTTGTTATTTGTTTTTGTAGGAAACAGCAATTCGACTTTTGCATCTATCCAATTATTGGTGCTTTTCTTGGCGGGTGCTTTCCATTTTCTATCTAAAATAAAATATCCTTCTTCATCGGTTTGACATTCGAAAGACTGGTTGGCGCAGGTGATTCTTACATCAGCATTTGGGATCTCATCCGTTTCAAATCTTTTAAAACTATTGATAATGTTTTGAATTTGACTATCCGTTTTTCCTCTGAAAATATTTTCATCTTCCAAGACTCGACCTTTTAAGTAAATTCGTTTAGCATTCGCATAGCCTCGATATGGAAGGATAATGAGCGGATCTTTTGAATCAAAATTTTCAACTAAGCGGTTGATACCTTTGCTTATTTTTTTTCCTACTTTTTTAAATCCACGAAGTGGGTTGTCCATTGCTTTGCTGTTTATGAAAAATTTATCGAAAGTTATTAAATTAATCTGACTTGTCAATTAAAATAGTTGTATCAAAAATTTTAATTTTCGAATAATTCAGATTATGATGCTACGCATCCAAATTAAAACATCGATTATTGAAAAGGTTTGGTTGGACAGTGGCGATTTTATATCTTTAAATTAAGGTTTAGCTAGGGTAGAGTTAAAACCTTAGCACTAACAATAACTATGTTAAAATATAAGCTTTTAATTTGCCTATTAGGCATATTGATTTTTTCTACACTTATTACAACTTGTATTAGTTCTAGCGATGAACGGGAAATTAATAATTTAGTCGACCGATTATTTAAAGATCAGAATCCCTACAGAAATTTTGAAATGGCGGATCAGTTATATTCAAAAAGCTAGAAACTAAATACCAATCTCAAATCAAGTTTAATGGTAAAGTGGCATTAATTAGTGTAATATAAAGCAACTATGTTGTCTCTCAAGGTTAGCCTTACATTTAGAGCCATTGCCGAAAAGTCATTTTTGTAAAATTTCAGCAATCCAGTTGAATAAAAACGAACCTACTTATGGCTCCATTACTCAGAACTTCGAACTTTACTTTAGAAAGAGCCGAGGGTTATAGACATGTTTCTGAATGAGGTGAACCACCTTGGCGGTTCATGGTGTTGCTCAGCAAATGATCAAATCTTCTTATATTTATTGAAAAAGGTAGCATCACAATGAATAAAATAGTTTACTACGTCGCAATTTCTTTAGATGGTTTTATTTCGGGAGAGGATGGAGATGTAAGTGGGTTTACTGCACAAGGAAAAGGGGTACAACAATATTTAAATGACCTAAAAAAGTTTGAGACCGTCATCATGGGCAGAAAAACCTATGAGTTCGCTTATGATTTTGGATTAAAACCTGGTGCACCACCATATCCTCATATGCAGCATTACATTTTTTCAAAAAAGTTAGTTTTTGATAGTGCTGAAGATAATGTTCACGTTGTAAGCGATTTTAATTTAGAAGAAATTAAGAAAATAAAAGGCAGTTCAAAGACAGATATATACCTATGTGGTGGCGGACAATTTGCGGGTTGGTTATTAGATAATGAAAAAATAGATATTTTGAAATTAAAAATTAATCCATTAATCTTAGGTAAAGGAACTAAAATGTTTGGAGAATCTAATATGTCCTATCAATTGAAATTAGTAGATACTGCAAATTACGAAGATGGATTAATTATCAGCTCTTATATGATCAACTATGAACAAAATGAAAGCTGATTATATAAATGCCTCGACTGGTAGGCGATAGATAAACAATGTAGAAGAAGATTTTGAATCAACTCCCCCTTCAGTAGTTTTAGCTAATGTCGAGTTTAAAATTTGATTATTAAAACTGGCCACAAGTTTAAAATTTTAGCTACTATAAAATTTTTTTTAAACTTTTCTAAATATTCTGAACAATTATTAATTTTAAGAAGTTAAGCGTATAGAAACAAAATAATCAATAAATATCAAAATTTAAAAAATGCGAAATTCAAGTGTATTTATTCTAATTTTCTCCTTTATAATATTTGGATGTAGTGATAAAAACGATCATTTCAGTGAACAATATGATTCACTTTTAAAACATAGTGAGGATCTTATGGAAAGCCATCAAAAGTTTGAAGCAGAACACGAGATGATGGATAAAGAGCATCAAGAATTTAAAAAAGAAATCAATTCAATAAAGGTAAAAGACCCAGCTGTATTGGAAGATTTTGCAAAGCATGAAGTGATAATTAAGAGACATGATGCTATAATTAAAAATCATCAACAAATTCTTAAGAACCACAAAGAATTAAAATCTAAATTTGATACCTTAACTGATGATGAAATTGAAGCTAAAATGAATGAAATGAAAAAAGATCATGAAAAGATGAAGCGAGAACATCAGGAGATGGAGAATGATCACAAGAAGATGAAAAAGGAACACGAGGCAATGCGGGAGGAGATTGAAGATGAAATTGATGATGAAAAGTAGTTATAGCCAATTCCCATTTTGGTAATTAAATTAAATGCATGAATCCGATTGCTTCTAAAGTTAACGGACTCATGCATTTTCTAATTAAGTCTGCTAGAATTTTATATACGGTGGGGTCTGCGCAGGTATTTATGAATATCACAAAGCAAAGTCATTTACTAATGCCATAGGGAGGAAACCCAATACAGATTTTTTAGCATTAGATAAATCAATAGTTTAGACTAATGATAAAGGGTTTATAGACATTAATAACCAACTAGAAACTAATGAAAAAGGTATTTATGTATTGGGTGATTGCAACGGAGAAGGAGCGTTTACACATACCGCTTACAATGATTATGAAATCATTGTCGCTTATAAATTTAACAGCAAAAATAGGAAAGTTATAAAACGGATATTAACCTGTGGACTTTTTGCTGATTCACCTTTAGGAAGAGTGGGAATGACAAAGCAGCAATCCATCGAAGATGGCAGAGATATTTTAGTGGGAGAGAGAGCTATGAGTAAAATATCGAGAGCAAAGGAGAAAGGGGAGACTAACGGTGATATGAGCGTAGTAGTAGATGCTCAATCCGAAACAATTCCTGGCGCTTACGTTTTGGGAGTTGGTGGTGAGGGAAATTATAAGTAGTTTATAAACGTAATGTATGCAGATGCTGGATATAAAGTAATTAGGGATTCTGTACAACCTCACCCTGCCGTTTCAGAGCTTATTCCAACGATGTTAGAATCTTTAAAAAACCAGAGTAAAGCACATTAAAAAAAGATTAAAATATTATGATTTCGTACATGAATCTAAATTAACACTTTCTTTCTACAAGAAATCATACTCAAACCATTTGCAAGCCTTTGACTGTTGAAGACCATGTAGTGCAAGTAAGCATCTTTGCTAGTCCTGCAAAATGGCATTTAGCTCATACTACTTGGTTTTTTGAAACTTTCGTGCTTAAAGTGCATGCGCCAGCATATAAAGAATTCCATAAGGATTTTAATTTTCTTTTTAATAGTTACTATAATAATGCAGGCGACAGAGTTTTTCGTGCTAATCGTGGAAACATGACTCGACCAGGCGTAGAAGAAGTTTACAAATATCGAACTTATGTTGATGAAGCTATGCAAAATTTGATGGAGAATAATCCTACTGAAAAGCTAAAAGCACTTATCGCCTTAGGGATTCATCATGAGCAACAGCACCAGGAATTATTATTGACGGACATCAAATATATGTTAGGTCATAATCCGCTATTCCCAATATATGATGCTAATTCCCCATTGTTGGAGAATGAGGAAAATGCGGCATCAGGTTTTCATGCTACAAAGGAGGGGGTGTTTGAAATTGGTTTTCAAGGGAATGGTTTTACTTATGATAATGAATTAGGTGTGCATAAAGTGTATTTGCAGGATTTTGAAATTAGCAAAGCATTAGTTACTAATGAAGAATTTATGGCATTCGTAGATGCTGGTGGCTATACAAATTTTAATTATTGGTTGGATGAAGGATGGTCATGGGTGGAAGTAAACAATATTGATGCACCACTGTATTGGCATAAAATAAAAGGCGAGTGGCATTACTTTACCTTGAAAGGTTTGCAAAAAGTGGATCCAAAATCCATTCTAAAACATGTTAGCTTTTATGAAGCATCAGCATTTGCAGAATGGAAAGGAATGCGTTTGCCAACAGAGTTTGAATGGGAAGTTGCTGCAGATAATTTACATTGGGGACAGCGATGGGAATGGACAAACAGTGCCTATTTACCCTATCCAAATTTTAGTAAAGCGGAAGGCGCCATTGGCGAATACAACGGAAAATTTATGATTAATCAAATGGTATTAAGAGGAGCATCCATTGCTACCTCTCCTAATCATAGTAGAAAAACCTACCGTAATTTTTTCAATACAGATGCCCGATGGCAATTCACAGGAATTAGATTAGCAAAATAAAATATGAACGAACAATTTAAGAAAGATGTACAGATCGGCCTAAGTAAATCACCTAAGTCGCTTTCTTCAAAATATTTTTATGATGAAATTGGAGATGACCTTTTTGTGAAAATTATGCATCTACCTGAATATTATTTAACTAGGGCAGAATTAGAAATTTTTAAAAATAAATCTCTTCAAATTATTGATAGTTTTCAATTTGAAAAAGATAAATACTTTGAATTAATAGAATTGGGAGCAGGTGATGGATTAAAGACCAAAGAACTTTTAAGAACCATGCAAAGTCGGGGGCTAAATTTTGACTATTTCCCAGTAGATATTTCTCAAAATGCACTAGATAAACTTGAGGAATCTCTGATGAAAGACCTACCTAATGTTGGAATTAAAAAACAACATGGGGATTATTTCGAAATACTTGCTACTCTAAAAAAATCGAATCATCCTAAGGTGATTTTATTCCTAGGTTCTAATATTGGGAATATGAATGACGAGGTGGCTGCACATTTTATTTACGAATTAGGCGAAAACCTTGCTGCTAAAGATAAGCTCTTATTAGGTGTTGATTTAATAAAAGATGAATCAATTGTATTGCCCGCTTATAATGATAGTGAAGGAATCACTCGTGCTTTTAATTTGAACCTCTTGTCTAGAATTAATAAGGAATTAGGAGGTACTTTTAATGTGCAGCAATTTAGCCATCAACCAGAATATTGCGAAACGGAAGGCGTTGCTAAAAGCTTTTTAGTGAGTTTGAAAAAACAGGAAGTACATATTGCAACCATTAATAAATCTTTTGAATTTCAAAAAGGTGAAAAAATAGCTACTGAAATTTCAAGAAAATATAGTGATAAAATTATTAAGCATTTAATAAAGAATACGGATTTCGAAATTGTCAAAAAGTTAACCGATGAAAAGTCCTATTTCGCTAATTACATTTTGACTAAGTCCTAAATGAGTAGTAAAAAATTAATTGGAATTTTAGAAATGGGAAAAAATTCCACTCAGTTCTATATTCAACTACTTACTCAATTCTACGGTAATGGTAAAACGATTAATTCGCCACCCTACAAGTTAGTTTCCACGGATTTTGAAGCTATAAACAATTTATTGCCGAATCGCTCACCTAAATTGGATCAAATAATAGCCAAGTATTTACAAGCGATGCTTTTGGAAGATGTTGAAAGTATTTTAATTCCCAATATTACGATCCATGAAACAGTTGATGCCGTTTGGAGTTCGTTAGATGCTAAAATATCAATAGCCCATCCGATTTTAGGTACCATTAAAAGATTGCATCAATCTAAAAGAAGTGAAGCCGTGCTATTTGGCACCGCTTATACGATGAATTCCCAATACATCAAGTCTACTTTTGAAAATGCGAACATCGCACTAGAAAAACCAAAGCTGAAAGATCTAAAGCTTATAGATAAGGTGCGGAGACAAGTATATGCAGGATCTGCTTCTATGGAAATACTAAATCAATTCAACGATCTAGTTCTAAGTTATTCAAATGAAACTTCTGTTATATTAGGGTGTACAGAGCTATCAATTGCTTCAAAGATTATCAATGATCGAATCTTGGACATGGCTACTATACAAATTGAGGAGGCTATTTCGATGAGTATTAAATAATTTAAAGAAAAGTAATTACTAATTTCTATTTTTTTCTGCAGCATAAGCCAATAATATTAAGCAATGATAAACATCTAACTCGCTGATTCTATTATTATCTTACGTGGTATAGAACAGAAGTTAGGTTTATCGGAATTAAGTTTTTTTTCAGAAAGAATAAATGGAGTGATAAAAAATAATTACTTGAAACATTGGGATATAAAAACTATAGGAGATTTAACCAAAGCAGTTGACCGAGCAGTACATTTATATAACCATGATAAACCTCATTCAAGTTTACAAAGAATGACGCCTGTAGAATTTGAAAATAAATTACTTATATTAGACAAGCAAAATTAAAAGAGTGAAAGAGTCACTCATAGTAAAAAACGAGTTAATAAAGGCATCGAGTCCTTTTTAACTCGAGCAAAATCAAAAGAAGTTCTTGATGTACTCAATGTAAATTAAATTAATTAACGGGCAACCGCTGTTAGGCATTGACACCTTACAGATTACTGAAATTAGCTTTCCAAATTTCTACTTTTTGGCAAAAGTGACTAACTTACCAACATAAATAATGCATATGATAAGTTTATTATATGTAATTTGTTGTTGGAATACTATAATACTTTGAATTTATGAAAAATATAGGCTTACTTTTATTGCTCACACTAGCTATTTTTGGCTGCAAGGAGGGTCAAAACAAAGAGCAGGTACAAAGTTCGATGGGATCTATAGAACAAGAGCGATCGATGGATACCAAAGAATCTAAGGGTGTCGATAATGTCGCATACAAGTGGGGGAAAATGGCTTTAGTAGCACAGGCAAATGATACTGAAAAATTCAAACCGAGACCTACGGTAACTTCACGTTATTTAGGTTTGATTTTTGTTTCCGTTTTTGATGCTTGGTCTATGTATGATGAAAAAGCAACTCCAGTCTATCTGGAAGGTGTTGATAGAAGACCCACAAAAGAACAAACTTTAAAAAATAAAGAGAAGGCCATTAGTTATGCTGCTTTCCGCACCATGAATGAATATTACTTTTCAGATAAAGCAATGTTCGCAAACTTTATGAAAGAATTGGGCTATGACCCAATGAATGAATCTTTAGATCCTACCTCACCTGAAGGCATTGGTAATTTAGCTGCAAAGGCTATCATTGAGGCTAGAAAAGGAGATGGTGCTAATCAATATGGTGAAGAAGAGGGCTCTAACGGTGAACCTTATTTTAATTATGTAGGATATCAACCTGTAAATTCAGCAGATGAAAATGTTGACCCTAATCGTTGGCAACCTAAATATTTTTCTGACGGAAAAGGTGGGCAATATGCGCCAGGATGCTTGACACCTTTTTGGGATAAGGTTAAACCTATTGCTTTAAAATCAGGAGATCAGTTCCGTCCGGGACCTCCCCCAATGATTGGTTCAGAGCAATTAGAAAGAGAAGTGAAAGAAGTGATTGATTTGCAAGTAAATCTTACGGATTACCAAATCGCATTGGTTGAATTTATGAGAGATGGTCCACAATCTGTACAACAAGCAGGTCATTGGTTGAAATTTGCACAAGATGTTTCTCGAAGAGATAATCATACCCTTGATGAAGATGTGAAAATGTACTTCCTGAATCAGGTGGTTGCTATGGATGCATTCATAGCTTCTTGGGATTCAAAAATGTTCTACGATTATGCGAGACCGTATGCATTAGTACATCAATATTATGACAAACAAAAAATTAAGGCTTGGGGAGGTGAAGGTAAAGGAATGATTGATATGGATGGAAAAGAATGGAGACCATATTCACCTGAGATCTTTTTATGTCCACCGTTTCCAAGTTATACTTCAGGTCACAGTACCATAAGTGGTGGTTGTGCGGAAGCTTTAAAAATGTGGACGGGTAGTGAAAAATTTGGATCGGAAGCAACCATGGTTGCAGGCGCTTTGACAGAGCCTGATAATTTAGGAGATACCATAACCTTGAAATTTCCAACTTTTACTGAAACCGCTGAAATGGCAGGGATTTCACGAGTGCTAGGCGGATATCATATTCAAGCGGATAATGTAGCCGGACTTGAATTAGGTAGAAATGTGGCTAAGGAAGTTTGGAAGTTTTATAAAAAGCATATCGGAGAAGGATAAGTAAAAGATATAAAATATAGTATGCTGAAATGTTGGCTCGAATACCCACATTTTAGATTTTTGGAACCTACCTATTGAATCTTGAAAACTAAAATGGCTACCTTATAATGGACAAAGTAAAAAACTTTTTTCCACCCTCCCTAATACGGAGTTCATTTATTTAAATAAACCTAAGTTGAAAATAATTTTAATCTCGGATACACATGGGCAGCATAAAAAACTAGCAGAGATTAGTGGAGACCTTATAATTCACGCTGGAGATGTTTCCATAAGAGGCACTTACGAAGAGGTAAGCGACTTTTTAAACTGGTACAAGTCATTAGATTTTAAATATAAAGTATTCATAGCTGGAAACCACGATTTCTATTTTGAAGGATTAAGTGAGACCGAATTGAAAAAGCTAATTCCAGAAAATGTGATATACCTAAACGATTCTGGGATTACAATTGAAGATTTAAAGATATGGGGTTCGCCAATTCAACCTTGGTTTTTTGATTGGGCTTTTAATAGGCAAAGAGGCGAAGAAATAAAAAAGCATTGGGATTTAATTCCAACAGATATAGATATACTAGTAACCCATGGTCCACCAGTGAATATTCTCGATAAAACCTTATCAGATGAGCACGTCGGATGTGAAGATTTATTAAATCGAGTGAAAGTAGTGGAGCCGAGGATTCACGTTTTTGGCCACATTCATGAAGCTTATGGTATTCAAAAAATTGATGTGACAAAATTTATAAATGCCTCTGTATTAAATTTAAATTATGAAATGTCAAATTCACCAATTGAATTGGATTTTGTAAAATTTAAAAGTAGATAATATTCGCCATTCAATAGTTTATAATTGCTACTTTATTTATTCCCCAATATCATATATGCACACACCGCATTTACTCTTCAGAGTTTACTATGTGCTATTTAACATGAATTTTACATAAAGGACAGATAACTTTGTAAGTTAATTAGTTATTATCAAGAATTTAGAATGATGTCAAATATTACTCATTTTATTTGCATTTTTACTTACATGCTTTACGCTCAATGCTCAGTGGATAGGTTCTTTGCCAGATAATTAAGAGCGAAATCCTTTGGGCTGCAGATCATGAGGAAGGCAGTATGAATGATTGGACGTTAACGCAATTTATTTATCCTGGTGGAGGAATTTTTAATACTGGAGGGACAGATGTTTCTGCAATGGCTAGCGATATTACTGCTCATTCTGGTGTTTAAGCTGCACAATCTATCCTTAATAATGCTTATCAAGCACAAAATGGTGCTCGTGCTGTCAGGTTAATGCGCTGGACGGATACCGCTTGGAATAATGGGGGTGGTCATCAAATTTTTGTCCTTTAGAATGCCAAAACGTAATAATTCCTGTTGGAGCTACTGTTTAGGTGGAACCAAATGCATATATTAAAATAAAAAAAATGACGTTAGGAATCAATGCCAACTTGGAAATTCCGCCCTCTGCTGTGTTGATAGTTTCAGAGAAGTAATTAATAAATAGATGAGAGCATACAACTTTGTAGATATGAGTAGAGAAAAAATTTTAAATTGTGGGCATATTAATTGTTTATTCAACTTCATTGCATCATTGCATTTAATCACACGGTATTGCTTTGTAGGGGTAGGATTTGTGCAAAAAGTATCGTCAAACGTGAAAATTAAATGAAACTAAGATCTTATCTGCTTATTATTCTTTCAATCCTTGTTTTCGGTTATATAGTTGTCCATGTCATAGTTAATAAAAAATTACATAGATGGATTGATCAAGAAGAAAATATTTGTGTCGAGAGAACTAAGCTCAATCTATTGATGGGTAATCTCAACTTAAAAGGAGTGAAACTTAATAATGAAAACTTCACCACAGATACTTGTACCATCCAATCCATTCATATCAAAGGGTTTTCTATTTTTGACTATTTAGTAAACGATGAAATAAATATAAATTCCATGGCATTGCAGGATGCACAATTGCACATTAAAAATCAATCCAAAATAGATGCCAGTGAGCAAGAAAAAAAAGCGCTTTATGTTTCAAATATTTCACTGGAGAATGCTGATCTAAATTATGCCATAGGAAAAATTAAAATTCAAGCGCATGCAGCTTCCGCTAATTTAAGTAATGTGACTAATGCCAACAAATTTGAATTCGAAGATATTTTTCTGAGCTTAAAGGATTTTTCATTTACTCCACAAAATGGTGTCCAACTTTTATCTGAAACCATTGAGTTAAATAGCGATGAAGGTCAAATTAAAATAGATAACTTTCAAATAGAGCCACAATGTGGTATTGACGAGTTTTCTACTTGCCAACCAAATAAGAAAGCACGGATTTCCTATAAGGTCGAAAGTATAATCGGGAAATTAGATGAAAATCCTTTATTTAGCGGTATATATCTTGAGGAATTAGAATTAAACCAAGGTTTAATTGAAGTTTTTTCCTTCCTTGAAATGGAACCCAATGATAAACCTAAGCTTTTCTTTATGGAGCAATTTGACGATTTGGATTTCCCAGTAAATATACCTTCGATAAAGGTAAAAAATCATGCAGTCGAAGTCTTACTTAAGGGAGATAATGTAGATACGATAAGTTTTAAACAGATTTATTCCACTATAGCTAATGTTACCAATTTACCAGAAATATTATCCAAGAATAATGAAATTAAAGTGTCTACTACATCAAAATTGATGGGTACAAAGCTGAGTGTTGATTTCGACTTTAAAATTAAGGATCCGCTCAATGCCTATGGTTTCAAATTAGGCTTAGAGCCCTTACCATTTGCAAAACTCAATAAAGCGCTTAATTACAATACCAATGTGGTTATAGAAAAAGGAACCTTGCAGCAATTGGATTGTGAGGTTACTGGAAACACCTTGTCATCAAATGGAAATTGTGATATTGTTTATAAAGATCTTCACATCATACTTGAAAATAAAAAAGGCAAGGAAAAAAAATTACTTACAAAAGTGCTCAATTTTATTGTGCGAGATGGGACAGGTAAGCGCGGTAAGGAGAAAGTAAAAAATTACGAACGCACACTGGAACGTGAAGAAGATAAGGATTACTTTTTTCAAACCTATACGATAATTTTACAAATCATAAGAGACGCGGCGATTCCTTTGTAGGATACGATATCTTCTATGTTTATCATTTAATTTATCTTAACTTAAAAAGAATATTTGTTAAAGTTCTAATTATCATTGCTTTATGCAGTGAAGCAAAAATAAAGTAATAGTTTTTTGGTTCTTAACTTGCAGAACTAATAAAACTTACCTATATTTGTGTCATCATGGAAATACAAATACAAAAATCAAAAGAAAGAGTTGAAAAATTAGGAGTTATTTTAGAGAGGTTTGGAAGAAGTCCTTTAGAAGCTCGGATCTTTGCTTTTTTACTTATAGCAGAACCTCCCTATAAGTCATTCGATGAAATTCGTGAATTTCTTAAAGCAAGTAAGAGTGCTGTTAGTAATTCACTTAACTATTATCTCCGAGAAAAGACCATAGCTTACAAAACATTCAGCGGAGATAGAAAGCGATATTTCTATATTAATGCGTTAGAGTGGGAAAAATTATTAGAAGGCAGCTCAAAAAACATGTTTGATTTTAATGAAATGTTGGAGGAAGTCTTGGATTACCGAAAAGATAGTGAGTATAAAGATTTTAATAGAGAAATAAAGCACGTATTGGATTTTCAAAATCATATTTCAAAGGCATTGGAGAAAGCTTTAAAAACCTGGAGGCAGAGGTAGTTAAATTTTTTTCTCAATATTAGTTCTTTAAATTCAGAACAAAATAGAAAATACATAACAATAAACACAAAATGAAACTTAATCAAATTTTTACAACCATTTTAGCTCTTGTATTCATCTGTAGTAATATTTCAGCTTTAGCACAAACCGACACTTTGTTTTTAAGTGTTGAACAAGCCATTAAGATGGCAGTGACAAATAATCCTGATTTAAAAAGGGTAAGGTTGGCTAACGATTTATTAGAAAGTCAAATTAAAGGAGCTAAATCAGCAGGCTTACCTCAAATAAATGGAAGTGTCCGTTTTACAGACAATTACTCCATAGCTCAACAACTTTTACCAGGAGAAATTTTTGGACAATCGGGTCAAATCCCAGTTCAGTTTGGGACGCGTTATGGGCTTACTGCAGGTATTGAGGTAAATCAAATAGTGTATAGCCGAGAGTATAAAACTAACCTTAGAAAATTGGGGGCTACCCAACAAATTATTGCCCTTCAAACTTTAGCAACAATGGAAGATCTAGTTTACAATGTTGCTCAAATTTACATTCAGTATCAAACAACCATTGAGCAAGAGAAATTATTAGATGCTAACATAGAAAGAGTGAATAACCTAATAAGAATATCTAATGCACAGTATGAAAATGGTATAATTAAAAAACTTGATGTTGACCAAATCAGGGTAAATCGCACCAATCTTTTAGCAGAAAAATCGAACCTTAAAATTGCACTTGATCAACAGCTGAACTATCTGAGGTTCTATTTAGATTTAGATCAAATTACAAAAATTATACTTACTGAAAAGATGGATAATACCTCAAGATATCCTTTGAGTAAAACATTGCTTTTAAATGAAAATATTAATTACCGAATTTTACAAAACCAATTAAGCTTAACAGCAATGGAAGAAGAGGTGATCAAAGCGGGCTTCTATCCAACGCTTTCTGTTTTTGCTCAATTTAATTATTCAGGTCAAGCGAATAAACTAAATCTTAAGGCGGATAACTTTACGGATTTCACCTCAGGATTATGGGGGCTCAATCTTACCGTACCTATTTTTGATGGGTATCAAAAGAAAAATCGAATCGCTGAAAACAAAATTAAATTTCAACAAGAGCAATTGGATTTACAAACATTAGAAAACGCAACCGAATTGGAGTACAATAACGCCATTGCGCAAATTCAACAAAATGAAAAACTGATTGCTACACAACTTGAAAATATGGATCTCGCAACTGAAGTATATGAGATCACTAAGCTTTCATACCAAGAAGGGGTAGCTCCTTTAACAGAATTATTAAATGCTGAAACTGGGCTCAAAGAAGCTCAATCTCAATATCTAACTGCATTGATAAACTACAAATTAGCTGAGCTTGATCACGTTAAAGCAAGTGGTCAATTAGCTCAGCTTCTTAAATTAAATAACTAATACGAAAATCTTAAAATCAAAGAAAATGAAATATTTAAAAGTTTTTCTTCCCGTTTTAATAATAGTTGCAGGCGTATTCTTGGGCTACACTAAATTAGTTCATAATAAAGCTGAAATTGATCTAAAAGCAAAACAAACGGAGACGATAATTGCCGAGATACCTGTGACAACAATAAAAGCTACATTACAAGAGTTAAAGAATGAAATAGAACTTATTGGAACATTTGAGGCACGGAAGGAGCTCAATGTAATTGCAGAAGCTCAGGGCAGAATCAATCGCCTTTATGTAAAAGAAGGACAGTATATCTCTAGAGGACAAACTATTGCTAGCATTGATGACACTGCAATTAAATCTCAATTAGCTACAGCGAGAGCTTCTTTAAGTAAAGCAAAGAAAGATGTTGAACGATATAAAAATTTATTGAATGTTGGAGCCATCAGCCAAACCCAATATGAAGAAGTACAATTGGCTATGCAAAACCAGGAATCAAGTTTAACAGCAATTACAGAGCAGTTAAAATACTCAACAGCAAAGTCACCGATGAGCGGTGTGATTAAAGAAATAAAATTAGAGGAAGGTAGCTTCGCTAACCCAGGAACTGAGATAGCCACAGTGGTAGATATAAACAGTTTGAATTTAATAGTCAGAATGGATGAAAAAGATGTGGTGAAAGTAAGACAAGGACAAAAAGTAAACATTATAACCGAGGTGTATAAAGATGTTGAATTTCATGGGAAGATTAATCAAGTTGCGGTACAAGCGGATGCTGCAAGAAAATATGAAATCGCTATTGAATTATCTAATAGCAAAAAACATCCATTAAAAGCAGGGATGTATGGAAATGTAAAGATTCCATCCATGGCCTCAGATGCGCAAAATACAGTTTTGACAATTCCTAGAAAGTCGGTAGTCGGAAGTTTGAAAAACCCTAAAGTATATATTGCTCTGGATGGTAAAGCAACCTTGACTGATATTGAAGTGGGAGAGACAATAGAAGATAATGTAATTGTATTAAATGGTCTAAATGAAGGTGATTTAATCATTACAACAGGACAAATTAATCTAGACAATGGTAGAAGTATTAAGATTATTTCTACTGATTCATCAGCACTTACTATAAATCAATAATCATGACTATTACAGAACTTGCAGTAAAAAGACCTTCTTTGGTTGTAGTAATTTTTAGCGTATTCGTATTCTTTGGACTATATGGTTATAATAGCCTAACCTACGAATTGTTACCTGATATCTCTTCACCAGTGATCACCGTTTCAACAGCATATCTCGGAGCACCACCTTCAGAAGTGGAAAGCTCTGTAACTAAGCCAATTGAGAATGCATTATCATCTTTGGAAAACTTAGAAGGGACTCAAGCAATCTCAATGGAAAGTTTTTCTACCGTCATTGTAGAATTGAAATACGGAGCAGATGTTGATAAAGCAGTACAAGATGCTCAAAGGAAAATTGATGGAATAATTGGAACTTTACCTGAGGATATCAATGAGCCAACAATTGGAAAATTTTCTTTTGACGAAATGCCAATTATGCGTTTGGGTGCAACTTCTACAATGGAAGACGTAAAATTTACCAAAATATTCTACGATTTAATGCAACCTGAATTGGCCCGTATTGAAGGAGTAGCACAAGTAAAAATTATCGGTGGTGCAGATAGAGAGATAAATATAAATGTTGATGGAAATAAACTGAAATATTACAACTTATCCATACTTCAAATTTCTCAAGCGATTGGACAATCAAATCTAAATTTTCCAACGGGAAGTATTAAAGATAAAGATCAAGATATATTGGTAAGATTGTCTGGTAAAATTCAGGGTTTAGAGCAATTAAGGAATCTTATTTTGACTACCACGGCTGAGGGCTCACAAGTTTTATTAAAAGATGTTGCTGAAGTATACGATACAAAGAAAGAAATAGAAACCATAAGCAGAATTAATGGTAAGCCTTCTTTGGGAATTACCATAAGCAAACAGGGGGATGGAAATACGGTAGAAGTAAGTAAAAATGTGAAAGAAAAGATCGCAGAGTTAGAAAAACAATACGCTTCTGATAATTTAAAATTTGAAATTGCTAATGATAGCTCCGTGTTTACACTGGAAGCTGCCAATCATGTGATTGACGATTTATTACTTGCAGTAGTATTGGTTGCTTTTATAATGCTTTTCTTCTTACACAATTTCCGAAATGCTTTAATAGTGATGGTAGCCATCCCTGTGTCCATTGTTTCAACTTTTGCAGTAATGAGTTTGGCAGGTTTTACTTTGAATTTAATGACCTTACTTGCGTTGTCATTAGTGATCGGAATTTTGGTTGATGATAGTATTGTGGTACTAGAAAATATACATGCTAGGATGGAGAAAGGGGCAACGGCAATGGAAGCTGCCAATGGAACATGGAAAGAAATAGGGATGTCTGTTTTCTCTATTACTATGGTTATCGTTGTCGTATTCTTGCCTATTGGAATGGTATCTGGAATCGTGGCAGATTTGTTGAGACAGTTTTCACTTGTAGTTGTCGCTGCTACTTTAATTAGTTTATTAGTTTCTTTTACATTAACCCCATGGTTAGCTTCAAGGTTTACAAAATTAACGCATTTAAATAATAAAAACATTTTTCATTTACCCTTAATTGGATTTGAAAAAATCATTAAAGGATTTGAAAATTTTTATCGTTCACTTCTAGGATTCACTTTGAAATTTAAAGTGATTACAACGATCGTCATTTTTGCAATGGTATTTGCTTCTTTTGGATTGATGACTAACGGATATATCGGATCTGAATTTGCTGCCAATGGAGATAATGGAGAATTTCAGATTACAATGGAGATGCCGAAAGAGACTCCCTTGGATCAAAATAATATGATCTCTCAAGAAGTTGAAAAGTACTTACTTAATCAATCAGATGTTACCAATATTTTCACAACAGTTGGTCAAAGTAGTGGAGGAAGCGGTGCATCATCAACTGCTTACATGTCTGAAATAAATGTCAAGCTGGTTTCAGCAGAAGAGCGAAGCATGTCCTCCGATGAATATGCTAGGATGGTTAAGACACATCTATCTGAAACCATCCCTGGGGCTAAATTTACTGCGGCTGCGGTTAGTATGGTCGGTGGAGGAACTGCTGCACCTGTACAATTAATTGTCCAAGGAACAAATGTTGATGAATTAATTTCCTTTAGTGAAAAGTTAATCACTGAAATAAAAGAAGTGCCAGGCACATCAGAAGTGAAATCAACTGTTGAAGGAGGTAATCCTGAAATCAATGTAGATATAGATAGAGAGAAGTTGGCTAATTTAGGATTGACATTAGATGTAGTAGGGGTTACGATGCAAAATGCCTTTACAGGAAATACAGATACTCGTTTTCAAGATGGAGATTTTGAATATGATATACGTATTCAATTAGATGCTTTTGATAGAAAAAATAAAGCAGACATAGAAAATCTTACATTTTTAAATAATACTGGCGAGTTAGTAAAACTGAATCAATTCGCTGACATTATACAGAGTAGTGGTCCATCAAGATTAGAGCGTAAAGACAAAATAGCATCACTTACGATAAAAAGTCAATTGATTGGCAGAGACATTGCCACTATTGGTGAAGAGATTCAAACCAAAATTGATGCGATGGAAAAACCAGAAGGAGTTAGCGTTTCGCAAGGCGGAGATTTAGAGAATCAAACAGAAGCTTTCGGAAGTCTGGCCTTCGCTTTGTTGACTTCTATTTTACTAGTGTATCTTATCATGGTCGCTTTATATGATAGCTATGTTTATCCTTTTGTGGTAATGTTCTCTATTCCAGTAGCACTGATAGGCGCATTATTAGCACTTGCCCTAGCAATGCAAAATATGAGCATATTTGGAATGCTAGGATTGATAATGTTGGTTGGACTGGTGGTCAAGAACGCAATCCTAATTGTGGATTTTGTTAATCAGTTGAAAGCTGAAGGAATGAACCGAAAAAAAGCAGTAGTGGAAGGTACCATTCAACGATTCAGACCAATATTGATGACAACCATTGCCATGGTTATTGCAATGATACCCATTGCACTTGCATCTGGAGCCGGTTCGGAATGGAAAAACGGGTTAGCCTGGGTTTTGATCGGTGGTCTAGTAAGTTCTATGCTATTAACCATGATCATTGTTCCTGTAGCTTATAGATTAGTAGATGATATTTCGGAATGGGTGAGCACAAAGTTTAATAATAAGAAACAACAAAGTTTGACTTCTCAATCTTAAGGTATTCATTTTTGAGTCACAATTTTAGCTACAGTAACCAATTCATACAATAATCAAATAATCAATAATTAATTAAAAAATTTTAAAATTAAATCATTATGAAAAATATTATTTTAACAGCTTTAGTCATATTCTCTTTTGTCAATCTAGCTCAATCTCAAAACTTTGGAGTCAAAGGTGCTTATCTTTTTTCTAATATGGCAGTAGATAAAGATCTAATCAACGAAAACAACAACAGGACTGGATTTAGCGTCGGTTTTATTAATCGTACTCAGACAAGTTCGGTTTTTTATCAAACCGAATTACTTTGGTCAAGAAAAGGTGCGAAATACACCTTAAATGGCGGCACTCAAGTAGATGCTAAATTAGATTATATAGAAATTCCTGTATCCATAGGTATTAATTTATTTAATACTCCAATTAGTATTTATGGTGGTGGATATGCTGCTTATTTATTGAAAGCAGATTACGAATATCTAGACGCTAATGAGAATGTGTTCGCCACTTTTGATAATAAAGATGCATTTAAAAAGTTTGATTTTGGCTTCCAGACAGGATTGCAATTTCAAATTAGCAACATTTTACTAGATGCAAGATTTTCAAGAGGGCTTTCAAATGTTGAAGATGGAGATATTCAAGTATCGAATCAAACATTTACAGCAAATGAAACTAAAAATTTTAACGTACAATTGGGTGTTTCACTACTATTTTAATATTTAGTCATTTAGTTTGCACGGCATTCCTATCGCATTTTTATATCATTGAAAGAATGTTTTGTCGTGCAAACTTTATTTTAGATTATTAGACTACACTATTAAAGAAATTTATCAATTCATTATCAGTATAAACACACATCAATAATCACTATACCGATTTCAGAGATAACAAATTGAAAATTATCCATTAAATAAATATGAAAGAACTAATTTTAGAAAATAAAGAATTAGCATGGGCCATTACGGTTGTAGTTGTCGCACTTGTAATGATTCTAATAAGTAATAAAACGTTAACTCTAGTTCAACAGAAATGGAGTAAGGGTGCAAAATTTACTAGCGTCTTTAATTCCCTTAAATTTATATTTAAGTTATTTTTCATAGCCATGGGAGTTGGACTATTGAGTTATCTTTTTGTTGACAAATCATCTTATGCATTAATTACTCAAAATCTTGGTAGAGTGATATGGTTTGGACTTGTTTTCTCTTTAATAGTGGTTTCTGCTGCATTTTCTAAAAGCTATTTTAATTCTAAAATAGATCAACTTTCCAAAAGAGATACTGGAGATGTAACTTTATATAAGTATATAAATTATTTAGTTACAGCTTTTATTTATTTAATAGGAATTATACTGATTGCATTAGCTATTCCAGGATTGAGCAATTTAGCTACCGCAGCGGGAGCCAGTGCAGGAGCCTTAGCCTTAGTTGCAGGGGTTGCTTCGCAAGAAGGAATTTCTAATATCGTTGGGGGCTTATTTATTGCTTTTTTCAAACCTTTCAGAATTGGGGATATTATTAAAATTGGTGAAAATACTCAAGGTAGAGTGGAGGATATTAATTTAAGGCATACGGTAATTAAGGATTTTCAGAATGTAAGAATCGTCATTCCAAATGCAATCGTAAATAAGGAAAATATTGCCAATTATTATATGACAGAAACCAAAACTTGCGAATGGATCGAGGTAGGAGTGAGTTATGGATCGGATTTAGACAAAGCAATGGGCGTGATTCAAGATATTTGTGAGTCCCATCCTTATTGTTTGGATGTTCGATCAAATGAAGAAAAGCAAAAAGAAATCCCTAAAGTAGACGTTCAAGTCATTGCTTTAGGTGATAGTTCTGTTGTATTAAAAGCTTGGGTTTGGTCAGCTAGTTATTTGACTGGGTTTAAAATGAGAAACCAAATTTATAAATCTATTAAAGAAGAATTTGATATAGTTGGAATTGAAATTCCGTTTCCACACACTTCTGTGGTTTTCAAAAATACTATTCCTGAATATTTAACAAATTCAGAAAAATTCTAGATGCAAATTATATATAATCTATGATTAATTCCAAAGCAAAAATCTTCTTATATTTAATTACATTTAACTTAAGGATCTCTAAGGAGCAATCTATTCGCAATCTTTATGCGCGACACAAGTTAATGAAATTGTAATGGTACGTGCAGAACGAATTAAAGCTAAATTAGTAAATGAATAAAAGAAGTCTAGATGAACAACGCATAGCATTTTCTAAAAGGAAATTTCTTGCAACTCCCTACGCCGGAATGATTGTTTGGATAATTGTAGGAATTGCTGGACTAACACTTCCTGTTAGATTTGCAGTGTGGGTATTATTTATTGGAACTGGAAGTATCGTTTACTTAGCATTGTTTATTTCTAAATTTACTGGTGAAAATTTCCTTGAAAAATCAAAATCCAAAAATGAATTTGATTAGCTTTTTATGTTCGCGGTTGGTCAAGCAGTTTTAGTTTATTCCATTGCAATTCCGTTTTTTATTAGTGACTATACCTCCTTACCAATGACCGTCGGAATTTTGACAGGCTTAATGTGGTTACCTTTTTCATGGACTCTTAAGCATTGGATTGGAATTTTTCATTCGGTTGTAAGAACGATCTTGGTACTTTTGCTTTGGTATGCATTTCCCGAGGATAGATTTGTAACTATTCCTTTTGCCATCGTCCTGATTTATATAGTTACAATTATAGTGTTAAAGAATCGAAAGGAGTTGGGATAAAACAGTTAAAATCTTAAGACTTTCTTTACAATGAAGGATCAGTTCTTCCATTTGAAAAAGAAATTTTATGTTTGTATAACAATTGCTTTCCTCAAGACTGATAGAGAAAATGACGCTACCAAAAATACCTCCAAAAAATAACAAAAAGCTTACTAAATACGCTTTCTTTATAGTCCTAATTGTATTGCTTTCCTCTATAATACTCAATAAATGCTCCATCCATCCATTACCAAAACAACGGCTATCCTTAATCAAGTTAGACATTCAAGAAAGTTATGCGGAGGGAGCGTATCAATTAACTATTAAAAATCCAGTGGATTGTCCGGTGCGAATTTTTCTAAGTGCGCAAGAGAAAGAAGTAGAGCATTTATTAAATCATCAATCACCTTTATTACTTGAAGCTAAAAAGGACACTACCGTAACTATTAAAAATAAAACGGATTTAAAAACCAGAATTAAGTTTAATCTAAAATTTAGAAATCCTAGTTAGCCGATATTATCCAAAACGATTAAAAGACTCCCATACCCGAAAGGTAAGAGATGTAGATTACTGCAAGGCAATAATTCCAATCCAACCCACAATACTATTAGTTCAAGATATGCATTTGACTTTACGATGGCGATTGGAGATACTATAACCTCTACGCAAAATGGTTTTGTAGTTGGAGTGATAGATGGATACACCGGGTGGGGAATGAGCAAAAAATGGAAGTCCTTTGGGAACCAAGTAATAATCTATGATAATCGAACTCATATGTTTACCACGCATGGACATTTGAAACAAAATGGTAGTTTAGTGAAAGTAGGCGATGTTGTGAGCATAGGTCAACCTATCGCCTTAAGTGGTAAAACAGAACAAACTCAAGAAGCGCATTTGTATTTAATATTTTTCGTGGGACAGTGGGAGAGGAGGGCTCATATCTTATCCTTTAGATTCTATCGGTAATTATAAAGTTGAAGACTTAAAGAGGAATCAGTGGATGGAGAATTGAATTAATTAAATAGTGAAACATTGTCTTTTCAGCCACGAGCCTTCCTAAAGTCAAAAACAATAAAAATTTTCTCCTTAAAAGTCAAAGCATACCTGTAAAACTTTTAGTTTACTCATAATCATAATTGAACGGACGATTTAAGAGCTCTTTGCTTTCTCGGAAAAGAAAAATTACCGTATATTATATCTGTTAAATGCATGAAGTTTTTCAAATTGTCTTTTACTAAAAAAATTGTAATGAACAAAAAGATTGTTATTTACCTACTTTTATTTGGTTTATTTTTTTCATGTTCCAAAGACAATAATACTCCATCACCAGACGAACCTGATTTATTGAAAGTAAGTGTAGTCAATGGGGAATTTAAAGACTCGGAAAATAGAGAATTTTTTCCATGGGGTTTAAATTACACCAATCCTGCGGGAGTTGGTTTGATAGAAGATAATTGGCTTGATGATAATGTATGGCGAACCATTCAATCTGATTTTTTGGAAATGAAAGAGATTGGAGCGAATATCGTTAGAATCCATCTTCAATACCATCAATTTATGATGGATGCTGATACTCCAAATGAGGCCAATTTAAATCGACTTAAGGAATTAGTTGACTATGCAGAAAGCAATCACCTATATCTTGATATTACTGGCTTAGCCGCTTATCGAAAAAGTGATCAACCATCCTTTTATCAAGATATGACAGATGAAGAACGTTGGAGTACCCAAGCTTTATTTTGGGAATATATAGCAAACAAAGTGGGAGCGAGCCCTGCTGTCTTTGCATTTAACTTAATGAATGAACCTGTTGTTTCTGTTGGCTGCGATGGCACTAGTAATTGTGAATGGTTACCGGGAGCAGGATTTGGTGGATTCCATTTTGTGCAGAATATCACTAGAACTCCAGGAGAAGTCTATGCACTAACTATGAAAGCTTGGATGTCAAAAATAACCCAGTCTATTCGCAGCAAGGATATGGAAACCCTAATTACAGTTGGATTTTTGGATTTGGGGAATTACAGTCGGTTTTCAACAGATCTAGATTATTTGAGTCCACATATTTATCCAACCTCTGGAGAAATAGATGTTTCAATAAATAAATTGATCGACAACCAAAGCAATGTGCCAATTGTTATTGAAGAGATCTCTAATTTAAATTGTAATATTATGGAGTTGGAGGAATTTCTTCGTGGTGTGGAAGGCAATTATGGTGGACTCATGGGACATTATTTTGGGACACCAATAACGGACTTAGATGAAAATGAAATTATTCAAGCTATTCAAAAGAATTTTTTGCAATTTTTTGAAGCAAACAATCCGAATTAAAATTAATGAAACGAGTCATTCACATTTTCATTTTTGAAGTTCTTGTTGTAAGTGGCTTAAGTTAATCCTATTAAGATGCTGTGTTTACAGTCTATTTAAGAATGGATGGGCAAGGCTGGAATGCTGTGGATGGAACAAAGAAACAAATACGGTTATTTTAGATGCAAGGTTAAAACGCAATTTTGATGCAATCCACATTAAAGGTGCTATTAATCTTCCATTTACAGAATTTACAACTAGTAATTTAAGGCAATTAATTCCAGATGTAAATACCCGAACATTAATTTATTGTAATAATAATATTCAAGGAGATCCAATTTATTTTGGAAGTAAAACTTACTCGCCGGTAGATGAAAGCGGGAGGAAAAAATATGATAAAAAAGCAACTTATATTATAAGTACTACGTTAAGCATAATTCAATTTATATATCATTAGCATTGAAAGTATCCACCTATATAAATCTGACTGGCTATGGCTACAGAAATATTAATGAATTAAATGAATTAGTGTACATTAATGACGTGTAACAGCCCCCGAAATAATCAAAGCAAAATTAAGAAATAATTTTTGTAATTATAAGTATGAAAACCACGGCATAATTGTTTGTTCATTTGGTTCAATTACTACGGTCCAATATACATTGACTCCAAAGTCCGGTGGAGAACCGATTGTATTAAAATACATAGATTCAGATGGTGAGGGTGGTATTGATCCAAGCATCACTGAGGGTACATTAATGCAAATCAAACCTATATTTGTAAAATAGAATTATTAGATGAATTGCAATCTACTCCGGATAATGTATCTGAAGTAGTAACAGCAAAAGCTGAATATTTTCAGTTCTTCTTTAAAACTTTAGTCGGTGGGGTAGCCGTTACTAGTAATAATCAGGATTTAGATGGTAATCCATAAGGCATCCAAAATATTGTAACCACTGGAAACGAAGGTGCCGGAGTTTTAAGAATGGTCCTGTTGCAAGAGCCAGATAAATTTGCGGTGGGTGTATCGGATGGAGAGATCGGAAATGCGGCAGGTGAAATAGAATTAGAAATTATATACCCAATAATAATAGAGTAAAAGCAATATTTAGGTAATTAAAAAAAGAGCAGATTGGCTTCCACCAAATCTGCTCTAACTCTTATTTACTCTCCTTGCCCCAATGAAAAAGATCTTTTGCCATCAAACTCATAAAGGTGTTCAGTCTTAATAATTTCGAAACCTGCCGCATGTAATTTATTTAAAAGTTGCATTAACAATTCGAAAGTAATTGGCGTGTAGCTAGGGCTGGAAGAATTGGTTTTTGCCTGTTTAGCTACAAATCTACAACGCCAATGATCTGTACAAAAAGTATATTCATGGCCTTGAGGATAAACCTTAACTCCACGATTTGTAATCATTTTTAATTTCATCTGTTCATCATCAAGATTGGCCAGTCGATCACCAATGATTTTTGGATCCGATCCTTGCCAGTTTAGAAATATATCTACGCCCACTAAAGTTTTCTTTTCAATCTTTCGCTGATATTCCTTAATTTTTATTTCACCTTGACCACTATTTAATTGACTAGGTTTTAAATTCTTTGGAGTATGCCCAAGTCTAGAAATTACCTCATCCGCAAAATCTTTTGTATTTACTTTCTTTTTGCTCCATCCTTCTTTAAAAATATCTGCAGTGTGCATTCCATCTTCAATAGTAGCTAACCAAGCATTTTTTACTTTATCAGCAATGTCTGCTTGTCCTATATGCGAAAGCAACATTACCGCAGCATTGATCAGCCCAGAGGGATTTGCAATATTTTGTCCTGCAATATCTGGAGCAGAACCATGAATAGCTTCAAACATTGCAATTTCTTTTCCAATATTTGCAGATCCCGCTAGTCCTACAGATCCAGCAATTTCAGCGACAATATCAGAAATTATATCTCCGTATAGATTAGTGGTCACCACTACATCATATCTGCTAGGATGAGCAGCTAGTCTTGCAGCTCCTATGTCAATGATCTCTACCGCTGTTTCAATTTTTGGATATTCTAAAGCGATCTCTTTGAAAACACTGTGAAATAAACCATCTGTCAATTTCATGATATTGTCCTTTACCATGCAAGTGACTTTTCTGCGTCCATATGCTTTTGCATATTCAAACGCATATCGGATGATTTTTTCACATCCAGGACGTGTGATCAATTTTAAACATTGCACTACATCCTGCGTCTGTTGATGTTCGATTCCAGCATAAAGATCCTCTTCATTTTCTCTTATAATCACTACATCCATTAAAGGATGACCAGTAGTAACAAAAGGGTCTAGCGCACTAACTGGTCTAACATTAGCAAAAAGCCCGAGAGATTTTCGCAGGGTAACATTTAAGCTTTTATATCCCTTTCCTTGCGGAGTAGTTATAGGTGCTTTGAGGATTACCTTATAATTTTTAATAATGTCCCAAGTTTGCGAGGCAATCCCTGAGCTATGTCCAGCCAAATATTCTTGTTTACCTAAGTTTATAGACTCAGGTTCAATGTTGGCACCAGCTGCTTCTAAAATCCTAAGCGTAGCGTCCATGATTTCTGGGCCAACTCCATCTCCAGAAGCTACTGCAATTTTGGTTTTTTGGCTCGGAGTTAATTCTTGGTTCTGACTTTTTTCAAGACTTGCTTTCATTATAAGTTGAAATTTTAAGTACTTGAGTAATGGTTATAGTAATGGAGGAAATTTAGTTAATGAAAGTGCTAAATGCTTAACTCAAGGCCATTTCATAATCTGAAGAATCCATTTTTATATCTAGTTTTTCAGATAATTTCAAATTACAACCAATTGTTCTAGCTTCAGCAATAAGTCCTTGTAATTCTTCTTTTCTATGTTGTAATCTCTCGATATTGTCTCTGCATGGCGATTGATCACAATTATGGTTGTGGATCCAATTCGATAAGTTTTGTAATTTGTAGGTATTAATTTGTTGATCGATTGACTTTATCAATAAGTCACCTACTTCTGATGGCGTGAAACTTCCACTTAATAACTCTACTTGTTTACTTAAATTTTCTGATCTCATGATATTTTGTATTTATAAATTTGAATAATGACTATTTATTTTGATTCAAATATCAGGGAATTGATCCATTTAAAAAAATTATATATTTTATGCATTTCATAAAATTTTTTTATACTTGTGTTTGTGATTAATTGCTAGATATTCGAGCATATAAAGGAATGAACTGATTATCAGAGTTATAAATCTTGAATGTCAATCTAGCAGACCTCGCGTTTTTTTTATTTTTTATTTTTTGAATTCAAATTTTTTTTAGTTATGAATTTTACTATCCATCAATTAAGAATATTTCTGGAAGTGGCTAGATTTCAAAGCATAACAAAGGCAGCTGAAGATATGTATATGACCCAACCTGCATTATCCATTCAACTTAAAAATTTCCAATCGCAATTTGATATTTTGCTATTTGATAAAATTGGTAAAAGAATGCACTTGACAGATTTTGGTAAATCAATTGCTGAAATCGCCGAATCCATTTTGAGGGAAGCAGAAAATCTCACCTACAAAACAAAAGAATATGAGGGTCTGCTGACAGGTAGACTAAGTATCTCATCAGCATCCACAGGTAAATATGTAATTCCTTATTTTCTGAGCGGATTTATTAATCAATATCCAGGCATAGATTTAACCTTGGACGTCTCCAATAAAACATTGGTAATGAAAAGTATTAAAGAAAATTCAGTTGATTTTGCATTGGTATCTGTTATTCCAGATCAATTGGAAGTTAATGAAGAAGTGCTATTGGAAAATAAACTTTTCTTGGTGGGGAATCAAGCTAATTTTATAAAAAATAGTTCTTTTATCTATCGAGAAGAAGGTTCTGCAACGAGAGGTGCCATGAGTAAATATTTCGGTAATCCTACTAGGAGAAAAGGTATCGAACTGACTTCTAATGAGGCAGTAAAACAAGCGGTAGTCGCTGGGCTTGGATATTCTATCTTACCGCTTATCGGAATGCGAAATGAGATTAATGCACAGCAATTATATATTATTCCTAAGAAAAAATTACCAATAAAAACATACTGGCGATTAATTTGGTTGAAAAATAAAAAACTATCTCCAATCGCAGAAGCGTATTTAAATTACATCAGAGCAGAAAAGGAAAATATTATTGAAAAGAATTTTCAATGGTATGTTGATTTTAAAATTAAATGATGGACGAGCGCCATATACTAGCAAATTTATTTAATAATCTTAATGATGCTTGCTAATAACGCTATAAAAATCCTAATCAAAAATGAACAAAAATTTTTAATACTATTTGGAGATTAGTGATTTATTATTAGTCCCATTTTAGCTAAGTTAAATATTTTTAAAGAAGTGATCAAATATCGAGAGGCAGCTTTTGACATTTGCCAACAAATTTTTCCAGTATCGAATCCTTTCGCAAATCGAAGAAGGTGGCGTTATGCCTGAGGAGTTGGCGCGGACTCGCCCACTGTTTTACAGCATCTATAATTTACATGCCAGGTTCCTTGTGGCGAATCTTGCAAAAAAAGTGGACATAGATGTTTGGAAAACTGACAATGGAGATTCGCGCTTACGGGATGCGCTGGACTATCTAGTCCCTTACATCGATCCTGAAAAAAACTGGACAAACCCAACGATTGGCATTACTGATAGGTTGGAAGTATTCCCTCTACTACAGATGGCAGATCGCGAATACCCGGATGTAAATTATTTAAAACTTTCAGAAAAATTTCCATTAGAAAAGCGTGAAATTTTGAGAATTAATCTTGCGTTTCCATTGATGAGATGATATAATTACTACATGTAGATAACCCAATCTCCCAACCCTAGCAATCGTTAAACCCATTCTAATATTTGAATTTTTTAAAACTCTCTCTTATATTTATATAATCGATCCCCTAAAGAAATATTTTATTGAAATAAAGAGTCGAAATCCATGAGATACTTATATTTTTTAATTACCCTTTCTATCAGTATATCCCTACCTGGGCAAAAAATTCTAACTGACATTAATCCTGGAACGTATGGTTCTTATAGCGGCAGTTGGAGAACCGATGTATTTGATACCGAAATGTATTTTAATGCTAGCAATGGAGATTTTAATGGATTTCTTTGGAAAACAGATGGTACCACGGAGGGGACAGAACACTTTAGAAATAGTGCATTTGCTGGCAATGATGAAATTGCAGCCTTAGCAAATGGAGCCTTATTTTCTAGATTCACAAAATTATTCTTCACCAATGGCAGCCGCAATAATGAAACAGAATTGATGACCCTTAATGCGGAAGTTGACAATCTAACTCGACTAAATGAAAGCTCAGCTATCTTTACAATACAAAGAAGTGATACAGTAAGCGTGTACATATCCGATGGGACCACTGCAGGTACGACACTATTGAAGAAATTTCAAATTACTTTGAGTTTGGAAAGCATTTCTAGATTTAACAACTTTTTAGTTTTTGCAGAAAGAAGTAGTCAAAGTAATAAGTTTGAACCGTTCATGACTGATGGCACAACAGCGGGAACCATGTTGGTTAATGATTACTTAGCTTCAATAGGTATTACAGAGGATGTAGAATCGGCTTTAGGAATTGATGATGTCTTGGTGACTTCAAATAATGATATTGATTATGCGATATTTGAGAATATGGCATATCCAATTAGTATCATTGGCGATTTCAGGGCTGGAGCGAAAGCAGGAAATAAAGTTTATTTTCAAACTAATTTCAACATGTACAGTTTTAATTTAGAGTCCAAAACTGCTTCTCAATTATCATTTGATGCTAGTTTTTGGTCGAATATGGTTGGCACTCAAACTAGCCTTTTCTACGTCAATGATGACGATGATTCGGTGCATGAATTAGATCCTCTAACAGATCAAACCACTAAAATATCGGTTGAAGATATGGGAACTTCTAATTTTAATCCATTTGTAAAATTGATTGATAATTCAATTTTTTATTGGACGAAAGGGGATTTTAATATTCTTAGAGCAATTGATATGGATACAAAAGAAGATTTCGTTTTTGACACCATCTCTGAGCGTTCAAGTTTTATAATTCCTGAGGTAGTATTTTTAAACAACCGAATTCTTTATGCGAAAGATACTCCTGAATTTGGCTATGAATGGTGGGTTAAAGATGGAACAAGAGTTTCCGTTTATTCTCCAGAAAAACATTTTGTTAAAGTAAATGCTTTTCCAAATCCAACATCTGATGTTATCCGAATAAATTTCGAAGAAGTTGTATCTGGTCAATTAATTATTACTTCAGCAAATGGAGACCTAGTGGTCGAACAAAACATTGTTAGTGCCGAAAAACTTACATTACCTATTGTTCGCTTAGCGGATGGTATGTATTACGGAAAGATAACTTCCCCAACGTCAGTTGCTAGGTATTTTAATTTTGTCAAAAACTAAACGTATTCATAAGTTGCTTTAAAAATTTTTATTCGTATGAAATGCTTGAATACTGAGTCCACTCTGAACACCTATTGACAAAAAAACGTAAAGTAATTTTTTTATCAGATTGGAAATCGTTTCGCCCAAGGTCTTTGACCTGAGGGCCTACCGCTAAAACATTTTTTTGCCGCAGGCAAAAAAATGGGGTTCGTGGGGAGTTTGTTTTGATCCTTCGACTCGCTTCGCTCGCTATTCATGACAAGTTGTAAATTTGAGGGAGTGCCCTCGATGAATCGCGAGCACCTACATATCCAATTTCGCCTTTCATTACCTTAATTTTAAATGATCCATTTCATTTTCCAGGCTCAGGATAACAATGTTGTAATTTCGCATTTCGGTTTCCAACCTGCGGACCACACCCAAAATAAACAAACCTTCATGAGGATCACCTAATCAAACTAACATCTCCTTTAACAATCCGCTCATTCCCATCCACCATCCTCAACCTTGCGTAATAAACATAAACACCAATTGGCGCTTTTTTGGAGTTGGAAAATCCATCCCATCCTAAACTAGGATCATTAGGACCGAAATTTTTAAGTTGATATCTAAGTCCTCCCCAGCGATCAAAAATAGAGAACTCAATGACTTCTGCCACACTTTGTGCAAAACTTGAAATTGAAAGAATGTCATTGATATTGTCTCCATTGGGAGAGAAAACATTTGGGATAAAGATAGGTGTTCGATCTTTATTTACGCTTACTAGCAAGGTGTCCGAATCTTCACAATCAAATTCATTACTTGCTCTTAAGATATAGGCAATGTCATTACTTACTACAAATACTGGGTCAAGACAATCCGCGCAATCTAAATCAGAATCAGGTGACCAACTAAGTTGATTAATTGATCCATTAGCGGAGGCATTTAATTGAATTAAAGCACCGACAACCGTATCTATGTCGGGTCCTGCATTTACCAAAAATGGTGTTGGTTCAAGCACCTCTGCCATTTGAGTGGCTTCACATCCATGTCGATCTATTGCGGTAATGCTATATTGTCCTGCTTCTAAATTTTCTACATTATTATTAACGATAGCTCCATTGTAAAAAAAATCATAAGGAGGAGAGCCATTCATTGCGTTGCCAAACATAATTGTCCCATTAGTATCACTGGCACAAATTAGGCTGCTAGCCTCTAATTCGAATTGTATGAATGGATCTTCCACTACCATTAAATTCAAGGTAACATTACTGTCGCAACTATTGTTACTAGTTAAGCCAGCCATGTAAGTGCCAGATTCAAGTATCGCTTGGTCTCCGAGTTGAAAACTATTCCCTTGACAAATCGTATCAAATATTTCATGATATATAGGATTAACAAAAATTGTCAATTCATCCGAGATTACTCTGCATAAAACGTTCTCTAAATTTAATGCAGTTCCAGCAGATAAGTAACGGTACTTATATTCTCCAGGTTCAAAAATATTATGAAAATATTCAGTGTCATTTGCCCCTAGGATATTTATCCAATTTATCCCACCATCTTCACTAAATTGCCATTGAATAGATCGAGGTTCGGCTCCAACATCTGCTATAATGCTAGCAGAAACATTAGATTCTTCGCAAAAGAATAGAGTTCTTTCAGTATTAATAAATGATTGTGGACCACAGGCACGAAAAGAGATATTATCTAAAGCTAAGTCATTACCAATACCACCTGGTGCATTGTTTCTTAAGGTTAAGGTAATTTCAGTTCTATCGGTAGGAGCAATAAAAGTAAAGCCATATTTTGTCCAAGTCTCATCCTGAGGAATATCTCCTGTACTATATTGCACAACTCCATCAATCAGAAAATCAACATCTGGTTTGATATGATCTGGAACATCTCTGCGAACAATATTTATGATATCTGCCGAAAACTCATAAATGGTGTTTTCACAAAAACCACTGATCGTTTGTTCGTAAAATATTCCAGGATCAAAACTTGCATTTACCACCATCATATATCCATCCGTATCCAGACTATTATCTTGGATATTTAGCCAAGTTTGAAAATTACTCCATGCGCCAGTATTATTAGTTAATACATAAAAGCCATCGAAAGGAGGTCCCGAAGTAGTATAGGTATAACCTGGAGCTATCAAAGGGTCAACAAGCAGGTTATTATCAAAACCAGATCCGAAATCTCCATCAAAAAAAATATTTTCACCTAAATTTCCTTCACAGGTTTGTGATTTTAGGAAATTATTGCTGAAAAACAAGGCTAATAGAAAAAGGTAACCATACTTTAAGTGAACCTTCATGAACATCATTTAGTTAATTATAACGTTGGTTTCACAATTTTGGAGAGGAAGAAATAGTTGTATACTAAAGCTCAAAATTTGATGAGTCCCAATATAATTGACAAATTTCAATTTTAAAAGTAAAATTGTACTCTAAAATTAATAAAATTATCATCTTTTTACTTAAATCGATTACTTTACACCTGAATTTCCAAATGTATGTATATGAATAGGATTACTATTATCTTATTATTATTCTTCTTCTTATTTATAAATTTAAGCGCTCAAAACAATGATTGTATTAATGCAGTTCCTGTTTGTTCTGATGACGCCATATCTTTCGACCCAAGGGGAGTTGGCGTACAGGAGTTAACCCTTAGTAATTCCGGTTGTCTTGAATCTAATGAAACCAATTCTGCATGGTATTTTTTTAGAGTTAATGATAATACTCCTCCTAATACGGTTTTAAACTTTGAAATTGAACCAGAATGCAGAAATGATGGAGAAGATTATGATTTTGCAGTTTTTGGACCTGATATTGAATGTGATAATCTTAATACACCTATTCGTTGCTCCTATGCAGCCCCGGTTCTAAATTGTTCAATCACAGGTTTAAGAGATTCCGATATTGATTTTTCAGAAGGTAGTGGGGGAAATGGATTTGTTAATTCATTAAGAGTAAATGCAGGAGAAACCTATTACCTATTAGTGGATAACTTTGAAGGTTCTGGAACAGGTTTTACCTTAAACTGGAGTGGATTAGGTGCAACTTTTTTAGATTGTGCCATCGTTTGTGAATTAACCGTAGAAACTCAAAACTATAGCAGATGCAAAGGCGCCGGAGCAATCAACTTAGATCTTGAAGTAATGTCTACGGTAGATCAATTTACTTTTTTATGGGATTCACCTGATCCTAGCCACGTGGCTTTTTTAAACCAAACCAATATCAAAGATCCGATTGCCGATATTCCTGACGATTTTATAGGACAGATTATTTATAATGTTAAAGTCGAAAGTTTAGATAGCTCTTGTTTTGAAACGAAAGAAGTGATCATTGATATAAAAGAAGATTTAGAAATAATCGTGAATGATACCATTGTTTGTCAAAACATCGGGCAACTAGATTTAGCAATAAATGTAAATAATGGTATCGGAGAATTAAGTTCAGAATGGAGGAATGACCAAGGAAGATTAGATTGGTTAACCGACTTCTCATTATCACCATCCATTTTGATACCTGCCGATTTTATTGGAACTACCACCTTTACCATCGAAGTAACTGATGAAACAGGATCTTGCACTGCAACAGAAATGATTATGATTGATGTGAGAGAACAACTCCAAATTGCTCCTCTAAGTGAGATAGACATTCCTTGCGAAGAAGGAGACATTGACATTGGAGGCGATTTGAATATTGATCCAGACTTAGATATTGCTTGGTTTTTTAACAATCAGGTGTTTAGCAATGATCGCGTGATTAACGTAAATACTCCGGGAGAATATGTGTTGGAAGTTTCAAATGGAATTTGCACGTATATGGATACTGTTTTAGTAGCAAAGGATAATGGAATTCGAGAGGCAAGTTTTCAGAACCTATCGATGATTTGTTCCGATACAGATCTTGGAAGTATTGATGTTTCAGTAGAAGAAGGTGGCCTTATGCCATTTGAATTTTTTATTAATGGTGTAAGTTTTGGCACCAATCCTATCATTGATAATGTGCCCTTAGGTACGAATCAGTTAGTTATAGTTGATGGAAATAATTGTCGATTTACATTTTCAATACTTTTCGAGGTTCCATTTCCTTTAAATACAACTTTGGATATAGGTGTGGATAGAGAAGTCGAATTAGGACTCAATACACAAGCTACATTGACTACTAATCTAATAGACAGTCAAATTAGAAATATAGAATGGTTTTTCAATAATCAGCCCTTAATGTGTAATAACTGCAACGAAATTGACTTTATGCCTACCCAAAATGGCTATTTACAAGTTGAATTAACAAATGAAAATGGATGTGCATTTAGAGACAGTTTATTCGTAACCACTTTTGAATTAGGCAAGGACTTATTCGCCCCTAATGCTTTCTCTCCTAACGGCGATAATATTAATGATCGATTTACCATTTTTGGAGGAGAAGGAGTGGCAGCAATCGAAAGCCTACAAGTCTATGATAGATGGGGGAACCAAGTATACAGCGCATCCAACTTACCAATTAATGATGCCTCTCAAGGTTGGGACGGGAGATATAAAGGCAAACCATTAAATGCAGGGGTGTTTATTTATTACGCCAGACTACTGCTAACCAATCAAAAATTCAAAGAGATAAAGGGCGACGTAGCCATTATTAAATGATTAGTTTATTCGTGTAAACTTTCTTACATTTTCTTGCCTTAGAGAAAGGGTAATTAATTATTTCAGTATATTATTGTATCTTCAATTCTAAACAAAATAAAACAGAAATGCTACAAAAATTTACTTTTATTTTATGCCTATTATCTTTTAATTTAATTTACGGACAAAACAACGATTGTCGCGATACCATCATTATTTGTACCAATAATCAAATTTCATTTAATCCAAATGGTCCTGGTCAAGTTGAAGATTTAAATCAATCAAATAATGGCTGTCTTGGTTCAAATGAAAATAGTTCTGCATGGTACTATTTTGAAATGAATAGCATAACTCCAGCTGGAGCAAAATTAGGTTTTACATTAACTCCTGATGCTACACAATCAGAAGATTATGATTTTGCAGTTTACGGACCTAATGTTACCTGTGAAGATTTGGGAATGCCATTAAGATGCTCTTTTGCGGATGGTTATTGTGATTTTTGTCCACAAACAGGAATGGGGATGGGGGCAACAGATTTTGATGATCTCGATTTTGATGGATTTGTTGCAGAATTAGAAGTAAATGCAGGCGAAGGTTATTTTTTATTGATTGATAATTTCAATGAATCTGGTTCAGGATTTAGTATTGAATGGACCGGTGAAGGTTCAGACTTTTTAAATTGCCTGCAAGCTTGCGACATATTTTTGTTGCCAATAGAGGATATAGTATGTGCTAGCTCTACCTATGATATAAATTTGCAAGTAACTACTGATGTTGATTCATTGATGTATTTATGGGAAGGAGATCCTACTTCAATAACGTGGTTAGACGATATCAATATTCAAAATCCAACCGTTGATATCCCTTCAGGATTTAGCGGCCAAGTTACCTATACTGTAACCGTGTCCGCTATGGATAATGCCTGTGTCTCTACAACTGATGTAACGCTAAATATAAATTCATCACTGGAGACTATCATTAATGAAACCATACGAGATGGAGAATCTTTAACTGTAAATAATGAAATGTACACTCAAGAAGGAACTTATCAACAATCTTTTCAAGCTAGTAATGGTTGTGATAGTACTTTGACCATTAATCTAGAAGTGATCAAGCCTTTTGTTCATTATGATTTAAATGCTTGTAATGCAGTGGTAAGACCTGGAAACAATGCAGATTATTCTGAATTTATTGCAACTTTTCCATCTACATTAAGTTGTGCAGATGTAAATACAACGATCTTAAGAAGATTAGTGCCAGAGACATACATGCATTCATGTACACCAGGTATAAATAATTCATTTGCTATGTGTGTGAGTTCGTCAGCAGCTTGTGAATATGACGCTGAAAATCCAAACGCTGTATTAGTTGACATTGAAGTTGCCCCTCAACAAGGAGAAATGACAAGATTAACCGGCATTGAATTTTACGAAAAAGCTCCAGTTGAGTATGAATGGATTGGCGGCCTAAGTGGAGAAAATAATCCACCGAGTCAATACGGTCTGAGAGTTTTAAAAGATGGAGTAGAAATTTTTAGTGAAATCGATATCCCAACTTCCTCAGAATGGTCTTTAGAAACTTTTGACTTTTCTAACATAGAAGCTTTTTTAATTTCAGAACCAACATCCTTTACTTTCGAATTTTTAGGATATTGTACAGATGTAAATGGGGCAGCAGTTACTGCTTGGGATCTTGATGAAATTAGCATTCTAGGAAATTGTGAATTATTCAATAGAAGAGCCCGAAGCATTACTGGGAATATAGTTACTACCGAAGGGGAAGTTTTAAAAAGTGCAAGAATAAATCTATTTCAAAATGGAACGCAAGCTAATTTTGCTTGGTCAAAGAATGAAGGTGCTTTCTCATTTCCAGATAACCCAATTTTTTCTGGCTACATCATACAACCTGAGAAAGATAACGATCACTTAAATGGCATTTCAACCTATGATTTGGTATTGATTCAGAAACATATTTTAGGTGTTGAAACTTTTACAAGTCCATATCAATACATTGCAGCTGATATTAATAATAATCAGACTATTAGCGCTGTTGATTTAGTCGAATTAAGAAAAGTTATTCTAGGTATTAATAAAGAATTTCCAAATAATAAAAGTTGGAGATTTGCAACTACAGATCAAGAACTTAGTTTGAACGACCCTTTTAATTTTGAAGAGTCCAAAGTAATTGATCGACTTGAATATACCTCACATGAAAATAATTTTATCGGAATAAAAATCGGAGATATTAATGGTTCCGCAATTGCTCATGTCAATAAAAGAGAAACTGCGAATAATTCGAACAGATTAAATTTATTATTTGAGGATCAAAATGTATCGGAAGGTGAAATGGTACAAGTTGCCATTTACGCTAATGATTTCGAGCAGATTAATGGCTTGCAGCTTTCGTTACGACCAAATCAACTTACATTTGAAGATGTGATTCCTGGTAAATTAAATATAGCAAAGTCAGATATTTACAGTAAAAATTCTTCTAATTTGAACATTAGCTACAGTCAAGGTGAGTCAGTATCTATCAAAAACAATGAGGTACTCTTTACCTTGCAATTCAAGGCAGAAGCAAGTAATAAGCTTTCAGAATTGCTTAAATTAAATACTAAACATCTCTATGCAGAAGTCTATCAAGATAAAAATGGTATTGAAGCCCTTGCTTTAGGATTGAAAGCAATTGATCATGATATCTTGACAAAAGAAATTATTCAATTATCAAATGATCCAAATCCATTCTCAAGTATATCGACTATCCGTTTCCAATTAGAAGTTTCAGAAGAATTGAACTTCTATATCTTCAATGTGGATGGGCAACAAGTCTATAGCGCTAATCAGTTATTTGAGAAGGGGCAAAATCAAATAATTGTAGATAAGGAAAAGATGAATCTTGATCAAGGACTCTACATCTATAAAATTGAAGGAAAACAAATTAATGCGATTTCTAAGATGATTTTGATGAATTAATTCTGCACTAGTGGATCAATTGTTCAAAACCTTCAATTGATCCACTCTTTTTGCTATAATTCTTACTTATTACGTTATTCTTATTGTTGGTTGAAAACCAATCTTTACTTTTGCTGCATAGCAATCTTAATCCAAATTCAAGAAATGTTTCGTAAACTTCTTTTTATTTTCCTAATTATTAATGCAATCAACATGCTTAATGGTCAAAATAGTGATTGCATTAATACTAGTTTCATCTGTTCAGATGAACAAATAATCTTTAATCCTGATGGTCCAGGACTGATAGAAGATCTCAATAGTTCAAATAATGGTTGTTTGACCAGTAATGAAAATAGTTCTGCTTGGTTTTACATTGAAATGAATTCACTTACTCCTCCAAATTCTATTTTAGGTTTTACATTAACCCCTGACGCCTCTAATGACCAAGATTATGATTTTGCTGTCTATGGACCAAATGTCGACTGTGATAATTTAGGTTTGCCAATCCGTTGTTCATACGCAAGTTCAAATTGTGACTTTTGTCCACAAACTGGCCTAGGTATGGGCACAATGGATACCGATGATGTAGATAATGATGGTTTTGTGCGAGAATTGACGGTTAATGCTAATGAAGGTTATTTTTTGCTAATAGACAATTTTAATAATGATGGTTCAGGGTTTAGTTTTGAATGGACAGGTGGCGCAGCTGAATTTCTAAACTGCTTAGAAGATTGTGAAATTACATTAACTAGTTTTGACACTACGGTTTGTCAAGGCAGTGGGTACATAGTAAATTTAGATTATCAAAGTACTGCGGCCAACGAACGATTTGTCTGGGCGGGAATACCTGAAGAACTCGCTTTTTTAAATGATACGACTATTAATAATCCTACTTTAACCCTTCCGAATGATTTCTCTGGAGATATTGTTTATTCGGTATCAGTGATCGATATTAATGGAGACTGTGCAGATACTGAGGAATACCGAATAAGTGTTATTGAGGATATAGGGCTAATAGCTGACGATATTACAGTATGTCAAGGAGATGGTCCAACTCCCATCATAGTTACTGCAAGCAATGGTGGTCAAGATTTGAATGTTGAATGGGAAAACGCGGATGGGAATTTAGCTTGGTTAAGTGATTTCTCTTTAAATCCAACACTTAATATTCCAGCCAACTTTTTTGGACAAACTAGATTTACCGTGAGAGCAATGACCATAGATGAGGTATGCATGGATGAAACTGAAATTTTAGTTGTAGTAAATCCAGCAATTGATGTAAACGTTTTAGATAGTATTCCAATTCCTTGTGAATTAATGTCAGATTTGACAATTGGAGGGAATTTTAATGTAGATCCTTCATGGATGTTAACCTGGAGGTTAAACGGCACAGTTGTAGGAAATAACCCAAGTTTAATGGTAAATACAAGTGGAGATTATATACTCGAAATTACGGATGGACTTTGTTCGGAATTTGACACTGCATTTGTATTTGGAGTGGAAGGAATAATGGATGCGAACTTGGATATTATAGAAGAAATTTGTGGTCCAAATGATTTAGCTAATGTGGAGATAATTGATATTATTGGAGGAACACCCCCATATTCATTTGTACTAGATGGCGGCGCTGCGACCAGTAATAATCCTATACTAGGTGTTGGTCAAGGACAACATTCCTTACAGATATTAGATGCAAATTTATGCGCCTATCCTATAAATTTTGAAGTTGAAAGATATTTAGAAACAACCATTGATATCGGGGCTAACCTTACTTTGTTTAGAGACTCATCTCAAATTGTGGATTTGGTTACTAATTTAATGACCGATCAAATCCAAGATATCCAATGGTTTTACAATGGAGTTTCAATTTGTGATAATTGTACTTCTGTAACGATTCCTGGAGATCAGAACGGTACCTTGAATATTTTATTGATTAATACTGAAGGCTGTGAATTTTTAGACAGTTTGAATGTCCTTATTGTAGATCCTCCAGTGGGGCTCTTTGCTCCAAACGTATTTTCTCCAAATGGAGATAACATCAATGATTTCTTTACCATTTTCGGGGACGATGAAGGTGCCTTGATCGAAGAATTACAAGTTTTTAATCGATGGGGAAACCAAGTGTTTAGTGCAACCAATATAAATCTAAACACACCAATCCTAGGTTGGGATGGTCGCCATAATGGAAAACCACTGAATGCTGGTGTTTTTATTTTTTATGCCAAAATCATATTAGGTAATCAAGAAGTAAGAACAATAAAAGGTGATTTTACATTAATTAAATAATTAAGCATGGGTTTGTTCATGGTATATGGGCAGATCAAAAATAAAAGAATTGCCTTCATTTAATTGGCTCTTTACCTTTAACGATGATTCATGAATTTCCATTGTTTTTTTCGCAATGGCTAATCCTAAGCTTGCTCTATTTAGTTTTTTAACACGTTCTGACCGATGATACTTTTCAAAGATAATGCGCTTGATCACATTCTGAAATCCCAATCCCTTTATCTGAAATATTACGTAAGCGTTCAGGGAACTGCCTTAAAATAACAAAAAAAATCACTTAAACTCAGAGCCCTCAACAGGAAGCAGTTCTTGTATTCTATTGATTGGATGATCTTGTATATTTTTGTAAACATAGTTTAAC
>Ga0209187_1000133_pt1 | contig 164432 bp, 139 predicted proteins | sample BantaG_FD_187430 | JGI IMG/M metagenome (GOLD analysis project Ga0209187, IMG submission 187430) | Marine algal microbial communities from Bantry Bay, Ireland - BantryBay_4 metaG (SPAdes) (version 2) | ecosystem: Host-associated > Algae > Red algae > Unclassified | place: Bantry Bay, Ireland...
GCGCCACTTGGATAACGCGAATGTCCACACCGTCTTCGAGTAAATGGGTTGCAAATGCGTGGCGAAGCGCGTGTAAATTAACCGACTTGTTTATGTCAGTTCGAGCGTGAGCTTCTTTGACCACGCGGCTGAGTTGTCGGGCAGACAGTGGGTTCACCGGGTTAGTGCTAGGAAAAAGCCAACCACTTGGCAGCATCTGCCGATGGGTGTTTCCGTGTCGATACCAAGTGCGCAGAATCTGCAATAACGTCGGTGAGAGCATGGCTTGGCGATCTTTGCCGCCTTTGCCGTCGTCGACTCGAATGATCATCCGTTCACTGTCGATATCAGGGATTTTTAAGTGACAAATCTCACTGGCTCGCAGCCCAGCGCCGTAAGCCACCATAGAGCGGCTTGATGCTTTGGGTTAACCGTAGCCTGCAGCAGTTGTGAGACTTCTTCGCGTGAAAGAATCACGGGTAATTTACGCGGTTGACTGACGTGAGTGATTTTCTTTAGTAAATCCGGTTTCTCTAATGTGACTTCGAAGAAAAACTGTAAACCAGTTACCGTAGCGTTCATGGTTATTGTAGAGGTGCCTTCTTCCACCATCCGCAGTTGAAAGAGTCGTAAGTCTTCGGCAGTGGCGGTATCGGGAGAGCGCCCCAGAAATTGGGTGAAACGCTTCACCGCACGGATAAAGCCGGTTTGTGTATTGACCTTTAAGTCACGAATCCGTATGTCTTCGAGCATGCGTTTGCGCAATGGGCTTAGGGCTTTGTTAGACTGTGTCATGGGTTTGTACCTTGTTATGTTGCGTTGTAGGAAGCACAACATGCGCAAGGCGCAGGCCCATACTGGATGTGAAACAGAGTACTGTTGCTAAATCTTGAGAAAGACTACCGAGTTCCTACCGCGTAGCGGTTTAGTACTAAGGAACCACGCAGCCCCTGATCTCACCTCAATTTAGGTCTGCTTTGCGCACTTGTGTTTCTCACAACTCCCGGACTTATCCTGGTTACGGACCTACAACTGCCTGTACATTAGCAAAGCGGTAGTAATACGATTCGGTATACTGTGTTTATGGCAAACGCCGAGACAAACATAGTAGCAAATCGATAGGCCTAACATGATCAAGCTTTATTATTACCCCAACAATGCAAGCCTTGCTCCGCATTTTCTGCTATATGATGTCAACGCTGACTACGAGTTAGTGTTGGTTGACAGAGATTTGAATGCACATAAATCGCCGGAATACATGCGATTAAATCCGACTGGTCGAATACCCACTCTTGTTGTAGACGATCAGGCAATTTTTGAAAGCCCGGCTATTTGTATACATATTTGTGAGCTACACGCTCAATACGAGTTGATGCCAGCAATCGGGGATCCAAAACGTCCGCTGTTTTTTCAGTGGCTTAGCTATTTAAACAATACGCTTCAAGCTGAACTGTTAGTTCGCATTTATCCTAATCGCCACACGATTGATGAATCAGCTGGGCCTGGTATCGTTGCCGCTCAGGATGAGCGTATCGGTGAGGTACTCTCGATCATCAATGACCAACTTGCACACAAGCCTTATTTGCTGGGAGATAAGCTAAGTGCTTGTGACTATTTTCTGTTTATGCTGGCTGAGTGGTCATTACGTGTGACGCCGTCACCGATGACTTTTGCGCATTTGGCAGAGTATCTCAATGGCCTGGCCAACAATGAAACTGTAAAAGCAGTTTGCGCTTTAGAGGATATCGATCTTTCGCCGTTTGTTGCCAGTTAATAACAGCGTCTTATATTTATCGCCATTGCTGCAAGGCTCAAGCACCTTTGAACTGGCACAGTCTTTAAACATCAAACTCCGACCAGGCAGGGCAATGGTCAGACGGTTTTTCCATAGCCCGAATATCGTAGTCTATACCCGAATCCACTAATGACTTGGTCATCACGGCTGTGCTCAGCAAGTGATCTATGCGTAAACCGCGTTTTGGGTCTCGATCAAAGCCTTTGCTTCGGTAGTCAAACCAGCTATACAAGTCGTCTACATCGGGGTACTTAACCCGAAAGCTGTCATCCAGACCCCAATCCATTAGTTTTTGCAGCCATTCACGTTCTTCTGGTAAGAAGCAGGTTGTTCCCGCACGCAGCCAGCGTTTTACATTATCCGGTCCAATGCCAAGATCGTTATCAACCGGTGCCACATTAAAATCCCCGATAACCGCCAAGTGGTCAGTTTTTTTATGCTCCGTTTCCAGTTTGTTTTGAAGATCTGCATAAAATTTTTCTTTGGCAGGAAACTTAACCTCATGGCTACGATTTTCACCCTGAGGGAAGTAGCCGTTGATGACCGTGACATCGTTGCCTTTATCAGAGGTGATAGTGGCGGTGATGAGTCGGCGCTGAGCATCTTCTGCGTCCCCGGTAAACCCGTATTGCACGTCTTTCATTGGCCTGGTGGACAACATGGCCACGCCGTAGTGCGTTTTTTGCCCGAAGCACACAGACTCGTAACCGATTTCTTTAAGCTCATCAGTGGGGAAGTTGTCGTCGATGCACTTGGTTTCCTGAATACCAATGATGTCAGGTGCGTGTGCATCGCGCAGGGCTTCAAGTTGATGCAATCGCAATCGAATACTATTCGTGTTGAACGAAACAATCTTCATCAATCTGGCCCTCTGGCTGCGGACTAATTATTAAACATGACCCTAACGGATACCGGTCGCGCCTGAACCCCGTCAAGAGCTGCAAGCAGCGCATCACGTCGCTCATCCATCGCGGTAATCTCATCGTCTCTAACGGTGGCATTGACGCTTTGTAAGGACACCAACCGTTCCCGTTCTTCGTTGAACTCTGTTTCGATGGCATCGCGTGCCTCTGCGCTGAATGAGGGTATACCTGCCTCGGCAATTTCGGTGGTTTTATCAATCACAGAATCAATAAGCTCTCGGTGCTTGGCGACCACACCTTTAAGCTTATTCTTGTCATAACGGATACCGGCTGAGTCCAGATCGACTTGATCAATAATCTCGGTATAGTCTTTCATGTCTATACCAACATAGTAAGTTTGCAGGCTGGCTTGCAAGTAGCGCTCGACATTCAGGCGACTATCGGCCGTACAACCCATGACAAAGATGGCTTCAACAAAGGCCAGACCTTTTGGCAATGCATCTAGTGACACGACGCGACAATCAGCTTGCCCATAACCTTCATTAAGAATCATGTCCATAGACGCACTCACCATGGGGTGGTCCCAGGTTATAAAGCTAAAGTCTTCTCGCGTTAAAGCAACTTCTCGATCAAACGTAATGGTGAGCCCGGACGCTGGCAGATAAGGAAAGCTCTCGACGTGCATGTTGTCACTGGGTTTGATAATCCAGCTACCGGTTTGTTCTTCCACATCGACGCCAAAGCGGTCGAACACGGCAGACATAAAGTCTTGTAAGCGGTAGTCGCGCTCGTTGCGCGCTAATGCATCCAGTTCTTCCTGAATTTTATCGGGCCGGTTGGAATTGAGTTCAAGTAATTTATCTCGCCCCGACTCTAAGGATTCGTTTATTTCGCTCGCCAGTTTGGCGGTTTCAGCGATCAAGTCATCCATTGCCGGGTAGGGCTCATCACTTGATTCAACATGCTCGACTGCAGCCAAAAGCTTAGGGGCAATTTTTCTGGTTACGGCTTGTCCTGCTTTGCTGATGGATTCGAACGAATTCAAGCCCTCGTGATACCAGCGCACCAATAAAGCATCTAACGAGCCTGCAGGGCTTGGTACGTGAATTTGAATGTCTTCAGTTTGGCCAATACGATCAAGGCGCCCGATGCGTTGTTCCAGCAAGTCTGGGGTCAGTGGTAATTCGAAGGTCACCAAGTGATGCAGGAACTGAAAGTTACGACCCTCGCTACCAATTTCTGAACATAGCAACAAGCGACAATCATCATCGTGATCAGAAAAATACGCTGCTGCTCGATCGCGCTCGACGATGCTCATGTCTTCATGAAATTGAGCTGTTGGTACGCCAGCTTTGCGCAAGGCCTCAGCTATGGCTTGCACTGTGTCAAGCTCTGAACAAATTAATAGCACTTTAGCCGGGTAGTGTTCGGCTAAAAACTCGATTAACCAAACAGCCATGGTGTCTGGCAATTCATCTTCTATTGTGTGTTGGAAGAGTTTGCGCTCGGGGAAACCGCTAATGGCACTTCGCGTGTTTCTAAACAGCAAGCGGCCTGTGCCATGTCTGTCGATGAGTTTGTCGATTAAAGAAGCACCAAGCTCGCTCATAGCGAGTGCAGAATTGTTACCAAGTATTTTTTTATCGGCATCACTGAATTCAGTGCCCAGCATTTTTTCAAGTTGCAAGATTTGCGCATCATTGAGCGCTTGGCTGTTGTTTAACTTATCGGCGGTACTGGCAACCCAGGCAAATTGTTTTTCTTCTTCACTGTAACTATTCAGGTCGCTAAAGCGTGCTGGATCGAGCAGGCGTAAACGCGCAAAGTGTCCGGCTTGTCCCAGTTGTTCGGGTGTGGCTGTTAGCAGCAGCACAGATGGAATAATGCCTGCAAGTGTCTCAGCTAATTGATAAGCCTCGGAAGGCTTACCGGGTTCCCAACCCAAATGATGTGCCTCATCAATAATAAGCATATCGAAACCAGCAGCGATAGCAGCATCGGCCATGACCTCGTCTTCTATTAGAGAATCTGAGCTGCATAGCACCAGTTGCTCACTTAAAAACGGATTCTCGTCTGGTGCTGATGGTGCAAGCTCTGCGTAGCGTTCGCCGTCCATGATGCTAAATTTTAAATTAAATTTGCGTAGCATCTCCACCAGCCACTGATGCAACAATGCAGCGGGGACCATGATTAATACGCGTGAGACTTGCTGCGTTAGCAATTGCTTATGCAAAATTAAACCGGCTTCAATGGTTTTACCCAAACCAACCTCATCGGCAAGCAACACTCTTGGGTGAAGTCGGCGACTGGCTTCGGCGGCGATGTATGTTTGATGTTGCAATTGCGCTATGCGCGCACCTTCCAAACCGCGTATGGGCGATTGCGCCAGCGCATGCTTGTGTTCAAATACTTGGCGGCGCAATGCAAACCAGCGATGTCCATCCAATAAACCTGCAAATAGTCGGTCGCGAGGTGAGCGAAACTGTAAAAAGTTATCCAGTTCCGATTCAGGTAATTGTGCTTGCTCTCCGGTGTCGTCGCGCTTACCGATGTAGGTCAATATGCCATCCTCATCAACCACTGACGTTACATCCAGGCTCCATCCGTCGTGGCTGGCAATGACATCACCGACGGTGAACAGCACACGGGTCAGTGGTGCTGTCTCTTTAGCATAGATGCGAGTGTCACCTGTAGCCATAAATAGCACGGTAACGTGTCGAAATTCCTCTTCGATAATGGTGCCAAGTCCTAAATCGGATTCGGTGTCGCTTATCCAGCGCTGTCCTACAGTAAAAGAAGTGGTCATTGGAAATATGTGGTTATTTTGGCTGCTTTATTCTGGCTGCTAGTGATCGCTGCGATAGTCAAAAACGAGGAAGTATGGCAAAGGCGCCTGAAAAATTGGCAGCGCCGATCATTTAATGGCGTCGATTTTAAAACGTTTATACAGTTAAAGGCGTTTTTATTAACTATTTGTTCGAATCTCATGGGCAATTAGATCAAGACCGGTGCGCAGTTCCTGAGCATCGCCGCCAATGTTGATACGAATGCACTGGTGTTTATGTTCCCAGTTATCGTCGCCCAGGCCAGGGAAAAAATAGTGGCCCGGCACCACAATGACGCCCTGTTGTTTCAGGCGCTGATAAAGCTCAGCCGAAGTTATTTTGAGTTCTGGAAACCACAACCACAAAAAAATTGCCCCTTCGGGCTTATGCGCCAGAGCAGGCAGGGATGCGAAGCTTTCTCTGAACCAACTCAAGGCTTGTTCTGATCGTTGATGATAGTAAGGACGAACGTGCTGCTCACATAACTCCAACACCTGGCCATTTTCGAATAATGGCTGCATTATGCCTGCAGCCAAGGCGCTGGGGCTGAGATTCATCACTGCATTCATTTGAGTGATCGCGTTGATTATGGCTTCGTTTGCGACCACGATGCCGGTTCGCGCACCTGGTAATCCGAGCTTTGAAAAACTCATCGATAAAATAATGTTTTCGTGCCAGCTCAGCGTGGCCGGGACGTTAATGATGTTAGGGAAGGGTGCGCCATAGGCGTTATCAATGATCAGCGGGATGTCGTGTTGAGCGGCCAGTGCATCCAGTGCGGCAACTTCATTGTCTGTTAGCACGTTTCCGGTCGGATTTGTTGGCCGTGAAACGCAAATAGCGGCCACATTTTTAGCAACCGAGATATTGGCTTTGTCCAGACGATATTTAAACAGCTGGTCGTCAAGCTTTTCTATGACGGGTCGCTGCGAGACGAAAAGTGGCGCATCTACCGAGACGTCTTCATAGCCGATATACTCGGGTGACATGGGTAGTAAGATTTTTCGCTCAACACCAGCCGTGGTGCCACCAAATAAATTGAACAACATAAAAAACGCGTTCTGACTGCCGTTAGTCAGTGCAATATTTCGCGTCGATACAGGCCACCCATAGTGATTGTTCAGCAGTTTGGCGAGTGACTGGGTGAACTTTTGATGTCCTTGTGCCGCGCTGTACGCGCTCACACTTTCACCAAAGCTGACCTCACTGTCAGCAAAGCTGTGCACTTGCTGGGCAAAGACCTCGTTCATGGCCTGGATTCTGGCCGGGTTGCCACCGCCCAGGCGATACAGTGGTCGACCATCTTCTGGCACATTCGCCATGTCGTGCATCAATTCGGCAATCCCTGTTTCAACGCAGAATTTGTTACCAAAATCAGAGAATTGCATCAGGGACGTGTTTGTTTGCTGGCGAATTCTGCGATTGTACCGTGAAAATGTTCTCAACGAAGCTCAGCAAATGAGCTTCGATATCGAGCAGGGTCAAAAAGCGCCAGCAGCGGTAAACGTTGCCGCGGTTTAACGAATGATTTAGCTTATAAGGCTAATTAATTTGGTACGAGAAAACCCCCGCTTCGACGGGTTTTTTTGTGGGCGCTGCATACGCAATTATTATTTTGCAGCTGTTTTGCCTGCGTTCGAATCGCTGGGCAATACGTTGCCCGATTTGGCGGCCAGATCATCTTCAGGCTTAACCATCCAGCTACGCAATTTAGCAATAATGGGTTCGACTATTTCCAGCTGCGCAAACAGCTCTGCCGGGTTGTCAGTGAAAACTTCGGTACGGTCCAGATGACGTTCGCTGAATACTTTATTGTTGTTGCCCACCGTCATGATGCGCTGGTAGTTTTGATCCTCAACATGCGATACGGCGCTTGCATTGAAATACCCAAAAGGGTATGCAAATGTATTTGAGTTCATCACATGAGTACAGCCTGAATTATCCAGTTGTTCTTTAAGCTCGGCGTCTGAGCAATTGCGTAAATTGTAGTGATCACGAGTGTGGAAACCAAAGTACAAACCGTGTGCTTGCATCTTGCTAATATCATCTTCATTGACATACAGACCGTCGGTATTGATCTGCGGCAGGGCCGCAAGCAAGGCGTCACACAACCCCTCAATTTGCGCTGGTTTAAAGTGGTGCTGCACATGAGCGATAACGCTGGCGTCTTTGTCTACACCAGCAAGCTCATCAATATTGTCCAACACTTCACGTGTTGTTTCATGGTGTTCAATTAGCGCATAGTTCAGCAGGTTAACCCAGACAGCACGGCCTTCGAGCGCACGTGTAATAAGATAAACGCATGCCGAAAGATCGCGCTCATGCAGTGCGGGCATGGCGTGCTGGTAAACACTGTAATAGCCATCGTCAAAGGTAATAGTAAGGGTTCGATCTGGCAGCTCACCACTTTCTATGGTGCTCATGGGCACCACGTTATAATGTTTTTTAAAGTAGTCCAGATTGGCTGCAAACGTTTCGGGTGTAACGCTTACATTCAAGCCAGCAGTGAAAGCATCAGGCGTGGGCTCAACCGCATGGTAAAGCAGTGTGCGAACACGTTTGGAACTTAGCTTGATGACAGTGGACGCAAGACCCATTCGGTACAGCAAAACACCTGCAGTGTGCAGTGTTTTTCTTATTCGATTGTCGGGCTTGCCAGCAGTCATTAGTTATTTTTTGGCCCAGCTGGCTAGATTGGTGTGCACTTGTTTTTCGGCCGCTACGGTGCGGTCAGCCCAGCGCGTTTCTTTGCCAATCGACAAATCTTGCGGATGGAATTTAATCGTGCGATCAAGGGCTTCTTGTACGGCCTTACAATAAAGTTTGGTTCCCACTTTAACGCCCTTTGCAAAAATATCAGCTTCCGTGTCACCGGTGGTGTAGGTCACCTTTCCGGTGTAGACGATGTCACCACCATCCACTTCTGGCACCAGTTTGTGTACTGTTACGCCCAAATGTTCAGGGTCGTTGTAAAAGATAGGCCAGAATAGAGTGCTATCGCCTCTGTAGTGTGGCGACAGTCCTGTATGCATGTTAAGCGTAACGAAGCCTGCACGTCGAAAAATATTGTCACGAATGATGGCGGTACCATACACCACGATCACGTCAGGTTTTTCTGCGTCCAGAATGGCTTCGCACTCAGGGCCATTGTGGCTCGGTACCAGCACCCGTTTGTCACCACCTGGCATGGTCTCTATTGGATTTCCATCAAATAGTGCCAGCCCTAGTTGTGTCGGGTCAGGCCCGAATGGACCTTTGTACAGTGCGCGCGCGAGGCGTTCGCCATATTGGCCACGTTTGAGGGTGCGCTTAATCTTCAGTCCAATTGAGCGTTTTACCGGCTCAGCAGAAATGATGCGGGTAACTTGATCCCCAAACGTCTCTAGAAAGGCATTGACTAAATAGCGGTGTTCGTAGTTGCCATCGATGGTTTGCCCACCAACTAAAATTACTATGCTCATGTGTGTACGGTCTCCGGTAGCGTAATGCTAGTTCGAAAACGTTGCATCGACAACCAGACCACCCAAATCGCTACAAAGGCTTCGGCTAGAAAAATGCCAGTGATTGACCACTGTATGGGTGCGGTGTAAAGCAACAAAGTCACCAATAGCAGGCTTAAAATCGAACCGTAGATGGTGCTCATGGCAAGATCACGAAATGCTCGCAGTGACTGCAAGGCTGCAAATGGTCCGTTTTGAACTGCGGCTATCAAGGTTATCGCGCCCCAAAGCATGACGATATGTTGCATGGGTGCATCGCTGTATTGTTCGCCGTATAACCACTTTTCTAATAGCGGCCACGCCATCCAAGTCATGGCCAGTAATCCGGTGACCGCAATCACTGACAGGCTGCTGGCCATAATCATTTGGCGTTTTGCAGACGCTGGACGATCTTCGGAAATGGCGAGTGCCATCTCGGGTTTGATGACGTTTTGTATTGTTGTGAAGATAACGCGCACCGGACCAAACAATACAAAGCCAGCGGCCAGAGGCGCATAGGCGGCAGGGCTTTTCAATGTTGCTACCACCAGACTGTGGGCTTGCTGGACAACGACTGTGGATATTGCGCCGATCAACGCCCATTTGGCCTGGCTCCAAACCGGTGTGTATTGTTTGAATGCTGTTTGCAGAGGCTGCAACGTAATGGGTGCTGGCAATCGACCAACTTCAAGCATCACTGCAACGAGGTTGGCGACAGTCAGTGCGGTAAATACTTCAACTGAGGTGATCGGCCAATCCATCAAGAACAGCCCGCTAAGCGTTAGCACGCCGACCAACACATAGGTCATATCGCCATAAAGGACAGCGATGACATCAAAACGTGAGTATCCGTAACTGCGCGAATATTGTCTGGCAAGGTAGGCGATAACAAATGCCAACGCGGAGACCAGCACGACAAAGTCACCGCTGCCCATAGCCATTCCCATGCAAAGAAAAAACCCACAGACCATCGCTACACCCAGCAAGACGGCCATCAATGTCGTTAGCATGGACTCAATATCGTTTCGTTCCTGCGCGCTTTTCGCGCCAGGTGCAAAAACGCAAAGTGGAGTGCTGATAAGCGCATTGCTGACCGATGAGGCCATAATGGCCAATACAAACGTAAGTGCGTAAATACCGAAATCGCTCACGCTCAGCATGCGCACCAGCAATAGATTCAAGACAAAGTGAAACCCGCTGACCAGACCTTGGCTGAGCACGGCAGACAGGTATCTGGGCACGGCTGCCATTCGCGTCTTTTCGTTAGGCGCTGTGCTAGCTTCGTTGTCGTTTGAATCTGGTGAGGTTTGGCCGCTCATGTACGATTGGTTCCGGGACGACGCTGAGTTTTGAGTTGCTCAGCGTTCAGAAGCTCAGTCTTTCGATGCTTAGCCATCTGACGCATGGTCATATCCGGTGGTGACTCCTGTTATTGTCTTCATTTGTATCGACGCTTTCGAGCGCTTCCTGCGTGCCTTGGCCATTGCGTCATCATCGCTGTGACCCTGTGCTGATTTTGTGTAGAAGCTATAGTGTAGTAACACTAGTTTAGCCGTCCTCGCTCACGAAGCTGATGAGAGAAAATACCGTTAGCTGTGATGGTTTGTACCAACTCGGGTACAAAGCCTGCCAAAACCAACCAGGTCGCAGGCCAAAAAATTGTGAATTCGCGCACACTTGTATCCTCAATTGCGATCTGGCATTCTGCGCATCGTTTTGACTGTGTTTTTATTGCTTTGCGCAGCAGCTGTGAGGGGTGCCTGCTATTCTCGTTGTTTGCACCGATATAGGCAAGACTTAACAGGAATTCACTCTTATGAACGTGTTGGTTATAAATTGCGGGTCGTCCAGCGTAAAGTTCGCGCTGTTTGATCAGCGGGAAAACCTGATCATTAGTGGTAAGCGCGAACGGTTAGGGCAGAAATCTGACGACCGCAAAGAAACCCATCAGCAAGCAATAAAAGCCATTTTTGACGAGCTGGGTGAGCAGCAAATTGATATTGTCGGCCATCGCGTTGTGCACGGGGGAGACGAGTGTCAGGAATCGTGTCTTATTAACGATGATGTGGTTGCTGCCATCGAGCGATACGTGCCAGATGCTCCCATGCACAACCCATACAGCTTAGCCGCCATTGAAGCTGCGCAAAAAGTGGTTTCATCAGTCCCACACGTGGCCGTTTTCGATACTGCTTTTCATGCGAGCATGCCGCGCAGAGCCACCACGTATGCAATAGATCAACGGGTCGCTCAACGACATGGCATTAGGCGGTTTGGTTTTCATGGCATTTCGCATCAATACGCCGCCGGAATAGCAGCCGATTTTGTTCAACGACCCTTGGATGAATTAAGGTTGATTACGCTGCATTTGGGTAATGGTGCCAGCGCCTGTGCAGTTGAGTTTGGGCGCTCAGCCGAAACCAGCATGGGCAATACGCCATTAGAAGGTTTGGTGATGGGCACACGCTCTGGCGATGTTGATGCCGGTGTGCTGCTTTCACTGCTGCGAAGCGGTGAATATGATGTTGACGCTTTAGATGAGTTGCTTAATCATCAAAGCGGCCTGGCGGGTTTGTCCGGCATCGGCAATGATCTACGCGAAATAGAACGTGCTGCGGCAGACGGTAATGATCGGGCGAGGATGGCCATCAATGTATTTGCACACCGGGCAAGAAAATACATTGGTGCATATGCCGCTGCTATGGGTGGAGTCGATGTGGTGGCGTTTACCGGCGGCATTGGTGAAAACAGTGCCAGCATGCGAGGCCGAATACTACAGCGCCTGGAGTTTTTGGGCGTAGTGCTTGATGAAGATCGTAATCGCGATGCCAGCGTAACGAAGGACAAAGACTTTGCTCGCATAACCACTGAGCGATCAAGAGTGGAAGCCATTGTTGTTAAAACCAACGAAGAGCTCATGATTGCCAGAGAGTCAAGGCGAGTGGTGTCACTAAGTAACAAGTCTGAGGTAAAAGCTATACCCATTGCCATCAGTGGACGCCATTGCCACTTAACCAAAGAAACTTTTGAAGCTTTGTTCGGTAAAGGCGCAACCCCAACAGAGCACAAGCCATTATCGCAACCCGGCCAGTATGCTTGCGAGGAGCGTATTAACTTGATTGGTCCACGTGATCGTATAGATGGCGTTCGACTCTTGGGTCCTTTGCGCACAGTTGATCAAATTGAAATTTCCCGCACCGATGAATTTAAACTGGGTGTGGATGCACCGGTAAGAGATTCTGGCAAAGTAGAAGGCTCAGCGCCGATTAAGGTGGAAGGGCCTGCCGGGACAGTGAGCCTGAGCCAGGGTTTAATTTGTGCTCGTCGGCATATTCATATGCATTCAGACGATGCGAAGCAATTCGATGTCAACGATAAAGACGAGGTTTCTGTCGCCATTGTTGGGGGGGAGCGAGATCTCATATTTGGCGATGTGCTTATTCGAGTAAAAGACAGTTATGCGTTGGAAATGCACATTGATACTGATGAAGCGAATGCTGCTGAACTGGGTCGTGGGGCGACGGGCGAACTGCGCCACAGCGATGTGGATGATACTGAACCGGATGTTTACAACGAAGTAGCAGAGGCGCATGCCAGTGTATTGAGCGTTAAAACTAATTTACGCAACTAATTTACGCAACTAATTTTGCAAACAAAGAGTTGAATCAGTTTTTATGGCTGCTTAATGTTTAAGAAACTGTTTGTTAAGTCAAAGCGTTTATAAGAAAGTATTGTTGAATAAATGTTTTTGAGGGTTTATTACAAATGAGTACAGGAATTGTCTGGTTTCGCCAAGACCTTCGTATCGCCGACAACCCGGCCTTAGTCGCTGCTTGTACTGAGTGCGATTCGGTTGTGTGTTTATTCATTGACGACCCTGCCAGTCAAACGCTGAGTCAGATCGGCGCAGCAAGCCGAGTTTGGTTGCATCACAGCCTTAAGAGTTTGTCTGATAACCTGGAAAAGCGCGGGGCAAAGCTTGTGCTGGCACAAGGCGATAGCGAATCTGTAATAGGGCAAGCTGCAAAACATTTTGGTGCAACCCGCTTGTTCTGGAATCGTTGCTACGACCCGATCAGTATTCGACGCGATAAAAAAATTAAAAAAAACTATGGTGACTTGCACCCCGAAAGCTTCAATGCACTACTCAACGCAGAACCGTGGGACACCGTAAAGACCGATGGAACGCCTTATCGAGTTTTCACGCCGTTCTGGCGTATGCGGTTAAAATCGTTGCCTGGTCGCAAGCCATTAGGTGCGCCACGGGCTATTGCTTGCGCTGCGAATGCGAAAAAAAAATCAGCATTCAAACCATTGCAGTTGGACACACTGGAGCTGTTGCCCAAGATCGATTGGCATGTGGACATGATGTCGCATTGGCGAGTGGGCGAAAAATCGGCCATGGCATCTTTAAAGCGTTTCTTAAAAGCCGATGTCAATGACTATACCGACGCACGCAATATACCCTCTGTAAAAGGCACATCACGTATGTCTCCGCATTTGCATTTTGGCGAAATCAGTCCGCGGCAGATTATGCACGTGTTGTGTGAAGGCGCAGACGATTTGTCTGACTTAAGCGCTGGTGCCGAAACATATGCAAAGGAGGTCATCTGGCGCGAGTTTGCCTACAGTCTGCTGTTTCATTTTCCTCACACAACCAAAAAGCCTCTGGATAAAAGGTTCGATAATTTTCCCTGGGCCAAGCGTTACAAGAAACCGCTGGACGCGTGGCAACGTGGCATGACCGGTGTGCCTATTGTTGACGCAGGAATGCGTGAACTCTATGCGACAGGTTGGATGCATAATCGTGTGCGCATGATCGTTGCCTCATACTTAATCAAAAACTTGCTTATTCCCTGGCAGCAAGGCGAACAATGGTTTCGCGACACTCTGGTCGATGCAGATGTGGCCAGCAATGCCATGGGCTGGCAGTGGGCCGCTGGCAGTGGCGCTGATGCCGCACCGTATTTTCGTATTTTTAACCCGGTTTTGCAGGGTGAAAAATTTGATAAAGCGGGTGATTATGTGAGGCTGTGGGTACCAGAACTTAGCGATGTGGATAATAAATATATTCACAAACCATGGGAACTGAGCGACATCGAAAAAATGTCGCTTGATTACCCTGAACCCCTTGTTGATTTAAAAACCAGTCGACAACGTGCATTGGCCGCATTTGATCAAATAAAACGACCTGAGTAGCTGGCACATCGAACTTTTCCGGATTTCCTCAATCACAGACTGATACCAGTTGTTTTGTGGGAAAGCGCTCGCGATGTTTTACATCCACCCAATGCTTCAGATTCGGAGAACAGCACGGCCGTGTCGGTTGGCTACGGCATTATTCGCCTCTGCTTTATCAACTTTTAGTGTAACCGTTACAGCAGACGACTTAAAAGTTGTCGAGCTCTTTACCTCGCAAGGTTGCTATTCGTGCCCGGCTGCAGACGAATTAGTAGGCAAAATGGCTGACAATAATCCAGCCATTCTCAATTTGGAATTCCACGTGGACTACTGGAATGAGTTGCAGTATCGCAGCGAAGGCAATTGGGAAGACCCTTTTTCCTCTGCCGAGTATTCACTGCGTCAACGACTCTACAGTGCTCGCACGCTTGAAGGCCGAAATGGCGTGTATACACCACAGGCGGTGATAAACGGGGTTTACGGAACGGTTGGTTCGGATGCGGGTGGCATGAAAAGAGGGCTAACTCGTTCCCACAGTTTGCCAGTTACCGTAAACGTGTCACAGGAAAACGACGGTATGCTAACTGTCTCGGTGGAAGGAGAGCCCACTGGTGCCGATGCTCAGGTGTATTTGGTGAGTTTTTTACGAAAAACCGTCACCAACGTTACCTCGGGTGAAAACCATGACAAACTGATGGAAAACCACAATGTAGTCGTCGACCTCCAACCCATTGCCCAGCTGGAAAATCTGGAGTCCAAGCCAGTGCAAGTCGCTTTTGCTGGCAGTCATAATCTGGACTGTGCCATCCTGGTGCAATTGTCGGGTCAGGGCCCCATGATCGGGGCTGCTCGCTGCCCATAAACACGGTAGATGCAATCTTTATGGATGCGATCTTTATGGATGTGATCAGCGAAAATGAGTGGCGGATGTGATTAGCGGTATGCGTGGTTGCTTGTGTGTGGACAGTTTGCGGCCTGTGTGTGGCCAGTGTGTGGCTTAGCTGGCGGCTTTAGGTAGCTTGCTTAACAGACATGAGCAGATTGCTCGCACCAGTGCTATCTTTAAAAGGAGTCTTTCGAATTTTTTTGAGGTCCTGTGGCGCGTCTGATTATCGCACTCGTGTGTTTGTTGTCTGCTATGCAGTTGCAGGCCGATATTCGCCTTTATGGCGAAGCCCGAGCGGGTGCCGGGGGCGTGCGGCATTCCGACCTGGATTTTTATCCCCGGTTCGGTAGTTTCTCCGCAGGTGTATTTATTTTCGAGAACATCGGTATCGAAGGTTTTGTCGATACGCCGTTTTCCTCCGATGAGACCGATGTGTTTGAAGTCGACATCACCCATGCTGCGGGTGCTGCTGTGCGACTACAATCACCACCCGAGCGCGGTCTGCAGGCATACGTGCTACTTGGTTTCGTGAATTTTGGACTAAAACAAAAAGAAAATGAAAATTCGGTTGGGGGGCGACGCATTATTAAGGAAGATTTTAGTGGTGTGCGCGTCAGTGTTGGCCTAAACCAGCGGCTGGAATTCATGAAAGGTCTTATCTTTGGTGTCGAATACCGAAACTACTATGCCGATTCAGGCATCACCGTTGACGGGGTTAGTCTTGGACTCCGGTATGAAATGCAATGATGAGATGCAATGAAATGAAATACGCCTACATTATGGTGGCCGGCGTTTTAAGCCTGAGCGCTTGCTCGGGTGATGGCACTGAATTCCTGTCTGCCGCCGAATCCAACAACCTGAGACTGGCCAGTTTGACCATCACTCAGCCAGCCGGACTGTTGAGCCCCTTGTACATTAATGCTGGCGACCGAGTGCCGCTGTCACTAAGTGGTATTAGCAGGGACAACGAGTTTCTGGAGTTGTCGCCATCAAGTAAAAACTGGTCGATTGACGCCGCCTTTGCCGACTTTGCCAGTATCGATAACAACGGGGTTTTTACAGCTATAGCTGATTCGGCTGAGCCAGTAGTAGTTCGTGTCGCTATTGGTGGTGTTAATTCCACATTCAATATCTTCGTTCAAACCGAATCATTAGCCTCTATAAGTGAAATAAGAGGACCAGCCACACTGGAGCGTTGTTTGCCGCAAAACTATACGGCAGTCGGTACGTTCAGTCAGGGGTCTACCCGCGGTCTTCCGCAAGCGACGTGGTCGGTTGCAAACCCATTGATGGGCAGAGTTGGGGAGAATTTTGAAGGCAGCATTCCGGTTACAGGTGTTAATACCCTTGAGCCTCTGCAATTGGTTGCCAGCGTTGACGGGGTTACCTTCACCCAGGCAATCATCGTTGATGATAATTTAAAGCAAATCATTATAACGCCGGACAGTATCGAAACTACTGTTGACGGTATTGTCAGCCTGGGCGCAACAGGAACATACACCACCGGCGAGTCAGAGCGCAGCGTTGTTATCACCGAAATGGTTGAATGGCAGGTGTCTTTCAATAATGGCATTGCCACGGTAGAAAATGAGGACCCAAAAGGACAGCTCACTGGTGAGTCAGCAGGAACCACACTTGTTAGCGCCTCTTGTGGAGATTTCCGTGAGGAACAATCTGTTGTGGTTCAATAATCGTAGAAACGTAATAAAAAACGATCTAAAATTCTTTGCACTATTGTCGTTGCGCCAAACTTTATGCTGTTGGCCAATGTTGATAGTGCTCCATATTTGATAGAAAACTAATCTGACATAGCAATGAGTGTTAGCGAATCCCTTGTCCAGTTAAAAGAAAGACTCGAAGCCTCGGTTATAGGCCAGGAAGCCTTGATCAATCGAATGTTAATCGCCTTACTGGTTGACGGACATCTGCTGGTTGAAGGCGCCCCTGGCTTAGCTAAAACTCGAGCCATCAAGGCGTTGTCCGATAACATTGACGCTGATTTCCAACGTGTACAATTCACGCCCGACTTACTGCCTGCCGACTTAACTGGCACCGAAGTTTACCGACCTGCCGATGGGACTTTTGTGTTTCAGCAAGGCCCACTGTTTAACAATTTGATTTTGGCTGATGAGATAAACCGAGCACCGGCGAAAGTGCAGTCGGCCCTGTTGGAAGCTATGTCAGAGCAACAAATATCTGTTGGACACCAAACCTACGATCTACCCCAGCTCTTTATGGTCATGGCTACCCAGAATCCAATAGAGCAAGAGGGAACTTATCCCCTGCCAGAGGCGCAACTCGATCGATTTCTCATGCAGGTGCTGATTGAATATCCAGATGCGTCCCGCGAAGCTGAAATTCTACGTCTGGTCCGCGATGAAAATCGTACACGCAACAGTAAAAGCAAGAGCGCCCCTACCAAACGCTTACCGTTGGATACTATTTTTGCAGCTCGTCGGGAAGTGCTGGATGTACATATGGGTGAGAATATTGAAGACTATATTGTGCGTTTGGTTACGTCCACACGAACACCCGAGAGTCACACCGAAGAATTGCGTCGCTGGATTGCTTACGGTGCAAGTCCCAGAGCGACAATTGCATTAGACGCTTGCTCTCGTGCACATGCGTGGTTGCATGGTCGTGATTATGTTTCACCTGCGGATGTGCAGGGTGTTGTGCATGATGTATTGCGGCATAGAATCCTGCTTTCGTACGAGGCAGAGGCCGATGGTGTGAAAACAGCCGATATTGTCGATCGTTTCTTGCATCTGATTGCAGTGCCCTGAACCAAGGCATGCCCATGATGCAAGCTTGGCTTAATAAAAGGCGCGGCACTCAAGCTGTTGATGCGAACCAGCGTACTGGTCAGTACAGGAAAAAGCGTTACGCCTCCCCAGCCAGCACGTCCCTCGACGAGCTGATTGGTATGCGCGATGTTGCTCAAGCGTTGCGGCGCAATAGCTTGAAAAAATCAGCTGCACCGGCAGCAGGGCCTGCAATGTCAAGCCGCCTGGGTCGCGGTCTGGACTTTGCTGAAGTGCGTGAGTATCAGGCTGGTGATGATGTTCGCATGATCGACTGGAACGTCACGGCACGCACAGGTAAAACTCACACAAAATTATTTGTCGAAGAGCGTGAAAGACCAGTCATGCTGGTGGTGGACTTTCGATCTCACATGCGATTTGGTACCCAAGGCATGTTTAAATCGGTGATGGCTGCCAGACTCAGTGCGCTACTTGGCTGGACCGCTAACGCTAACCAGGACCGGGTAGGTGGATTTGTTTTTACGGATGATTGGCACACCGACATAAGACCAATGTCTGGCCGACGTGGACTAATGAATTTTTTTCGCGGAATCGCGCAGGCACAAATGCACGCACCTTCGGGTGATGTCGGCCAGTTGAGCGATATGTTGTCGCGCTTGCGCACGGCTGTTCATGCTGGCAGCACGGTGATTATTCTCAGTGATTTTATCGGTTTTGATGACCGCGCACGTATGGCCATGGGAAACTTGTTACAACGACTCGACTTGCTTGCGGTGCATATTGTGGACCCCATTGAGTGTGAGTTGCCTGCATCGGGTCGCTATACTCTGCAGGGAATGCACGGACAAAGCGGGCAAGCCATGTCAATTGACACGGCCAGTCGAACACAAACCAGCCAGTACCTTGAAAAACAAATCAAACATCAACAAAATGTGGCCGATTTTTTTTCGAGTCATGGTCACCTGTATGTTCGTGCCATGACCAATCAATCGTTATTGGACATAGCCACACGAATCCTGGCACGGATACCAGAAAAGGCTGACACGAAAAAAGATGAATCACTGGGTGCGCAAAGCTGATGGATGAGGCTTATGGATGAGAAGGCTGCGCTGCTAAACCAACTGCGTGGTGTTGAGGTGCCGGTTGTATCCGGTGTGCCAGCATTGGGTTGGTGGTTGTTGCTGCTGCTTATTGCTCTTGTTTTGCTAACCGTTTTTCTAAAATTTAAATCTCATCAGCAAACCTTGTGGAAACGGCAAAGCCAACAGGAGATGCGGGATATTCGCGAGTGTCTTGGCAAAGATACCAGCGTTGAGTCTTTGTCCAGGTGTTCAGCGCTGGCTCGTAAAGTTGTACTGGCGGTTGATAATCGCGAACAAGTTGCAGCCTTACATGGCGATGCCTGGCTTTCGAAACTCGACGATATATGTGCGCGCCCGGAATTTTCTTCCGGTGTTGGCAGATTGCTACAAGACAGGCAGTATCAAAAGCAATCAAAAGTTGATCAGCAGGATATGGAAGCATTGTTTGATTCTATGGATGTGTTGATTAAGTCTGCATCAAGCTACAAGCCTGCTCGACCTAACGAGCAAGCTGTTGACCTGTCTGGCAAGTCATTGTGATGTTGGAGTCGGTTGAATGGGCGTGGCCATGGGCAATCTACTTTTTACCTTTGCCGATCCTGGCCTATCTGTTATTGCCGCGAGCCGCAAGCCTGGTTCAGCGTGCGCTCAGGGTGCCAGATTTGTCTCCTTATCAATTACTACAAACTGGTAGCGCGCGTACTGGTCGCGGTATTATCAGTGCGCTGTTGTTAACGCTAATGTGGATAGCTTTGTTAGTGGCAGTTGCTCGGCCACAATCATTTGGTGAGCCCTTGGGTGTGCCCATCACTGGCCGTGATCTTATGTTGTGTATTGATATCTCCGGCAGTATGAACGAAACCGATTTGTATTCGGGCAACTCACGTGCAACGCGAATGTCTGTTGTTAAACATGTGGCGCGCGATTTTGTATCACGCCGTGTTGGTGATCGTATTGGCTTAATCATGTTTGGAACCAAAGCTTATGTGCAATCTCCGCTGACCCATGATCACGAAACAGTGCAGCATTTTTTAGATGAAGCCCGCGTTGGTTTGGCCGGACGTTCCACGGCCATTGGTGACGCCATCGGCTTGGGCGTTAAGCGCTTGCGTGAAAGGCCTGCTGAGTCCCGAGTGCTTATACTGTTAACTGACGGCGAAAACTCCGAAGGTGCGGTCGACCCTTTAGAAGCCGCCCGCTTAGCCGCAGACAATGATATTCGTGTGCATACCATCGGCGTAGGTTCAGAATCACAATCGTCCCTGTTTGGTCGTGCTTTGGGTATGCGCAACAGCGAGCTTGACGAAACAACCTTGCGTTCCATTGCCACTCAAACCGGCGGGCAGTACTTTAGAGCGCGAGATCAAAGAGAGTTAGAACAAATATACCGCGCTATAGACAAGCTTGAACCCACGCAAATGGATGACGTTGATTTCAGGCCGCTAAAAGAACTCTATGCCTGGCCTTTGGCTCTGGCTTTGTTCTTTAATGTGTGCTGGGTACTATTGCGACGTGTTAGCTCTGGACGTGGGCATGCCTGAACTGAGCCTAAGCTTTTTACGACCTTGGTGGTTGCTTGGCATAGTGCCGTTGTTGGCGGCCGGTTTTTTTGCCTTCCGGCAATCGCACCGGTCAAGTGCCTGGGAGGCAGTTGTTGATCCAATTTTACAGCCTTATGTTATTGAGCCTGCACAGCGAACTGGTCCGTGGTCACGTTGGCTATTGCTTTTGGGGTGGTTTTTTTGTTTGCTGACTTTATCAGGGCCGGTTTGGGAACGTCAGGAAATTCCTGTATATCAAGGGCAGCAAGCCCAGGTTGTGCTGTTCGATCTGTCGCGTTCCATGTACAGCGAAGACGTTAAGCCATCGCGTCTGGCAAGAGCGCGATTCAAGCTCAGTGATTTTCTGGCCTCAGCAGAAGGTTTACAAATTGCGTTGGTGGCTTTTGCGCAACGGCCCTATGTGATCAGCCCTTTGTCTGATGATGCCAATACTATTGCGGCATTTGTTGAATCACTCGACCCATCTATTATGCCAGCGCAAGGTAGTCGCATAGATTTGGCCATTAACATGGGGGTTGATTTATTATCACAAGCTGGTATCAGCCAAGGGCAATTAGTGCTCATCACTGATTCTGACGTTGAGGCTCGTGATTTTAACTCCGCCGGCCTTGCTAAAAGTGAAGGTCATCTCCTGTCGGTTATTGGTATTGGAACCGAAAAAGGCGCGCCACTTCGTGGCGACGACGGGCGATTTTTATTAGATGCCAGTGGAGCCATTGTTGTTCCACAGTTAAATTCATCAGCGTTAAGCAGTCTTGCACAAGCTGGCGGTGGAGCGTATACGTCATTGACAAGTGATGACAGCGACTTACAACTTATTTCACGGATACAAAAAGAGCTGGAAATAGTTGGGGATACTGCTGAAAAACAAACCACCAATGAATATTGGATTGAATACGGGCCCTATGCATTACTGTTGCTGACGGTGCTGGCGTTGTTGTTTTTTCGTCGGGGAGTTATCTGGTGACTGCGCGCAAAGTCATTGGCGTACTTTGCGTAGCGTGCATGCTGTACAGCGTACCGGGGCATGCATTTGAATGGGGTGACCTTTGGTTTACACCAGAGCAAAGAGCCTCAAGGCAGCTCGAATCGCAACAGTACGATCAACTGATTGAAACTGCTCCCGATGCTAACTGGCGAGGCCTTGGCGAATACCGTAAAGGAGACTATGCGGCAGCTGCCGAATCGTTCGCCGAAGATCGTGCAAACGCTGAGCAATTTAGCCGTCCTGAAGAAACTGAACGTGCCATGTATAACCAAGCCAACGCGAAAGTGTTAAATGAACAATACGCAGAAGCCATTGAGCTGTTCGATGAGGTGCTCGACGTAAACCCTGAGCACCAGGATGCAAAACACAATCGTGACATCGCCGAGCAGCTGCTGGAACAGCAACAGCAGCAACAACAGCAAGAGCAAGAATCAGGTGAAGAGGGCGAACAAGATCAGGAACAGCAATCCGGGGAAGAAAGTCAGGACTCCGACCAACAAAACTCTGATCAGCAGGAGTCAGAGTCAGGCCAGGAACAACAGTCAGACGAACAATCTGACCAGCAGCAATCTGATAACGAAGAGGGCGAAGCGTCCGATGAACAGCAAAGTGCTGGTGCATCCCAGGATGAGCTAAGCGAGCAAGAGCAAGAAGCGCAAGCGGCCGAGGCGCTGGCTGCCGAACAAGAAGCGCAAGAAGGGCAGGAACAATCCGAGCAAGAAGCGGCTCAGGACGGGCAACAAGAGGTTGATGCTGAACCCCTGACAGAGCGCGAGCAGGCGAATGAACAATGGTTGCGAAAAATACCGGATGACCCGGCCGGACTGTTGCAACGTAAAATTCAGAATCGGCATCTGACCGATTACCCAAAGGTGAATGACAGTGACAAACCCTGGTAGATTCTCACGTTCATTGTGCCAAGTAGTCGGGTTGCTGTTGCTGGTATGCGCAGCATGCACTGTGCAGGCGCAAGAACGGGTGGAAGTACAACTCAGTGCCAATCGGGTGAGCGTTGACGAGTCCGTTATTCTTAGTGTGCGTGCTTATGGTATGGACAAAGAATTGGATGCATCCGCTCTGGGAATTGATTTTGCTGTGACTCAGCGATCCAGTTCTCGACAGATCACTATTGACAATGGCAAGCGCACCAGTTTGGTTGAATGGGTTTTAGAATTAGTCCCCAATCGCACGGGTGTCCTTGAGATACCACCGATAAAAGTGGGTGATGAGCAATCTCTGCCCTTAACCTTGTTAGTGGAAAAACCGGCCAGTGGCGCTAATCGGGATTTATTTTTAGAAGCCAGCGTTGATATCGAAAACCCGTATGTGCAATCGCAAGTTATATACACATTGCGTGTGCTGCAGGATGTACGAATACTGGATGCGTCACTGAACGTGCCAGAACTCGACGACATAGAAATGCAGCAACTGGGCGATGAAAAGACTTACCAGGAAACGGTTGAGGGCCGGCAGTATGTTGTCAGCGAAATTCGTTACGCTGTATTTCCACAGCAAAGTGGCAAGGTGACTATACCTCCAATTTCATTGCAGGCCGTTGTGCCCGTTGACCCCAGTCTGGTTCCTAATACTCGCACCCGAACAAAAAGACTAACCCGCCGTGCCAATGATGTTGTTCTCAATGTTAGGTCACGGCCAGAAGGATTAGCTGGTAGCTGGTGGTTGCCTGCGAAAAACGTGCAGCTACAAAGTGAATGGTCGGCCCCCATTGACAGCATGCGCGTTGATCAGCCAGTGACGCGCACCATTCATTTAATGGCAACGGGTGTGGGTGATACACAATTACCCGAAATCGATGTATCCAGTGTTGATAACATCAGTGTGTATGCCGATTCACCAACCGTTGCAACCAACACCAATGAAAGAGGTTTGATGTCTCAACAGACCAACACGTGGGCGGTAATACCACAAGTGTCCGGTCAGCTTGTGTTGCCTGAGATACGCGTCAACTGGTTTGATACGACAACAGGAGAACCCCGCGTGGCCGTATTGGCAGAAGAGGTGCTTGATGTGCAACCAAGCTCGCAAGCTAATGGCGCGCAGGGTGACGCTGGCAATCCAGGTCAAAACGCGAGCGCATTGACAACTCAAAGTCAACAACCAGCATCAGGCGAAAATGCCGGTTCGGATGTTCCCGACACGGATGCGTTGGCTGAGCAAATCGATGAGTCGTTACCTAACAGTGCAAACGACACTACTGGAGATAAGCAATCAAATGCAATGAGCAATGTAGCCAGCGTCGATCTGCTAAGGGCTGTTGGCCGATGGAAAAGCATTGCCATGGGATTGTTAGCAGGTTGGGTCGTGAGTTTGTTGGCATTGTGGTTTTGGTGGCGGCGTCGCCATCGGGTAGAGCAAGTGCAATCTTTAGCAACTAACACCGAAAGTCCGGCAATGCGTTTTCGGCGTCGAGCGGGCTCGCGAGCGGCTCTTGATCCTGTCAAAACGGCGTGCGAGAAGGGTGATGCGTCAAAAATTGCGTCCTCAGTGTTGTCCTGGGGTGGCATGGTCTGGCCGGATAACCCGCCAACTCATATAATAGACGTTGCCAAGCGACTGGAATCTCCTTCACTGGAAACGATTTTTAGCGATCTGGACGCTGAGCTTTATGGTGGAGCTGCTCACGTCAATTCGGTGGCAGTGGAGTCTATTCCGTCCATACTAAAGAACGCTGTCGATCAGTATCAGCTGCCACAACACGAATCAGGTCACCCTAACGCGCTTCCAAGCCTGTAAACCAGCTGTTTTTTAGTGCCACTTAGGCACGATCCTTTCTATGTTACTTGTCTGACACCAACCCGTCGTTTCACGTTTTCTGCTGTGTGGCCAGTGAGTTTTTTTAATCAATTTCCGTTTAAAGCGTTAACCGCTCTATGCTGCTTACTGTTAGCAGAGCTTGCGTTGTCTGCGGATGCTATTCCTGGCGAGGAATATTGCGATAGACCTATTCACTCAATCATCTTTGCGGGTAATAAAAAAACCAAACCGCAAGTGCTGTTGCGAGAAATCAAGCAACAAGTCGGTGAGACTTGTTCGATCGATGAAATTGTTGACAGCATTCAAAACATCATGGATTTGGGTCTCTTCAACTCTGTGGTGGCCGATATGGCACTGATCAATGATGACCTGCAGTTACAATTCAGCGTTAAAGAAAAACTCTACTTCCTGATTATTCCGCGAATCAGTAGAACAGCTGATGCTGAAATTCGCGGTGGCGTGCAATTGAGGTTTGATAATTTTCTTGGCAGGCTGCATGAGCTGCGTATTACCTCAGAGAGCCGCAAAGAAAATGATGGTGAAGGTCCCGGAGGATATGTCCATCGTCTTAACTATAATATACCCCGTTTTCTTGGCAGCAATCATGGCCTTGGTTTTGACGTTGGCACTGACCGACGCGCATTAAATTTAGAAAGGGAAGGATTACTGTTTGGCACGGCTCAATCTGAAACCCAAACCTTGGGTATGCAGTTTTCCAGATGGGTTAATCAATCGAAAGGTGTGCAGGGCTTACGCTACTTTTTCGGGTTTCGCTACAGAACTCGTCAGCTTGACATTAAAAGTGGTGAAGCAGGTCCCTATGTTGGTGGTGATGATATGGCGCTCATCATGGGCTTCGAGAACAAACAAATTCGTCAGGATCTATACCGAAGACGTGGCACTTTAGTGGGTGCACGATTAACATCGGCCAGTGAGTCCACCGGTTCTGATTTTACTTACACCCGAGCTGACATCTATGCAGCGGGTTACTATGCCCTGCCAAACGGCATAAGAAACATCAATGTTCAAGGTCGGCTTGGGTTGAGCAATGGCGCAGCATTTGGGGAGAGCAGTTACAGCCTGGGTGGGGGTCAACTACTTCGCGGTATGAAGCCGGGAACGATAAGTGGTGAACTAATGGCGTTGGTAAACGCCGAATATTTACATGCCAGTTTTAATTATCCCCAGTTACGCTGGGTTATATTTGGCGATGTGGGTAACGTGGTCGATAGCAATGAGAATCTACTCCTGAACGTACGAGCACGTGTTGGTCTGGGCATGCGGTTTAAATTACTGGCATTGTCCAACACCGATCTGCGTCTCGACGTAGCTTATGATCCCCGCAGAGAGCGAGTACAGGCCTACTTTTCGTCTAATCTGACATTTTAATTATTTGTTTAAGTTCGCTGTGCGTTGTGTTGATATCATGGAGTCGACAGCAACTTAATATTTATTCGTTTTTACACATCACTCAGAGCATCTGATATGAGCATTTTGGATAATCAAGACTTCCATCATTGGCAGGCTAAACAAGACGCCAGCGATATTCTCTGGCTGACCATAGATCGAGAGGGAGAAAGCACCAATTCGCTAAGTGAAGCGGTATTGAGTGAGCTCAACAAACTAGTCGAATATGCAGAAGGTACTGAGCTTGCTGGCGTGGTTATTCAATCAGGTAAGCCGGGTAGTTTTATTCTTGGCGCTGATATCAGAGAATTTGGAGATCTCAAAACAGCTGAAGAAGCCAGCGCCAAAATTCGCGAGGGGCAAGCTGTATTTGCTCGCCTTGAAAGTCTTAAGTGCACCACTGTGGCAGCCATCCATGGGTTTGCACTTGGCGGTGGTTTAGAGCTGGCGCTTGCATGTGACTACATCATTGCATCAAATACTCCTGAAACACGCGTCGGGTTACCCGAGGTCAAGCTGGGTATATTTCCCGGACTTGGCGGTACGGTCAGGCTCAGCGAAAAAATCGGTGGTCTCAAAGCCCTGGAATTGATGCTTACTGGTCGTATGTTAAGAGCGCCGGCTGCAAGAGGCATGGGTATCATCGATGAGCTTGTGGATGAATTTGGTTCGTTGCAGTGGAGTGCCCGGCGCGCAGTTCTGAAAAAACGTAAAAGTCGTGGAGCGGGCAAAATGGCTGCCTTGACTAATCGTCAGCCGGCTCGCAAAGCTATCGCTGCCATGATGCGCAAAAAGACCTCTGAAAAAGCCAACCCTGAACATTATCCTGCACCTTTTGCCTTAATCGATTTATGGGAACAGAAGCGTGACAACCGAAGAGCTATGTTTGAGGGTGAGGCAGTCGCCGTTGGTGAACTTATCGTGGGTCCAACAGCAGCTAATTTACGTCGGGTTTTCTTTTTAACCGAGCGAATGAAAGAGCTGGGTAAAGGCGAAGATTTTAAAGTTCGTCGAGTACATGTTATCGGTGCTGGCGTGATGGGGGGTGATATAGCTGCGTGGTGTGTTACTCAGGGCATGGAGGTGACCTTGCAAGATCGTGAAATGAAGTACATCGAACCTGCATTGGCGCGCGCAAAAAAGCTGTTCCAGCGAAAACTGAAAAAGAAGCCAGCTGTCACGGCAGCTCTGTCGCGCTTAATTCCCGATGTGGATGCCAAGGGTGTTGCGCGCGCTGACGTTATTATTGAAGCGATTTATGAAAACGCCGACGCCAAGCGCGAGCTGTATGCCAGCATCGAGCCCCACATGGCTGATCATGCGGTGCTGGCTACGAATACATCAGCATTGATGATAGAAGATCTGAGTCGTGATTTGAAAGACCCTGGCAGGCTCATTGGTTTGCACTTTTTTAATCCGGTCGCAAAAATGCCGCTGGTCGAAGTTGTTCATGGTGAAAACACGGGTGACAGCTGGACTGTAAAAGGTGCTGCTTTTTGTTCTCAAATTAATCGCTACCCACTACGTACAAAAAGCTCCCCAGGCTTTTTGGTCAATCGTGTGCTTGCACCTTATTTAATGGAAGCAATTAGCATGAAGCTTGAAGGCATCGACCAGGAAATTATTGATGCAGCTGCTATTCGATTTGGTATGCCTATGGGACCGATTGAGCTGGCAGATGTTGTCGGTCTTGATGTTTGTATGAATGTGGCCAAGACATTGGCTAAAGGCGATGTGGAAGCGCACCGTAATTTATTGCAAGGTATGATTGACGATAAAAAGCTGGGCAAGAAAAGCGGCGAAGGGTTCTATGTCTGGAGTAAAGGCCGCGCTGATCGTAAACCGGCTACGGTTAATAATGCTTACGGCGATCAAATAGCCAAACGACTAATCAAACCTTTTCTGGACGAATGTAAAGCTGTTTCGGCAGATGGAATTGTTGAAGACGACGACCTGCTGGATGCGGGAATTATTTTTGGAACTGGCTTTGCGCCTTTTACCGGGGGGCCGATGAACTATATGGCCAGTCTTGACAAGCCCAGTCTTGACAAGCCCCGTCTCGACGCACAAAGCACTCGGAGCAAATAGGAAAATATCATGGCTAATCAATCTTTACGTCCCGTTGCTGTTGTTGGGAGCTTAAGAATTCCATTTTGTCGCAGTGGTTCTTCCTATGCTGATATCTCTAATTTAAAGATGCTCTCAACCGTACTCAATGGTTTGGTTGATCGCTACGACCTCAGTGATGAACAGCTTGGCGAAGTAAACGCCGGTGCCGTTATTTCCCACTCCAAGGACTGGAATTTAGCGCGAGAGGCTGTGTTGAGCACCAAACTCTCGCCACGAACTCCGGCCTTAACGATGCAACAAGCCTGTGGTACCAGTTTGCAAGCGGCGGCTGTTGCCGGGGCAAAAATAGCGTCCGGTCAAATAGAGAGTGCTATTGCGGCAGGGTCTGATACCGTCAGTGATGTTCCCATCGCGTTTAGTAAAAAATTTGCTAGCCGATTAGTTAAGTTAGGTAAGGCCCGCGACATCAAATCTAAATTAAAGCTTTTTAAAGGTTTTAGTCCTAAAGAACTTGCACCTAATCCACCGTCTGTGAATGAACCCCGAACGCTACTGAGTATGGGGCAGCACTGCGAGCTAATGGCGCAAGAGTGGGGCATTACGCGTGAAGCGCAAGATGAACTGGCTGTCACCAGTCACTTAAATGCTGCAGCCGCCTACGAGCGCGGTTTCTACGATGAGCTGTTGGTGCCATGTGAAGGCGTTTTACGTGATAACAACGTGCGTCCTGATACCAGCGTTGAAGCACTTGCAGGTTTACGCAAAGCCTACGAAAAAAGCGACAAAGGCACGTTGACTGCCGGTAATAGCACACCATTAACCGATGGTTCGGCAGGCGTAATACTAGCCAGTGAAGAATGGGCAAAAGAGCGTGGTTTGCCGGTGCTTGCATACCTTACCTACACACAAACGGCGGCAGTCGATTTTGTTGGCGGTGCGGGTTTGCTTATGGCGCCTACTCTGGCGGTAAGTGACATGTTGCAACGAGCAAATATGTCTTTGCAAGACTTCGACTTCTATGAAATTCACGAAGCTTTCGCGGCCCAGGTACTATGTACATTAAAGGCTTGGGAAGATGCTGATTATTGTAAAACCGAACTGGGACGCGATGCACCGTTGGGTAGCATTAATCGGTCCAAGCTCAATGTTAATGGTAGTAGTCTGGCAGTTGGCCATCCTTTTGCTGCAACCGGGGCAAGAGTAACGGGTACTCTGGCTAAGATACTGGATGATAATGGCGGCGGTAAAGGCCTGATTTCAGTGTGTACAGCCGGTGGTATGGGTGTCACCGCAATTATGGAAAAGTGACTTGCAAAGCGGTTGAACAGAACGTTATGTGAATAAAAAAGCGGTGCAAATACATCAGGGACTTGAATACACCAGGTGCTTGAACAGATAAAGGAATTGAACTGCGAAAAGACGTAAATCAACAGGCTCTCGACATGAAAAAGGAAATGATATGAACAACCGGAGACAAGCAAAGATTGCATCACTGATCAGGCACATCTATGCCAAATTTGTATCGATTATGTTGGTGGGGTCTTTTGCATTCTTCACAGTGCAGGCAGCGGCTCAAACGCCGATTACTGGCGAACCGCAATTTGATGTTTTTCAGCTTAGTGCAGATGCGCAGGTAGAAGTTGACAACGACTTAATGAATGTCAGGCTGGTGGCTCAAGCCACTAACGCAAACGCGGCTGCGCTTGCCAATGAGATTAATGCAACAATGGGATGGGCACTGTTGCAGCTTAAGCCTTTTACGACAATTGAGACTCAAACGCTTAGCTACCAGACCTACCCACAATACGAGCGTGGTGGGGCAAAAATAAAAGGCTGGGTTGCCAATCAAACCTTGCTGCTCGAAACAGACGACTTTGAAAATGCGGGCAAAGCCATTCAGATATTGCAGGAGAAGCTGCAAGTGCAGAGCATGCAACTGACGGCCAAAGTTGAAACGCGCAAGAAGGCGGAAGAACAGCTCATTAATAAGGCACTTAACGCATTTAAACGTCGTGCTGAGTTGGTTCAAACCAACATGGGTGCACCTGGTTTTCGAGTGATGAATCTTTCCATTAATACTCAGGGTTCGCGACAACAGTTTCACCGGGAAGGTGCTATGCGTGCCAGCTCTGCCGACATGAGTGTCGCTTCGGCGCCAGCCATTGAAGGCGGAACCAGCTCGGTCACCGTACACGTCAACGGTCAAATTCAGTTACAGTAATCAGCTCTTCTTTCAGGAGTACCTGTGATGAGCGATCACAGTACATTTATGCAAGCTGCTATTGATGAAGCCAGGAAGGGTCTGGCTGCCGGTGGAATTCCCATTGGGTCGGTGCTGGTCTTAGACGGTAAAGTCATTGGCCGTGGCCACAATCAACGTGTGCAGCAGGGTAGCGCTATACGCCACGCCGAAATGGATTGCCTTGAAAACACGGGACGATTGCCTGCCAGGGATTATCGTCGAGCCATCTTGTACTCCACGCTATCGCCATGCGATATGTGTAGTGGGGCCGCATTACTGTATGGCATTGAGCATATTGTGGTTGGCGAAAATCGTACCTTTCAAGGGCCTGAGAGCTATGTCAGCAGCCGGGGTGTCAGGGTTGAAGTGCTCGATAACGCGGAATGTGTGGCTTTGATGGAAGCGTTTATTAAGGACAAACCCGAGCTCTGGAACGAAGATATCGGCGTATAAGCTATTGCACCTGTGCGCTTTGCGACCCAGCCCCTTTTTGCTTGCCAGATGGCCACTGGATGCCGATTAGATGCTAACCAGTTTGCTGACTAGTTTGATGAGTCCTTACCGGCTAGTTGGCTTAAAAGTCGCATCCTGAATGAGCATAGATTTAGGCTTTATCGGCATGTTAACCAACAACGACAGATGGGCCTCTCAACCGGCCAATTAGATCGCTGTGTGCCGCCTCAAAGCGTTAAAAACAGGTAAAATCGCTTTTTTTGTCCACCTTGCTCGAGGAACGACCCATGAAAATTCTTGTAGGCGTCAAACGCGTACTGGATTACAACGTTAAAGCGCGTGTCAAAGCTGATAAGTCAGGAATCGAACTGGCTAACGTTAAAATGTCCATGAACCCTTTCGATGAAATTGCCGTAGAAGAGGCATTGCGCATCAAAGAGGCTGGAAACGCTGACGAAGTGGTCGTGTTATCCATCGGCCCATCGCAAAGCCAGGAAACTATTCGCACCGGTTTGGCAATGGGTGCCGATCGCGGTATCTTAATTGAAACTGACGACCTGCTTGAGCCATTGGCCATTGCCAAACTGTTTAAGCATATTGTTGAGAAAGAATCACCCGGTATGGTTGTGTTGGGTAAGCAGGCTATTGACGGTGACAATAATCAAACCGCGCAAATGTTGTCGGCCCTTACCGGTATGTCACAAGCGACTTTTGCTTCGAAAGTTGAGATCGACGGTGATCACTTGAACGTGACCCGCGAAGTCGATGCCGGTCTGGAAACTATTCGAGTAAAGAGTCCGGCGGTTATTTCCACTGACCTGCGCCTTAATGAACCCAGATACGCAAAGCTGCCCAATATAATGAAAGCGAAAAAGAAGCCGCTTGAAGTTATCGCTGTGGCTGATACAGGCGTTGATATCAGTAGTGGTCTTGCCGTTGTTGAAGTTAACGAGCCACCAGAGCGTGATGCTGGTGTCATAGTCGCAAACGTTGCAGAGCTTGTAGACAAGCTTCGCAACGAAGCCAAAGTCATCTGAGTCGAGAGGTTAATAAATGATGAGTATTTTAATTCTCGCAGAACATGAAGGCGGTGCATTGCGTCCGGCCACGTTAAGCGTTGTTGCAGCCGCCAAAGCAATAGGTGGTGACATCGATGTGCTGGTCGCTGGAAAGGGCGCTGGTGATGTTGCATCATCCGCAGGTCAGGTAGAGGGCGTCAGTAAAGTATTGCATTGTGACGACGCAGCTTATGAACACGAGTTAGCTGAAAATCTAGCAGCCTTGGTTGTTAGTGCCGCAGATGGTTACTCGCACATTATGTTCGCAGCAACTGCCGCTGGTAAAAACGTCATGCCTCGTGTTGCGGCACTACTTGATGTGTCTGGTATTTCTGATATTACCGAGGTGGTTTCAGAAGACACTTTTATCCGCCCCATTTATGCGGGTAACGCTATGGCCACGGTCAAGAGCACTGACAAAGTTAAAGTCATTGGTGTTCGTACTACGGCGTTTGAAGCGGTTGCTGAAACCGGCGGCAGTGCCTCGGTCGATACCATTGCTGCTGTGCCAGCCGATGATGGGGTCAGCTTTGTGGGTCAAGAGTTGTCTCAGTCTGATCGACCTGAGCTTACCAGTGCCAATATCGTTGTATCAGGTGGGCGCGGTATGCAAAGCGGTGACAACTTTGCGATGCTCGACGAAATCGCCACTAAACTCAATGCAGCGGTCGGTGCATCTCGCGCTGCAGTCGATGCGGGTTTTGTGCCTAACGAGTATCAGGTTGGTCAAACCGGTAAAGTGGTAGCGCCTAACTTGTATATCGCCGTCGGTATCTCGGGTGCTATTCAACATTTAGCTGGTATGAAAGACAGCAAAGTGATTGTTGCAATCAATAAGGACGAAGAGGCTCCGATTTTTCAAGTTGCTGACTATGGTCTGGTGGCTGACCTGTTTGATGCACTGCCAGAGCTAAGTAAAGCACTCGACAGTTAATTTTTTGTTAAGAGGATTCATGCATGACCTACACAGCACCAGTCAAAGACATTGCCTTTGTATTGAACAACGTGATCGGTTTGAGTGAAGTAGCAAAGCTCGAAGGCTTCGAAGACGCAACCGAAGAAATGGTTGCTGCTATTCTGGATGAATCAGCCCGATTCACTGGCGAGGTGCTTGCCCCATTAAATTCAGTTGGTGACAAGCAGGGCTCCAAGTGGACGGCTGACGGTGTTGTCACACCGGACGGTTGGAAAGAGGCATACCAGCAGTTCGTTGAAGCCGGTTGGGGTGCGTTGGCATTTCCAACAGAATATGGTGGTCAGGGCTTACCCATGTGTGTATCTACGGCTGTTCAGGAAATGTGGCACAGCGCAAACATGTCGTTTGGCTTGTGCCCGCTGTTAACCCAGGGAGCTGTTGATGCGATGCATCATCACGCCAGTGAAGAACAAAAAAACACGTTTTTGCCTAAAATGGTCGAAGGTTTATGGTCTGGCACCATGAATTTGACCGAGCCACAAGCGGGTACTGACCTTGCGGCTATTCGTACCTCAGCAACCCCTTCAGGCGATCACTATTTAATTAAAGGTCAGAAGATCTTTATCACCTACGGCGAACAAGACTTAACCGAAAATATTATTCACATGGTATTGGCAAAACTGCCTGATGCGCCAGATGGTGTAAAAGGTATTTCATTGTTTATCGTGCCAAAGTTTCTGGTAAATGAAGATGGCTCGTTAGGTCAGCGTAACGATCTTAAGTGCGTGTCGATCGAGCACAAAATGGGTATTCATGGCAGTCCCACTTGTGTAATGTCTTACGGGGATAACGAAGGTGCAGTGGGTTATCTGGTGGGTAAAGAGCATCATGGTTTAATCTATATGTTTACCATGATGAATCAAGCTCGCCATGCAGTGGGTGTAGAAGGCTACGGTATTGCCGAACGAGCCTACCAACAGGCACTGGCTTATGCAAAAGAGCGCAAGCAAGGTCCAACACTGCTGGGTAAAGGGGAAGACGATCACGGCATTGTGAATCACCCGGACGTAAGGCGCATTTTAATGACTATGCGTTCCAGTATTGAAGCGATGCGTGGGCTGGCACTTGAATGTGCAGCTTCATTTGACTTGGCGCAAAAACACCCCGACGAAGCAGTGCGAGAGCGTTGCCTGCGTCGTGGTGAATTGCTGACACCGTTAGTCAAAGGCTGGTCCACAGAATTAGGTGTAGAGCTTTGTTCGCTAGGTGTGCAAGTGCATGGCGGCATGGGTTTTATCGAAGAAACCGGGGCCGCTCAACACCTGCGTGACTCGCGCATTGCACCTATCTATGAAGGCACCACAGCTATTCAGGCCAATGATCTTATCGGCCGAAAAACGGCGCGTGATGGTGGCCAGGGGTTAACGGAATTAATGGCCGACATGAGTGAAACGCTGGGTGAACTTGAAAAAGCTGACAACGTTAATTTGAAAGCCATTGCCAAGCGATTTAAAGTCGCAATGTCATCAGCTGAAGACACCGGTAAGTGGATGCTTGGCCAAAACGATGCAACTATGCCATCGGCCACATCTGTGGAATTTTTGATGATGATGGGTCGCCTTGCTGGTGGCTGGATGATTGCGCGATCAGCTGTCGCTGCAAATAGGCTGCTAAGTGAAGACGGTGCAGACAAGCCCTATCTTGATGCCAAAATTATGTTGGCGCGATACTACGCAGAGCGTATGTTGCCGCTGGTTGAGTCCGGTAAAACGATCATCACCGAAAGTGCCGAGTCAACGGTTTCTGTAGCCGTAGATCAACTCTAAGCCCGAATTAAAGGGGACGGAGGGATTTAATTTTGACCATGTGGTCAAAATTAAATCCCTCCGTCCCCTTTATTCGTTCTGCTAATCAGCGCCGAGCTGCTGCTGGTATTTCACTTGCCTTGATGGTGCTGATGAGTTCGTACGCTGGATTTCATCCAGGCATTCTCTCGTTTAAAGACATTTGGCCTAGCGGCATATTTGGTTGCCTGGCAGCCCTTTTGCTGCTGCCTGATGCCAATATTGCGCAACGCATCCAGTTGGGTCTGCTGCTGCTGATTGGTGTTGTGCTGCTGGTTGTTGGCATCTCAAAAGGGGCGGTGGTTAACTGGTCTGGATTGTTGTCGCAAAACACCGGTCTGTTAACCATGGTGTTAACGGTTGGATTACTCAAGCTGGTCATAACCTCCGGGTCGGTAGCCGATCAAAAGCTGCCTGTAGGTAGAAAGGCCTATTTGCATACACTCTTAAGTTTAAGTGTGTTTAGTTCGGTTATTAATATTTCCGCACCTATTCTCGTTGCCGATCGGCTGAGTTTAAATCGTCCGCTGGATTATTTTTCTGCAGCCACTATCGTGCGTATGTTTTCTTCATGTTCCAGTTGGTCTCCATTTTTTGCAGGTACGGCTGTGGTGCTAACAGCGGTGCACGGCATTCATTTGCCTTCTATCATGCTCAATGGACTGCCTTTGATGCTGAGTGCCATTGTTGTGCTTTATTTAAGTGCAAGCTGGTTCAACCCCGATAAATTGAGCTCGTTTCATGGCTACCCAATTCAAATTGAAAGCCTTTGGGTTCCAGCGACACTGGGCGCTATGGTGTTTAGTGCCAATAGGTTTTTCCCCACTATTCCAATATTAACGGTTATTGCGGTATCAGCTATTACCCTGACGTTTGTGGTTTTAATGAGCCGCCGAGGGCTAAATAATGCATCGCAGCGTCTGCGCAACTACGTGACCGAAGATTTTCCAAAGTCAGTCAATGAGGTACAGCTATTTATTACCGCAGGGATTCTTGCATCGGGTTTACAGGCTTTGGTGCAAGTGGGTACCTTGAGCGCTCCCATCGAACAATTCACAGCCTTGGGTGCATGTTTACTACTGGCGTTAATCATTTTTATTGCAGCGCTTGGCATTCATCCGGTAATCCAGATAGCGGCTTTTACACCACTTATTCTGGTCGTTAATCCAGACCCTGAACTTTTAGGTTTAACGTATATGTTTGGTTGGAGTCTCGGTACTTGTGGCAGCCCGCTTTCCGGAACTAACCTGGTAATGCAAGGACGCTATGGCATTGTTGCCTGGCGAGGAGCCGTGCAGAATTGGCCGTTTATCGGCTTTATGTATATTATCGCCTGCGTGCTTTTACTTATTAGAGGGTGGTTGGGCTAGTTGAGTTCAGTTAGTTGAGATCAGTTAGTTGACTTCAATGAGTAAATCTTTTGGTTTGATTGTCTCGTTTGCAAGCTCATCAATGCGTAGTACCGAACCTTTTGTGAGTGCTTTTTTCACGGTGGCAAATTCTGGCGCACGATTAATACAATCCACAGCAATCACTGCATTTTGGTTTAGGTAAAATGCGGCAAAGCTTCTGGAGTGCAGCGCGTCTCCGCGCAATATGACTTTGTCGTAGTTGGTATTGATACCAGCAATTTGTAATTTCAAATCAAACTGGTCTGACCAAAACCACGGTAATGATGTATAAGCTTTTTGATTTCCGCAAAGGCTGGCGGCCGCGGTTTTGGCTTGCTCGGTGGCATTGGGTACTGATTCTAAGCGCAAGCTACGGCCGAGCAACGCATTTGGATGAAACGTACAATCACCAGCGGCAACAATATCGGTGTCGCTTGTTTGGGCAAACTCGTTTACTACTATACCGTTGTCAACGACAAGACCAGCGTCACTTGCCAGTTTGGTGTTGGGTATAACGCCCACGCCTATGATCACAATGTCTGCTTTGTATTGTTGTCCATCAGTACCGACCACAAATTCAACGCGATTGTCGCCAGTCAACGAGGCCGCACTAGTACCAGTTACGATGTTCACGCCTTCTTCGGTATGTATTCGCGTGTAAAACTCAGCGACTTCGGCAGCCGCAACTCGGGCCAGCACTCGTGGTGCCATTTCGAGAACAGTTACTTCAATACCTGCTTTCGTGAAAGAGGCAGCTAACTCAAGGCCGATATAACCACCACCGACAATGACAGCAGAGTTTGCTTTCTGACAATCATGCTTAATGGCCTGAGCGTCGCTTGCGGTTCTTAAATAGTGGATTCCGGCCAGGTTGTCACCTGGCAAGTTAATTTTTCTTACGCGTGCACCGGTGGCCAACGCAAGCTTTTCATATAAATATTCTTGGCCGTTATGACATTTTATTTTTTTATTATTTTTATCGATTGTATTAACGTCGACATTGAATAGAAAGTTAATATTACGTTTTTCGAAGTAACTTGCCGGACGTAACAGAATGTCGTCAAGTGATTTCTCACCGGAGACAAAACCTTTGGATAAGGGTGGGCGGTGATAAGGCAGGTGGCCTTCATTGCTGATCACCAGTATGCCGTCTTCCCAACCTTCCTGGCGCAATGAGATCGCGACTTGTGCGCCTGCGTGGCTACCACCAATAATTATGCACTGTTTAGACATGTCGGATACGACTCAATTTGCAACTAACAAAGTAACCTACAAAATATCGACAGAGTAGTTAGACACTGCAGTGTTGATAGTATTTCCGATTATAAGTTAATTAAGGTAGATAAGCCGCTTGCGGGGACAACCCCGAAACGGTTGCTTATTAGATTTGAGAGATAGTGATCTATTGTGTTAATTTATTGCCCTCGGCTGGCATGTTTGACTTTGAATTTGGCTGGGTAGCTAAATCTTGCGCGGAGCTGTTTGGTGCTGACTCAAGTGATTCTTTACTAGTGTCTTCAGGTCCAGTCTCTTCTGCCCGGGTATCTTGCGCGCCGCTCGATTCGGAGCCAGTTGGTTCAGGTGTACTGGCTTTTTCAAGTCCAGGTTGCTTAAGCACCTCCAGAGCATCATTAATATTAAGGGGTTTTTTCGGTGTTGATGTGTCGATTGTCATCGTACGCACCTGTGGACTGGATTCGCGCGCTGACAGCTCACGATCATTATGAGCTCGGTTAAGTGTTGCTCGATCGAGGAAGAAGAGGACCGTAAATGCAATACCAATCATTGTTGCTAGCACTGCAACCAGAACAAATAGCTGCAAAGCGCCCTGTTGTTTGAATCTCATTGAAAAGGATTTGAACGGTTAGCTGTGATTATTCCAGTTTAAATATTAGCCCAATTTAGTGCTTTCTGGTTGCACAACTTTGTGACATAGCGTGAGTTGTTAATTGTGAAAATCGGCTGTTACTCCTGTTCACCTAAGCGCAGATTTATTAACTGCGCGCACAAATACGCGCCAGTTTCAGCCGGTTACCTTAGCCTTGGTGGACCACCTATGTGCGCCTGCTACAGTGCACGTACTGTATGTGCGCTTTAGATGCGTAACCACAGGTGGCGAACCGGGATTATTTCTGAGTGTTTCTTCTCAAAAGTCACATCATCGCTTGTCTATACTTTTAGCTGTTTTGAACGTACCATTTGCCGATGGTATGTTGCTGATAGTTACAATCAGTGCGGAAAATCTGGAGAGATGGTGTGTTTTTAAGTTGTGGTGATTCTTTGTTCGATATGTTTGTGTCCGGCGGGCAAGATAGACTTGATACCACGAATATCAGCATAAACGGTGTTGTTGGTGGGTCACCCATGAACGTCGCTTTCGGTCTTGCCAGGCTTGGACACAAAAGCGCTTATTTGACTAAGTTATCAGACGATATATTCGGTCAACGTATCGCACAATTTTTAGATGCAAACACGGTTGATCGTTCATTATGTGTTCCCACCGATCTAAACACTACGCTTGCGATGGTGGAAACCCTGGGTGATGGATCAGCGCAATACGTGTTTTATATAAACAGTACCGCGGATGTTGGATTAACTACTGAAGAATTGCCGAATAAACTAAATAACAACACTCACGTTATTCATTTTGGCTCTTACTCCACCGCAGTAGAGCCAGTCGCCAGTTCTCTAAAACATTTTGCTTCACGTGAGGGCAAAGCAAAAGTCATTAGCTACGACCCTAATCTACGCCTGTCTATCGAGCCCGATGTAGCCGTTTGGCGCGCCTCGTTTAAGGAATTTGCTGCTTGTGCAAACCTGATCAAGGCAAGCGATGAGGACATAGGCTCGTTGTATGGGGAACATAAAGAAGATAATTTTGTGGCCGATTGCTTTTCCCATGGTGCGCAGCTTGTGTATATTACGCGAGGTCCTGATGGTGGTACTGCGTTTTCCAAAGATGGTGGCAATGCTCAAGTACCCGGGGTGAAGACTAAGGTCATTGACACAGTTGGAGCAGGGGACACTTTTCAAGCGTCCATTTTGCATTGGCTGGGTGATCAAAAACACATTGGTGTCAGTGCAGAAATTGAAGGTACAGTTGATTTACAAGCGAGCTTAGAGTTCGCGACGCGTGCAGCTGCTATTACGGTTTCGCGCCGAGGTGCTGATCTGCCGCATCTTGCAGATCTGACCGGCGCTACATGACTTTATGTGATCCACTGTTTCGGGTGTCTTTGCGAAATTGCATATCGAGCATGGAACGTTGGAACCGGATAGGCGATCAGACTCCTGAAACCTTTGAGATTGACACCAATTTTTATCTGATCTCGACCCACTTGGATGGTGGGATGTACATTTTTTAGCCTCAGCGCTCTGGTCTAATAATTTTGGTATGGGAATTTAGCGACTGAGTTATTGTTGCTACATAGGGCCGCTTTCTCGAAGCTTGAAATCGTAAAGCTGCTGCTCAGCTATGTTCTTAACTTAACTGATTTCGGCCCAAACCGAAAGCTGTGCTAAGCAATATTTCAGTAAGTGCATAACCCCGCATCAAGCACTGAATATTTTCTCCACGTGGAGAATTTTTGGTAGTTTAGTGCATACCCACCGCGCTAATGCTCATCTGTGAAAATGTCTTTAATCGACGATGTTAAAGGGAATAATCCAGCAGTACAGATACACTTTAGAATGTTTTCACAACATGATGATTAGAAAAAATGTCTTTTGTGTGGTTTCGATCTTTGCCCTGTGCTTTTTGTTTTCAGGGTGCGCAAACAACGGGCAAAGCTCTCAAGAGAGTGGGGAAACGTTTCTCTGGCCAGATAGCTTGTCAACATTACGTTTATACTTGATGGGTCTTTCCGGATTGGGAACTTGGACTAAACCGCTACGCGGTAGTTGCACGGCGACCATCTCGGTCGTTCACCGCAGACGGCGACAAGCGAAGATGTGCGACTGTATCAGCTACACCTGGTTGAAGAAGGTATTGCCACAGGTAATTTTAACGCAACGATATCCGGACTCCGTTTTTTTATAACATCACTTTAGCATGTGCTGCGTTGCAGCGGATGTGCAATAGAGCAGATCGCTTACAACTCATGCCGCAACCGTCACTGCCCTAAGTGTCAGGCCAGTGCAGCCAAGCGCTGGCTTGAAGCTCGGGAGAATGAACTGCTGCCCGTTGAGTACTTTCACGTCGTGTTCACACTGCCAGCACCGATCAGTGATATCGCCTTTCAGAATAAAGCGGTGATCTACAACATCTTGTTCTCGGTAGCTGCGCAGACGCTCCAGACTATCGGTGCTGACCCGAAGCATCTGGGTGCACGTCTCGGTGTCACCAGTGTTTTACATACATGGGGTTCAGCCTTGACACATCATCCGCATCTGCATTGCATCCGTACCCGGTGGCGGGCTGTCGCTCGATAAGAAACGCTGGGTTCGGTGCCGCACAGGGTTCTTCCTGCCCGTGCGAGTGCTCTCGCGATTGTTCCGTCGATTATTTATGGAGAAGCTACAAGCGGCATATAGCGGCGGTGAGTTGAAGTTTTATTCCAAGCACGCATCGTTAGCTGAACCGACACGGTTCGATCAGTTTGTTGCACCTGTGCAAAAGATCGATTGGGTGGTGTATGCGAAGCGTCCGTTCGCAGGTCCAGGATCAGTGCTTGCGTACCTGTCACGCAACACCCATAGAGTAGCGATCGCCAACTCTCGATTGTTAGCAGCCGATGAGAATAAAGTGGTGTTCAAGTGGAAGGACTATCGCCGTGAGTACGCGCAACGTCCTGGCACGATGACGCTGGATACGCCGGAGTTCATTCGGCGATTCCTGATGCATGTGTTACCTGGTGGCTTCCATCGTATACGACACTACGGGATGCTGGCTAATACTAATCGTGCAAGTGCGTTGGCGCTGTCGCGCCAACCGCTTTGCGTAGCTGAACCTGCGCCAGAAGAAGAGTGTGAAAAGAAAACACCCGTACCGGTGTTTGTTTGCCGAGGCTGTGGTGAGCCGATGTAGAATAGCTCGATAACTAGCTGACCAAAGATACACCCCCGCGATTTCCTCCATGTTGCGTTAGACGCCACCTGACCATTGAGCTTGATGTGCAGCTTGCGTTATTGCACGCCGGCAGGTAGCGTATAACGCTAAAACTTTGCCGCCACTCACTAGAGTATAGCCGACGTCTGCTTACGGATTTTAGTATTGCATAAAGCAGACTCAGGTACGATCAGGTCCAGGCGCAACCACGGACCCAAGTTGCTCACACCGTCATGAACTTAGGTCTGAAACGGACTGATCTTGGTTAAGGACCTTCAAGCATGTAAGCGCTAATTTTCAGGAAGACTGATGATGTACTCAAAACTGCTAAGATCGCTCTTCAATGTACCCGAGCGTACTGCTAATAAATACCTCAAACCGGTCGGTGTCGACTCTGAATAGACCTCAACCACGGTGGGAGCTGTGAAATCGTACTCAAGCCGCTGCTCGTAGTCAGGTATTCTTTGTGTAAGATCTTCCAAGCTCAGAACGTAGTCTTGTGAGCCATTGGAATTTATAAATACTCCATTTTTATCGAACACAAATTTCTTGCTTGGATGTTTACCATATCCAGCATTTTTTACTGGTAACAGCCAATATGGACAACCTGAATATTTATTTTGCTGGTGATCTTTTCGATCATAAACAGCTAACCGGAAATGCGTTATTGGCTGACTATATTGAGCGTGTTTCATCAAACGCATACCGGTGCCTTTTACCTCAGGATCAAGAGCATGGGTCAGACCGGCGAGTGTCTATACGCAATCAGGATCTAAAGCTGGTCATGGAATCTGATGTAGGCTTGTTTAATTTTGACGGTGCCGACCTTGATTCGGGCACGGTGGTGGAGTTTATGGTTGCAAAGCAACTCGATATCCCCGTGGTAATACTCAGAACCGATATTAGATTTGCAGGTGATCAGGCTGAGGAAGGGGACAACTGGAATCTAATGTGTTCTAACTATCCAAGAACCGTGGTACTTAACATTAATGGTATGGAGCTATATCACCAGTCAGGGAAGGGCGATATCCATCAGAGAATGAATTCCATGTACCAATCACTTTCATTATCTGTCATTGAAGCTCTCGACAAAGTACGGCAAGAGCCGCCGATCTCTGATTCTGTAGAACTTACCAAAAACCTTTATAGCTGGTGTGCTCAGTATTGCGGAGGTGGAATGGAGGAACTGCTGGAGGACAAGCTTTGGCTGGAAGGAGTGCTAGATCGAAAGCGTAGACATGGACTGATTAAATAGCTTGCGTTTTAGCGTTTTTTCATTGGTCCGATTAACCAGGTAACTAATCCGGTAGCAACACAATCGCCTTGTGCGTCGTAAATTTTAGCTTCCACTTTCACTGATGTCTCGTCAGCGGTGATCGGCGGTTGGGATGTACACTCAGCTTTTAGTGTCCCTCTGGCTTTCTTATGGTATGTGATCTCAAGCCCGGTCAGGATAGCGCGGCTGTTTGCCGGCATACCGGACAAGGTTGCTAAGCCCGTTGTGAATTCGGCTAGATTGGCCAGAGCAATAGCATGTATGGACTTCAGGTGATTGCGGACTCTACGTCGGTCGTGCAAGTTAACAACGGCAAAGCCCGGTTGTAACCTCACCACACGGGGCTGGATGCTGCCCGTGTAAGGTATGCTAAGGCCAACCAATTTACTGAAAATCCATTTACCCCCTGGGTGCGGCGATAAGCGTTCCCACAAGTGATTAGCTTTTTCGCCTACAGTTCGTTTTTTATTCACTTTGCAGTTACATCGCTACGTCAATTGATAATCTACATGAGTCCCGCCACCAAATGCCCGCCATCAACGGGAATGGTGCAGCCTGTCATGTAGTTGCTTTTAGCAGATGCCAGTAATAATAGCAGGCCATCCAGATCGTTTAGTTCTCCAGCGCGTCGGCTAGGTACGCGTTCGATTACTTTTTTGCCAGCATCGCTTTTCAAAAAATCGTGATTCATCTCGGTACTAAAGTAGCCTGGTGCAATAGCATTGACTCGAATTTTATACCGTGCCAATTCCAACGCCATGATTTGCGTTAGCTGCACGACGGCGGCTTTACTTACAGCATAGCTACCAATCCCGGCAGCGACAGACAAGCCAAGTATCGAGGCTATGTTTATAACCGTGCCGGACTTGCCTGCATCGACCATTTGCTGACACAAAATCTGAGATACTTGCCAGACTCCGGTTTGATTGACATCAAACACCGTGTCTGTATCTTCATCTGTAGCGTCGAGAAAGTGCGCCACTTTTGCGATACCTGCATTGTTAATAAGAATGTCTGGTGTGCCAATATCGGCAGCCATAGCTGCTAACGCAGATTTGCTGGCTTCCCTATCTTGCACATCAAGCACCAAAGGGTAGGCTTGGCCACCCGTTGCACTTATTGCGGTGCTCAACTCAGCAAGCCTGTTTTCTCGCCTTGCCGCAATGATGACTTTGCAGCCGGCATTGGCAAGGCACTGGGAAAAGTGCCAACCCAGGCCTGAGGATGCGCCAGTCACCAAAGCAAGCTTGCCTTCAAGCTCAAAGTAATTATTAGCTGTTGGGGTCATATTGTTTGCCTGCCATGTTTGCCTACTAAGTTTGCCTGCCATGTTTGCCCATCATGTTTGCCCATCATGATTGCCCATCGTGATTGCCTGTCAATTTCGCCTGCGGCGTTTGCTTACCCCGTTGGCCCTTCGTGCACATTCGTTTTACATGTACGTCGTATTGGTACAGAGTATCAGTGAATATGTTTTATTACCTGTGTACACTAAGATCAGACGAGCTGAGTGCGCACTTTATCTAAAAAGCAACGTAATGAAAAAACAACGCCGGTTTATACAATGTGATGTATTTACTCCTCAGCCCACCAGAGGAAACGCTTTAGCAGTTGTACTTGATGCGCAGGGGTTAAGTGATGAGGCTATGCGCCATTTTGCCGCGTGGACTAATTTAGCAGAGACCACATTTTTATTCCCACCCGAAACTGAAGACGGTGACTACCGAGTGCGTATACTGACACCAACGCGCGAGATGCCGTTTGCCGGTCATCCTACGCTAGGGAGTTGCGCTGCCTGGTTACATGCCGGAGGTAAGCCCAGGCAACATGGGATAGTAAGACAAGAGTGTGGGGTGGGGACAGTTGAGATTAACACTGGCAAACCGGTGCCAGCTTTTGTTGCGCCCCCTACAGCGATAAGTAAAATGCCCGCAAGGAAGTTTACAGAGCTTACAACAAAACTCGGCATTAACCCAGATCATGTTGTCCGCTACAGTGTTTTGAACAATGGTCCAGAGTGGCATGCATTTGAATTGCAATCAGCAGCACAAGTACTGGCCGTGGATTCGTCGACGGTTCGCTGGCCAACTGAAAAGGCCATTGGCTTGATAGGTCCGCACGTAGCGGGGTCCGAATGTGATTTTGAGGTTCGTATGCTGGCCCCATCGAGTGGTATGAGCGAAGACCCAATCACCGGTTCGTTGAATTCTGCCCTGGCGCACTGGCGGTTGCACAATAACGAACTTAACGAAGATTTGCTTATTGCTCAAGGCACCAGTATTAATCGTAAAGGTCGGGTTTACATTAGTCGCGGCTCTGGCAAACAAGGCACTGATGAACAACCTGATGTGTTTATCGGTGGGGAGACACATATATTAGTTGAAGGGACAGTGTGCTTATAAGCAACTGAACACTGTGTTTTATAGATCATAAGTTAGTTCGACTATCGATCAGACCTTTTAAATCATTTTTTGGAATAGGCGTGTAGTATTTGGCATGCAAATAAGATGAGAAGGACAGCGATGAAAGCAACTGTATCCAAGCAAGTGGCGGAGGTTATTCAGCACTACCCAGCCAAACCTAAAAAGGTGTTTAGCCAAGTTCGTCAGTTAGTGGTGGATGCGGCCAAAGAATCGGTTGGATTAGAGAACACAGAAGAAACCTTAAAGTGGGGGGAGCCCAGTTACTTGGGCAAAGACGGCAGCACCGTTCGCATGAAATGGACAGAGAAAAAGCCAGATCAATTTTCGTTATATTTCAATTGTAATTCGATCATGGTAGAAACCATAAAGGAGCTATATCAGGACGAATTCACCTACGATGGTAATCGAGCAATATCGTTTCCTTTAACCGAAAAAATTCCCGCTACCGCTTTAAAACATTGTATAACCATGGCGCTGGAGTACCATAAGCTCAAAAAAGTACCTTTACTTGGTAACTAGCGACTGATTAGTTAGAACTGGTCGTTTAGAACTGGTTAACCAGGGTTGGTAAACTAAAATTGGTTTCTTAAAGATTGGCCAAATAGCGATTAGTTAAGTTAAAAAAGCGGGTCATCTAATGCCATTGAAAACCGCCGTGGCATTAATCCAGCTTGAAACCAACTAACAAAAGAGTAAATAGAATACACAGGCACACCAGTTTGTTTTCGAATATCCGCCGCGTAAGGGACCATGTTTGTACACTCCAGCACGATAGCGCCAATGTTGGGGTGCAATTTCATTAAATTCTCTGCGGCTGCCAAATTATCTTTTCGACACTGATCAAAGTCCAGAGTCAGTCGATCATTAAGAATACCCGAAGAAAATTCGCTGTTTGGAACAGTGCCGCCTATGGGGGTGTCTAACATAATGCTTGCCGCTTTCAAGTGCTTATCGCTCAGCGAGTCTTTTGATATAGTCAGAATGCCCACGCGTTTATCAGCTGGCAACATAGCTTGAATCCAGGGCACCTGCATTAGTGACGATGCCGCAACCGGTACACCGATCGCTTGGCTAAGTTCTTTTTGAATGAGTGCTAAAAAGCCGCAGTTGGTGGTAATGCCATCTGCTCCGGATGCAACCAGATCTTTGGCTGCATCAATAAATAGTTGGGTTAGCAGTGATGCGTCGTTTCGAACGACCAAGTCGGGGGTAGCACCGCGCACCACGCGATACTGCACGGGGAAAGGCCATGTGAGTGCATTGCCCATGTCACCCACCACTCTTGGAAACTGTGTTTCCAACATTAAAATGCCGACATTGGCACCGTAAACTGTTTTTCCACCGTGTTCTGTTGTCACGTTTGCTTAAACTTCCCATTCTGCCTTTGATGCATGGTACTGCAGCCATTCGCCCTTGGCTAGAAATTCGTTGACACAGATTCAGGCTAGGTTCCATGCGCTGGTTTTGGTACAGTGATTATCAGGCCCAGCGATCACCTAGCAAAGACGATGAATACTAAAAATACACTCAATGGTGCGCAATCTATGGTGCGCATGTTAGAGGCACATTCAGTCAAGCATATATTTGGTTTGTGTGGCGACACGACATTACCGTTTTACGATGCCATGCATACCCTTGAGCACGACATCACCCACGTGTTAACGCGCGATGAAAGAAGCGCTGCCTATATGGCCGACGGGTATTCGCGAGTCACCAACAAACCGGGCGTGTGTGAGGGTCCGTCCGGTGGCGGTGCAACTTATATATTGCCCGGTCTTATTGAATCCAACGAATCGTCTTATGCCGTGCTTGGTATCACCACTGACATTTCTGTGGCCAGTTACGGCAAGTACCCGTTGACCGAAGTAGATCAAAAAGCGATTATGGCTCCACTAACAAAGTGGAACACCGTTATCACGCAAGCTGATCACATTCCAAGAATGGTGCGTCAGGCGTTTCGAGCAATGACAACAGGACGATCAGGTTCTGCCCACTTGGGTTTACCCTACGACGTGCAATACCAACCTGTGCCACCTGAGGACATTTGGGCTGACGCTAACCATACAGCTTACCCAGCGTACCGAGTTGCACCTGACCCAAACTCGGTCACGGCTGCGGTAGATTCTTTGTTGTCTGCCAAAAAACCAATCATTGTTTGCGGGGGCGGTGTTGTAATAAGTGGTGCCGATGCGGAGCTTGGGCGTTTGGCTACACGTCTTGACATACCGGTCGCAACATCCATCTCGGGTCAGGGAAGCCTGGCTGAAACCCACCCTAATTGTTTAGGTGTTGTAGGCTCAAACGGTGGTACAGATCAAACATGGGCTTTGTTGGCGGCGGCAGATCTCGTTGTGTTTATGGGTTGTCGAGCAGGGTCTACGACGACATCGCGCTGGGAAGCACCAAAGCCCGGTGCGCGTGTTGTGCATTTTGATTCTGATCCTATGGTTATAGGTGCAAACTATCAAACTGAAGTTGGTGTGGTAGGGGATTTAAAGCTGTCTTTGCAAGCAATAAATACAGAGCTGGATAACCGCGGCCAGGCATCGCAAAGCTATGGTGGTGCAGCGTCCATAGCTGCAGCAAAGAAAGCGAAGTTCGAGCTGTTTAATCTTCACGCCAGCAGTAACGAGCTCCCCATCAGGCCTGAGCGAGTCATTGACACTATGATGCAAGTGCTGCCGAAAGATGCAACGATTGTGTCAGACCCGGGAACCTCTTGCCCTTATTTTTCAGCTTACTACCAGTTGCCAATGTCGGGCCGCCGATTTATTACTAATCGGGCACACGGTGCTTTGGGGTATTCGCTCAGCGCAGCTTTAGGGGCGTGGTTTGGTCGACCCAATAGTAAAGTTGTCGCATTGATGGGCGATGGTTCGTTTGGTTTTACCTGTGGCGAATTAGAAACGGTTGCTCGGCATAAAGCGCCCATTACTTTTATAGTTTTTTCTAACAGCGCCTTTGGCTGGATAAAAGCAAGCCAGGAGGCTGACTGCGACAAGCGCTATTACAACGTGGATTTTAATCGGGTAGATCATGCTGCCGTTGCCACCGCCTACGGGGTTAAAGCATGGCGGGTTGAAAACCCGGCAGAGCTAAAAACTGTTTTAGGTAAAGCCATAGAGTTCGATGGTCCCACACTGGTTGATATTGTGACGCAACCATTAGAAGAAGCGAATGCGCCGGTGCGTCGCTGGATGGGCTAGTCGCTCTGACCGACTAGCAACAAATACGGCTACTTATATTGTTTGCTGACTTATTTGCATACCAAGTTATTTGCTTGAAAAACATGAATGTGCTTAATGGCTTTCTTGCTGATCTATATAGTGTGGTCCCGTTTACGGGTCGATGGATTTTAAGTTATACGGCAGAACTGGCGGCGGCGTGGAGACTCTTCGCAACGTTGTTTTTCGAATTAACAGATAAAAACAAAAAGAATGTGATGCCAGCGTTGCGCGCAGGTGTGCCAAAGCTACTTTTGCTCTTGGTTTATCATCCCGTACAACTCATTCTGACCAGTGTCGCTTTAGTACTGCATGCCATAGCCAATTTAATCAACAGAACTATATTCTCCAGTGTCGAGCGCGGTCTTAACGAGAAAGAAAAACAGTATTTATACGCTATTTTTTCTGACAATCTGCAATTTGATAAAATCCGAATTCAATTTGGCGGCGTAAAAGAGTACTTGAAGATAAGTCCTCAGGCGGTTGGTCACGAGATATTTTTGCGAAAAAAATGGGGAACACAGATGTATAACGATGATCTGTCGCTCTCAAGTTCAGGAATGCGCTTATTGGGTCATGAGGTGTGTCATGTTTGGCAGTCGCAACACATGGGTGCGCGGTACATCGGGGACTCTTTAATAACGCAAATCAGCGAAGCGCTCGGCCGACGGCTAAATATTCACTTAAGTCATGGATACAACGTTGTACCGGTTCTTCGCGATCACACGTCTTACGAAAACTGTAATGTCGAACAACAAGCCGTCATTGCAGAATTGATTGGCGCAAGCTGTGCGGCTGTGGATACAAAGGTATTAACCAAGGCGCAATTTTGTAAAGTCAGTGGTATTGCTTTAAACGATAAAGAGTTCGCGGGTGTTACGCGTGCACATCGGTATTTGCAGCAATCAGCACCAAAGGTTCCACGGGGGTTGTAAAAAATAGTGATGAAAATCACTTTTATGGCATAAGGCGATTTATTGTTTCCAAAGTTAATTCAATGGTTTACATAATGTTTTGAGTTCATCAAGGCTATGTCCAATTTCTTGTTACAATTAAAGTTCGTTAACGGAGCGTATATAAAAGTGAGAAAGTTAATAAAACTAGCCGCCGTAACCATGCTGGCCTTGGGCGTGAGCTGGGGAGTTACCGGCACGGCGCAAGCGCAGTCAGCACTGGAAGTTATTTTGAGCAGCGGAAAACTCAAAGTAGGTACCACAGGCGATTGGAACCCAATGTCGGTTAAAGATCCTGCCACTAATTCATACAAAGGGTTTGATATCGACGTCATGACCGAACTCGCCAAAGACCTTGATGTCGAGCTCGAATTTGTACCGACCGATTGGAAAACGTTAGTAAATGGCGTCACCGCTGGCAAATACCACATCACCGGTTCAGCTTCAATTTCTCCAGCCAGAATGAAAGCTGCAGGGTTTTCTGAGAGCTATTTAGCAGTAGAAATTTATCCTTTTACGATGAAAGACAACGCATCGAAGTTTGACGGCTGGGACTCAATCAATCAAGCGGATGTTACGGTTGCTACAACCCTGGGTACCACGTTTGAAAAAAACGCGCGCGAATGGTTTCCAAACGCAGAAATCAAAGTTGTTGAAGCGCCCGCTCGTGGATTCAATGAAGTTGTCGCAGGTCGCGCTGATGTGTTCATCACGTCAAACATTGAAGGTGCAACTCTGAAGGAGAAATTCGACATCGATCAGGTTGCCGGTGCTGATGCACGAGCACCTGCGGCCATTGCTATGTTGTTACCGCAGGACGATCAAGTCTGGATTAACTACGTGAATAATTGGGTTAAATTGAAAAAGCTTAGCGGTTTTTTCGATGCAACCGGCACTACGTGGGGACTGTAATTCAGGCTCTATAAGTTGATTGGCTGCCTGTTCTTATCAGGCAGCTTTTCTCCACTACAGCAGTAGCGTACTATTCGAAGTACAACCTTCCTTCGTTAACGTCAGTTCTAAAATCATGACTCAAACCAATTTTGCCATCGAAATGATCGGCGTTCACAAATGGTTTGGCGACTTTCATGTTTTACGTAATGTAGATCTGCAAGTCGGTACAGGTGATCGGGTGGTTATTTGTGGCCCTTCAGGTTCTGGAAAATCAACTGTTGTTCGTTGTTTGAACGGGCTGGAAATACACCAGCAAGGGCGTATTTTTGTTGATGGACTGGAGCTATCAAAAAAAAGAAAGGCGATTAAAAGCATACGCGCTGAAGTTGGCATGGTGTTTCAGCAATTTAATTTGTTTCCGCACCTGACAGTGCTCGAAAATCTCACTCTTGGGCCGATGAAAGCCCGCGGCCTCAGTCGTGTTGACGCTGATAATCGCGCTATGAAATACCTTGAGCGCGTGCATATACCAGAACAAGCTGATAAAAAACCCGGCCAGCTCTCTGGCGGTCAGCAGCAACGTGTCGCGATCGCTCGCTCTTTATGCATGGAGCCTAAAATCATGCTGTTTGATGAACCAACTTCTGCACTCGATCCTGAAATGATTTCCGAAGTACTTGACGTGATGCTTGAATTGGCGCAAGAAGGCATGACCATGGTGGTAGTAACTCATGAAATGGGCTTTGCCAGAAAAGCGGCTGACATGATGGTGTTTATGGATGAAGGTGAAATTGTTGAAACCGGTAAGCCTGCAGACTTTTTTGAAAACCCGCAGACAGAACGTTGTAAGCAATTTTTAAATCAAATTTTGCAGCACTAGTATCCGGGTATAACGATAATGCAAAGCGTGCGAAATTTTTTCACAGGTTATGGCTTTCCCATTGTCATTGGGACTGTACTGTTGGCAGCCCTCGTCTACACTTTGGGTGCTAACGATGGTCTGAAGTGGTACGTAGTGTCACCGTTCACCAAACAAGGTGCACTTAATCTCAAATTTTTAATGGCTGGCACTTTTAATACGCTGGCCATGTCTTTTCTGGCTTTATTAATATCGATCGTTGTTGGTTTGATGATCGCGATTCCGGGAATTGCCAAAAGTAAACCTTTGCGGGCAACCAACTATGCCTATGTCGAGATTGTGCGATCTATTCCGCTGCTGCCACTGATCTTGTGGGTGTATTACGGATTGCCAGAAATAGCCGGTATTCAGTTTGATTATTTTTGGGCCGGTGTGTTTGCTTTGGCTCTATCTGATAGTGCTTTTGAGGCAGAGATATTTCGTGCTGGCATACAGTCTATCCCGAAAGGCCAGGCCGAGGCGTCCAGTACGGTAGGTTTGAATTATTTCCAATCCATGCGATACGTAATTTTACCGCAGGCCATTCGCCGTATTCTGCCAGCACTCGGGAATCAGTTTGCCTACATGGTAAAAATGTCCGCCCTGGTGTCGGTAATCGGTTTGCAAGAACTGACTCGTCGCGCCAATGAACTCATTGTTACCGAATACAGAGCGTTAGAAATTTATTCGGTGCTGATTATTGAGTATCTGGTCATCATTTTAATTATTGGGCAGTTCGTGCGATGGCTGGAACGAAAGATGGGTACTGATGAGTCGTCGGCTGATCGAAAGTGATGCCTGAAACCAGATAGCAGCTATCCATTGTGTCATCTCTGTGACACCATTGTGCGCTAAGCCTGTACGCACCAATCGTTTACATTCCAAAACGCCACTCTGCTGTTTATTGCACTCTATATTGTCTGTTTATTCGTTAAAATAAGCCGTAGAACTAGAAGACTTCCAGTCACCCTATTTAAAAATATTAGCGCAGCAGCAACGCCTGCGCACAGAGAGAAAAAAATGAAATCATTAACGTTCTTAGCTGTGATTGCATCCACAGCCCTTATATCTGGTTGTCAATCACTCTCAGGTGGTAGTAATACAGCTGACCCGATAGTGATTACGGAGCCGGCGGTCATTGATCCAATCCAATCGACTTTTCTCGAAGGAGATACGCTTTGGGATTTCGCTGAGCGTACAACCGGAAGTGGCTTTAATTGGGAAAAAATCATGATTCTCAATGGTATCGAAGACGAAAGAGACATTGATGCGGGAATCGTGTTGCTGGTACCACCTGAATTGGCTGTTGAAGAACTTACTGTTCAGTAGTTTTATTACTAACTGGAGCGCAAATAGGCCCGATTAGCTGCATGCGCTAGCATGTTTTTTTACAGTTGGACGGGTAAGTTGGTAGCTCGGAGGATTGCAGAGCCGGTACTTTAACCGGCTCTGTGGTTCTAAAATTGGTTTAAATTAAATGCTGTCGACTCTTATGGCTTTGCCATTGGTGACTGACATGGCTGCAGCTTCAGCCAACCGTAAAGACTCCACACCATCGTTATGATCGGCAAGTGGCTTGCCTTTATTGCTCAATGCGCTTATAAAATCTTCCAATTCCAGTCGATAAGCATCTTGGTAGCGTTCCAGGAAAAAATGCAACGGCATGTCGCTGCTCACGCCCTTTGCATGCGAATGAATCAAATTGGTATCGGTGTTGTTCATGGCCTGCAACATACCCTCTGAGCCAAATGCCTCGATGCGTTGATCGTAGCCGTAAACTGAGCGTCGGCTGTTAGTGATTAAGGCTGTTTTTCCGCTAGTGGTGGTTAGGGTGACGCAGGCTGTGTCAACATCGCCTGCCGCTCCAATTGCCGGATCGATAACGCAACTGCCAACTGCGTAAACCGTTTCTATGGGTTCGTCCAGCATCCAGCGAGCAATGTCGAAGTCGTGAATCATCATGTCTCGAAACAGCCCCCCCGACACTTTTATGTAATCGATTGGTGGTGGCGATGGGTCGCGGCTAATAATAATCAGAGTTTCGAGCGTGCCAATGTCGCCTTGTTTTACACGGGCATGCAGCTCTGAAAATTGCGGGTCGAATCGTCGGTTAAATCCGAGCGCACACAGCACACCGGATTTTTCAATGTGCGCCGCTGCATCGATTGCTGTAGCCAAACTTATATCGATTGGCTTTTCGCAAAACACAGGCATTTTATTCACAGCGCAGCGCTTCAGGAGAGGGGCATGGGTATCCGTTGCGCTGGCTATGATGACCCCACTAATTTCTTTGTCAGAAAACGCATCGTCAATGCTGGCAGTGATGGCTCCGCACGATTGAGCGAGCTCATTGGCGGAAGGTTCATGCACATCGCAGACGTATTTGATGCTGGCGTTACTCACCCCATTGACCGCCAGAGCATGGACTTTGCCAATCCGGCCGGCGCCTATCAAAGCCAATTTGTTCATATGAGAAAGCCTGTGTTTGAATATTATTGGAAGTCATTTTAACCCAAGCCTCGCCTGAGAATTGGGCTGAGATTTGCTGCTCGGTAGACATTTTTTGCGCTTAATTTAGTCGGACTCTTACTAAAAGGCGTCAGGATCGTCGTCAGTGGTGCGCTCGGCGTGTGTTCAAGCTATCATGGAGACGACATGCAGTTATTGAAATAGTTTTCGAAGTAGCGGCTTTTCGTGTATGTAAGCAGGCACTTCGTCAAACTGAGTAACTACCACAAAAGAGTTCTTGGCATTTGAGACCAGCAGATGATAGAAAATATAATCAACAACAAACGAGTGGCAACCACCAGTGGTCGTGAACAGCCGGTATACAACCCAGCCACAGGTGAAGCTATTGACTCACTTGGCCTGTCCAGCGCTGAGGAGGTCAATGCTGCGGTAGATGCAGCGGCTGCAGCTTTCCCGGCGTGGTCAAATACGCCGCCTTTGAAGCGTGCCTCTGTTATGTTTCGCTTCAACGAACTGATTTCACAAAATGCTGATGCTATCGCGAAAGAGATCTCTCGCGAGCACGGTAAAACCCATGACGATGCCCTGGGAGAGGTGCAACGCGGTAAAGAAGTTGTGGAATTCTGCTGTGGTATTCCTCAGCTGTTAAAGGGTGAATTTTCCAGAAACGTTGGTCCCTCCATTGATAGCTATTCCGATCGTCAGGCTCTGGGTGTGTGCGCTGGAATTACACCGTTTAATTTTCCGGCTATGGTGCCTTTATGGATGTACCCGGTTGCTATTGCCTGTGGCAATACGTTTGTACTAAAACCCTCTGAGAGGGACCCTTCATCAGTGATGTTGATTGCAGAATTATTCCAACAAGCAGGTCTGCCAGAAGGTGTTCTTAATGTCGTGCATGGCGATAAAGGCGCTGTAGACGCGCTGCTGGATAATCCCACTGTGCAAGCCGTTAGTTTTGTAGGCTCCACACCAATAGCTGAATACGTCTACCAGCGTGGAACGCAAGCGGGTAAACGCGTGCAAGCTCTTGGTGGTGCCAAGAACCATATGGTGGTTATGCCGGATGCCGATCTGGACCAAGCTGTGGATGCATTGATGGGTGCAGGCTTTGGTTCTGCTGGTGAGCGATGCATGGCCATTTCGGTTGCAGTGCCGGTTGGCGAAGAAACAGCAGATCGATTAGTGGAGAAACTAAGACCACGTGTTGAAGCGCTAAAAGTTGGGCCAGCTGATGACTCAGATGCCGAAATGGGTCCGGTTATCACCAGTGAGGCCAAATCACGCATCGTTGGTCTTATTGATGATGGTGTCAGCGCAGGGGCTGAATTGGTTGTAGATGGACGCAGCTTGAATTTGCAAGGTTACGAAAACGGCTACTTCCTTGGTGGCAGTTTGTTTGATCGTGTGACCACCGATATGCGCATATACCAGGAAGAAATTTTCGGTCCCGTGTTATCGGTTGTACGTGCGGCAAAATTTGATGAGGCCGTGAACATGATCAATGACCATGAGTATGGCAATGGCACAGCGATTTTTACCCGTGATGGTGATGCAGCCCGAAGTTTCACTGACAGTATTCAAGTGGGTATGGTTGGCGTTAACGTGCCTATCCCGGTTCCAGTGGCGTACCACAGTTTCGGTGGTTGGAAACGTTCGCTGTTCGGCGATCATTCCATCTATGGCCCGGAGGGCGTGCATTTTTATACACGATTAAAGACCATCACCAGCCGCTGGCCAACTGGCATTAAAGAAGGTTCGGTTTTTTCTTTTCCGACAACCTAGCGGTCTTGGTAACAACTTTACAGCAAACTTCCCGCTAACTTTCCCGCAATCTTTCCAGTAGGGAAAATGGCGGGAAAGTTAGACTAACGAGCAGATTCAGAAGCGCCGTTTTTCGAATGGCTTAATGAACTTGGCTCCAAATTCTTTTAATACCTTAATCTCTTTTGCACGTTTTCTTCTTGCAAACGGTATATCGTAAAAGTACCTGTTGCATTCAATTTGTGCGTGATACGAGTGAATACCAATATCGTTTAGTTGTTCATTGCTCAGTTGTTTGAGCGCTCGGCGCTCTGACCACACTTCGTGCATTACCGGCAGGTTAATCATGACATCGATGACTGCTGCTATTAAATTGTTAACCGGTTTAGGTTTAGACGCGTGACTCGAACCGTTTGGCCGAGTGTGTTGCCGTTGTATTGTTGATCGAAATTGCATTTGCATCCACCTCTTGGTTGCGGTAAACATGATGGATACAGTGTTGTATATATTCGCTGTTTTTGGAAACGAATTAATGTGATTTCAAGAATCACTAAATTTGATGGATGGAATTTCAATGCACAGAAACCTTGACCTAGTCTCACTTAGAACCCTGATAGCAGTTGCCGAAACTGGTGGTATGACGCGCGCGGCAAATTCGTTACACATGACACAATCTGCTGTCAGCATGCAAATGAAACGCTTGGAGGAACAGCTATCAGTGCAGCTATTGGAGCGAGATGGCAGAAAGGTTGTGGCTACGGTCGAAGGTGATCGGCTAATTTCTTATGCACGTCGTTTATTGGATATCAATAATGAAGCTGTGCGCAGTTTAAGTGAGTCGCTTTATGATGCCAGTATCACCTGTGGAATATCCGATGATATTTTGCATCCTTGCATGTCTTCCATTGTGGGTAAGTTGCGCCAGTCTCAACCTCGATTGGGCGTTAACCTAGAGCTCGATTCCAGCCATTACCTACTGCGCGGACTCAAAAATGGATTGTATGATGTGATATTCACAACCGAGCTAGAACCTTCACGGGGTGGTGAATGCATTGATAAACAAGCCTTGCTATGGATGACTCAACCCAATGGCGAATGTTGGAAAAAAAGACCGATGCCCGTGGCGTTTTCCCACCATAGTATGTTTAGAAAGCCTGCGCTAGAGGCACTGGACAAAGCCAATATTGCGTGGATTGACATGACCCAAACCATGAACGACTGGTCCGCGCTGGCTTATTCGGGCGCCGATCTTGGGGTCCGCGCTGAATTAGAGAATCACTGCCTGAATGGTATTTGCGCTGTGGAACACGATGGCGCTTTGCCAGCACTGCCAGACTACAATGTGGTGATGTATTTTTCTCCTGGTTTAAACAGTGAATTAGCGCAAGAGATTGCGGTAGTTGCGCGAGATGCGTTTTCAAGTTGATCTCACCATTTGTGCAATGTGGCGATTTACTTAACGTAGCTTTATTTATATCGCCGCAATTTATATATTGTCGCAATTTACATCGTTGGGGAAAGGCCTATGCTAATTGACCATATCGGCTTGTCGGTAAGTGATTATGACGCGAGCAAGCGATTCTATTCTTCGGTTCTAGCCACACTAGGCATAGAGCTGGTTATGGAAGTGCAAGGTTGGGCAGGGTTTGGAAAAGGTGATAAGGCCGAGTTTTGGTTTGGCCCAGATGCATACTCGCAAGCACCAATGCACATTGCCTTTCGTGCGCAGACGCGAGAGCAGGTTGACCAATTTTACCAGGCCGCCATTGCCGCGGGCGCAAAAGACAATGGCGAACCAGGGATACGAGAGATTTATCACCCCGATTATTACGGTGCCTTTGTTATCGACCCAGATGGCCATAACATTGAGGCGGTTTGTCACGAGCTGGATTGTTGAGCGCTTGGGAATGCTGCTGTGGCTTATCTGTATCGACGAATACACACGATTTTAGCCTGCATTTAAAATAGAATAATACTATGCGCAAACTAGTTGTCCTTGATCTTTCTTCAGCAAACATAGATCTGTTTGAATCATACGAGCGAAAAGTAATACCGTTACTAAGCAAGTACGAGGGAAAATTGGAGCTAAGTGTTCGTTCAGTCGATGGGACAACAGAGACACACGTGCTTTATTTTTCTGATAATTTACGCTTTGAAGGGTTCCTTTCTGATCCTTCCAGAGTAGCACTGAAAGATAATTGGGCGCGCTCAGTTGTAGTGTCTGCGATTTCCGACGTAGAGCAAGTGAGTTATTAAAAAATTTGGGCGTATAGATGACAAACTAGTCCGGGCTAAGGTCTTACTAAAGTGCACCAAAGCCAGAAACAATCAAACTAAAGCCCATTACCAACAAAATGGCGTAAACGATTTTTTGAAACTGTTCTGCATTGACCGTTTGCACAACAACGTTTCCTAAAAGCCCGCCTATAAGCATTGGAATAAGGCCTGCGGAGAAGTTAACTAAAGTGGCTTTTGAGAGTAGCCCACTGGCTCCATAGAAAGCCATGATAACCACATTGAGCAATACGCTGATTCCGTGAATGGTAGCACGATATTCTTCAACTTTTAACCGTGCCCATTGTAGACACAGCACCAGTGGTGCACCTAAAAGATTATAAGCAGCTCCGAGTATGCCGATCACTAAACCAAAAGGCCAGATGGCAAACGCGGGCATAGGTGTTGATGGGGTAAGTGATAGTAGTGCGTTCAAGCTGGATAAAACCACCACCGCGCCTAACACCATCTTGACAACGCCTTCGTTCACATAAACCAAAAATGCAACGCCAATGGGAACGCCTATGCTGGCAGCCAGTAATATTCGCCAGGTGATATCGCGATTGATTAAACGCCAATTATTTCTGAGAATGCTGATAGATAACAGCATTGATAACATCGCCAGAAGCGGGGTGATTTGAGTTATTGGTAACACCAGAGTTAGCAATGGAATCGATATGAGCGCCACACCAAAGCCAAATGCTGACTGAACGGTAAAGCCCAAAATCAAAAATAGTGCGGTGGCGATTAAGGTCACTAATTGATTGTGTCTAACGCTATTGCGCGAATGCCAGTGCGGCACGCACATGTAACTCGGTGGTGTCGAAAGAGGGGATTGGTACATCGTTCGGGGACAATAATAGAGAGACTTCTGTGCAACCGAATATCACGCCATCTGCCCCATTTGCTATGCCGCGCTCTACTACTGCTTGGTATTGCTCACGTGATTCAGGTTTTATTATGCCCTGACAAAGCTCCTCGTAAATAATGTTATGTACCAAATCACGATCTGCCTGGCTTGGCGTTATAACGTCAATGTTGTGTTTGTCTTGTAGGTGACCCTTGTAAAATGTCTGTTCCATGGTGTACCGGGTGGCTAGTAGCAAGGGTTTCGTGACGGTTGTTACTTTAATGGCACTGGCTGTTGCATCACCAATATGAATCAGTGGAACGGACACAGCAGCTTCAACTTCTGCCGCCATTTTATGCATGGTGTTAGTGCATATGATAATGCATTGTGCACCGCCATTCTCCAGACTGCGGGCAGCACCAATCATTTTGCCGGTTGCAGCCGGCCAGTTGTTACTAGCCTGCAGCGATTCAATTTCAGCGAAATTAAACGACCATAGCAGGAGCTGCGCTGAGTGTAAGCCACCGGCTTGTTCACGGGTTATGCGGTTGAGTAGTTGGTAGTACACAACGGTGCTCTCCCAACTCATACCACCAATCAGTCCAATGGTTTTCATACACGCCAGTGTATCGAACTTCCATAAAAAAGGGCCGCATTAAGCAGCCCTCTTTCAGCGTCATTACCGATCAATATAGTCAGCAATGTGACTCCATCACTTGTTCAAAAGTTTATCGAACAAGTTTATCAGTCGATTTTTGTAGCCTTGCCGGAGTTGTTCAGCTTTGGTTTTACTTTGTCATGATACATCTGCTTTACCATGTCCCAATTGCGCCCAACCCACCAGCTGGCTCCCATTAAAATCAGTGTAGAAATCATATTTGTGCCCCATTTAAAGAAATTGTTTGTGCCGACATTTTTGTCGAAAAAAGTAGTCTTGCCCTGTGCTGCCTGTTCTAACCTGCAGACCAATGCCGCGAATACAAGCCGCATAACGACTGTAAAAATAGCTTTTGCTTTTGTTATTATCTTATGAATCTATAGTGGGGATGAACTCCACACTTTTCAATAGGTTATCAGTGCGCCCGAGTGGCACGCAAGCACCATTGGGGTACTTATTGCAAACTAGCGTTAACTTGGCTCATTTTTAGCCCAATATGCTGGTCTTACCAATTTGCCCGAAGCATTGCACTAACTGGTCGACCCATGCCGCGTGGACCCATGCCGAGTAGACCACCAATGCGTCACGCTGATGCGTTACATATTAGGATAATTCGGGCCATCGCCACCTTCCGGTGTCACCCATGTAATGTTTTGGCTGGGATCTTTAATATCGCAAGTTTTACAGTGAATGCAGTTTTGGGAGTTGATTTTAAACGTTGGGATATCGTTCTCTACAACCACTTCATACACACCAACAGGGCAGTAACGTTGCGCAGGTTCAGCAAACTTAGGCAGATTCTCTTTGATAGGCACACTGGCATCGCTTAAGATCAAATGAACCGGCTGGTTGTCTTCGTGGTTGGTATTGGACAGGAACACCGATGAAGGCTTGTCGAAACTTAATACGCCATCTGGCTTGGGGTATTCGATGGGGGCGCAACTGTCGGCGCGTTTCATGGTCTCGTGATCTGGAATGTCGTCTCGGAAACTGAACGGCAGTTTGCCGCCAAAGATAGTTTGATCAACAAAGTTGTAGCCGGCACCGATTATCATGCCGAATTTATGCATTGCAGGCCCGAAATTTTTTGATGACTCCAGTTCGTCGTAAACCCAGCTGTCCTTAAAATTGTCGCTGTATTTTTCCGGGTCTACGGCTCGACCATCGCCTTTCGCCAATTCAGCAGCCAACGTTTCGGCGGCAACCATGCCAGACTTCATGGCAGTATGTGTACCTTTGATCTTTGCAAAATTCAGAGTGCCTGCATCACAACCGACCATCAGCGCACCGGGCATATGCATGCGAGGCAAAGAGTTAAGTCCACCTTTGGTGATAGCACGTGCTCCATAGGCGATTCGCTTACCACCTTCAAGTTGCTTTGCAATAAGCGGGTGATGCTTGAAACGCTGAAATTCATCAAACGTACTCAAGTGTGGATTGCTGTAGTTAAGATCAATGATTAATCCAACGACAACTTGATTGTCTTCAAGGTGATAAAGAAACGATCCACCAGTGGTTTTAGTTTCGTTAAGAGGCCACCCCGTGCCGTGTAGCACTAAGCCAGGTTTATGCAATTCAGGATCAACTTCCCACAGTTCTTTTATACCAATGCCATAGTGCTGAGGTGAGCAGCCTTCGTCCAGATTAAATTTCTTTAGCAACTGCTTGCCAAGGTGGCCTCTACAGCCTTCAGCAAACACCGTGTATTTAGCGTGCAGCTCCATACCGACTTCATAACTGTCTTTCGGTTTGCCTTCTGCATCTAATCCCATATCCCCTGTGGCAACACCTTTTACGCTGCCATCGTCGTTATATAAAATTTCGGCAGCAGCAAAGCCTGGAAAAATTTCTACCCCGAGGCCTTCTGCTTGCTCACCTAACCAACGAGTCAGGTTACCCAGGCTAGCGATGTAGTTGTCATCGTTGTGCATGGTTTTTGGTGCCATCCAGTTAGGTATTTTAAAAGCACCTTCTGGTTTGGTGAACAAATAAATTTCGTCTTTGGTGACTGGCGTTTTAAGGGGCGCACCCATGTTTACCCAATCAGGAAACAGTTCCTCAAGTGCGCGCGGTTCGATAACAGCACCTGAGAGAATATGTGCACCAACTTCGGAGCCTTTCTCCAACACCACCACGCTAATTTCTTGTTCCTTTTCCTGTGCAATTTGCATAAGACGGCATGCCGCGCTTAGCCCGGCAGGGCCGGCACCAACAATGACAACATCGAATTCCATCGATTCACGTTCAGTACTCATAGTGTTTACTCAAGTGTTCTCATTTTAATTTGTGTAAGGCTAACAGATTCATGGTTTTGCCTTTTTTGGCGGGACGTGCCCATGCACCGTATTCCTTATGTAATCGTTTGGCTAAGGTCTTTTGCGCGCGTTTTTCACCGTGCACCAATAATACAGGCGGGTGGCCTTTAAAGCTTGCGTACCAGTCCATCATACCTTGCTGGTCTGCGTGTGCCGATAGCCCACCGACAGTGTGCACCTTGGCGGCGACCTTAATCTTCTGGCCCCAGAGCTTTATATACGGCTCGCCTTCAACCAGCTTGCGACCGGTTGAACCCGGTGATTGGTAGCCTGCAATAATAATGTGAGTTTCTGGTTTCCAGACGTTGTGTTTCAGGTGATGTCGAATGCGGCCACCTGTGCACATACCACTGCCTGCAATCACTATTGCACCGGATTGAATTTTGTTCACCGCCATGGACTCTTCTGGCGACTTGCTAAAGGACAGATTCGGCATGTTTAACAGTGGGCCATGTTCTTCATAGTAGGCCGCGGCCGTTTCATCGTAGAGTTTGGTGTGCTTTAAGTAAACTTCGCTGGCCTCTATAGCCATGGGGCTATCAAGAAAAATTTTCCAGCGTTCTAAACCCCACTCTTCAAAGTAGCGGGCGAACATATACAAAATCATCTGGCTTCGACCGACCGAGAAGGCCGGAATTAAAATATTGCCTTTGCTGTGTTTAACAGCCTCTGCGATGGCGCTAACTTCATCAAACGTCTCAGTCCAATCGCGGTGTAAGCGATTGCCGTAAGTGCTTTCCATTAACACCAGGTCGGCATGTTCCAGATGTGTGAAATCACGCAGGATGGGCGCGCCTCGGTGACCTAAGTCACCGCTGAATACGAGCGTGCGAGTTTCATCACCTTCGGTGAGTTTCAATTCCACCATGGCAGAGCCAAGAATATGCCCGGCATCGTATAAAGTGATGCTGACACCATCTGTGACTTTTTGTTCTTGTTCGTATCGAACCGTCTTGAATTTGTTTAATGTGTGTTCAACGTCCTGTTTGGAATATAGTGGGTCGAGTGGCTTTTTGCCCTTGCGAGCGCGAATTTTGTTTCTAAAAATAACGTCACGCTCGTTAAGGCTGGCCGAATCTTTAAGCAACACATTGCACAAATCGGCGCTTGCTTCGTGTGTATAGATAGGCCCTTTAAAGCCAAGCCGAACCAGCATAGGGAGTCGCCCACTGTGGTCAATGTGGGCGTGACTCAACACCACAGCGTCTACCGTTGCCGGGTCAAACGGAAAGCCGTCGTGATTGCGCAGCTCATCTTTTGAGCGGCCCTGAATCAGTCCACAGTCAAGCAGTACTTTACGATCACCAATTTCTAACAGGTGACAGGATCCGGTTACTTCCTCGGCGGCCCCATAGCTGGTCAATTTCATGGCGTTATTTGTCGGTCTCAGGTCAGTTTTGAAAACACGATTTGGGTGCAAACTCTGTTGATGGACTTAATCGGCAATCTTTAATTTCGGCAAACTAAAATTCTGTAAAATAAGGGGAATACTGCAGAGAGTGTGCCTTAGATTTATGCAGTATGTTCGCGCGGACACATCCTCGGGTTAAAATACAGCGTGTAACCCCATTATAGCTCGCCAGATTCGCTTATTTGTCTGGCCAACCCAACAATTGCCAGATGCTGCACGACAAATCATTGTACGCCACTTGCGCCTCTGGACTGCAAGACTTGCTCGCCGCAGAGCTACAGAACATGGGGGCAAAAGCCGTTTCCACTGCAGGCGCAGGCGTTCGTTTCGAGGGTAGCTTCGATATCGCTTACAAGGCCGTTTTATGGTCGAGGGTGGCAAATAGGGTGTTGTTGCCAATCCATGCAGGGCCTGCAGATTCCCCAGAAGCGCTGTACTCATTGGTTCAGGAAATCGACTGGTCGAAACACATGGCCCTGCAGGGTACTCTGGCGGTGGATTTCTTTACTGCTAATTCCACCATCACGCATTCTCAATACGGTGCGCTAAAAGTCAAAGATGCCATTGTTGACCAGTTCCGAGAGAAAACAGGTGATCGCCCTAACGTTGAGCGTGACACGCCTGACTTGCGTGTGAATGTGTACTTGTTCCGTAACAAGGCGCGCATCGCGATTGATTTGTCTGGTAGCAGTTTGCATCGGCGTGGGTATCGGGAGCAGGCAGGTCCGGCACCGGTAAAAGAAAATTTAGCTGCCAGTCTGTTGTTAGCATGTGATTGGCCCAACCGGGCTGAAAGTGGCGAGCCATTCGTTGACCCCCTGTGTGGGTCGGGCACCTTAGCCATAGAGGCTGCAATGATGGCATGCAACATGGCACCGGGATTGAAGCGCAGTCACTTTGGGTTTACCGGTTGGTTAGGTCACAACGAAGCCATTTGGACGCGCGTATTAAAAGAGGCGCAACAATCAGTTCAAGACTCACCGTGTTTGATTCGTGGCGCTGATAAGGATGCTGGTGCTATTCGGCTGGCCAAGGACAATGCCCAACTAGCAGGTGTTGAGCAGTGCATAGAATTCACGTGCGAAAACGTCTTAGCGCAAGCGTTAACTGTTCCGACTCAACCCGGGTTGGTTTTAACCAATCCACCCTACGGAGAAAGGTTGCAGACAGATTCGACTTTTTATCAACACTTGGGTAATGCGCTGAGTGCAGGTTACGGTGGTTGGCACTGCGGGCTTTTTACGGCCATTGATGCACCAGTTAAGCATTTACGCCTACCCATTAAATCTACACTACCGGCTCGCAACGGCAGTATTGAGTGTGCGCTGTTCGAAGGCACCATCCCCGGCCTTTCGGCATCGGCCGAGGCAACTGCTGGTTCAATAGTTAAAACAGCCAGTGCCTCCAGTGGTTCAATATGGGAAGGTGCCGTGGCCAATCGGGCATCAAATTCGGCACACACACTTTTGGTTGATGCCGAGCCCTTCGCCAACCGGCTTAAAAAAAATCTAAAAAAGCTTAAGTCGTGGCAGAAGCGTGAGCATATAAATGCGTGGCGTGTCTACGACGCCGATTTACCTGAATTTTCTGTGGCTATTGATGTCTATGACTGCGAAACCATTGACGGAGCTGATCGGCACGTCGTTGTTCAGGAGTACCAGGCACCGGCCACAGTGAATTCGGCTATGGCTACGGCTCGCTTGAAAGAGTTGCTGGCGATAATTCCGGATTGCTTATCGGTTGACGCCGATCAGGTTCATTTGAAAGTGCGAGAAAAAAAGAGCGGCTTGTCCCAGTACGAAAAACATTCAGCCACTAATGTGACGGGTGTGGTGCGCGAGCAGGGGTATATTATTGAGTGTAATTTTAGCGATTATCTGGATACCGGGTTGTTTCTTGATCATCGTAAAGTGCGACAGTTTATTCATACACATGCACAAGGAAAACGTTTCCTGAATTTGTTTTCGTATACCGGAAGCGCCACAATAGCAGCAGCCAGTGGTGGGGCAACAAACAGTGTATCGGTCGATTTGTCCAATCGTTATACGCAGTGGCTAATCCGTAATCTGCGGCACAATGGTATGGATGAGGTACAAAATGCAGTGGTGCGTAGTGATGTAAGCCAATGGCTTAATAGTTATAAAGGCGAGTCGTTCGACTTGATTTTGCTTGATCCGCCAACATTTTCTAATTCCACCAGCATTGATGCTGACTGGAATATTCAGCGAGACCATGCGGCGTGTATTAAAAAATGCATGAGCTTATTGTCACCAGATGGCACTCTGGTGTTCTCAAACAACTACCGGCGCTTTAAACTGGATAGTTCGTTAGGCGAGGCCCTTGTAGAGAAAAAAAGCGCCAGGCAAGCAGAACACAAGAGTAAAGTAGCTGGAGAGGCTATGCACTATAAAATAGAAGAAAGAACACACTGGTCCATTGACCAGGATTTTCAACGTAATACCCGCATACATCAATGCTGGTTTTTCAGCCATCCATAGGAGCACTCGGTGGGCGAATTTTTTGCAAGTTACGGACTGTTTTTGCTAAAGGTCATTACTTTTGTTGTCGCGATTCTTATCGTGATTTTTGCCATAGTCATAGCCAGTTCACGGGAAAAAAAGGGTGGCTCCAGTGGCCGTATTGAAATTACTAATTTGAACGAGCAGTACGACGACATGCAGGAGGCTTTGTCATTCTCACTACTTGACGACGAAGCTCAAAAGTTGGCGCTCAAAGACAAAAAAACCGAAGAAAAAGTTGAACGAAAAGCGCAGAAGGCAGCGGCTAAAAAAGCCAAAAAGCAGCGTGGTGATGGCGAGACTGTCGTTTCCGAACCCGCTAAGCATCGTGTTTTTGTAATGGACTTTGATGGCGATATCCGTGCCAGCGATGTGGAGAACATGCGGCGTGAAATTTCAGCCATATTAACCAGTGCAACTGAAGATGACGAAGTTGTGCTCCGTTTAGAAAGCGGTGGTGGCATGGTTACATCTTACGGCTTGGCAGCGTCGCAACTTGATCGCATCAAAGACAAACAAATCCCGCTCACTATCTGTGTTGATAAAGTGGCTGCCAGCGGAGGCTACATGATGGCTTGCGTGGCTGACAAATTAATTGCCGCGCCTTTTGCTGTATTGGGTTCTATTGGTGTGGTGGCACAAATTCCGAACTTTCATCGCCTGCTTAAGCACTTCAATATCGACTTCGAAATGCTCACAGCGGGTAAGTACAAACGCACCCTAACCATGTTTGGTGAAAACACCGAAGAAGGGCGCGAAAAATTCCTGGAAGACATTGAACGCATTCACCAACAGTTTAAACAGTATGTTGATACGCGCAGACCATCACTGGATATAGAGCAGGTGGCCACAGGCGAGATATGGTCTGGTCAGGATGTGCTTGATTACTCTTTGGCAGATGAACTGTCTACCAGTGACGCATACATTATGAAACGCTGCGATGATGCTGAAGTTATTCGGGTCAAATACAAGAAAAAGAAGCCCTTGTCAGAGCGTTTTTCTATTGGCATCCAAAATACCGCAGATGGGTTGCTAATGCGTTGGGTGGACAGAGCTTTTAAAGCTCGGTTTAATATAGGTTAATGCCTGAGTTACATACACTGGCGCTTTTTAGTCTGGCGGCGCTTGCTCTGACCATGACTCCCGGACCTGACATGTTGCTCATTGCCTCGCGCACCATCGCGCAGGGGCGAGCTGCTGGATTTGCAACCTGGGCTGGTATTGCTGCCGGTACTTATTGCCATGGTATTGCTGCAGCCCTGGGTTTGTCTCAGTTGTTTATCGCCGTGCCGGTTGCCTACGATGTTGTGCGGTATTTTGGAGCCGCTTACCTGTTGTATTTGGCCTGGAGCACATTAGTTTCTGCCCGCCAGGCAACTGACCCCGTCACTGGTCAACAGCTGGAGCTGCGCGCAAAAAAAGATGCGCCCATCCGAACTAACTTAACCATGTTTCAGCAAGGCTTACTGACTAACCTTCTTAATCCAAAGGTGATTCTTTTCGTACTGGCCCTGATACCTCAATTTGTGGATATGGCATCGGGTTCAGTTGCTTTACAAATTATGGTATTCGTTACCATTATCAATATAGTTGGGTTCCTTATTAACGGTACTGTTATTTTGATGGCGGCCAGTGTTACCGCCTGGCTTGGGCAAGGCACCCGTGCGCAGGCATGGCCAGGCTATTTATTAAGTACAGTCTTCGCTGGATTGGCGTTGCGGCTTTTGCTTGATGAACGGGCTTGACATACCATCTGTACTACACTGTTCTTCAAGCTCTGCAAGTCGATCAATAAATTAGATGAATACTGACGCCTTTAAAAAAATCCCTCAATAGCGATTTTCTTTCTCCTGCTCAGCGCTTGTTCAAGCGATAGTGATTCTGTTAAAACCCCGATGGATGCAGGCTAGGATAGTAATGACTCGCCCGCAGCGTTATTAGCGCGTCAGCTTATCAATAACGGTTTCTATTTGTCGCAGGCAGAATTGTTTGGCGCAGATGGCAGTTCATTTGGTGGTGTTTCGTACAAGTTAAATGTTGATGCCAACACTATTGAGAGCAGCCGGGTAGAGGATGATTCGGCTTTAGAGCTCGAATACACCTACAACGATAGTGGTGATCTGGTAACAGCGGTAGGTCTCTCGATATCAGATTCATTCGCGCCGCTTGGTGAATAAATCTTACGGGTCGATATCGTGTATGTTGATGGTGCTGTGCGACAAACAAACACTGATATTCTGGTGGGGAACGAAGAAGATAGCCAAACGATTTATCCCTATGACCTGGCCGGAAGAATCAGTTCTGCTCAGACAACCTTTTTGGATTCGAATAATACAGAAGAGTATTTTTTCAGTTATCAAAATGGTCTGCCAGACAGCATTACAGGTAGGTTGTAGAGCTACCTGGCGCCACGTTCGCTAGCGACATCTCAAGGATGCTGATGGTCGAGTAAGTATAGTTGTAACCACCTATGATGATCTTGCGCAAAATACTATTATTGATCCAATGATCGTTGCTTAAATTTACGATGAAAATGGGAACATCGCTGAAACACAATTACAAGGCGAAGATGGAAGCGTACGGTTACGTGAGGTTTATAACTATCAGCCGACCATTGAGAATGTATTCAATTTGATAAATCTGGGTGTCTATTTTTCACCACAATTCTTTTGAGGCAGAGGGTTATCGAGCACTAACTCTCATTGGCCCACTTGCGCAATTGAAATTTCTGTACCTTGCCGGTGGATGTTTTTGGCAGGGCTCGAAACACGACCTTACTGGGGCATTTAAAATGCGCCAGATTCTCACGACAAAAATCGATAATGTCTTTTTCTGTTGCATTAGCGCCATTCTTGAGTTGCACAAATGCGCACGGTGTTTCACCCCAATGATCATCCAGTTTTGCGGCTACGGCCGCCTCTAAAATGTCTGGGTGTGAATACAATACCTCTTCAATTTCAATAGAAGATATATTCTCCCCCCCTGAAATGATGATGTCTTTGGCTCTATCCAGAATGCGCAAGTAGCCATCGGGGTCCATAACCGCTAAGTCACCACTGTGAAACCAGCCGCCTTTGAAGGCAGTATCGTTTGCTTGTGGGTTTTTAAAATATCCCCGCATAACAATGTTACCGCGAAACATAATCTCGCCGATGGTTTTACCATCGCGAGGAACAGGTTCCATAGTGTCTGGGTTCAGCACATCCAGCTCTTCGAGCACTTGGTAACGCACGCCCTGGCGCGCTTTTAATATTGATTGTTCTTCTGCGCTCAGGGCATTCCATTCAGACTTCCAGGCACACATGACCGCGGGGCCATAGGTTTCCGTTAATCCATATACATGCGTTACATGAAAGCCCAGAGCTTCCACTCTTGCCAAAACGCTGGCCGGTGGAGGCGCAGCCGCGGTCATCACCTCTATGGGTTTGCCTGGTTTTTTCGCGATAGCAGGGTCGGCGTTAATGAGAAAATTCAAAATTATTGGCGCGCCACAGAAGTGCGTTACATCGTATTTTTCAATGCTCTTATAGATAGTTTCTGCGCTAATGCTGCGTGTGCAAACGCTGGTTCCTGCATTAGCGGCCAACGACCAGGGAAAGCACCAACCGTTGCAATGAAACATGGGTAGTGTCCATAAATACACCGGGTGTGCTCCCATATGCCAACCGGTGATATTGCTCATTGCATTCATGTATGCACCACGATGATGATAGACAACACCTTTCGGATCACCGGTTGTGCCAGATGTATAGCTTAATGAGATGGAGGCCCATTCATCCTGTGGCATTAACCATTCGTAGTTGGCATCGCCCTGCGCCAGAAACGCTTCATACTCGGTTTCAGAAATAGGATCACCGGTGGCTTCAATGTCGTTTATGTCAATTAAGTTTGGTGGATTAGTTAGCGAAGTTAATGCCTGTTGAACGACCTTGGTAGAATCACGATCCACCAGCAGAATTTTGCTTTGCGCATGTTCAAGAATGTACGCAATGGTTTTGGCTTCTAATCGTGTGTTGATGGCATTTAAAATAGCACCACACATGGGAACAGCAAAATGCGCTTCGTATGTCTCGGGAATGTTGGGTGCAATAATGGAAATCACATCCCCGGGTTGTACACCCAGTTGATTAAAGCGCGACGCCAGCTTGATGCATCGCGTGTATACCCCGGCGTAGCTGTATCTGCGTTTCCCATGAATAATGGCGGTGTAATCGGGGTAGACATCCGCTGAGCGTTTTAAAAAGCTCAGCGGCGACAATGGCGTATAGTTAGCGGTGCGCTGAGGCATCGGATAATCGCCATCACCCGGTTGCCATGGGTTGCCTGGTTTCCCTGAATTCATTGTATCGCCTGAATTTACCGGGCCGCCTGGTTGCACTGGAGTACTTTCATTCATTCTTCAATACTAAACAGTTGAGTCGCCACATGCCAACCAAAAAACCGCTCGAAGGGATACGCGTTCTTGAAATGGGTCAACTGATTGCTGGTCCGTTTGCTGGCCAGATGCTGGCCTACTTCGGTGCAGAAGTTGTGAAGATTGAGCCTCCGGGTAAGGGTGATCCGCTTCGATCGTGGCGTTTACTTGACGACACAGGTACCTCTTACTGGTGGTCGAGCATGGCTCGAAACAAAAAATCGCTGACCTTGGATTTGTCTTACGATCGAGGGCAGTCATTAGCTCGCCAGTTAATCGATCAAGCAGATGTGCTGGTCGAAAATTTTCGACCGGGAAAAATGGAGAGCTGGGGATTGGGTCCAGGCGTTTTTGAATCCAGCAATCCTAAACTAATTTACACTCGTGTATCAGGTTATGGTCAAACCGGACCCTATGCATCCATGCCAGGTTATGCGTCGGTTTGCGAAGGTGTTGGTGGTATGCGCTACGTTAATGGTTTTCCAGGCGAGGCACCGGTACGTGCCAATTTAAGTTTGGGTGATACGTTTGCAGGACTTCACGCGATCATTGGTGTACTGCTGGCGTTGGTCAATCGCCAAAATGAAAACAACAGCGACCACAATGGGAAAGGTCAGACAGTCGATGTTTCTATTGTCGAGTCGGTTTTTAATATGCTCGAAGGTGTTGTGTCTGAGTACGATGGTACCGGTGAAATCAGGCAACCTTCAGGTACCACCGTCACCGGTATCGTACCAACCAACACATACCCTTGTGCCGATGGTAAACATGTTGTTATCGGTGGCAATGGCGACTCTATATTCAAACGTTTAATGCGCGTCATTGGCCGCGATGATATGGCAGATGATGATCGGCTGGCTAATAACGCGGGCAGAGTCGAACACGAGACAGTTATTGATAAGGTATTGGCAGCCTGGTGTGCGTCAATAGATTCTGGCCAGGTACTGAAGGAGCTTTCAGTTGCCAAGGTGCCAGCTGGTCCGATTAATTCGATTGCCGATATTGTCGACGACCCCCATTTTCAGGCCCGAGGCAGCTTTGAATCTGTCGATGTTGGTGGCGGAAGCCGAGTGGTCCCGGCTATGCACCCTAAATTAGACCGCACACCAGGGTCGACCCGGTGGGCAGGTCCGAATCTGGGCGAACATACCCAATCTGTGTTGGCTGATTGGTTGGAAGCCGACGACCAGTCGATCGATACTTGGGCTAAAGAGGGTGTGATTTCGGTTCCCTGACCCCTTTTTTGAGTGCCCGCTCCCTGACATAAAATCCTTTTTAAAGCACTGATAAATATAGGATTTTAGTGTAAATCAGCTACCGGTTGAAAACACGCCGGACTATCCATCGTTCTCAACATCCGCAAAATTTGTGATTTTCCGTCAAGAGATTCTCATAATCGTCGATAAATTCCCTGTGTGCAGCTCGTGTAGAGCGATCGGAGCGCATTGCAAAGTGCACCGATTTTGCCCTTGATAAGAATAAATGGCGCGTGCCTGCTTCGTGAACTTGGTTGGCAAGCATACAGGGCAATCGCGGTTAGCAAGCATGCATGGCAACTTGGTCAGCGATCTTGTACAGCAATCTTAATATTGCAAACTTATAGAACAAAAAAAGGAGGGAACGGCTTGAACTGGAATTCGATTGCGCGATCCTTCAGCGCTTTTGCTGTTTATATGGCAATTATGATTGCCTATTTTGCCAGCTCGTCTCCAATCGCTTTTGCGCTGTGCCTGGCCGCTATATTGTGCGCAGGCGTACTGACGCATTCAAAGTATTTTACCAAGACAACAGAAATTGGTTTTGATCAGAGTGCTCGATTAGTCTTACCATCGTTAAGTGAGTCGATGGACGAATTGCATTGTTTGCAAAATGAAATAAACGAATTACAAACGCAGTTTGCTGTGGAGTCATCTGTGCAGCAAAACGCCCGAAACGGATTCCCGGGTTAATACAAGGAAGTTAAACCATGAGCGAAATCGACCAGAAAGCACTGGACAACGTTCGAGCATTGCAACGTGCAGGTACGCCTGACTTACTTGGACGTATTGTTGATCTGTTCGTCGCACAAACCCCCGAAGCTATTGCCACCATTACAAGTTCAGTAAAAACTGAAGACTTGGGTTCTGTCCGTGTTTCTGCTCATTCGGTAAAATCCAGCGCCGCCTATGTGGGTGCACAGAATTTCTCAAATCGCCTCGCGAACATAGAAAAAGCTGCACATGGTGGTGACTTAGCGCAATGCCAGGTGCTGGTGGCTGATCTTGATCAGCATACACAATCAGTGATTGATGAGCTGCTTGCGTTGCAGGCCAAGGCGGCTTGATGGGCTCTTCAAATCCAGTGAATACGCAAGCATTGCGGGGCGAAGTTTTATCGCGTGACAAGCCTGTGGTTTTGCATGTCGATGATGATATCGCAAGCCTGCTCATGGCTGAAAGCCCACTAATGCATGCAGGTTTTGAAGTGTTGCATGCATCTGATGGGATGCAGGCAGTGGAACAATTTGAACAGCATGCGCCGGATCTTATAATTATGGATGCTGTGATGCCGAAGATGGATGGCTTTGAATCTATAAAGCAAATTCGTAGCTCTTCCAAAGGCTTGCATACTCCCATCCTGATGATCACAGGCCTTGACGACCTGGAATCTATAACGCGTGCCTATGATGAAGGTGCAACTGATTTTATAACAAAGCCGGTTAACTTCTTTATATTGCCCTATCGTGTGCAATACATGTTGCGATCAAAAAACACCGCCGACGAACTGCGTGCTAGTCAGGCCAGGCTGGATAATGCTCAACGTATTGCCAGGTTAGGTCACTGGGAGTGGGATATTGCCACTAACAAGGTACATTGGTCTCGCGAAGTAGCGTCCTTGTTCGGATTTGATCAGCGCAGGTTAATCGGCAATATGGGCGACTTAATCAATAAGGTGGATGCTGCCACTCGATCAGATGTGCAAATGCAAACTGACCTTGCGGTAGAAACAGCCAAAGCGTTTAGTCTGGAATTCGTCATTACTGGTAAAAGAGAAAATGATGGATTGTCGGTTCGACTGGAAGCAGAACCTAAAGTAGACAAAAACGGCCGATGCATTCAAATGATCGGTACCGTGCAGGATGTTACTAAAAGTGCAACTGCCCAAAAGGAGATGCATGACCTTGCATATTATGACTTGGTCACAGGTCTGCCTAACCGTGCACAGCTAAGCGAATCGTTAACTCAGGCACTGGTCATGTCTGAACGCCTGGATAATCAGTTTGCCTTATTGTTTCTTGATCTTGATCATTTTAAACAAGTCAATGACACCCTGGGTCACGATGCTGGAGATGACCTGCTGCAGCAAGTATCTCAGCGCCTCGCTGGTGTTCTACGCGAATCAGATGTACTAGGACGTCCTGCTGCCAGCGAGATCACGCCGGTAGAAATTGCTGCACAAGATACAGTAGCGCGAATAGGTGGTGACGAATTTGTGGTGCTGCTGGGTGATATTCACAGACCAGAGGATGCTGCCCGTGTGGCTGACCGCATAGCAAAATCGATCAGTGCGCCTTATTCGATATCAGATGTTGAAGTTGTGGTTACCACTACAATTGGTATCAGCGTATACCCGGGTGATGGCCGTGACGCTGAAACGTTGATGAAACATGCTGATGTTGCCATGTATCATGCCAAAGAGAACGGGCGTAATGGATACCAGTTTTATTCTCGTCATATTCATGAGCAGGCGTTGTCGCGCTTCGCAATGGAGAAAGAGCTAAAAACTGCCATAGAAGAAGATCAATTGTTTTTGCTTTATCAGCCAAAACTGGACATGAAGAGTGGGCGAACGGTTGGGGTTGAGGCCTTGGTTCGCTGGAATCATCCAGACCGAGGTTCCATTAGTCCTGTGGATTTTATTTCACTAGCTGAAGAGACCGGTTTGATTATACCTCTGGGGCAGTGGGTGTTAAAAGAATCTACCCGACAGGTTCAAGAGTGGATTGATAAAGGGCTGGGTACGTTCTCAGTGGCAATAAATTGCTCGCCGGTACAATTCACGCGTGGGAACATGGTGGCTGATATTGAAGAGGCGTTAAACCTAAGTGGTATTGATCCGAGTCTGCTGGAAATAGAACTTACCGAAAATCTGTTTCTCAACAACATTGAAAACGGTGTGGCGTTGCTCAACAGCCTGAAACGTTTGGGTGTGCAAATTGCTATCGATGATTTTGGTACCGGTGTTTCATCACTAAGCTATCTAAAGCACTTGCCGGTAGACAGGCTTAAGATTGATCAGTCGTTTGTAGAGAATATGCATACAGATGTTGGCGATGCCGCTATCGTGTCTGCCATTGTGACGCTGGGTCATAACCTTGGTTTGTTGATTGTTGCAGAAGGTGTGGAAATTGCTCAGCAGTTCGAGATACTGCGCCGATACCAGTGTAATGAAGTGCAGGGATACTATTTTAGTTATCCACTGACATGTGCGAAGTTTGAACAATGGGTGCATGAATATGAAAGCCCGCAGTTTAAGACGGGTACATAGCAGCATTGTGCAAGCAATCGCCTGCCATTGCATCTACCAAAACCGTTAACACCACTAACGATGCCGCCAAATGGCTGAGCGTTTTTCTTTAAAAGCATCAATGCCTTCGGCTACATCTTCTGCCATCATGTTGCAGGCCATGGTTTCACCGGCAAGCTTATATGCGCGTTCTAATGGCATCTCAAGCTGTTTATAAAATAAACCTTTGCCGGTTGCTACTGCTACTGCAGATTTTTCTATGATTTTGTTGGCTAATGTTTGCACCGCATTATCAAGTTCATCGACTGTCACCACATGATTAAGCAGGCCCCATTCCTGTGCTTTATTTGCATCAATAAATTCGCCAGTCATTAACATTTCGAACGCTCGTTTGCGCGATAAATTGCGAGATAATGGAACAGAAGGCGTGCTGCAAAACAATCCTATATCTATGCCCGAGACGGCAAAGCGTGATTGATCTGATGCAATCGCCAGATCGCAATTGGCAACCAGTTGGCAACCAGCTGCCGTGGCAATACCATTTACCTGTGCGATGACAGGTTGCTTTATGTCGAGCAAAGAATTCATAAAATGGCTGCAGGTTTTAAACAAGGCATTGTGGTATGCCTGATCAGCATGCTGACTCATCTGCTTTAAGTCGTGCCCTGCACAAAATGCCTTACCAGATGCTTTAATTACAACTACCCGGACATCGTCATTAACGTTGTCAATGGCTTGTTGCAATGCGGCCAGCATTTCTTCAGAAAGCACATTGTAGCGGGTGGGTCTATTCAGCGTTAAGGTAGTAACGCCGTTTGCAGAGTCAATAAGCACGAAGGGATCAGCGGGCTGGTTTTCTGGGCTTGATGGCTCGGTCACTGTCGGCTCTCAATTATTTTTGCAAAGCTTGAGTTTGCACTGCCAAATGCGAATACACAAGACTTGCATCACATTGGTATGCTGTAGCCTGGCAACAAAGTCGTGGATGGCTAAATTGAAACCAAAAATTACAGTGGCGCAGTTCAAGCAATTAAGCGAAGAACAAATGCCTTTTGCATCAGCGATGGGTCTGGAGCTAATGCAAATCAACGATGCCGATGTGCAAATGCGGGCTCATTATTCGGAAAAGTTTCTACGCCCGGGTGGAACCCTGTCGGGGCCAATTATGATGGCCTTGGCAGATGCTGCGATGTATGCACTGGTGCTGTCAAAAATTGGCCCTGTTGAGCTGGCGGTAACCACCAACTTATCAATCAATTTTTTGCGAAAACCATTACCAGGAGATATTCTGGCAGAGGCGCGTATGCTGAAACTGGGCAAGCGACTGGCAGTGGGTGAAGTGACCCTGTACAGTGAGGGCGACTCGGTTGACAAGCCCGTTGCCCATGTAACTTCCACCTATTCCATTCCAACTCAAACGTAGCCAATAAAAGTAGCCAGTATAAAGTAGAGAAGAAAGAATGACAGAATGTGATATCAATGGAATAGAGGCGTGCGTTTTTGATGCTTATGGAACCTTGTTCGATGTGCACAGTGCTGTAGGCAGTTTGCAAAGTTCGATCGGACCGCGCCATGCCGAGCTATCGATGCTTTGGCGTACCAAGCAATTGGAATACGCATGGCTGCGCTCTTTAATGGGTGCGCACACTGACTTTTGGCAACTGACGGGTGAGGCATTGCACTATGCGATGGACGCCACGCAAACCACCAGTGACGATCTTCACGATAAGCTAATGCAAGCATATTTACATCTGAATGCGTTCCCCGAGGTGCATGCGGTATTGAGTTTGCTGAAAAAGTCGGGCATTCCGACTGCCATTTTAACCAACGGCTCTCCCATGATGATTGATGCAGCAGTAAGCAGTGCTGGACTGGATGATGTTATATCCCATCAGCTGTCAGTAGAGTCGGTGGGCATATATAAACCTGATCCGCGTGTATACCAATTTGCAGTGGATACGTTAGGTGTGGCACCGGAAAAAATCAGTTTTCAATCTTCCAATGCCTGGGATGCGGCCGGTGCTTCGCATTTTGGTATGCAGGTGGCATGGGTTAACCGTTATTCGCAACCAGCTGAACGCTTGCCAGGGAAACCTGCCGCCATGATTTCAGATCTGAATGGCTTGCCTGGTGTCATCGGGGTTTGTTAATAAGCGGTTTGTTGATAAGCGCTTTGCTGACATGGGCCTTGCGGACAGCGTTACGCTCAACAATGCCATCAATCACCGCTTGCCTGGACTCGTTGTCCATTAACCGCCAGCGGGTTATTTCATCTATGGTGCGATCACACCCCACACAACGCTCATCGGTATCGCCATTTTTGTAAATGAGCTTGCAGATATTGATACACGGCGATGGCACATCATCGATGCTCATTTTAAAAAACCTTCCGTTCGTACTGTTAAACCAGGGCCGGTCATCTTCTCACAGGTAAAGCGCTTGTGCGTGTATTATCCTAGTCGATGCTCAAGGTGAAAATGCCATCGTACTGTATGGTGGCACAAACCAACACCCAGCATTCCAAATCAACAAGCGGTTGATAGTTTCGTAAACGGAGAATAGGTACGTGCACAAAGTTATTCTTGATACCGATCCTGGCATTGATGATGCCATGGCCATTGCCTATGCATTGGCACACCCAGATATAGATCTGTTAGCGCTGACTACTGTTTTTGGCAATGTCAGCGTTGATAAGTCCACGCGTAATGCACAATATATTCTTGATGTGTTTGGCGCAACGAACGTTGATGTAGTCAAAGGTGCGAGTGTTCCGGTGATACAAGAGCCGCTGCCACATTCCGAGTTTGTGCACGGTGACGATGGCATTGGTAATTGTTATCCGCAACAAGCTCATGAACTTAATTCAAATGCTAAGCACACAGACGTGCATGCCTTGTGTGCAGCTGATTACATCATAGAACAAGCACGTGCCCATCCTGGGGAAATCGACCTTGTTGCAGTTGGGCCTTTATCAAATCTTGCGCTTGCGCTAGAAAAAGAACCTGAATTACCCAATCTGGTGAAACAACTTATTGTTATGGGTGGCGCCGTTGATGAGCCAGGCAATGTGACACCAGTGGCTGAAGCAAATTTTTTCAACGACCCACATGCAGCTGACCAATTGCTTGCTCGTGACTGGCCAATAACAGTGGTGGGCCTGGATGTGACTCACAAGGTCATGATCACTGATACACACTTGGCTAAATTGCGTGATAACGCAGGCATAATGGGTGATTTTTTATGGCGTAGCAGCCGGTTTTATATTGATTTTTACAGCAGCAAAGGTGCGGCTAAAAATCAGAGCGAGCCGCAATGTGCCATGCATGACGCAGCCGCAGTGGCGTATTTAGTTGAGCCTGATGCCTTTACTGTTGAAACAGGCGCCGCGAGAGTGATTGAGGCTGGTGTTGCAGCTGGGCAACTGGCGATGGACAGGCGAGGTTACCAATACGCAACAGATCACTGGAGTAATCGAGCTGCCAGTAATCGCGCTTGTATGGGTGTTGATGCCAATCGTGTACTTGATTCCTTTATAAACACCATTATCGATCATCGCCTGGCCTAGCGAGGTCTGCCAATCGAAACCCGGCTCTCTTACTCTGCGACTCTGAAACTTTGTAATAATTAATAGAAAGCTTGTATATAACTTGGACGTAGCAGGTTTAACTCGCTGCGCTGTCGAGCGACATGCACTACAATCTTTTGACGCGCAACAAAGTTTAGGGTGCACCAGTGAATGTCTTAAGTGCGAAAAATAGTTGGCTTTTAGCCCCACTGATCTTACTTGCGGGTTGCGGTTGGGTGGATTCAACTGGTCGCGGTTCCAACAGCGTACCGGTTGCGCAAATCAGCTTTGCTGATGGTCAGCAATCTCCCGTACGCGTTCTCAATGAACTCGAATCCTTGCTTCTACAAGCCAGTAGCACCGATGCGGATGGCACTGTAAATCGATATGCGTGGAGTGAAGAGCCGGTTGAAGAAGGTGCGCTAAACCAGTGTGCGGGCCAGCCAGATTTCGATATTAGTATTGCCGCTGACTCGCTGGCCGATGCCTGTAGCGAACGTGCCAATTGTGCTGTCAACATCGAACTTCAGCCCGAATCGGGAGAAAACGATGTTCAATTTCTACTTACGGTGCCTGAGCTACAAGCTCCTGTTGGTGTCACCTATGAATTGACCGTCACGGATAATGATGGAGGCATTGGAACCCAGCGTTCCACCTTTTGTTTTATTGCCATTAATGAAGCACCCACAGCACAAGACGACACCTATGCAGTTGTCGAAGGGGACAGTTTGGAGGTGTCCGCAGAACTTGGTGTGCTCGAGAATGATTCTGATGATGAGCACGTGTTAAATCAGACACTGGTTGTGCTGGCCGAACCACTGCAAATACCAACGAGAGCAAGCGCTTTTACTTTACGCAGCGATGGCAGTTTTTCCTACGTGCCTTTACCTTTCACTAACAGTCGTGTGCAATCGATCGAGGATACATTCGAATATTTTATAAGTGACGGTGTACATGATCCGGTGAGTGCAACGGCAACCATTAACATTGTCGCTATAAACGATGCACCGGAATTGATTGATGACATACCAGAACTCGAAGCTATTGCCGGAATCGAGTTCGAAGCCGACTTGACCGATTATTTCGAAGACCCTGAAGGCAGTGCACTGAGTTTCGCCATTGTGGGCGGGTCATTACCTCCCTCTGGCGGCATTGTTTTGGCAGCAACAGGCACCTTGAGCGGAACACCAGAATCTATTGATGAGGGCAGTTACACCATAGAGGTTGCAGTATCTGATGGCAGCAAAGGAACCACGGCAGAAGTGACATTATTCGTCGCAGAGAACCTGCCGGTTGCAGCGATCTCCATATTGACTCAGCAAGCTGAACTTGGAGAAGACTTCTCGCTTGATGTCAGCGACTTCTTCACCGACCCGGAAGATCAGCCGTTGGTTTATTCTTTTAGTACGGTATCCTCAGATGCAGACTTAAGCATCAATGCCAGAAGCGGTTTACTCTCTGGTACGTTTTCTGATATCGGTAGATATGCAATTGATGTCAGTGCGGACGACGGCGTCAATAGCCCCTCGCGCATTCGATTCGCTGTTGAGGTTTCAAGCGACAATGACGCCCCGGTGTTTCGTGGTCTGATTGCAAGCCAGACCATCGATTTGGGTGAAAGGATTTCACAAATCAGCGGCCGGTTTTCAGACCCTGATGGTGATGACCTGGTGTACTCCATGCAAGGTCAGTTACCGCTTGGACTAACGCTTAACGAAACCACGGGTGTTATTTCGGGCAGCCCGAGGTTTGCCAACAATTACACCGGTTTGCGCCTGATCGCTACAGACCCGTTTGATCAATTTGCACGCAGCAACTCGTTTAATATCCGAGTCCGCGCAGTGTCTGGCCAATAAGGCAGCAGGGCAGGTGGTCAATCAGCAGTGAGGCTGGCCTGGCCACACATTTTTGGTTAAAAAGCCCCAATAGGGTTTGAATAACTTAAGCTTTTCTGCCAATGTACCGATCTAATGTTTAAGTAAAGCGTTCTGGCAAACAGTAAAAAATGTCGCAATCTGGCAATAAACGATTTCTGCTGGTCAAGCATTCTGAAGGATGGAATGTTGATCGGTGTTGTCGTTGGATGGAAAAAACCAACACCCCTTATGACTGGTGCTACCCGGCAGCAGGCCAAGAGTTTCCAGCTGTTCAAGATTACTCTGGCGTCATTATTTTTGGCGGAGCACTAAGCGCCAATGATTGTCAGGAGCATCCGTGGATGCGTGACGAGTTAATCTTTGTTGAGTCATGCCTGAAAGCGAATACACCGTTCTTTGGAATTTGTCTTGGTGCTCAGATATTGGCTCGTGTGATGGGTGCTAAAGTCACCGCACATCAGGATGAACTTAGCGAGATTGGGTTTTGCGAAGTACACCCCACGACGCAGGGCCTTGGCTTTCTTGCGAAGCCACTAAAATTTATGCAATGGCATAAAGAAGGGTTTGAGCTGCCACATGGTGCGACTCATTTAGCGTTTAATGACCTCTTTCCAAATCAAGCCTTTCAGGTAGGTGAGAACACATTTGGTGTGCAGTTTCATCCAGAGGTAAATCTGGACGTTTTGCGAATTTGGCATGAACGCAATAGAACTCGCCCAACGGGTGTTTTGGATGATGCGACCAGAGCTACCCATGTTGCTGATGCTCAAGTGTGTGAGCAGGGGATAACTGCATGGCTTGATCAATTCTTGTCTTGTTGGGCAGCATCTGCTTCCAAAGCAGCTTAAGTCATTTAAAAGCAAATCGCCTCAGCCGCATTCGTTAACAATTTTTTCCTTATGTCGGTTTCAACTGAACTTTAAGCGGAAGTCAATGCAGTGACTAGCGATGTGCTACTGGTTAACGCTTTTATATTTTTGTTAATGGCGTTGATCGTTGTGCCAGTGGCCAGGCGGGTTGGTTTGGGTCAATCGGTGGGCTATCTGTTAGCAGGAATAATCATTGGGCCCTGGGGGCTGGCGATTATACGCGATGCAGATACTGTAACCGTTGCGGTGCGCGTTACGACTTTTTTATTGTTATTTGTCATTGCACTGCAAGCCACTCCGGCACGTATTCGCCTTCTGGCCAAAGACTTCTTTTCGCTTAGCATGTTGCACTTTGGCTTGACGGCGCTGCTCGTACTGATTGTGTCGTTGCTCACCGGTGTCCATTGGCATCATGCACTGGTGTGCGGTGTGACCCTGGCAATCTCATCAAGTGCCTTGGCGAATCAGGCATTTCGAGATAGTTACCCTGCGGGGTCCTCGTTAACCCAAACCGGTCGTCGGTTATTGCTTTCTCAAAACCTGGCCGTTGTACCCATTTTGGTTTTTTTCCCATTATTAAGTTTTGAAGCTGCGGTGACTCAAGGTAGTCCCTGGCCTATGGTTCTGCGCTCGTTTGTTCTGGTGGTGGCGTTTGCGTTGCTGGGTCAATACCTTCTGCGGCATTTGTTTCGTTTTGTGGTGGCCATTGGTCTGGATGAGGTGTTTGCCGCCTTTGCACTAATCCTGGTGATTGGTACCTTGTTGTTAGCGCAAGTGCTGGAAGTACCGATGGAGCTGGGTGCGATGTTGGCTGGATTGTTATTGACTCGCTCAGAATATGGTTCTGCCATTAATATTGCCATTCGCCCGTTCCGTGAATTGTTAGTCGGTGTCTTTTTTATCTCCATTGGAATGACCGTTGACTTCGGTACTTTCTTTGGCAAGCCATTGCAATTTATTGTGTTGGTGGTTTTACTCGTTGGCATTAAAATCTGGGTGCTGCGCAATATCCTTCGCTATTCATCGGTTCCGCGTAAACAGCGCATCTGGTTGGCTACGGTGTTGTCGCAAAGTGGTGAGTTGGCATTTATCGTTATTGCCTTTGCCGTTAACTACCAGACAATACCGTCCAAGTTGGGTTCAGAGCTTACCGTGTTGGTCGCGCTTTCTATGTTGACCACACCCGTCCTGCTAATTCTGGCGCACAAGCGCGGATTGATACCTGCTATGCAACAAACCAACACAGGCTTGGACGAGGGAACGGTTGCTGATTCTCAAGTGGTCATTGCAGGTTATGGGAGAATAGGTAGTGTGATTGCGCAACTACTTAAACGCAACGGGTACCGGATTGCGGTTATCGATCACAACCCTGAACGTTTCGATGCACTGCGCCGCGACAATATTGTGGGCTTTTACGGAGATGTGGCCCGTCCCGATTTACTCAGTGCCGCGGGCATCGATAAAGCGGCTGTGCTAGTGGTTGCGATTGATGACGTCGAGCGAACCGAAGCGCTCATTGTGCGCGCTCGGCGAGAATTCCCCGGCATGACCATAGTTTCCAGTGCGGCTGATGCTGTTGGCAAAGACATTTTGCTCGCTCATGGTGCAGACCGTGCCTATCCGGAGACATTTGAAACTGCGCTGCTAATGGGTGAAGATATACTGGAGTTGGTAGGGGCAAGCCCGTTAGATGCTCAAACCATGACAGAGGCGTTCAGGGATGCCAGTGACCCTGCGGCGGAAAATCAGAATAACCCGAACTAAGCGAGGCCGGTATGAAAGGCTCTGACGTAGAATCAATGACCAAATTGCTCAAAGAGCACGATGTCCCTTTATCGGCCGTTAGGGCCAACAAGTTGTTGCTCTCGCTAGGATTTCTAGAAGAGGCCGAGCGTCCCAGCTCAACCAAACCCGGGGTTGTGAAAAAGTATAAAGTGCTCAGCCAGAAAGGGCTTGATTACGGAGCAAACGAGGAAAATGCACAAAGCCCGGAACAGACTTCCCCATACTATTACAAAGACAGCTTCGGCGAACTGGCAAAAATACTGTTGGAAGCCCGTGATGCTGAGGATGGCGCTAAAAAGTAGGCGTGATACACTTCAAACCAAGCAGAATCGGCCTTTGATTACGCTTTAATGTTCAAACAAAAATAAGGGGATTGTTATCATGAGGAAAGAGTTATGATCGGGATACGCATTTGCGCTGCTGCCGCAGTTTTATTCAGCGCCTCGGTAGCTCAGGCTGCCGAGATTTCACCAGCGGTTATTTTTGACATGGGTGGCAAGTTTGACAAGTCGTTTAACCAGGGAGTTTACGACGGTGTTGAAAAATTCAAAGCTGAAACTGGTATCGAATACCGTGAGTTCGAGGTCACTAACGAAGCGCAGCGTGAACAAGCACTAAGAAGAATGGCGCAGCGTGGAGCTAACCCTGTACTTGCCATCGGCTTTGCTCAAGCCGGCCCATTGGAAATTGTTGCCAAAGAATTTCCTGACACCCAATTCACTATCATCGATGGCGTGGTAGATCTGCCAAACGTACGATCTATTTTGTTTAAAGCGCACGAGGGGTCATTCCTGGTGGGTGTTCTTGCGGCAATGGCATCTGAAGGAGACCCAGTGGGTTTCGTAGGTGGTATGGACATACCGCTGATTCGTGCTTTCTCTTGCGGTTACGAGCAAGGTGCAAAGTATGTAGGCGCTGAAGTGACCGTAATCGAAAACATGACTGGTAGCACACCAGCTGCCTGGAACGATCCAGGCCGTGGTAGCGAATTGGCTAAAAGCCAATTTGATAAAGGCGTCAAGGTTGTATTTGCTGCTGCCGGTGGTACAGGCACAGGTGTATACCAGGCCGCGAAAGATTCAGGCATGATGGCTATCGGAGTTGATTCAAACCAAAATTACCTGCATCCGGGCACCATGCTCACCTCAATGCTTAAGCGCGTTGATGTGGCCGCTTATGAAACATACAAAAGTGCAATGGAAGGAAGCTGGGAGCCGGGTATTGTTGTGCTGGGTCTTGCCGAGGAAGGTGTTGGCTGGGCTTTGGATGAGCACAACGAATCTATGATCACTGACGAAATGAAGGCGGCTGTTGAAGCAGCGTCAGCCAAAATTATTATCGGTGACATAACAGTGCATGACTACACCAGTGACAACAACTGCACGTACTAAGCCGTTGTAACTTTTTAGTACTAATGTCTGTAAACACGACCTTATCTGCTGCGGAACTGCCCGCAGCAGATACCCCCTACGCTATAGAGCTACGAAAAATATCAAAACGGTTTGGTGCGGTGCGTGCCAATCAAGATATTGATCTGGCGGTCTCTAAAGGCACTATTCACGGTATTGTTGGTGAGAACGGCGCTGGTAAATCCACCTTAATGAGTATCCTCTACGGTTTTTATCAAGCCGACAGTGGTGAACTGCTCATTAACGGACAACTCATAAAAATCAACAATTCTCGAGACGCCATCGCCGCCGGCATTGGCATGGTTCATCAGCATTTTATGTTGGTTGACCCTTTTACCGTGCTCGAAAACGTGATGCTGGGTGCTGAAGATCATGCGCTTATATCGCACAGTGCCGTCGATGCCCGCAAAGAACTACAACGTTTGTCCGACACTTATCAGCTCACAGTAGATCCAGATCAACGCGTCGGTAACTTACAAGTAGGTGAGCAACAGCGCACAGAAATTTTAAAAGCCCTGTACCGTAAGGCTGAAATTTTAATACTCGACGAACCCACTGGCGTGCTAACACCACAGGAAGCAGATCAATTGTTTGAAGTGCTAAGGGCACTGAAATCCCAAGGGGTGACCGTCATATTGATTACGCACAAGTTGCGTGAAATTATGGACATTACCGATACAGTATCAGTGCTAAGACAAGGACAAATGGTTGCTCACCTGAACACGCACAGCACATCCATGCAAGAGCTTGCTGAGCTGATGGTTGGTCGTAAACTGATTGATAATAATTTTCTTCGCGATACCACATTGCCTCAGGACACGCCAACAAGAATAGTCGTCAATGACTTATCTGTGACTGACAAGCTTGGCAAAAAAAGACTGAAAAACATCAGCTTCAATGTTAAAAGCGGTGAAATTCTTGGCATTGCCGGTGTTGCCGGTAATGGCCAAAGCATGTTGCTTGAAGTGTTGGCTGGTATTTCGTCGCCAAGTTCGGGGCATTTTGTTATTAATGGTCGCAAGGTTTCTCGAAGCGACCCGTTCGATCCCAAACAAATGCGCGAGCATAGTGTTAATCATGTGCCTGAGGACAGATTGAAACTTGGTTTAGTAAAAGCATTTACCGCAGCCGAGTCATCCGTGTTGGGGTATGTGCATAAAGAAAAATTTAACTGGCGTGGACTGATGCAATTAAAAACCATCAGATCAATGTGTGCCAGGCTTATGGAGGGCTTTGATGTCAGGCCTGGTAATCCAAAATTAAAGTCAGCTTCTTTCTCTGGTGGTAATCAACAAAAGCTCATATTGGCCCGGGAGCTGGATAAATCGCCTGATGTATTGTTGGTGGGGCAACCGACGCGTGGTGTGGATATCGGCGCCATCGAACTTATCCATCAAAAGTTGGTGGATATGCGTGACGGCGGTTGCGCCATATTGATGGTTTCAGTTGAGTTAGACGAAATCATGGCCTTAAGTGATCGCATACTGGTTATGTACGAAGGTGAAGTTGTCGCCGAAGTAGATGGTCGTGATGCCGATAAAACGACCTTGGGTTTGATGATGGCAAACGCCCACGTGGACAGCGCAGCATGATGACCAGCACGTCCAATATTGAACTGCCCGCGTGGTTGGAAATTGTCGTTATTCCCATTGTCAATATTGTTTTGGCGCTGTTTTTTGCCGGACTCATTTTATTGGCCATTGGTGTCAACCCCGTTGAGGCAGTTGGCATCATGATTAATGGCGCTATCGGTTATCAGGGTGGTTTGGGATACACCTTGTATTACACCACCAATTTTATATTCACCGGTCTTGCTGTTGCCATCGCGTTTCATGCAAACCTGTTTAACATTGGTGGAGAAGGGCAAGCGTATATTGGTGGGCTGGGTGCGGCATTGGTTTTTCTTAGCCTTGATAAATATTTGCCCGGTATATTGCTGGTGCCTGTTGGCATATTGGCTGCGGCATTCTTTGGCGCTGCATGGGCGTTTATCCCTGGTTGGTTGCAAGCCTATCGTGGGAGTCATGTGGTCATCACAACCATCATGTTTAATTTTATCGCATCATCATTAATGGTGTACCTGCTAGTCAATGTGCTTATTAAGCCAGGACAAATGTCGCCGGAGACGCGTTACTTTGAAGAGTCTGCATGGCTACCTCAGATGCACGAATTTTTTGGATGGTTTGGCGTCACCATTACTCGCACACCGTTAAACTTGTCGTTTGTACTAGCGCTTATATGTTGTGTGTTGGTGTGGGTTTACATATGGCGAACCCGATGGGGTTACGAGTTGCGAACGGCAGGGTTTAGTGAATCTGCGGCTGTGTATGCCGGTATTCATCCTAAAAAAGTCGTTGTCATTGCCATGTGTATATCCGGTGCTTTAGCTGGCTTGGTAGCGGTTAACGAAATCATGGGAGTGCATCATCGCCTTATCATGAACTTCCCGGCCGGTTACGGCTTTACCGGTATTGCGGTATCGCTAATGGGTCGTAATCATCCAGTGGGTATCATCATGGCCAGTTTGTTGTTTGGTGTGCTGTATCAGGGTGGTGCTGAACTTGCGTTTGAGATTCCAAAAATAACACGCGAAATGGTGGTGGCCATTCAAGGTCTGATCATTTTATTTTCAGGTGCTTTAGCATTAATGCTGCGTCCCTGGGTTGTGCGAATTTATTTGTTGTTTAAACCGGTGCGTGAGGCAACTGCCTGATGCTTGATAACATTTCAACTGTGTATGCCATTGTCGACGCGACATTTCGGGTGTCCACACCGCTCATACTGTGCGCGATGGCGGGATTGTTCTCCGAGCGTTCTGGCATCGTTGATATCAGTCTCGAAGGCAAGATGCTCGCCGGTGCTTTTGCCGCAGGAAGTGTGGCAGCGGTTACCGGGTCAGCATGGTTGGGTTTGCTTGCCGCGATCGCGGTGAGTATGGCTTTGGCATTGGTGCACGGTTTCGCTTGTATCACTCACCGAGGCAATCAAGTGGTCAGTGGTTTGGCAATTAATATACTGGCGTCAGGTTTAACGGTTGTTCTGGGCATAGCGTGGTTTGCCCGTGGTGGTCAAACACCCTCATTACAGAGTGATGCGCGCTTTATGCCGCTTGAGCTGCCATTGTCGCAAGCTCTGTCCGGTGTGCCCGTGGTAGGTCGGTTTTACGCTGAGGTGGTCAGCGGCCACAGTATTCTGGTGTATGTGGCTTTGGCTATTGTCGCGCTCACTTGGTGGATCGTATACCGCACCCGATACGGCTTGCGTATTAGAGCCGTTGGCGAGAATCCGCTGGCGGTCGACACAGCAGGCTTATCGGTCAGTGGTTTACGGTATTCAGCGGTGGCCATTTGCGGTGCTTTTTGTGGCATTGCGGGGGCGTATTTGTCTGTATCTCAAAATGCCTCGTTTGTGCGTGAAATGACCGCTGGACAGGGCTACATTGCGCTGGCAGCGCTTATCTTCGGGAAATGGCGTCCGGTACCGGCCATGCTGGCTTGTCTTATGTTTGGGTTTCTTGACGCGCTCGCCATTCGTTTGCAAGGGGTCAAGCTGCCTCATATCGGCGAGGTGCCTGTGCAATTGATTCAGGCCTTGCCTTATATTCTCACGGTTGTCCTGCTGGCAGGCTTTATTGGCCGTGCAATCGCGCCAAGAGCAATCGGTACCCCGTTTATCAAAGAGCGATAGTTGCACTTCAAACCACTCTGGGCTCGCTGGTTTGGTAAACTTGGCGCTCGCGCAGTTTTTCGCAGTCTAATACTCAATACCTGGTACTCGTAACGTGTCTAACAACACCATTTTAATGTCCCTTCCTGTTGGTGAGAAAGTCGGGCTGGCTTTTTCTGGCGGCCTTGATACTTCTGCTGCTATTGCCTGGATGAAACAAAAAGGCGCCTTACCTTATGCGTACACCGCTGACCTGGGCCAACCTGATGAAGACGACCTGGATGACATTGCCAGGCGTGCCAAAGAGTACGGTGCAGAGGAGGCGCGCACAGTTGATTGTCGCGAAGTCATGGTGCATGAGGGACTGGTTGCCATTATGTGTGGCGCATTTCATATAGAAAGTGGTGGCAAGCGATACTTTAATACCACACCAATTGGTCGTGCGGTTACTGGCACCATCCTGGTTAAGTCCATGCAGCAAGACGACGTCAATATTTGGGGTGATGGGTCAACCTATAAAGGTAACGACATAGAACGCTTTTACCGTTACGGTCTAATGGCTAACGAAAACTTGCGTATCTACAAACCCTGGCTTGATGAAGCATTTGTTGCCGAGCTGGGTGGCCGTGCTGAGATGAGTGAATTTTTAGTTAAAAACGGATTTGAATATCGGGCCAGTAAAGAAAAAGCTTACTCAACTGATTCCAATATTTTAGGTGCAACTCATGAAGCTAAAGACTTGGAATTTCTGGACAGAGGCATCAACATTGTTGAGCCCATAATGGGTGTTAAGTATTGGGACCCGTCAGTCAATATAGAAACAGAAGACGTCACTATCACTTTTGAAAAAGGCTGGCCTGTATCGATTAACGGCAAGCGCTATGATAACAATGTGTCTTTATTTCTTGAGGCCAATCGAGTAGGTGGGCGTCACGGTTTGGGCATGTGTGATCAAATTGAAAACAGAATTATAGAGGCCAAGAGTCGCGGTATTTATGAAGCACCAGGTATGGCTCTGTTGCACATCGCCTACGAGCGCCTGCTGAATGGTATTCATAACGAAGACACTATCGAAAACTATCGTAGTTTAGGTCGGCGTCTTGGTGTGTTGTTGTATCAGGGGCGTTGGTTCGACTCACAAAGCCTCATGTTACGAGACACACTGGAAAAATGGGTCGGTAGTGTGGTCTCTGGCACCGTAACATTGCAGTTGCGACGCGGTGATGATTACTCTTTGGTGAATACAGAAAGCGATAACCTGACCTACAAGCCAGAAAATTTGTCTATGGAAGTGGTAGAGAACGAACCGTTTTCACCTACAGATCGCATTGGCCAGCTATCATTGCGTAATCTCGACTTGGCTGACACGCGCAACAAATTGAAGCTTTACTCCAATTTGGATGTACTACCCGCATCTGAAAATATCAAACAGCTCTACAAAGACGATTGATGTCGGGTCTGTCTAAATTTGGCTTCCTGCATGAGTGATGGGTTAGTCACGACAGACTACGCTGCCATTTTTTTGAATGAGGCAGCTTTGCTTGATGTGCGTGCACCGGTGGAATTTGCCAAAGGCGCATTTCCAACCAGCAGTAACATTCCCTTAATGGACGATAAGGCACGCCATCTGGTTGGCATTGAATATAAAGAAGCTGGTCAACAAAGTGCGATAGAGCTTGGTGCAAAATTATTGCCCGAATCAGATCGTGAATTGTTGGTGTCGCAGTGGGTTAAGCATGCAAGCAATAACCCCGATGGGTATTTGTATTGCTTTCGTGGTGGGCTCAGGTCGCGAATAACCCAGCAATGGTTGAGCGATGCCGGTTGCGATTACCCCATTGTGAGTGGTGGCTACAAAGCCCTGCGTCAGTTTTTAATAAGCTCACTTGAGGAGCATTGCCAGAGTATTCCGTTCTGTTTGATTGGCGGGCGAACCGGAACCGGCAAAACACGTCTGCTACATCGCCTGAGGCATACCATAGATTTAGAAGGATTGGCCAGGCATCGTGGTTCCAGCTTTGGTCGCATGGTGATGGCCCAGCCTTCAAATATTGATTTTGAAAACGCTATCAGCATTGCACTGCTAAAGTTAGCGCAACATAAACCACCGGTTGTTTATCTTGAAGATGAAGCCAGAATGATCGGGTCGGCGTGTATACCAGAAGCCATGCGCAAGCAAACACAAAACGCACCAGTGGCCATTCTAACAACGCCATTGAATACGCGTGTACAGTTTGCCATTGAAGACTACGTTATCGATTTGCTTGATTTGTATCGTGATCATGTTGGCGTGGATGCTGGTTTTGAGGCTTTTGCAAACTACCATCGGGATAGCCTGCAGCGGGTACAAAAGCGTTTCGGTGGTGTGCGTTATAAGCAGGCATTGCTGCTGCTCAATACAGCATTGCAAACACAGCAAGATACGGGTGAAACGCACGACTACATTGCGTTCATTGAAATGTTACTCACCGATTATTACGATCCCATGTACGACTATCAAATGCGAGCCAAACGAGATCGCGTGGTGTTCACCGGCAACGCAAGTGAACTAATTGCCTGGTGTTCTGACAAAACTCTCTTTGAAAATAAGAGCGTGTCGTGAACAGCGTGCCTGTAGTAAAGGATGTGTTGCTCGTTGGTGGAGGGCATAGCCATGTTTTGTTAATTCGCATGTGGGCCATGCAGCCTATTGCAGGTGTTCGATTAACGTTAATATCGGAAAAAGTAGACACGCCGTACTCGGGTATGTTGCCAGGGCTTATCGCAGGGCATTATCACCCGGACGATGTGCACATTGATTTGGCCCGTTTATGCAGTTGGGCTAACGTTCGATTTATTGAACAGCGTGTGACTCAAATTGATCTTGAAGCCAGGAGCATTGCATTTGAGGATTCAGAATATGGTGATGCAGAATACGAGAATTCAAATAATGCCATTACCGGCGAATTGTCTGAACTTAATCACCCGCCCAATCGCCCACCCAGCCGTCCACCGGGTCGCCCACCAGTACACTTTGATTTACTGTCATTAGACACCGGTTCTACGCCTGAGCTCAGTGTTGAGGGCTCGGACACATTCAGTGTGCCAGTGAAGCCTGTGCACGGATTCTATCAGCGCTGGTTGGCGCTGCTCAAACGCATACAGCAAGCACCTGCAAAAACAGCGAGTCCTGCCCAGAGCAATGCCATTGCTGTTGGTGTGGTTGGTTCAGGTGCCGGTGGTTTCGAACTAATCATGGCCATGCAATTTGCCTTAAATAATGTGGGCGCAAATACCATTTGTCACTGGTTTGTTCGGGGCATACGCGTACTCAAAGGCCGACCGGAAAAAGTTTCAGACATGGCTATTACAGCTGCGCTTGATGCCGGGGTGGTGGTGCACAAGGAATTTGATGTCGTTAACGTTGATGAGCACGCCGTGCATTCACGTGATGGAAGGACTGTCGCATTGGATGAAACCGTTTGGTGTGCTGCAGCCCGAGCACCCGATTGGCCGGCAGAGGCTGGCTTTGATGTAGATCGTCGTGGGTTTATTTTAACGAACCGTTATTTGCAAAGTATTTCCCATAACTTTGTCTTTGCAACCGGTGATATCGGTACGCAACGCGATACACCCAGTAACAAAGCCGGAGTTTTTGCTGTGCGGCAGGCTCCCGTGTTGTTTCAAAACATTCGCCGAAGTTTGCTAAAAACCAAATTGAAGCCCTATCAGCCGCAAACCGATTTTTTAAGCCTGATGGCAACAGGTCAAAAGTCTGCGATTGGGAATCGTGGTGGAATAAGTGTGCAAGGCGGGTACGTGTGGAAGCTAAAAGATCATATCGATCAAAAGTTCATGAATCAATTTCGGCGACTGCCTGAAATGAAGAACTTGAATTCGGTGTTTAAAGTGCCTGAGGCGCTTCTGCAAGACAGTGGTTTAAGCAGTACAGAAGTTTCGTCATCGGCAATGCGCTGCACCGGCTGTGGTGCCAAAGTGGGTGCCAGCATTCTTGATAGTGTACTTGAAAAGTTGAACAGCACTCAGGCTGATGGTGTGGTTGCAGGTTTAAGAGAGGCGAAGGATACGGCTGTGTTCACTACCTCTGCAGATTCGATAGCGCAATCGGTCGATCAACTCTCCGCTGTCTGTTCAGACCCCTACTTGTTTGGACGTATTGCTGCGGTGCATGCTTGCAGCGATGTTTTTACTGTCGGCGCTAAACTGCACTCAGCGCAAGTGATCGTGAATTTGCCCTTTGCCGAACAAACTATTGTAGAGCGTGACTTAGAACAACTTATGAGTGGCGTTGTTGATGCCTTAAACGAAGATGGTTGTACCTTGATTGGTGGACATACCGCAGAGGCCAATGACATGGCGCTGGGCTTTGTTGTCAACGGTACATTAAGCAATTCAGAAAATGCTAACGACTCAAAACCCCAAGCTGGTGATTATTTTGTGCTCACCAAACCCATCGGCAGCGGCTTGCTGCTTGCCGGTTTAATGCAATCAAAAGCACGTGGAAAAGATGTACAAGCTGCGCTAAAAATCATGCGTCAAAGTAATCGTGTCGCTGCTAACGCCTTGTTTAAGCATTCGGTAAAAGCTGTAACTGATATCACAGGCTTTGGCCTACTAGGTCATATGCATCGATTGCTGTTGCCGTTTGGTGCGGGCGCGTTGCTGACACTTAATACTGTTCCATTGTTTGAAGGCGCGTTGGAATTAGCAGAGCAGGGAGTAGCCAGTACATTATTAAAACAAAATCAAAAGGTGCTATCCCATGCTTCTGGTGGCGACGCGTTGTCGGATGAGTGGAAAAACCTGTTGTGTGATCCGCAAACCAGTGGCGGTTTGCTCGGTGTTGTTCCAGCGGAACAGATTGACGCGGTGCTGGCAGAATTACTGGCATCGGGTTGTGAGTTAGCATCCGTGGTCGGTACGATAATAGATAAACCTGGTCTCGAATTTAGCTCCTAGTCAATAACTTATGCAAGACAAACCAACACTGTGGCTACGTGCAGAGCATAAGCCCAAAGAAGCTCGAACAGCCGTAACACCCGACGCTGTCTCCGTGTTACTGGATGCGGGATACAAAGTGGTGGTCGAGCACTCTGATGCACGCGCCTTCAGCAATGAGCAATATGCCCAAACCGGCTGCAACATGGTTGATGAATTTAGTTGGCAGCAAGCACCGCTTGATAGCATCATCATTGGTCTAAAAGAGCTGTCCACTGACTTGGGGCCGTTTAAGCATAAACACGTGCATTTTGCCCACGTGTATAAAAACCAGGATGGTTGGCAGCCGTTTTTACAACAATTTCTTGAGGGTAAGGGTACGCTCTATGATCTAGAGTATTTAGTTGATGAGAACGGTCGTCGAATTGCCGCGTTTGGTTACTGGGCGGGTTACGTCGGGGCAGCAGTGGCGTTGTTGCAATGGGCGGCGCAGCAAACGCAAAGTACATTGCCTGTATTGGTACCTTGGGAAAGTCGGGATGTTTTAGCCAGCGAAGTTAAGCTTGCAGTACAACAAGCAACTGATGACGGTGCCATCGAGCCCGATGTGATGGTTGTCGGCGCAAAGGGTCGAAGCGGGGGCGGTGCGGTAGAGCTGTGCAAGGTGGTTGGATTAAAGGTCACACAGTGGGATCAAGCCGAAACACAAAGTGGCGGACCTTTTGATAAAATTTTGCAACACGCTGTTATGATTAACTGCGTGTTCTTAACTGAGGCCATTCCACCGTTTACCAACAAAGCACATTTGAACAATCCTGGTCGGCGGCTTAGTGTCATCAGCGATGTCAGCTGCGACCCGTTCAGCAATGCTAACCCCTTGCCTGTCTATAGCGATTGTACTTCTATGGATGAACCAGCTATGCGAATAATTCAGGGCCGTAAGGCAGACGAACTGCCACTGGATATGATTTCAATAGATCATCTGCCTTCATTGCTGCCGGTTGAAAGTAGTGAAGAGTTTTCGGATGCATTATTACCATACCTGCTCAAGATTGATCAACCTGAACAAGGTGTATGGGGTCGTGCGGCAGCCGTTTTCAAACAAAAATGTGCACTAAGTGTAAAGGAGTAAAAAATGAGTAGAGTCCATTTGTTAGGCGCCGGTTTGTCCACCACCCCCGGCATTCGTCGATTGGCGAATACTGATCAGCCATTAATTGTCTGGAACAGAACGCTGGACAAAGCCATCGATGCACTTGCTGGTACCACCGGTGAAAAAAAGGGCACAGCTGAAGCGGCCTCACTGGATTGGGATATGCTCGATGCCAGTATTGATGCAGGCGACGTGCTGGTGTCCATGTTGCCCGGGGATTTTCATGTGAAAGTGGCAAAGATGTGCGTGGAAAGCAAAGCGCACTTTGTGTCCAGTAGCTATTTGTCTCCCGAAATGACCGCCTTGCAAAGCGCGGCTGTAGAACAAGGCGTGAGTTTGGTGAATGAAGTAGGGCTCGATCCTGGAATAGATCATTTGTTTGCCCATGCCCTGGTCGATGCTTACACAAGCTCTAAACAATATTCCGACTCTAATAAGCTCTATTTTCGCTCTTACTGCGGCGGCGTACCTGCTGTACCCAATGATTTTAAATACAAGTTTTCATGGTCGCCATTTGGTGTGCTTAAAGCTCTGACGTCTCCTGCCAAATGGATAGAAGAGGGCAGCGAGCAAACGACCGAGACACCCTGGAAAGCGGTTACTGACTATAAATTCAAGATGGCCAATGGCAAAACCGAAACCTTTGAAGCTTATCCGAACCGCGATTCCCTGCCGTTTATTGAAGCTTATCATTTTAAAGAAGTGTGGCCTGTAGAGCAGTTTGTGCGTGGCACCTTGAGGCTCTCAGGTTGGTCGTCCGCTTGGGATTACTTGTTTCAAGAGATTGAAAAAATGACCGGCAAGAACACCCAGTCGAAACTAACCAAACTAAGCGATGAGCTTTGGAAACAGCACGCCTACGATAAGGGAGAATTAGATCGTGTGGTATTGGTGGTCGAACTTGAAGTGCGAGATGAAAAAGGCGACGTTGTATGGCATCAGCTGCATTCTATTGATGACACTGGCAATGATGAAGGTACGTCAATGGCCAGATTGGTTTCACACACGGTGAGTCTTGCCGTTGAAAGCACCGTTGCAGGTGAATTCCCACCTGGCGTTCATGCTGCACCATCAGATAGTAAAACAGTACAGGCATGGCTGAAGGAATTGTCTTCATTGAATGGTGGGTTTGATCACTCAGAGATAACTTGATTTTAACCAATTAAAAACTGAAGGTTGACTTTGATATGAAGCAAGCCCCCATTAAAGAATTAATTGCATTTGAAGATTTTGAAAAACTGGATATCCGAGTTGGAACCATCACTTCCGTATCAGAGGTAGAGCAATCTAAAAAACTGGTGAAGTTGAGGGTAGACTTTGGAGATCATGTTCGCTCCATTTTGTCAGGTATAAAGCAGGAGCGAGAAAATCCTTCCAAAATTGAAGGTATGCGGGCGCTGTTTGTGGTTAATTTGCCAGAACGAAAAATGGCTGGGGAGATATCCCAGGGTATGCTTTTTGACATAGGGTACGCTGACTAAATAACTTGATTCTCTGTGCTTCGCCACCGGATAACGTGGTAGCGTTTTGTCCCACTGAGTAAGCAAGTTGTTTAACGCTTCAATCAGCTACTCTACAGAGCATGACTGCGGCGCTAAAAGTTGTTTTCTTGCGTCCAGTGTCGTGACCAGTGCCGGTAGTATAGAAGGCGTTGAAAAACTGCTGAGTAGAGCAATAGAACTAACTGACGCACGTATATCGGCACGATTCGAGCGGGAGAAGATCAAAGGCAACCTTCCAAACGAATTCCCTTCGATTGAACGCGCGAAGCTACTCTTTGATTTACGTCAGAGTTTGGTCTGCCGTGCACGTGCCGGACTGAGTGCCAAAACGCTCAAGCGGGATATGAAATCACGCGTGGAGATGGTGCTGGCTTTATCTGATGCTTAATGCTTTTTATATAGTTACACAATGGCTAAGCAGATAAACATGTCGGGACCACTGACTTTTATCTTTTCAAGGCTCGTTGGCAAGGATCTTAAGGAAAGGTTGTCGTCGGTGATGAACACGCTGGCACGACGAGCAGAGCATGAGTAAACTGGAAGATATTTGAGTTTTGCAATTCTCGCATAGTGATAGAAGAAAGCTGAACCAGGAAAGTAACTTAAATATGATCAGGGCCAGAGAGGATCAAGTGGCCCAACGCCCGACAGTGCGATTACCTACACAGATAATGGTCAACTAAAGTTGCGAGCTTTCGAGCTGTGTTTGACGGTTGGTGAGCAATCGGCTCACACCTGTTCACTTGCTGATCGTTGGCGCATTTTTTCACTGCGGTCGTGTACCGATGTTGCTTTAAGTTATTCAAGCTGGGAAATGGTGCAGCTTTAATCCTGACTACGCTTTTCGATAGCCTTTTTGGTAAAGATATTTTGAGAAAGGCGCAGTATGCTTCATGATGTACAGTGCGTGAGTCTAATTTCGGATCATATTAAACCTGTTAGAGAAACGCCGTAGCGATACCGATCTAATAGTGCTTGACAAGCTGGTAAGATTATTTGTCCAATTAGTGCGTTGACAGTGTTCTATGGAAAGAACACTATTATTGTTGGTTGAAGTGAATGTTTAGCGCGTTCTAGTTAATTCGCCAATAAAAACGAGAATAAAAAGAGAAGATATTATGTCTATCAAGGCTCCATACACAGCAATTGAAGTGAAGCGATCGCCCTCGGGATTTTATCAGGGGCACAACCTGCAAATTGCTTTTTTATCCAAAGCTGTCATGGTCGGACTAGTCCTTTGGGCTCTCATCTTCCCGGCTAGCGCCAATGGAGTGCTTGGCTCATTCAATACGCAACTGCTGGAAGTCTTCAACAGCTTCTATATTATCGTCGTTGGATTGTTCTTCTTTTTCCTCTTAATTGTCGCTCTCATCCCCAGTACAGGTAGGCGTGTTATGGGCACCCCGGGTGAAAAACCGGAGTTTTCTAACTTTTCCTGGTTCTCTATGATGTTTGGCGCGGGTCTGGGTGTGGGGTTGATGGTATTTGCCACAGCAGAGCCGCTGGGATTATGGGGATCAAACCCGCTTGTCTTGTCTGGTGAGGTGGTTGGCAATACAGAAGCGGCACTGCAATCGGGGTATCGCTATACCTTTCTACACTATGGTTTTCATGCCTGGGCCATCTATGTTGTAACCGGCTTGTCGCTAGCCTATTACGCCTACACACGAGGCATGCCGTTAACGATACGAACCGCTTTGACACCTCTGTTTGGACGATTGATGAACGGTTTTCTGGGGCACCTTGTTGATGTTCTGGGTGTCGTAGCAACTATTCTGGGTGTGTCGGTAACCATCGGGTACGGTGTATCTCAATTCATTGATGGGGTCTATGCAATCACCGGCATGGAATGGATGATGGACATGTCTGGTGAAGCTCCGACTCCGGGAACCGTAGGGTTGATCTCAGGTTTGGCACTCATCATGATCCTGTCAATTATTTCGGCCGTGTCTGGCGTTGGGCGAGGAGTGAAATACCTCTCCAATTTGAACCTTGTTCTGTCACTAATCTTACTGCTGACGTTTGTGATCTTCGGCTCTTTCCTGTTTGCCATGACAACCTACGCGACGGCTTTTGTCGATTACCTGATTAATTTTTTGCATCTAAGCTTTAGTGCCTTTAACCCGCAATCAGAGGCTGGTTTTGCGGCAGCTTTACCGGCTGATGCTGCGCCCTTTGCCGATGCGTTGCGAGCAGGTGCAACCAGTCCCTGGGGGTCTTTTGACGCATTTAGCTCAGGGCTGGAAGGTGAGGCTGCAAGCTTGCCTGCTGAAACTCTGCAGGCAGCATATGCGGCTGGCGAACCAGGGCGTCAGTTTGGCTGGCAAGCCGGATGGACAACATTTTACTGGGCTTGGTGGATAGCATTCTCGCCATTTGTTGGTCTCTTTCTGGCACGTATTTCCAAAGGCCGTTCAGTGCGCGAGTTCATCGTAGGTTGTGTCTTTGCTCCTGCCTTCGTGTGTTTTGCATGGATGACCATTCTTGGTGGAACCGCTATTGATCTTGAACTTACTGGCGGTGCAGATGGTGTCATCGTTGGCGCGTCGAATACAGCTAAACTGTTCGTTACTCTCGGTCAGATGATCGACGGTGGGCTGCTGTCCGCAATCACAATTATGTGCGTGGTCTTAATTATGACCTTTCTTGTGACGTCCGCTGACTCCGGAATCCTGGTAATGAATACCATCATGTCTGGTGGCGATCAGGATGTTGGCAACAAACACAAAATTATCTGGGGCCTAATCCTTATGGCTGTGATCGGAGCACTGATCATCGCGGCTGGCGAAAACAATCCTATGGACGCTTTGCGTAATGCAATGATCATAGGAGCACTGCCTTTTACAATGGTGATGGCGTTAATGTGCATTGCTTTGGCCAAGGCCCTTTTTCGCGACGGGCTGCGCGAGAATGCAACGCGTGTTGATCATCAGCCTGTTTGACACAAACAGGTTCAGGTCCTGCCCCTGATATGCGAATTGGAAAATAGAATCGCCGTAATCTGATTGACGGCAATGCTGCACTGATCATTATAGATATTCAGAAATCGAGCTTGTACGAGGAGCCCGATGACTCCATTGCCTCAATGCCTGATTAAAGTTCAGGCTATGTGCCTAAACTGCGGGCGGAACAGAACAAATGACATAATACTTTCGCACGTAATTCTCCACATGCCATACAGGTTGCAAACCATTGTCCATAACAAACGCATCGCCAGCACGCACTGTTCGGCTTTGTCCATTGGGCGTCTCTATACGCGCTTCGCCTTCCAGAATATGACAGAACTCTATCTGCCCATTCATCGGGCCCACAAAAACACCTGCAGTACTGTCCCACATACCGCTCTTGAATTGTCCATCGTTACCGACAAAATGGCTCCACACAGACTGCACTGGTGATCCGTCGATAATGTCATCTGCGATGTCCTTGATAACAGGCTCTACAGATTCTTTTGAAAAATCGACAAACTTCATGGCTATCTCTGGAGCGTACGCTCACTCGTTGTTGGGCGAATTAAAAACCGAGCTGAACTAAACTTTATCACTGATATGCGACTGGCATATATTGAATACGTGGAAGTCAGTCGAGCTGACTTTTTATTATGTCTTTGGCAAAAATGATCTTGATTTGCACTTTTGGATAATACATCATGCGCGCACAGAGTGTTGCTGACAAAGCTCTTAAGCTTCGCAAGTTTTCCTGAAACTCCACCTAAGATATTTTAATAACGCCGGCACGATAACAACTATGCAACATAAATTCCCCATTGATGGCTCTGCTGATGCGCTATGGATGGCCACCGCGCCTGCGGCCCCAGTGACTGGTCCGCTAAAAGAGACTATCAGTACCGATGTGGCTGTCGTGGGCGGTGGGTTAACAGGCCTGAATGCCGCGCTTGAATTAGCGCTTAGCGGTGTGTCGGTAACCGTTCTGGATGCAGCATCGATCGGGTTTGGCGCATCCGGGCGGGCAGGTGGGCAAGTTAATTTGGGGCTTAATGCCGGACCTGCTGAATTACTGCAACGCTATGGGGATAAGCAAGGTCAACGCTTGATAGAGTTGGTACTCGATACACCTGATAGCGTGTTCGATTTAATTAAAAAGCACGGGCTTCAGTGTGATGCGGTACAGAATGGCTGGGTGCAAGCCGCAGCCAATAACACGATCTGGCGTTCGCAGCATGCGATGGCCGATGACTACAACACGCATCGCAACATGTTGAGCATTCTAGATCCTGACGAGCTTGCTCAAGTAAGTGGTGCGCATGGCTATGCCGGTGGGTTATTCTGTGCCTCAGCTGGCTCTGTCCAGCCGTTGGCCTACACACGCGAGTTGGCGCGAGTCGCACTTGCGCACGGTGTCAAGATTTACGATAGTAGCGCTGTAACCGGCATCGATCAGATCGGTGAACAGTGGAGACTAGTCACTGAGAATGGCGAGGTTAACGCAGACAAAGTATTAATCTGCACGAATGGGTACACGCAGCCGCAGGCTAAGGGTCCGCTTAAAGGATTGTCTTCTACTGTTGTGCCCGTGCGAAGCGTGCTTGCGGCGACAGCGCCATTGTCAGATAACTTGCGTAAGTCAATTTTACCGAACGAGGTAACGTTTGTTGATAAGCGCAGGTTGATTCTTTACATGCGTTACGACCGTGATGGCAGATTGTGTGTTGGTGATCATGGCCCTACAAGGGACGGATTTAAAATGGACGATTTTGATGCCGTCAAAAAGCGTGCACTAAAAGTGTTTCCACAGCTTGAAGGTATTGCGTGGGACTATCATTGGGGTGGTCGTCTGGCGATGACAAAATCCGGTCTGCCTTTCATGCATGAAGTGGCCCCAGGACTGATTGCAGGTATGGGCTTCAACGGGCGTGGTGTCGGGATGGGCTCAATGATGGGACGTGAACTAGCGCGCTATGCCATCAGTGCCGACAAAAACAACACGGGTTTTCCATTGTCTAGTCCGCAAACATTCCTGATGCATCGTTTTCATAAGGCGGGTGTCAATATGGCCGTTAAATGGTTTGCTCTGCAGGACCATTTGGATCGATATCGGTGAAACAATAAATACTGGCCCACATGCCTGCGTCGTTAAGGGATCTAAAAAATGAAGTAGGCAGTTCGTAGCGGTAGAGCGCTTCTGTTCTAATTTTTGATTCCCAGTCGTTCTCAACGTATGCAATCATTCGTGCTGTCGTATTAGAAAAATACTTCATTAAATCATCAGCAATAGTTTGGCTAGTGCGCCACATTATGATTCGGGGGCAGTCACGCGGGAATAGATACTGTGGCTGATGCCACTCATCGATCGCCCAAACTAGAGGCCCATTGTGCCATTCGATTCCAACGCTTCTCTTCGAGGGAATTCGTACAGAACGCGGCTCAAATATACGTATTGAGTTGACATCGCTGAAATGAAACAATCGGATGCCCATTTGATTTTAAAAACTGTTTTCCTTAAAGCGGACGCTAGAAACGATGTCGGCTTAGGCGGCAAGGGCCGCATAGCCGTCGGTAAGCGAGAGAAAATCAGCGTTCTGAATAAGCAACCCAAGGTGCTGCTGAAATAACAACGCACAAAATCTATAGCTTTAAAATCCAAAGCCGCTACCAACCCTATACAGACTTAATAGCAAGCCTAGCCATGTTAGACCAATTGCTCGACCGAATTCATTCGATCCCGGAATTAAAAGGGTATAGTCTAATCTTTATAGCCTTACTTAACTATACTGCGATTCGTCAGAAATGGAATTGGTACATGAATTGGTACCAAATTGGGTGGGGCATCAAGAAGTGGGGTTACCCCAGCCTAAAGCGTTATATATACTGGTCTAGCGCTATTATGACCGTCATCGGGTTCTATTTCCTGATCTATGCCTTTATAAAATGATGGCGGCTGTGGATCACTTGCAGACAAAACCAGATGAGGTCAAGGATGAAGACGCGGCAAGATTGTCGCCCTTGATGTATTAGCACGTGAACGTGCTAGGGCGGTATTCCTTCGCGTTAACGGAGAAAATCAAGAATGGGCAGCTCAGGCCACTGAATCAAGCATCATCAAGGGGAATCAACAACTCTTAGCGAACGTTATCGTACCGCTGGACTTCAGACCCTATAGTGCGGCTGGGCACTATTACGTCACCTCGACGCAGATGGTTTGCCTTACTGGAAAATCCGTAGAGGCGCTGACGTCCCATTTTTTTAATGCGCGGCGCATACGCTGTATCGATCAAATGGGTGGCAGCTAATATGGCTTCAGCAAATTCGTGTCCGTCGAATGAATAAAACTTTTAAGGCTCCCAGAACATAAGCGGACGCAGATTACCGTTCAACGACCTTAAGATTATAAATTCGCCTGCATTGATGTCTAAGTTTTAAGCTGACCATACTTTCCACCGTTTGGCCGTTTTATGCTTTTCTTTAAGTTCTATATCAATGTACCGATCGGTGATCACATCGTTCTGATTGAGTTGGATATCGCAATCCAGTTCGCATAGGAGCCAATTGAATTTACTTGTAATTCGAATTCGCTAAGCTATCGAAACCCTGATCAGCTGGTAAGATGCTCTAGCTAACCACTTCAGCTAAACCCAATAGAGCTCTTGCTTGCTGCCATGTTGCTACTGGTCGATGATGTCGCATGCAAATATCCACAGTTCGCAGCACCAATTCCGCATTTGAAGATGCAAGAGTATTGCGATCTAAGCGTACATTGTCTTCCAATCCGGTTCGCGTGTGTCCACCCGCTGCAATTGCCCAGTCATTTACAGTGAGTTGGTGACGTCCGATTCCTGCAGCGCACCACTCTGAATCGGGTGAAAGTCGCTTCATTGTTTTGCAATAATATTCGAATATATCTTTATCAACAGGAGTGGCATTCTTAACTCCCATTACAAACTGAACGTATAGTCTTCCAGCTATGCGGCCATCAGCATGCATACTGACCGCTTGATGTATATGTGATAGATCGAACGCTTCGACTTCGGGCTGTACTTTATGTTTTTGCATTTCGTCAGCTAGCCAGTCGATCAATTCAGGCGGATTTTCATACACACGAGTTGGAAAATTATTAGATCCCACTGATAGAGATGCCATATCAGGAGAAAGTGCAAGCATCCCGCCTCGTTCCTTACCTGCACCAGAGCGACCCCCTGTTGAAAACTGTACGATCATGCCAGGACAATGTTCTCTTAGGCCTTCCAATAGACGGGCGAACAATTCGGGATCTGAAGATGGTGACTGATCGTTGTTTCGAACATGGCAATGTGCAATAGATGCACCGGCCTCGAACGCTGCATGTGTACTTTCGATTTGTTCTGCCACCGTTATTGGAACAGCTGGATTGTTGGCTTTAGTGGGCAGTGACCCAGTAATTGCTACGCAAATTATGCATGGTTTAGTCATTGTGGTCGAACCTCACTAAAAGTATATTTCTGTTGACGAATCGTGCGGTGTGGCAGCACATAACCTGGGGTACGTCAAACATCAGTCGTTAAAAGCAACATACGTTTATGCTCCCACAGAAATTTTCATCCAATCACAAAACTGTTCAACGTGCTTGTCGTTGGAGTTTTTTGGAGTCACGAGGTAATAGCTGTTGTTTGTTGTCACGGGTGTTTCAAAAAGAATTTTTAATTGACCGTCTCTTAACTCGCGTTCAATTAAATACGAGGGAATGAGTCCAGCACCTAATGATGCGACAGCGCCTGCAATGATCATTGAGAATTGATCAAAGTACCGACCCGCTAAACGAGAGGAATTTTCGACTCCTAGCTGCTGAAAGTACTCTTGCCAAACCATTGGACGTGATTCCATGTGTAGTAGCGGCACATGGGTCAGATCTGTGGGCGTCTTTAACTCATGTAGCTGGTGCAGTTGCGGCGAGCAGACTGCAATGAGCGTCTCCTTACACAGCAAATCCATATTCGCGTCGGGCCAGTCGGCGCGACCAAAATGGATTGCTAGGTCGAAGTGCTGACGATTCAAATCAAACGGTTCGAGACGAGTGGAAAGGCCAATCTCGATATCAGGGTATTGCGCATAAAAATCAGGTAAGCGCGGAATAAGCCAACGACTACCAAACCCGGGCAGCGTGGCGATACGAAGAGACGCGCTGGTGCTGCCAGCCGCTATCGCACGCATTATAGTTTGCCGAATATTTTCTAGATCTGTGCTCAATTTCCCTGCAAGGTTACGTCCCGGCTCCGTGAGCAGAACTCGTCGCTGAACACGACGAAATAATGTTGTACCAACAAGGGCCTCTAATTCTTTGACCTGCCGGCTTATGGCGCTTTGAGTTAAATGCAATTCCTCCGCAGCCAGGGTAAAGCTTTCATGTCGAGCAGCGCACTCAAAGCTGCGCAATAAGGACAATGATGGCAAATGACTGCGTTGATTGTTGAGGCTCTTTTTCATCGGTTGAACAGTCCAATATGGAATGCATGCATGAGTTTTTCGTCAATTAAAGTCGGTTATACATTCTTTATGTAATATATCATAGACCCTAAGAAAACAACAGATGCGGCTCATTTGGGTAATTGTGCACCTATGCCCAAAGTGAATTGCGAAAGAGTTATAGCGACGGCAATTGGCCGCGGTTAGTGACTCACCGATAACTACTAATTACGATGGTTGCAATCATGGCAAGAACAGAAAAATACGAACCTTCGACAACTGAGCAGGCGTTTCTTGGCCTGGTTAAGAATGGGAAGTACGATCGCCAAATCATCACGGGGCTTAAGAAATTTACCACCGGCAATGTGCCTCAAGATATGCAGAACTTCTACTCTAAGGAGGAGTTGAAAGCGATTACAGATCTGGATGGCACCGAACGTGATCTGCAAGCACGCATGCCAATTAAAATTACACGACATTATTTTGAACAAGCTGCGCATTCTAAGGCGATTAAGACTTTAGTTAAAGCCAGTCCAAAGGAAACATACGATCTCGATGGGGCGGAAGACCCCGGCAAGCAAATGTCTTACAGCCCTGTCGAGGGGTTGATTCATAAGTATGAACTTGGTCTTATTTATGTCGCCTCTACATGTTCGGCACACTGCAGATTTTGCTATCGTGAGGAACTTATAGCAAAGAAAGAAATTGAACGGCCAGATGGGACAGTTGCGCCTAAAGGATTAGCACAAATAAGGGATATCGTTACCTATATTGTTGAACACAACAGACTGGTTGATCAAAATAATGGCATACACCCAGAGTCCAAACGCGGGCGATTACGTGAAATATTGATGTCTGGTGGTGATCCGATGGTGTTAGGAAATCGGAATATCGCACAATGGCTTAGCGCACTAGCCAATGCTGGAATCGAATCCATTCGAATAGGGACCAAAGAACTCGCATTTTTCCCCGATCGTTTTGATCAACCGTTTTTCGACATGTTGGATGCGTTTCATGAGACTTACCCTCAGGTCAATCTACGGATGATGGTGCACTTTAATCACCCGGATGAATTCCTGGTAAAAAATGAAGATGGTAGCTACGTACCTCATCCTGAAGGTGGACTTGAGTGGCTTACACAGACGCGCAAAGCTGTTCACGCCCTAGCGAGTCGGTCTTGGGTTAATATCGATAATCAATCCCCGATTATTCACGGCATAAATGACGATGCGGATGCGTTGCGTATCATGCAGCGAGAGTTAAAACGCAATGGTGTGGAAAATCACTACTTTTTTTGTGGTCGCGACATCGTCGGTCATAAAGCATTCAACGTGCCGATTGAAACGGCCTGGGCAATACTTAACGAGTCGCAGAAAGGATTATCTGGAGTCGAAACACACGCTCGCCTGTCCATAACACACTACAAAGGGAAAACAGAGGTTGTAGCGGTGACCTCTGATCCGGTGCCAGGTGTGAACGGTGGTGAACAAGGTGTGGTTGTTTTTAAACTACTTCGATCGGCAGCGGACGCTTCTGATCGAGGAAAGGTCACTATCGTTGGTCGGAATCCAGAGGCGATTTGGTTTAGTGGCTATGATGATCGTGTTGTCGTGGACGAAGCAGAGTTGTTCTCTATGTATGGCATCAAAGCGATGTCCGCTTAATGCCGTAAACAGGATGTTTCTCTCTAGGGGATAAGAGCATGACGTACGTTGTAACAGATGACTGTATCCAGTGTAAGTTTACCGACTGCGTCGCTGTTTGCCCTGTTGATTGCTTTTACGAGGGGCCGAATTTTTTAGCAATTCATCCCGATGAGTGCATTGACTGTGACGCGTGTGTGGACGTGTGCCCGGTAAACGCCATATGTTCTGAAAATGATCTACCTGAGTCTAAGTCAGAATTTCTATTGTTGAATGAAGTGCTGAGTCATAAGTGGCCTCAAATAACTGAACAAAAAGACCCATTGCCCGAGGCAGAGCATTGGCAGAGTTTAAAAAACAAACTCGATCACCTGGTAAAAGATTGGCCTGAGGTTTAACGTGATGCCGACTGAATCGGACAGTGTCGAAATATATGAACGCGCAAAACGAGTTATGCCAGGTGGCTGCAGTCGAAATACAATTCTTAGGCAGCCGCATCCCATTTACGCTGCGAAGGGTGAGGGGTGCTTCGTTACTGATATTGAAGGTAATAAGCGGATTGATTTTGCCAACAATGTAGCATCACTGATTCACGGTCACGCACACCCGGCCATCCTCTCGGCTGTTGGTGCGCAGATGGCCAATGGAACAGCGTTCACGGTCGGTACAGAAATTGAAGTGCAGTATGCTGAGCAATTGGTTGATCGCAATGACAGTTTTGAGAAAATACGGTTCGTAAATTCAGGAACAGAAGCTGTAATGGGATGCATCAAGGCGGCCCGGGCGTTCACCGGTCGACCCAAAATTGCTAAGGTCGAGGGCTCGTATCACGGTCTTTATGATTACGCGGAGGTGAGTCAAACGGCTACTCCGCGCAATTGGGGAGACGCGGACAACCCTGCTAGTGTGGCAGTGTCCCATGGCACGCCCCAATCGGCACTTGATGATGTAGTGATTATTCCGTTCAATGAACCCGAGCGGGCAAAGGCTATTCTTGATCAATATAAGGATAGTATTGCTGGTGTTTTGCTTGATCTTTTGCCGCATCGAATCGGCGTAATCCCGGCAGACGAATCGTTTGTTAATACCCTACGAAGTTGGACTGAATCCAATGGGGCGTTACTTATTTTCGATGAAGTCATCACCTTTCGAACTACGCTAAATGGTGCTCAAGGAAACTACGCATGTGCACCGGATTTGACCGCATTGGGTAAAATGATCGGTGGCGGATTCCCGATCGGGGCTTTTGCGGGTAGAGCCGAAATCATGGATGTCATGAACCCATTGAACGGACCAGCACTGTTTCCACACTACGGTACCTTCAGTGCAAATCCTATATCGATGACAGCCGGTTCGGTCGCCATGTCACTGTTCGACCAAGCAGCGGTGGATAAGGTTAATGCACAAGCAACAGAACTTCGTAATGCTGCGAATAATGCCATAAAACTTGCTGATATCCCGGCCTGCGTGACCGGCCGTGGCTCTATGTTCCGAATTCATCTTAGGGAGACAGCACCACTAAGCTATCGGTCCTCAATAGGTTCAGAGAGTGAGAAGCTGTGCCTGGCTGCGCTGCTGGATTATTTATTCGATAACGGGTTGTTGATGACGGAGACGTGTACCGGATTTTTATCGACAGCGATGACATCTGTTGAAGTTGATCAGTTTGCGCAAATTCTACTCGATGGTTTACGCCAAATAAAACCCATACACCCCAGTAATTAATTGTAGGGAGCTATTCATATGAAGCATCAAGACATCCTCACAGCTTGTGGTCTGTCTCCAGAAGAGACGCAGGGGGGAACACTCGCTGTCACTACACCGATCGATGGCTCTGTGATCGCAAATGTCCACATTCACAGCCTTGCAGATGCCGACACTATGATCGGCGACGGCTTAGCGGCTTTCAAAAGCTGGCGCCAAGTGCCGGCGCCTCGACGCGGTGAGTTTGTTCGCTTACTGGGTGAAGAGTTACGTATCGAAAAAGAAAACCTTGGCAGATTGGTCACCCTTGAGTGTGGAAAGATCTATCAGGAAGGGCTCGGTGAGGTTCAAGAAATGATTGATATATGTGATTTCGCTGTTGGTCTGTCTCGCCAGCTTTACGGTCTCACGATTGCATCTGAGCGACCTGGTCACTCCATGCGTGAATCGTGGCACCCGATGGGTATATGCGGCGTCATTACCGCCTTTAATTTTCCTGTTGCACCGTGGTGCTGGAATGCTGCGCTAGCGCTGGTATGTGGTGATCCGGTAATTGCAAAACCTTCGGAGAAAACGCCACTGACTCTTCTCGCTATACAAAAAATATGTGACCGCGTATCAGATAAATTTGGCGATGATGCGCCAGAAGGACTAATCCAAACATTAATCGGAGAGAGGGACTTAGGGGAAGCATTAACTGCATCCAAGCACGTGGCCATTGTGTCGGCAACGGGTTCCGTGCCTATGGGCAAAGCGGTCTCTAGCGCTATGTCACAACGCCTGGGTAAAACAATACTTGAACTCGGTGGAAACAATGCCATGATTGTTGCGCCTTCAGCGGATCTTGCAATGACGTTACGAGCAATTGTTTTTTCGGCTGTTGGGACCGCAGGTCAGCGATGTACGTCATTGCGCCGCCTGATTGTTCATGAGAGTGTTTACGATAAGTTGATTCCTGGGCTGATAAATGCGTATCAGAAGTTACCCATCGGAAATCCATTGTTAAACAGTACGCTGATAGGACCGTTGATTGATTCAGCCGCTGTGGACGCTATGGATAAAGCGCTTATACAGGCAAAAAGCGAAGGAGGAAGTGTTCATGGAGGAGGGCGACTACTCGCTGAAGAATTTCCTGATGCTGCGTATGTTTGTCCATCCATAGTAGAGATGCCTGACCAATCAGCAATCATGTACCAAGAGACGTTCGCACCGATTCTCTATGCTGTTAAATATTCGACATTGGAAGAGGCGATAGAGTTACACAATGCTGTACCACAGGGATTGTCGTCTTCCATTTTTTCAACCGATGTACGCGAGACTGAAACATTTCTATCAGCGGTCGGTTCCGACTGCGGTATCGCTAATGTGAATATTGGACCCTCGGGTGCGGAAATTGGAGGTGCGTTTGGCGGTGAAAAAGAAACTGGCGGTGGTCGTGAGAGCGGGTCGGATGCATGGAAGGGTTACATGCGTCGTCAGACCAATACAGTCAATTATTCCCGTGAGCTTCCGTTAGCTCAAGGAATTGTCTTTGAGTTTTGATATTTAGTCTTAGTGCAGGCTAACTATCTCGCACATTGGCGCAGCGACACTTATTAGTGCATGCTCTGATAATCAAACCTATTGGCGAATGGCTGGACAATGAAAAAAATAGTAGTGTTAGGGTTGGGGAAAGTAGGAGCACTGGCATCGCAGCTATTGCATGACTCTGGGTTCGATGTGCTAGGTATAGACTTGAACGTCGATTCAAACGTTCATCAGTTTCAGACAAAAGCCGCGGATTTGAGTTCACCGGGTAGCGTGCAAGAAGAGTTTTTGTCCTCTGATGCAGTTCTGTCGTGCTTGCCGTTCAGCTTCAATTCCGAATTGGCCACACTTGCACATGATTCCGGCATTCACTATTTTGATTTAACCGAAGATGTTCGGACTACACAAACGATTATTGAACTAAGTAAGACCTCAAAAGGATTAATGGCACCACAATGTGGCCTTGCTCCCGGATTTGTTGGCATTGTAGCCGCCGATTTAATCGCAAAATTCGATGAATGCCGCAACTGCAAAATGCGAGTTGGCGCGCTGCCGCAGAATCCAACCGGGCTTATGGGTTACGCCTTCAACTGGTCGCCTGAAGGGGTTGTCAATGAATATCTAAATGATTGCGAAGTTATTGAGAGCAACGAACGCAAATTAGTGTCCCCCATGGAATGGCGAGAAATTATCTATATTGACGGGGTAAAACTAGAAGCTTTCACCACATCTGGGGGGCTGGGTACAATGTGCACCTCTTATTTGGGTGTAGTCGAAAATCTTGACTACAAGACAATGCGATACCCAGGACACATGGATCAGATGAATTTCTTTTTTCATGAACTGCTCATGCGAGAACGCCGTGAGGAAGCAGGACAAATATTGATCAACGCGAAACCACCCGTTCAAGATGATGTTGTCTATGTGCATGTATCCGCGGAAGGGATGAGATCTGGCACTTTAGAGCGTACTGAATTCGTGCGTGCCTATCGCCCTCTTGATGTTGCTGGCAAGCAACGAACGGCCATAGCATGGACCACAGCAAGTTCTGTTGTCGCCATAATTGAGATGGTACGCGATGGGAAATTACCTACGCAGGGATTTTTAAAGCAAGAGGCCATTCCGTTTAACGAATTCATTGCTACGCCATCAGGGTCAAATTATGCAAAGTGAATTGTAGAATCTGAATTTCCACAGTTGCAGCTGACGCAAGAATATCAATCTTGTTGGCTATCTGCGTCCATAGAGTTCGATTCGCTCTCGATTCCGTCAAAATTCGCCATCTGCTCAGAAATACGCTGAGCAACTTCTTTGTATCTTCGATCAAATCGACGTCCAAACACCACTGATGTGTTTGTTCTCAGCACCCCGGGAATGCGTCCGATTTCGTCGATAATGCCATCAAGCTCCTTTATACTCGGTGATTCGATACTGACGAAGAAATCGTATTCACCATTGATCGAAAGACAAACCCGAATCTCGTTGTATTTCTCCAGCTCATGCAAAACCGCTTTCGTATCTTGCTGCCGAATTTCCAGCAGTGTCAAGCACTGTATCTGTTCTTCACTCGGGTTGCGGCTCAGTATCACGGAGTATCCTGCGATAATTCCATCCTGTTCCATTCGATCAATGCGCCCATTTACAGTAGATCGTGGAACGCCGAGACGGGCGGCTATATTGGCGGTAGCCTCTCTGGAATTACGCTGCAATTCACGAACGATACGTCGATCAAGATCGTCCTTCAGCCATTTGGTACGTTTTTTCCCCATTACCGACATATTGACGACTTAATCGTCATCTTGTCAATGTGTGGTGTGAAATTGACTCTTGTTACTGATACCCAAATCTAGTTATAACCCTGCTAAATCAGTGGTTCGCAAATACAGACTGCGCTTAAAGTCATATTGACGAGCAGCGACGTGTAAGTGTCTGATTTGCCCTGGTGTCCGTCAATTTACTCGGTTGTCTCCGCCTGTCTAGTAGTTGAATATCTAAAGCCACTGAATAGCCAAGTAGATAAATTCGACTCATGCCAGACAACACCCCTACCATGACAGGCGGCGAAGCGGTCGTAGAAATGCTCGCCAAGCACGGAGTGACACACATCTTCGGTGTTTGCGGTGATACCAGTCTGCCCATGTACGATGCGCTAAGAAACGCAACTAACCGAATAACTCACATACTAGCTCGAGACGAGCGATGTGCAGCTTACATGGCGGACGTCTATGCACGCCTAACGGGCCGTGTTGGTATTGTTGAAGGTCCAAGCGGTGCTGGTGCGACCTACATGGTTCCAGGTATTGCCGAAGCGCAAGGAACAACGATTCCTGTGCTTGCCATTACATCAGACATCCCGGTATCAGGTCGCGGGAAATTTGTTTTAACTGAGTGCGACCAAGAGAGCCTGTTTCGTCCGTTTACTAAATCCACCGAAGTGGTTCCGCTTCCTAACAGTATTCCTGGTGCTTTTCGGCGAGCCTTTACAGCGATGACTACCGGTACACCAGGAACAGCCCACATTGGTCTTCCCTATGATGTGTTGAAGGGCCAAGTGGATGTAGCAGAAACGTGGGCTGATGAATCCTTAGGCCAATATCCCTCCAGACCGACACAACCAGCCAGTGCAGAGTTAGATCAAGCAATCATATTAATCCAGCAAGCACAGCGGCCACTGATTATTTGCGGTGGTGGTGTGCTTCATTCTAGAGCTGAGCAGCAACTTACTCGTCTTGCTGAATTAATCGGTGCACCCGTTGGTACAACAATCTCAGCCAAAGGTACTTTAGCTGAGACGCATCCGCTTGCGCTGGGAACAATAGGGACAAATGGTTCAACTAAAGGGTCCAGAGATGTCGTTCGAGAAAGCGACTTAATCATATATGCTGGCTGTCGAGTTGGCTCTGTGACATCTGAAAAAGGAACCAACCCGGTCAATGGCGAGAAGCGTATTATTCACATCGATATTGATCCAATTTGTATTGGCGCTAACTATTCGACCGATGTCGCTCTGGTGGGAGATGCCAAACTCACCATCAATGAAATGCTCAGCCGCTTGCAGCAAATTACGGAAATTACGAAGGAGCATTCCTGGGCACTAGAAGCGGTTGAACAGGCAAAACGCCAAAAGCACGAGCGTTTTATGCAATGGGCGAATTCAAACGAAAACCCTATTTATCCCGAACGATTAACAAGCGCATTACAAAAGACACTGCCCCAAGACGCACTGGTCATCTCGGACCCCGGAACACCGACACCATACCTTTGTGCGTTCTATGAAGCTCAACAATCCGGTCGTTCTTTTATTTTTCATCGCCATCACGGTGGACTTGGTTTTGCGTTACCGGGGGTCGTTGGCGCACACTTTGGGTTGGAGGCAATGTCTCAATCTCGAAAAGTCGTTGGAATTATGGGCGATGGTAGTTTTGGTTTCTCGTCGGGTGAACTGGAGACCATTGTAAGGCATCGTATTCCAACAATGCTGGTTGTGGTCAATAACGCCAGCTTCGGATGGATAAAAGCGGGACAAGACCGCAGCTATGGTAGTCGTTTTTACGGCGTAGATTTCCTCCCTACAGATCATGCAGCAATAGCGGCGGCGTATGGTATTCGCTCCTGGCGAATCGAACGTGCTGATGATCTAGAGAAAGTACTGGAAGAGGCACTGGCACATGACGGGCCAACTTTGGTTGATATTATAACCCGGCCGCTTGATCAAACCGAAGTCCCTGTTACGGCCTTCCTGGGATAGTTCAATGCATTGCTTTGTAGACTCAAACAGATGAGCTCCTCCGCCAAAGAGCATATAGCAGTTATCGGTGCAGGCATCGTTGGTGTGTCGACGGCGCTCCAACTACAACGCGATAACTATCGCGTTACATTATTTGATCGTCGACGCCCAGGCGAGGAGACATCACGGTGGAACGCTGGTGTGGTTGCTCGATCCTCTTTGGTGCCGTTCAACAATCCGAGCCTACCTGGTGCTATTCCGAAGGTGCTTTTTAACAAACTCCCCGGTGTTCGCATTAACTGGTTGTGGGCTATTTCTCATCCAGGTTGGATACAAAAATTTATTCGTAATAGTGTTGGAAAGCCGTTTGACAACACAGTTCATGCATTGAACGAATTAATCGAGCTCTCCGGTGATATACACCGTCAGTGGTTGGCAGAAGCAAAACGCGAAGATCTAGTGCGTGATCTGGGATGGTTGTTTCTCTACGAGTCGGCAGGTGCATTCAACGCTCATGAACTTCAGCGTCAAATGTACAAACGATACGATATTGACTATCAGGTGCTGAATTCCACCGAGTTACAGAAGCTTGAGCCTGCGCTAAATAAATCTTTTGTTACTGCTACATGGGTAAAAGATACATTCTCTGTATCGGATTCGCAGCAGGTCGTGATTTCTTACTTCAATCTATTTAGACAGTCAGACGGTGAGTTTTCTGAGGAGGAAATCGACTCCATATCTCCTACATCTGACGGCTTTTACTTAGGCGGACTCAAGAAGCAACATTCTAAATTTGATCAAGTTGTGGTCGCGCTGGGCGCATGGAGCGAGACACTACTGGAGCCCTTAGCAATCAAGGTCCCATTGTCAGTTGAAAGAGGATACTTAATGCAGTATGACTTTGCCGGCGATGCACCACTAACCAGACCGATTTTTGATGTAGAGGCTGGCTACGTTATATCTCCGCGACAAGATGGTATTCAAATCTCCACCGGCGTAGAGCTCACCGGACTCAATTATTCACCACATACAAAGCAGTTAGCCTGTGCCGAAAAGCATGCACGTGAACTGTTAGATATTGGAGATCGACAATTGAATGAAATCGCAGTTGGAAATCGTTCAACCCTACCTGATAGTCGACCGATTATCGGTCCGGTCAAAAGTGTTCCGGGTTTATGGCTGGCACTGGGTCATCAGCATGTGGGTTTCAGTACTGGGCCTGCTACTGCGAAATTGCTGTTGGCGCAAATGAAGAATCAAACACTGCCAATAAATAGTGAGGCATTTTTACCAAGCAGATTTGGAATTTAGATGAATTAACAAAGAAGTAAAAGTAGTAAAAATGGTAAGCGCTGGTAATTATAGCCAGTACATATAGTGATCATATTTTTGAAACCTAACAGAGGAATATCGATGAAGAATTTTATTATACCTGCCGCAGTACTATCGGCTGCCTTGTTTGCAAACCCTGTTTTAGCAGACAAATGGGATATGGCATTGGCATATTCTGCAACAAACTATCATTCTGAGATTGCGGCGGAGTTTGCCGCTGAAGTCACTACCAAAACGGACGGAAAGCTTGAGATAGTGACTCATCCCGGTGGTTCACTGTTTGCCGGGGCAGAAATATATGGCGCTGTACGTCGAGGATTAGCGCCGATTGGTGAGCGATTGATCTCAGCTCTTGGGAATGACAATGCAATATACGAGATAGACTCCGTTCCATTTCTAGCAACGGGCTTCTCAGGCGCCAAAAAACTGTATGAAGTGTCCAAGCCTGCGCTTGTTGAAACACTGGATGAGGCGCGTTTGCAACTGCTGTATTCATGCCCGTGGCCACCACAAGGCTTCTATTCCATCAAGGAAGCCAATTCAATGGACGATATTAAGGGATTGAAGTTTCGTGCATACAACGCAACTACATCAAAATTGGCGGAAGGTTTAGGAATGCTTCCGACGAAGATTGAAGCCGCTGAATTGAGTCAGGCCTTCGCCACCGGAGTAGCTGAATCTATGGTGTCATCAGGCTCAACTGGCTATGACAGAAAGCTGTGGGAAAACGTGAACTTCTACTACGATGTGAAAGCTTGGCTTCCGCGAAATATGGTCATCGTAAACAAGAAAATATGGTCGCAACTCGACGATGGCATCAAGAACATCGTCCTTGCCGCAGCAACTACCGCTGAAGATAATTGTTGGGCGAAAGCGGAGGAGCTTGATTCCTGGTACATCTCGCAATTTAAAGAAAATGGCATGAAGGTACAAGAATTAAATGCAGATATGCAAGCAAACTTCGAAGCCGTTGGACAAGAGCTAAAAGACGCCTGGTTGGAACGAGCAGGCGATAAAGGTGCTGAGATATTGGAGAAATTTATTAGCACGCAGTAGCCAAACTCTTAATGTATAGCGAAGCAATGGCAATTAGCCATTGCTTTCCAATCAACCATTACTGGGAGTTTTAATGATAAATCGAATGTCCAACGGATTTGATCTGATTTATAAACTAGGAGCGTGGGCAGCTGGATTTCTGCTCATACTACTGTGCCTGCTTGTACTGTATAGCATAGTGGCCAGGTTCTTCGGATTGTATTCTGGTGGTGCTTCAGATGTTTCTGGTTACGTGATGGCTACAAGCACCTTCTTGGCTCTAGCTTATACATTTCGCACTCAAGGACACATTAGAGTCGCGTTACTCGTCCAACGTTTTGTTGGTGAGACTAGACGCCGCATCGAAATATTCTGCTTGGGAATCATGGCGATGGTGACTTGTTTTGTCGCATTCTACATGTTGAGGTTGGTGCTTGACAGCTATGAATTTGGCGAACGAAGCGAAGGTGCTGATGCATTATTAATTTGGATTCCACAAACTCCTGTTGCCATTGGAGCGATCCTATTGGCCATTGCAGTTGTACATACACTGTTACAGGCAATATTTGATTACGACTCAGTGAATCCTCAAACGAGTAAACACAAGGGGCCTAGTGAGATATGACTGACGCGCTATCGATATTTATTTTTGCAGCCACCCTGTTTTTGCTGTTGGGGCTTGGCGTCTGGGTTGGCGCAGCCTTGTTGGCGACGGCCATTCTTGGAATGTGGCTATTCACGTCGACCCCAATTGGGGATGCCATGGCAATTACGATTTGGGGTAAACAATCGTCATGGACACTCACTGCATTACCACTATTTATTTGGATGGGCGAAATATTATTTCGAACCAAACTGAGTGAAACACTCTTTAGGGGATTGGCACCGTTTGTTTGTCGATTACCAGGTGGTCTGTTGCATGTAAACATTGGTGCATCAGCTGTCTTTGCTGCTATTTCGGGTTCTTCAGCGGCAACGGTTGCAACGGTAGGGAAAATGTCGATCCCCCAGCTGCGGGCGAGAAACTACCCTGAGAAGATGATTATTGGCACACTTTCAGGGGCGGGGACGTTGGGTTTACTTATCCCACCGTCTATATCGATGATTATTTATGGTGTGACCGTCAACGAGAGTATTTCGAAGCTGTTTATGGCCGCAATGATTCCGGGTCTAACACTTGCGCTTTTCTTCATGTTGTACGTAATAGCTTGGGCCCTGATCAATAAAAAAACGTTCTCTCCAATTGTTGATACTGATGATGAGCCTCTGAGTCGCAGATTGGCTGATTTACTACCAGTGTTGTTGCTTATTTTTGGTGTAATAGGTTCTATTTACTCTGGTTTGGCAACTGCAACCGAGGCAGCTGCTATAGGCGTATTAGGATCTATCGTGCTGTCAGCTATGCAACGCAGTTTAACCCTAAAAAGTTTTGTTAATAGTGTATTGGGAGCTGTCCGAACAACATCAATGATCATGTTGATTCTTATGGGTGCGGGCTTTCTTTCTCTCGCGATGGGTTTTACCGGTATACCCCGAGCACTTGCTGAAGGCATTGACAGCTGGGACTTATCTCCACTAGCACTCATAGCGATACTCACGTTTTTCTATATCATTCTAGGGTGTTTTCTTGATGGACTCTCGTCAATCGTTCTTACGATGGCGGTAATTGAGCCCATGGTTCGCGCCGCTGGATTTGACATGCTGTGGTTTGGCGTTTACGTAATGGTAGTGGTTGAGATGGCGCAAATTACACCTCCTATTGGATTCAATCTCTTCGTTCTGCAGGGCATGACCGGGAAAGATATGGGGCTAATATCTAAAGCATCATTCCCCATGTTTTTAGTGATGTGTGTATTTGTTGTATTCTTGGTCATTTTCCCAGGGTTAGCAACTTGGTTGCCTGGTGTTTTGAGTTAATAGGAGCGAGGTGCGAATAAATGAAAAGTCGAACAGTTATTGTCATGCTGGATATTGCAGATAGAGATAGTGCAATTGCCTTAAGTCAACAAGCTCAAATCATGACAGATGAGAATGACAAACTGCATCTCGTTTATGTAATGCCTTATGGGTATTTCAGTTACATCGAACCGTACGTATCCGAAGAGAGTATCGAGCAAGCTGCTGATAGAGCAAGGGATGAACTGACGAGTATCAAGGAATCCGCACTTCATGACAGCGATGCGATTCTGCATGTGCTTCGTGGTGGGATAGGGGAACAAGCACTGTTGTTGATTGATAAATTGCAATGTGATTTTCTTATGCTTAACGCACATCGACCAAATGTGAAGGTGCACTCGTTAGGGTCATATGCTGCCCAAATAGTGCGCCACGCACCTTGCTCCGTTTTCGTACGACGCTAGTTCTTTAATCATCTGGTGGGGACGTCACTACTTAGCGCCTTGATGAGCGTTAAGCAGTGGCATTCAATTGTTAGATTGAATGCTTGTTTATCCACAATAACTCCGCACCGTCTAAAATCGAAAATACAGGTCTGCCGATGGCGTTTTCAATAGCATTTGCATAGGGTGGTAAGTTACCGCACTCAAGGATAATCGCTGAAACTTCTGGAAATTCGTCTACTAATATTTGGGCTTTACCCACGACACTTTTTTGTAGAGCGACTTGGTCGATGTTGGTACATTGAAGTTCTTTTTGAACAATAAATGTTTTGGAAAATATGCTGCAGTCTTCCATTCCAGCTATTCTCACATTTTTTGACTGAATGCCAGCAGCACCTAATGCAAGAGTACCAAGACAAGACTTTGATGCGGTAATAATTCCAATGGGTCTATTGCCGACGACAGCGTAAATCGTTGGATACAATGTCAGAGGTGAAAGCATGACCGGAATCGTCACTGAAGATGCTATGGCATTCTGTACAGACACGAGAAACCCGCAAGTAGATACTATGGCTTTAGCACCTTGCGTTTGTAGTGATTGAGCTGCGGCACAAAATTTATCAACTATCTCATCAGATGGTTGAGCGTTTATTACAATATCCAGACTGTCTACTCCATTTACAACTTTAATTGCTACAGGCATGCTGTAACTATCCGCATTTCCTGCATCTCCTGATAATCTTGGGAATGCCGTATCAAGCATAAGAATTCCCACGAAATGTGTAGAGTTAGTCATTTGATCAAATTCATCTTGTACCTAAGAAATAGCGTCGCAAAGTTAGATGCATTCTAACATTTAGGGATTGCAAATCCCGAGTGTTGAGGAAGTTTCCCAATCCGAATCAGGATTATCTACGATGCCCTACGTGTCAACCTGCTGTTAGACAGACCTAGTCTGAGTTAACATAGATATCAGGGTAATGACCACAGGAACCAGATTCATGCCTAAACCATTGAACCATCAATTACCCGAGTCAAAAGTAGATGCCGATCCAAAGTTGGAGAAGCGATCTCGCAGAAAACATCCACTTGGCTATAAGCTTAAAATTATCGCTGAAGCCAAACAACGTGAAATTGAAAAGCTTCAGGCCACTGTGGCTCAGTTGACCCGTGAGCTTGAGATAACTCAAGGGTGTGTATCACTCCAAAAAAAAGCCTTGGCGATGCTCGATCTACAGAGCAGTGGGAAGAAGCCATGAATGCGGTTATCAACGAACGCGACCCAACAATCTGCATCGTAAGTGAGCGAGTCACACCCAGGCCGCAATCAACCACAACCTGACGTCCGCTCATGCGCAGCAGGCAGGAACTGGGCATTGTCGAACCCGGGCGGATAGCAGGACCACCCTTGGTTCCCAGTAGAATCACTTCATCGCGCAAGATAAATCCCCTTTAAGCCGCAGCCAAACCTTTATCGAGCGCTACCAGTATGGCGTCAATATCGTCACTGGTAACGATCAGAGGTGGAGACAAGATGATATTTGGACCTGACACGCGAATCATAGCGCCGCTTTCATAAGCCATTTTCTGAACACGATTACCAACCGCTTTGTCGACTGGTTGTTTCGTGGAACGATCTGCAACTAGCTCTATCGCGCACATCAATCCATGACCGCCACGGACATCGCCGATAACATCGTGTTTTTGCTGCAGCGCCAACAGTCCATCATGCAGTTGCTTTCCACGCGCGGCTGCGTTTTCCGGCACATTCAAACGAAGCGTCTCAGTCATGCAGGCCAGAGCGGCGGCGGCTCCGACCGGATGTCCAGAGTATGTATATCCGGAGCCGATCATGCCACCTGCGCTGTTGTCCTGTTCAAACACATCGGCAACACCGTCGGCGATCATCGCCGCACCGAACGGGAAGTAGCCGTTGGTAATGGCTTTGGCGGTTGCCATCAAATCCGGTTTCACGTTCCAGTGCCGAGAACCTGTCCAGCTGCCAGTGCGCCCGAATGCCGTGATGACCTCGTCAGCAATCAGCAGAATGCCATGTCTTGAACACAGTTCGCGCACTCCGGGCATAAAGCTTTCGTGAGGTGGAATGACACCACCGGCTCCAAGTATCGGTTCCATAATGAAGGCAGCGATAGTGCTCGGTCCCTGAAAATTGATCTCATCGTCAATTGCACTTAAGCACAACTGCGCCAGTCTTTCTGGATCGGTTTCGTTGAATGGGTTGCGGTAAGTGTATGGTGAGGGTGTATGGTAGCAACCGGGCAATAGTGGTTCGTATTGTGTTCGGAAGTTGGCATTGCCATTGATGGATGCACCTCCGGTATGGGTACCGTGATAACCCTTTTTCAACGATAAGTATTTTACTCGTCCAGACTCACCACGTAGCTTGTGATATTGGCGAGCCAGTCTCAGACAAATCTCAATGCTATCTGATCCACCGGATGTAAAGAACGCACGCGTTAAACCGTCTGGTGCAAAAAATTCGCCGAGCATACAACTCAGTTCTATAACCTTGTCATTGGTAGTGCCACGAAACGTCGAGTAATAGGGCAGCTCATTTAGCTGCATTGCTATTGCGGCCTTAACGGGCTCGCAGGAATAGCCAAGGTTGACGTTCCACAAACCACCCACGGCATCGACTACATTGTGCCCGTCGATATCACGAATACGCACGCCTTCGCTACCCACAATAATACTCGGTGGGTTGGCTTGCATGTCAGCTGGATGAGCCATGGGATGCCAGGTATGGCGGGCATTATTCTCTTTAAGAAAATTGTCGTTGTTCACTGTTGGTATCTCCGAGCTGTGCAATTTATTGTCCCGCGAAAGGTGAGCGTGAAAGGGAGGGCTTACTACGCACTAATGGTATTCACCGGTATGACTCCGCCCAGGGATTGGGTTATTTCCATTGAGGCGTTGCGTAAACCCACTTCAATTTTTCGCTCCAGAACCTTATCGAGCCGTGTCGCTACGGCGGCGATTGTAATGGCACCAATGGGTTCACCAGCCGACCCGAATATAACCGAGGCGGTGCCAGTCACATCGTCTTCGAAGGTCCGTGTCGATCGTGCAAACCCATTAGACCGAGCGATTTTAAAACGCTTCTCCAGCTCTTTGCGAGTAGTTGGTGTGGCATCGGTGTATGCCATCAATTTGTTTTTTGACAGCATCAGTTTCTTCAGTTCTTCAGATGCATGCGCGGCAATGACGATGCCTGTGGCAGTTGCGTGAACGGGCAGTTGAGCGGCGGGGTCGACAAATACGCGCAAAGCGCGTTCTGGCTCACTGATTAGTGTGGTGAGCAGGCTGGAGCCGGAAATAAGTGTGGCATGGGCAGTCTCGCCGGTGTCAGCAACCAATTGATCAAGATGAGGCTTAATAACGGATTGCACCGGAAAGCTCTGTTCACGAATACGAGCCAGATTGATCGGAGCCAGTCCAAGTCGATACTTTCTTGAGGCGGGATCCTGTTCGACAAATCCGTTATTCTGCAGCGAATTGAGGCACCTGAGTGTTGTGGTCTTGTCGTAGTCGGCTAAACGAGACAGCTCACTGAGACCGATCTCGGCGTTTTGAGCAGAAAAAAAACGCAGTAAAGCTAATGCTTTATCCACGGTATTCATTAAGGATTTAGACATTATGCACAGAGGACCTCTATTTCAACCGGTTCGTTAAGAGCAAGACAGTTGATCGTTAAGAGCATGAAACTCTTGACAGGCGTGTCTGCTGAAGTCAAGCTATTCGCTCCATCGGTCACAATAATGAACCGAACGCGAACATGAGTCAAGACATTGGAGAGAGAAGCAAGATGACTACTTTAAAACGAAGCATGCTAGTGGCATGTGCCACCGTTGCATTTCTGGCAGCACCGCTTGTCGCGGTTGCTGAATACCCTGAAAAGCCAGTTTCATTCGTCGTACCCTGGCCACCGGGTGATCTTGAAGATGTGATCACCCGGATGATTGCTGACGATTTTCAGGAGAAGTATGGCGTTCCTGCCGCTGTGGTTAACAAGCCTGGCGGTGGCGGCGGTCCTTTTCCTGGTGCTGTAGAAGTTGCCAATGCACCAGCCGACGGGTATACGATCGGCTCTTTTATAATAGCCGTACCGGTGGTAGGTCCTAACATCGGCATTCCGGAACTTAACCCTAATCCGTTTGAACCCCTCGGTTCATTTCTGACCTATCCGTTTGTCATTGTCGCTGGTAAAGATGCGCCGTATGAAGATATCGATGGTCTTGCAGCTTACGCGCAGGAAAATGATGTTGTCCTTGGGCATTTTGGTGCGCCGTTGATTCCAACCAAAGTGACTTTTGCTTTGGCTAAAGCTAAAGGGTTCTCTTATTCCGCAGAAGCGGCGTTTGACATGCTGGATTGCAACTCACTGGCTTCGGGCGATGTTGACGTCATGAATACAACCTTGCAACTCGTGTTGCCTTGCATCGATGATGTGAAGGTGATCGCCTCGGTTGGCGAGGAACGCATCAGTCTGACACCAGATACACCTACGGTTGGCGAAGTTGCGCCAGAGCTAGGCATGTCTCTTTGGAATGGATTGTTTGTTCACAAAGACACACCCGCAGATGTTCGCGAGAAAATTATCGATGTCGCGAAGGCCACAGTGATGTCGGAACGGGCTCAGAAGCTGGCTGCCGAAACAGGTGCGCTGGTTTACTGGCAAGACGCTGAAGAAACCACAGCTCGCATCGCAAAGGATACAGAAACCCTGGGCGCTATTGATGAGTCATTGAAGTAGAGCTGCTATCGTTGATTGTTTTTTCCGATATGAAAACAGCGCCGAAATTATTCGGCGTTGCTTTACCCTTGCATTACTTAGAAGGTTAAATCATGTCCAGAATTAAAGGAATGCAGGAGCTATTTAAACGTCACCGCCGACCAGGGGACATTGTATTTGCCTGGTTTTTTTTAGCGGTGGCTGCATTTCTTTTTTCACAACTTGCAACCCAATCTCCATGGAACCCAGAGGCCAGAATATTTTCACAACCCGCCTTCTGGCCAACAGTCTCTGTTGTGTTAATGGTGGTGTTTGCAGCCTTGCACCTGATCTCTTCAGCACTGTCGCAACGTTTGGTTGGGCGTTTGGCCGAGCTAGGGTTCTGGCTGCGTTCGGCTGAGTACGCGCTGTGGTTCATGGCCTATGTATTCATGGTTCCATGGGCAGGTTATTTGCCAACAACAATTTTGTTCGGTGTGGGACTGGCTCTGCGTGCTGGCTACCGCAGTAAACGTATGATAATTAGCGTAGTGCTTTTGTCTATAGGCATCGTGGTTATATTCAAATCATTCCTGCAAGTGAAGATTCCGGGAGGTGAAATCTACCAGTACCTGCCAGGTACATTGCGTTCATTCATGCTGACCTACCTTTAACAGCCATGGAGATCTTCTTCTCTGCAGTTAATTTACTTTTGGACTGGCAAGTGTTGTTGGCTTTGCTCATTGGTTCGATAGGCGGTGTCATTATTGGTGCCATTCCCGGCGTTGGTGCGGCGGTTGCCATCGCAATACTGTTGCCCGCAACGTTTGCATTGCCACCACTGGTTGGCCTGACGATGCTGCTCGGTATTTACGGTTCTTCGATGTATGGCGGTGCCTTACCGGCAGTTTTGATAAATACACCGGGTACGGCGGTTAATGCACTCACTACTTATGATGGTTACCCGATGACAAAAAACGGGGAGGCGAAACGCGCGGTGGCGTTGTCCTATTCAGCCTCTTTTGTGGGTGGCGTTATTTCCATCCTGTGCCTGATTATGCTCTCACCTGTGCTCGCGCGGATAGCGCCGATGTTTGGTTCACGTGAGATTTTTCTGGCGGCTTTGCTTGGTATTGTGTTGGTGGTATTGGCGCATCGTGGCCAGGTGTTTGCCGCTGGCATGCTGGCAGCGTTCGGTATCTTCCTGCAAATGGTCGGACTCGAGCCGGTTACCTATTCCAAGCGCTTTACTTTCGATCAGACTTGGTTGACCTCTGGTGTTGATCTGATCGTTGTGGTACTCGGATTGTTTGCCTTGAGCCAAGCGTTTTTGCTACTAACCGAGAAAGACAACGCGCCCGAAATGAAGCCACTGGAAGGCTCTATGTCAGCTGGGCTGAAAGAGTTGTGGTTGTACAAGCGAGTGGCATCTGTGTCCGCAGGTTTTGGTGTCCTGATGGGTATGATTCCTGGAGTCGGCGAGTTTACGGCACAATTTATGGCGTATACCTACGCACAAAAAACGTCAAAGAAGCCCGAACTGTTTGGCAAGGGATCGCCTGAGGGTTTGATAGCCTCCGAAGCGGCAAACAATGCTGTGCCTGCTGCGGCAATGATACCGCTACTGGCATTGGGCATTCCTGGCGAGGCACTGACGGCAATGATGCTTTCGGTGTTTTATGTTCACAACGTTATTCCCGGACCCCAGTTGTTCCAGGGGCAGATGGATTTTGTCATGGCCTTATACCTGGCGCTGTTGATTTTGAATGTCATCGTACTGTGTTTTCTGCTGGTATCGACCAACGTACTGACACGCATCATCGAACTACCAACCCGGCTGATAGGACTGAGCATATTGTTACTCAGTTTTGTGGGTGTGTATTCACTACGCAACTCCATAACGGACTGTGCCATGGCGGCAGGCTTTGGTGTGTTTGGTGTCATTCTCAAACGACTGCATCTGCCGATTGTTCCGATCATTCTTGGTATGGTGCTGGGCGGCATCATGGAGGTCAAGTTGCGATCTGCAATGCCGCGATTAAAGACGCCACTCGACATGATCGAACGGCCTATAGCGATGGTGCTGTTTGCCTTGATTCTCATTGTCCTGGCGCTGCACATTCGAACATTCTTTCGCCGTCAGCTGGAAAGAAAATCAAACGTAGAAATTGATCATTGATGGATGCAACTATGAGCCTCCCTACAAACGCGCCTGCCGTCATTATCGGCGGCGGCATCATTGGGTGTTCAGCGCTATACCATCTGGCACATAAAGGAGTAGCTGCGGTGCTTGTCGAGCGCAAGCAACTAGCTTCGGGCACGACCTGGCACGCTGCTGGAATTGTTGGCCAGCTACGCGATAGTACGTCACAAACAGAGCTTGCCAAACACACCACACGCCTGTTTCAAAAACTGGAAGAAGAAACCGGACAGGGCACAGGTTATAAGCAAAACGGCACCATGCACTTGGCTTTGACCGACGTTCGCATGGAACAGCTGCTGCGCAGCCATGACCATGCTGACCGCATGCAAATCGACAGTCGATTGCTCTCTGCTGAGGAGGCAGCGGCATTGTGGCCACTGGTTGACTATGAAGGTGTCAAAGGTGGCTTTCTGGTGCCCAGCAACGGACAGGTGAATCCGCTGGATGTCACCCAGGCACTGGCAAAAGGTGCTCGCCAGAAAGGCGCGCAAATTTTCGAAAATACTAATGTATTGCGCATCCTTACCAGCAACGGCAAGGTGTCCGGCGTACAGACCGATGCTGGTGATATCGCTACCTCAAAAGTGTTGTTAGCCGGGGGTATGTGGACCAGCCAGTTCGCCAAGAATCATGGAGTTACTGTGCCTTTGCAGGCAGCGGAGCACTTTTACATCGTGACAGAACCGGTGTCGGATCTGCCGCGAGATTTACCTGGCCTTGTGATGCTGGAGGAGCGCACATACTGGAAGGAGGACGCTGGCAAGCTGCTCATCGGTGGCTTTGAAGCCCGCGGGAAAGCCTGGGCTCAAGCGGGTATTCCGGAAACATTCGAATTTGATGAATTGCCATTCGATATGGATCATGTGGAGCCCGTGCTGGAGACGATCTTTGCACGCATGCCGGCATTGGAAAACATGGGCATACAGACCTTCTTCAATGGACCAGAAAGTTTTACACCCGATGGCAAACCTTACATCGGGCCAGCTCCGGAGATGCCCGGGCTGTTTATCGCTGCCGGCATGAACTCCAATGGCATCCTGAATTCTGGTGGGGTTGGCCTGACCATGGCTGAATGGATGACAGAAGACATACCGCGTCGTGGTATGGGTTCACTGCAAGTGTCACGCGCTATGCCATTTCAATCCAATGCGGCGTACAACGCTACACGCGTTACCGAAGCTGTTGGCTTACATTGGGGTTTGTCATGGCCGGGCCGACAGATAGAAACTGCACGCGGCATACGACGGGTGCCCTTGCATAATCGCTTTTGTGCTGCGGGCGCAAAGTTTGCCGAACGCATTGGCTGGGAAGTGCCCATGTATTTCGATACTAACAATACAGACTGGCCAGAGCGTGCATCGATCGGCTGGCAGGATTGGTCACCGCAGGTTGCAGGCGAAGTGGCCGCTGCAGAACAGGCAGCTGTGATACTCGACCAATCCATGTACGGCAAAATTCTGGTTACCGGACCCGATGCCGTCAGGGCGTTAAACCGTGTTTGCGGTGCGCAAATGGATGTTGAAGCTGGCACCAGCGTTTATTCGCAAATACTGAATCAACGTGGCGGTATTGAAGCCGATGTCACGGTCACTCGCCTGTCGCCGAACCGATTCATGCTGGTGACTGGTCATCCGAGTCAAATTCGTGATCAGCAATGGATTCAGACACACGCAGACCCTGCCTGGCATTTTGATGTTTTGGATATGACGTCGGCGTATAGCCTGATGACATTGCACGGACCGCAATCGCGCGCAATCCTGCAAAGTCTAAGCGGCGATGATTTATCAAACGACGCGTTTGCATTTGGTGCGGCAAAAGAGATTGACATAGCGCATGCGCGCGGCTGGGCTATTCGTCGCTCGTTTCTTGGTGAGCTGGGTTTTGAATTGTTGTTGCCGACCGAATTCACTGTGCACGTTTACGATGAGATAAGACGCGTAGGCGACCCTTTGGGTCTGCGCCACTTGGGTATGTTTGCGATGAATAGCTGTCGACTGGAAAAAGGCTTTCGGCATTTTGGTCATGACATTGCCGAAGAAGATACGCCCTATGAGACAGGTCTTGGCTTTGCGGTAGATTTGGAAAAGCCAGACTTTATCGGACGCGACCCGCTGTTAAAGCAACGGACCAAGTACAAGGCTGCAACACCCGATCGACTGATCATGGTTTCTGTTGCGGGGCTAAATGAAAAAGAAGGCCCCTACCTTAGCCATAATGAAACCATCTGGAAGGACGGCGAACTGGTCGGGCATGTGACGTCCGGTGCCTGGGGCCATCGAGTGAAAGCTATGATTGGTTTGGCTACTGTGCATCGCGAACAGGGCATTGACAAGGCCTGGATAGATAGCGGTGGGTTTAGTGTGCAAGTTGCCGGGCAGCGTTTTGATGCACACGCACAACTGGCTCCACTTTACGATCCCAAAGGCGAGAAAATGCGTGCCTGATGAACGTTAAAATTGAACGGTGAAATTTAGCGGAAAAAAATGACGGCTGAAGCTTACGTTGAAAAGGAAATACTCATGAGCAAAACAATACTGGTCATCGGCACTTATGACACTAAGGACGACGAATTGAACTTCGTTGCCGATTGTATTAAAGGCCAGGGTGGTGCCGTGCTAAGCATGGATGTCAGCGTGCTGGGCGATCCTTCTAAAGCTACGGATATTTCCAAGCATGACGTTGCTGATGCGGGTGGTTCGTCAATTCAGGCGGCCATCGATAGTGGTGATGAGAACACCGCCATGCAAATCATGGCGCAAGGTGCGTCCAGGCTATGTACGCAATTACACGCAGAACAAAAGATAGACGCCATGATAGCCCTCGGTGGCACGATGGGGACCGATCTGGCGCTCGATTGTGCGCAGGCATTACCAATGGGAGTGCCCAAATATGTGGTGTCAACCGTGTCTTTTTCACCGTTGATACCAGCGGATAGACTGTCACCGGACATACAGATGATTTTGTGGGCTGGCGGTTTGTATGGTTTGAATTCTGTGTGTAAATCATCGCTGTCGCAGGCCGCCGGTGCGGTGCTCGGTGCAGCAAATGCAGTGATAGCACCGAAGGCAGGCTTACCCGTTATTGGTATGACGAGTCTCGGTTCGTCCTGTCTGAAATACATGACTCTACTGCGTGAACCGCTCGAGTCTCGCGGATTTGAAGTGGCCGTTTTTCATGCTACCGGTATGGGAGGCATGGCGTTTGAAGCGTTGGCGCGCCAAGGCTACTTTGTCGCGGTCATGGACTTTGCGCTACCGGAACTGGGTAATCTGATGGTGGGTTCGGTTATCAACGCCGGAGCTGATCGGCTGACCAATGCTGGCAAGCAGGGGATTCCCCAGATAGTATCCCCGGGCTGTGCCGATCTGATCGATTTTGCCGGCTGGCAGGACATCCCCGACGCATACTCAGACCGACCTTTTCATGCGCATAACCGATTGATCAAATCGTCGGGTCTGAGTCCTGACGAACGTCGCGCGCTGGTTCGCGACATAGCAGATCGGCTCAGTGCAGCAACTGCACCGGTGCATGTTTTGATGCCAACGCAGGGTGTAGAAGAGTGGGACCGCAAGGGTGAACCGGCACACGATCCGGAAGGCTTATCGGCAATGGTCGATGAGATAAGTAAGGCCGTCAAAGCGCCGATTGAACTGACGAAACTGGATTGTCATATTAACGATGAGGCGTTTGCCACTGCGGCTTTATCGATACTCGATGAATGGATAACTACTGGTGTGGTCAAGATGGATGTTGTAAACGTATAACGAAAATAAGCAGCCGCTAAATCCCGATAGAGTTGTTAAAAAAAAGAAGAGGTTATGACTATTATGGATGAGCGATACAACATTCTTTTCGAACCTGTGAAAATTGGTCCCGTAACGGCTCCCAATCGATTCTTTGCAGTGCCGCATGCAACAGGCCACTCACCATTGATGCCCAATGGCTCGATCGCCATGCGTGAAATGAAAGCGATGGGCGGCTGGGGTACGGTCTGTATGCAATTGGCCGAGATCGATCCCACTTCCGATATCTGTGATTTGCCGATAGAAAAATTCTGGGATGATCAGGATATTGCATCGCATGCATTACTCACTGAGCGCCTGCGTGCACAAGGTGCGCTAAGTGCTATCGAGCTTGCTCACACCGGTATACGTGGTAGAGGCATGGGCACCGGCATGCCGGTCTGGGGACCATCCAACCTGCCATGCCTTAAGCCACAAGTGCCGGTGCAGGCGAAAGCGATGGACAAAAAAGACATCAAGGCCCTGCGCAAAAGCTATCGCGATGCGGTAAAGCGTGCAAAACAGGCAGGCTATGACATAGTGTATGTCTACGTGGCTCACGATGCATCAATCCTCTGGCATTTCCTGTCACCAGCCTACAACCATCGAACGGATGAATACGGTGGTAGTTTCGAGAATCGACTGCGTTTATTCAGAGAAGTGCTGGAAGACACTGTAGAGGAGGCCGCTGGTGAGATCGCTGTCGCGGTTCGTCTTGCGGTTCATGAGCTCAATGGTCCACAACGTATTTCACACGATGGCGAAGGCCGCGATGTTGTGGAAGTGCTCGCGGAGTTACCGGATTTGTGGGATGTCAATGTCGCAGGCTGGAGTCACGACAGTGGTACTTCGCGTTTTGATGAAGAGGGTCATCAAGAACAGTTCACGCGATTCGTTAAGCAAGTCACTGCAAAACCGGTTGTCGGTGTGGGCCGTTTCACCTCTCCCGATGCGATGGTTAGCCAGATCAGGCGAGGCGTGCTCGATCTTATCGGCGGTGCGCGGCCGTCGATTGCTGATCCCTACCTGCCAAACAAAATTCGTGAAGACCGAGTTGACGATATTCGTGAATGTATTGGTTGCAACATTTGTGTGTCATCAGATGCGTTCTCCATTCCACTGAACTGCACACAGAATCCGACAATCAGTCAGGAATGGAAACGCGGTTGGCATCCGGAGATGGTGCCTAAAGCGGCAAAGTCCAAGGCCGTTATGGTTGTTGGGTCCGGACCAAGCGGACTGGAAGTTGCGTTAACACTTGCACGTGCAGGTCATAAGGTAACAGTAGCTGAAAGGGATGCCGAATTTGGTGGACGTGTGCGGCTCGAAAGCGCATTGTCAGGGCTTAGTGCATGGAGTCGCGTGGCTGATTACCGCTTGTATCAATTGCGCCAATTGCCCAATGTCGATCTTTACGCAGAGAGCCAGGTGGATGCTGACATGGCGGCAGAATTTGAAGCTGAGCATCTGTTCATCGCAACCGGCTCTGACTGGATGACCAATGGCCGTGGGCGAACGCATTTCGAACCGATAGACGGATTCGCAGAGCACGCAACAAGCGTTGATCAATTGTTGAAGGGTGATGTACCCGAAGACCCCGTCGTGATCTATGACGATGATCACTACTACATGGGTAATACACTTGCCGCACATCTGGCTCGCAAAGGGTGCGCTGTAACCCTGGTGACACCGCAGCCTTATATCGGAGGCTGGATGAATTACACGTTGGAACAGCCGCGGGTGGTAAAAGAAATGGCGACCCTGGGCGTGAATGTTATTGCCAATGCCACGGCGCTCCGGTTTGACGGGCACAGCCTGCATCTGGAAGATAACAACACGGGCAAATTGCTAACACCGCTTGATGCACTCACCCTAGTGTCTGTGGGGCTGCGCCAGCCACGACTCGATCTGTGGTCAGCACTTTATACAGAAGCCAATTGCACGCTGGTTGGTGATGCCGTTGCACCCGGTATTATCCAGGCAGCTGTATTCAGTGGCCATCGCCTTGCACGAGAATTTTTGGCAGAAAAAAATAAGCCGATCACTTTACTCAGAGAGCGACCAGTGCTGTTTTAAATTCAACTGGTGCAACGCTGCCCGTCCAAGACCTAACAAGCCTTACATCCGCAGACCATTAAGCTAAAGCTCGGTGTGGGCGAGTATCCACTGCCGGCCAAACTCCGGTCCGCAACCCGCATGAGATCCTAGAATACGACCCGCGAAAAACAGACGGGCGTATGGAAAAACACAAACGTATAACCATCATGGCAGATGAGTTTCTGCGACGTTTTGGTCGGGCGTGGGAATGTATGTAGCCGGTCAATTTTCAAGTGCAAAGCTATGTCTCGGTAGAGTGATCAGGATAGCTTTATCGGTGTCAGGGCCCGCTATATTGATCGCCGAAACTGAATGCTTACGTTTATTGTGTGCAGTGAGAATAATAGGTTGTGGTTGCTGGCCAGTCACTGAATATACCTCTAACAGACACCTGGCGAGCTAGCACGTCAATGACTTTATATACATCCCCTTCGGTGTTTATCGCCGGTTGTATGCTTTGGTAGTACCAGTTACTTCCGCTTGTGATTGGGCCTGAGCGTTCAACTGTCCAGGTGATTAGTTCCAGACCAGCGTTTTTAGCGGCAATGGCATAGTCTGAAGGTACGATAGTACCTTGCGCATCAAGTGTTAAGAGCATCCATGTTGGTGGTGCCAGGTATTTAATGCCTTCTTCAATGAGTGCATTCATGGATGGATTCCAACTATTAAAATCGTCTATGTTAAATGATGGGTCGCGATACCTTCCATCTAAATAGGCCGCTTGTTTTGCATACTCGGGAAAGTCTTGTTGCCAGAATCGCAAATCGTCAAGGTTGAACGACTGAGCATAAACTCGGTTTGGTTTAATACCCGCGTTAACATAGTCATTTAGCATTTGAGCTGCAAACATTGACTGGGTATAGACGCCTTCAAACGGCATCTCAACTTGGGCTGATTTTAGTTCTGGGGCCATGCCTACCCCGAGCGAATCAAAAAGCTTAATACTGTCTTGATGTGATAGCAAGGAACCGTAGTCTATACCGACATCACCAGTCCAGCCGGGCGTGCCTTCAAAGAACTCTTCGAGAGTTCCAGCAAGCTTATTTCCGCCATCGCGCTTGCCTTTTAAGCTTCGAAACTCATCCAGTGTTATATCCGAAGTACAACATTGCACATTTGCATACGGGGTAGCGGTATTTACATCGGGTGGGATAGTGCATTTCTGAGCAAGATCGGTGGCTAATATATTAGTGCTTGTGTGTAAATCACATTGAGAATGTCGACAGACCAACTCTTTATCTTTGGTGAATGTCACATCACATTCGAGTACGCCAGCACCCTGGCTCGCAGCTGCAATATAGCCTGCGCGGGTATGTTCCGCGAATTGGAAAGGTGCCCCACGGTGGCCAAACGATAGTTCAGATTGACCCAAGCCGGTTAAATCGCAATTGGCTAGCTGATCTTTTAAAGAACCTTCTTCCAGCAGTTTAGCGAGCATAGCCGGTCTGTCTCCAAGATGGAACAAACCAGGTTCGTGCGCATCTATTTGTGATTCAGACGCACTGCTGCAACCCAGTAATAATAAGCTGAGTAGGATAGTTGGAATTTTAAGAGTCATAGAGGTGAATTGATATTGTAGAGGCTAAGCTGTATTGGACATCGGTAAGGGCCGATCGCACCATTTGGTATGCGACTCAAGTTCAGCGGCCAGCTGCAACAGCATGGCGTCCGCATCTACTGATGCTACGAAATGCATCCCGATAGGCAAGCCGTCAGTGCTTTCATGTAAGGGGACTGACATGGCCGGTTGGCCGGTTACGTTGAAAATTTCCAGGTACGGTGCAAACTGCCATGCCCGTTGCATCCAATCTTCAGTGTCTTTATTGACCAGCTCCGTCAACATGCCACTTGGTAGTGGTGCTTCAGACAAAACAGGTGTCATCAGTACATCAATAGTTGATGTAGCCCTATGCATGTTTATTTGTAGTTCTCGGCATTTTACTCGAGCTTTAACCAAATCGACAGAAGAAATCGATTTAGCTTTAAGCCACGAGGCGTGAACCAATGGGCCTAACTCCCCGTGTTTTGGTTCTCGCGATAAGACTTCTACTTGTTGATCGATGGTGGCTGAAAGCTCTGCCATCCAGAACACACTGGCAACATCGCATGGGTCTGAATCACCAGGCCAAACCCAGGGAACGACTTCATGACCAAGTGATTCAAGCATACTGGCGGTTTTGGTGAACGCAGCTTTAATCTCATGGTTTGGCTGCATGCCAGTAGGGGATTGGCTGGTTATACCGATGCGTAAACGTTTTGATGGGCGGTCAAGTGCTCTTAAGTAAGTACCAGAAATTTGGCTATTAGTCGCTGTTTTGAACGCTGGTGAGTCAAAGGCCATGGGGCTGGCAAGCTCGGGTCCGGTAGTGGCATCCAGCATAGCGGCAGAATCGCGAACACTTCGCGTAACAACATGATCGGCATTCAAACCGCCCACCAAATGCCCGAGCGCTGAACCGGTCGCAACCAGGCCACTGCTGGGCTTAAATCCAAATACTCCGCAGCACGCTGCTGGTGCTCTAATCGACCCACCTGAATCTGTGGCGTGAGCCATGGGTACCATTCCGGTTGCGACCGCCGCTGCGGCACCACCGCTTGAGCCTCCCGGAGTCAGTTTATTATTCCATGGGTTAAGTGTTGGGCCATAGAATTCGGGCTCGCAGCCGAAGTCGGTTGCGAATTCTGGTGTGTTAGTGCGGCCCGTGATGATTAATCCTGCTGCGCGCCAGCGTTCAACCAGTAACGAATCTTTTGTGCTCGAAGGGTTTTCTGCAAAAAAACGACAGGCATGTGTGGTTTTGTATCCCTTAATATTCACATTGATGTCTTTAGCTAAAAATGGCACTCCAGCCAGTGGGCCCGATGAAGTCAGAGTCTCAACATCTGAATTTGCCAAAGCATCGTTACGCATCACTACAGCATTGACTGCAGGATTGAGCCTATCCACTTCTCGCAGTGAGCACGCCAAAGCTTCTTTCGCATTTATTTGTTTTGTTCTGATTAGCTCTGCGAGTGCAATGGCATCAAGAGAACGATATTCGGTTGGGGTAAGCATTAGTGTTTGTGGAGCATTGATTTAGCTTGCAGCACGTGACCAATCCTGATCAGAGAAAATATCACCTAAACTATTTTTACTCGCTTCAAACCACTTTTCAACATCGCCAAGTGTGTTTCGACCCTGACGGTAGTTGTTTATAAGTTCTTTCATTCGTTTTGCACCAAATGAAGGATCGTGACCTGCATGAAATACCTCGACTCCTAATGATTCTATGCGTTTCAGTGTATTCAGATAAATTTGCTTATCTGAATGGTAAAGTGAATCAAGAAGTTGGCCGTCATACAGTGCATCACCTGAAAACAAAACATGATTTGTTTTATCCCATAAGCCAATTGAACCTGGTGAGTGTCCGGGCAGGTGGAGTACTTGATATACCGAATCGCCCAGATCAATCACATCACCTTCGTCCAGATAATTTGTAAGTGGCGCAGCTTGTATTGAATAAGTTTCGGGGGAATAGTTTGGATGCTGCTGTTTGTCTACAATGGCAATTTTTGTCCAGGCACCATCGTAGACGACTGATTTATTCGTTGGGTTGGCTAGTATCGCGGATTCGGCTTTATGCCCCATGCGAACATCAAATTCGTGAAGGCAACCTGAGTGGTCGAAATGGCAATGCGTCACTATCGCCTTGATAGGGCGATCGGTATCTTGCATTATCCATTGCTTTAACGGGTCAAGTCCCATGCCCGTATCTATGACCAGGTCAAAAGCTCGGCCTTTGACATGCCATATGTTACAACGCATAAAGTTGGCGACGCCTGTTTCCTGTATCAGTGACACCTTGTCACTGATTTTTAGGCGCTTGTATCCCATAGCTGCAGGCTCAATTTAAGTTAACTACTAATATAAGTTAACTACTAATGTAAGTTAACTTAGAGACTGCTGTACCAGGCGATGAAAGTGATGAATGGCATGCTCACCTCTACCTGTTTTTTCTTGACCTGTAATAATAGGTCCTTGTGAATAACCTTTTGATTTAAGGCCGCGTTGCACACTTTCACACAAACTATTGTCTTCTGGCATCAACACATCAATTGTGTAGTCCTGGCGCTGTGTGTCGAATTTACCCGTCACACTTAATGATTGACCGTTAAAATCACTTTTCTCTAATCCCAGAGGACGGATGGCAGATATATTAATTTCCTCCGCACCTGGCATTAGATTAAACGTGGTGTTTGGCCATAAGTACCAGAAGGTAGAGTGCATAACAGGTTCACTATCACCCAGCTTGTATGCAGTGTTGTCTTTTCGGATATCACTACCCACTTGCCGTGCCCATAAACCGAAAGTATCGTGTTTATACGTTTCCATGGAAATGAGATTCGCAAAGTCTTTATGCGCATGATCGCAGTGATAACACTCTACGTAATTATCGACAACAACTTTCCAGCCAGCATTAACGCGACCATCGCCCAACGCACCATCTGTCGGTAGTTGTAGTTTGTCGTAGTAGGGCACGCGTTCACGAATATCGGCTTCAAGGTCTGCGGCAATCTCTGACAGCGCAGCAGCATCGTCATCGAGATTAACGAATACACAGTCTAGAAATAACTCAAGCTTTACGCGCTTAAGTGAGAAGTCTTCTTTTTTAAAGCCCGGACGTTGCGTTGCTCTGGGTGCGCCATGCAAGGCACCTTCTCGACTAAAAGCCCAGGCATGATAAGGGCAAACGATTAGCGCATTCACGTTACCCCTGCCAGGTGGCAACAGCTCGTGGGCCCTGTGTTGGCACACGTTGTAAAATGCACGCAACTCGGCATCCTGGCCCATCATGACGAATAAATTCTGATCACAAATTTGCACGGTAACGTAGTCGCCAGGTTTTTCAAATGAAGCTTTATGTGCAACTAACTGCCAGGTGCGGTAAAAGATGCGTTCTTTTTCAAGCTCATATACGTCTGGGTCGGTATAGAGGTATGAAGGTAAAGTAAATGACTGTTCTGGCGTTTCGGTCAATGGTTTTTCGTATTGGCTCAAGTGCTGCGTATCATCTAACATGTACATACTCCTAAAAAACACATTAATATATTGGCGGCAGCCATTTTATTGTTACGTCAGTTGCCGACTAAGACTGCCTACTAATTTTCTTAGCCTTATCTTTGCCAAAGAGATTCTTTAGCAAAGAAATTTTCCAATAGTATCTGCTAAAAATATTTGCTAGAAACTGCCTTTCATAGACTTCATCACAATTGATCGATCTATCTCGCCAAGCACTGTGCCTTGTTCGTCAACAACAGCCACTGGTGCATCGGTATCGGCAACGATGTCTATAAGACCATCGATCTTTGCGTTGATCGGCACACTTAGATCTGTAGCGCCCAACGGCTTGGGCGGTATTGGTCGCATCACTTTTCCAGCTGACAGTACTTTGTAACGAGGTACATCCTCGGTAAAATCAGCGACGTATTTATCGGCTGGGTTGGCCACAATTTCTTCAGGAGTGCCCATTTGCGATACAGCCCCATCACGCATGATCATGATGTTATCGCCCATTTTTATGGCCTCAAGAAAATCGTGGGTGATAAACACCATGGTTTTCTTAAGACGAGATTGTAGACTTAATAATTCGTCCTGCATTTCGCGGCGTATCAGTGGGTCGAGTGCTGAGAAGGGTTCGTCGAATAACAAAATCTCGGGTTCAACTGCCATTGCTCGAGCAAGGCCAACGCGTTGCTGCATACCACCAGAGAGTTCGCGCGGGTAGTGATCAGCCCAGCCATCTAACCCAACCAGTTCAATTGTTTCCATGGCTTTTGCATAGCGCTTTTGGCGACCTTCTCCTCTAACCTCCAAGCCATAAGCAACATTGTCAATGACTTTTCTGTGTGGGAACAAGCCAAAATGTTGAAACACCATAGCCATTTTGTTTCTTCGCAGTGTTTTAAGTTCGCTGTGAGAAACTGAAGTAATATCTTGACCATCAACCAACACCTGACCTTCCGTTGGATCGATTAAGCGGGATAAGCAACGCACCAGTGTTGATTTGCCAGAGCCCGATAAGCCCATCACGACAAACGTCTCGCCTTCGTCAACAGAAAACGATACGTCTTTGACACCAACCACGTGGCCTGTTTGCTCTTGCACGTCGTTCCGGGACAGGGAACGGTCCATATCGCGCATGACACGTTCCGGGCTGGGGCCAAACACCTTCCAAATATTGTTGCAAATTATTTTTGGCTCTGTCGCCATACTCACGATGCCCTTGTGCTCATGATTGTGCACCAACTGCTTTGCACAACTGTTGTTGACTGATGATTGTGCAAAGGAATAACGCCTATGGAACAACAGCTGCAGCGAAGATGCAACTGAATATTCAATGATTTTGTGCAGATTTAATTTTAATTCTTTTGTCAACAGGCGAATTTCGCGTTTTTGCTGTCATGCCGGTGCCTCACAATGCTACTATTTGGTTTCGATCTCCGACTTGATCACGCGTCGGCGACAGTGAAGAGCATGGCATGACAAACGCAACTCTGACACAATCTCGACGGCAATGGTTATCTATCCGAGGTCACGACTTCACCATTTGGGCCGCTATTCTAGGTGGCTTACTTGTCTCATTATTTGTTTATAGTATTAGCGCTAATGTTTTCTCCTTCCCGCAATTTCTGATAGATGCGTTTACGTTCGAAGAATGGGTTAACACCACCCAAAAATGGCTAGAGGTCAATTTTAAATCCTACACGCGCGCAATAGCTCAAGTCGTTAAGACCCCGCTTGAATGGCTTGAAGAAATATTGTGGGAGTTACCCTGGGTTTTTGTATTGCTTATGTTTGTCTTGCCCGCCCTGGCCTACAGCGGCTTACGGCTGGCGCTGTTTGTGTGTTGTGGCGTTATGTTTTGGGGCATGGTCGATATGTGGTACGAAGCTATGTCCACGCTTAGTTTGATGGTGGTGTCGGTAAGCTTCTCAGCAGTACTGGGGATAACGCTCGGTATACTCGCCGCTAGCAGTGATCGCTTCGATGCGTTTTTGCGGCCAATACTTGACACCATGCAAACCATGCCGGCATTTGTATATTTAATTCCAGCGATTTTCTTTTTTGGTATCGGTGCGGCATCGGCCGCCATGGCCGTGGTGATTTACGCGCTGCCTCCAGCTGTCAGGCTGACCAATCTTGGCATACGCCAAGTACCAGACAACATGCTTGAAGTGGGAAACAGTTTTGGATCAAGTTGGTTGCAAATGCTGTTCAAGATAAAGCTACCTCAAGCCAAAGCGTCGATTATGCTTGGAATAAATCAAACTATCATGATGGCCCTGGGGCTTGCCGTGCTCGCCGTGTTTATCGGAGGAGGTGGTCTTGGTGAACAGGTTTGGAAAGCCCTCACACGGTTAAAAGTTGGCTGGGCATTTGAAGGTGGTGTTTGTATTGTGTTTATGGCGATCATGTTTGATCGACTTAGTTATGCCATAACGGGTGTTTCGGACAACCAGACAAAGCCGTCACAACATGGTGTGCGATTTCATTTGCTTCCACAAAAATGGAATGAAAATGCGATAGCCAAAGCCATAGAGAAACCGATTAATTGGGTTTGGCGCAACTGCGCTAGTGTTGGCTCGATGATAACCTCAATCGTGGCAAGGCCTGTTGCGTTGCTATCGCAGAATACAGCCCAATCCATACAGTCTCGGCCCTTTCTGCTATTCGGTATTATTATAATGTCGTTACTGTACATCTTCGGTGGTGATATCAAATGGATGTCATCCTATCCGAGTAACCTGGAACTTTCGTTTCGTGAACCCATCGACTTTGCCGTTGATTGGCTCACCGTTCATCCTGGTTTTATTGGTGTAACCAAATTAATACGGGCTTTTATATTTTTGTACTTGCTTGACCCTCTGGATTCATTTTTAAGTGGTTTGCCCTGGTGGTACATCATGGCCATGCTGGGGTTAATAGTTTGGATATCAGTAAACGCTCGATTCGCGGTTGTCACCGTTTTATTTCTGGTTTTTCTAGGTGCGGCCGGGCTTTGGGAAGTGTCCATGTTTACGCTGGCGGGTACATCGGTGTCAGTTATTATCTGTATGATTATCGGCGTACCAATCGGTATTGCAGCGGCACATTCGCGCACTATCGATTCTATTGTTAAACCAGTGCTGGACACCATGCAAACCATGCCTGCGTTTGTATATTTAATTCCAGCATTGTTCTTTTTCGGTGGTAACAAAACCACAGCTATTATTGCAACCGTCATATATGCCATACCACCGGTTATTCGATTGACCACCCTGGGGCTGCGACAACTACCAGCTGAAATAGATGAAGTGACCAATTCATTTGGATCATCAACGCTGCAAACGTTGTTTAAAGTGAAGCTTCCTATGGCTTCACCGTCAATTATGCTCGGGATGAATCAAGCAGTGGTATTTGCTTTAACAATGCAAGCAATTACGCCGTTAATTGGTGGTTTAGGTTTGGGTAAGGAAGTGTTCGATGCCATGAATCGGGCAAATATGGGGCAGGGGCTGGCAGCAGGAATAGGCATAGTGTTGCTCACGATATTGCTGGACCGATTAACTCAAGGTTGGAACGAAAATCAGCGACGTGCTTTGGGCCTTTGAACCGGGCCGTCGTCAAATAATTCAGGCTAATGAGCTGCGCAAACCTCATTAAGTTGCTAAAAATCCTGGTTATTTTTAAATTCATATCGACACCAAGCGCCTCAAATGTTCTACTAACCGGGTACTCTTTAAACTGTTGGAGGAAAATTAATGAAGCAATCGCAAAAAATCTCAGCTATCGCCGGCGCCGGTACACTCGCACTTGGCCTAACGCTAGCTGCCCCCGCAACTGCAGGTGGTTTGGTAAAAGCTGCAGTCGCTGACTGGACAGGCGGTGCTGTCATGTGTGAGATCATTCACCAAATAGCCGAGACAGAGCTCGACTATAAAGTTAAGCGCATTGTTATGCCATCAGGCCCAAATGTACAAGCAGGTATTCGAGCAGGCGACATCGATTATGCGTGTGAAAACTGGCCGTCCTACAATCAGAACAACTCTAATTACATAACCGAATTTGGTGGTGACGGTTCTGTTGCCAAGCTAGCTGATTCGGGTGTGGTTGGTATTTCAGGTTACTACGCTCCTCGCTATCTGGTTGAAGGCGAAGGCGCAAAAGCACCTAACCTTAAAACCTGGGAAAACATGAATGAATACGCCGATCTTTTCAAAACACTCGAATCCGGTGACAAAGGTCGTTTGATAGGGTGTCCTGTTGCCGCATGGGAATGTGATGATACAAAACGCATGGAAGCTTTGGGTCTGAACTATGCGGTTACCGAACTGGGTTCAGAAGCTGCACACTGGGCTGAAATTCAGTCGGCTTATAAACGTCAGGAACCGTTTATCGCCTACGCGTGGGAGCCACACTGGATTCATGCAGCACTTGACCTGGTCAAAGTTGAATTACCCGCACATGATGATGATAAGTGGCCGGCCACGGGCTGGGCAGAAGATGTCACTATTAACTACGGTTCTCCCAAGTTAGCAGAAGAGCACCCTGATCTCACTGAACTCATTCAAAACTTCAGATTGACAAACGATATGCAGGCACCAATGATTCTTGCCATCGATGTCGACGGAAAAGAAATGGAAGAAGTCGTTGGTGAATGGATGGCGGCAAATGAAGACACTTGGAAGGCATGGCTTCCTAAATAAGTTCTTTTTTTGAATATTGATTTTCGTATAAAGCCGCTTAACAGCGGCTTTTTTCGTAACAGCATTTGTTCAGGACTTGACCAATAATCAGGTAGACGTAACAACCACCGTGGGGTAGCCTAATGCGGTGCTCGAACAAGACTACTATCTAACCAACTTCAGGTACCTGATTAACTTTGTCGTTGACACCTATCAGGGATTGCTGAGCGACGACGAGCTTCAATGGCATGCTGCCTTTATAAGAGCATCAGAACCCTCGCAGCGGTTGTATGTGCGCTTGTCTGGCCGGCGCGCCAGCGCTTTCAGGCAATCCAAGTTATGTTATTCAGAAATCACATCAATGAGTGATGCTGCACAGACGTTAAGCGATGTGGGGCTGGCGACTGTTGATGCGCCTGTGACCCTGGAAGAGCTGCTGCGCGCCTATACCAAGCCTGAACTAATCAAATTACTTCAGTTGGAAGAACAAAAACAACTATCTCGGTCTAATCTGGTCGCCTATGTTGTCGATAGAAACTCAAGCGCAGACATAACCGCACTGCAAGAGGCCGATGATTGGGTGTCAATCAACGGGCTTAGCGCCTACACAGTTTTTAAATTGTGCTTTTTTGGTAACTGCTATCAAGACATGTCCGAGTTTGTGTTACGAGACTTAGGTGTTTTTCAGTACGAGCAATATCAAATTGACAAATACTCGCGAGTGTTCCAAAGTCGAGAGCAAATTGAGGCGCATCTGCAGTACTTTGAGTGTGCGTCGATTCTAGATCAAATTGATCAAAGCGATGCTGAAGCATTGCTGGGGCTTGATCAAGCTTTACCAGAAACCAGCTTTAACGATCCGCATCTGAAACGTCGAGTTGAACGACTGCGTAATGCAATAGCGAGGCAGTTGGAGCGATTGGATCGGCCAGAACAGGCTTTGGTCTTATATTCTTTCTCAAGCCGGCCTCCGTCGCGTGAGCGCCAAGTGCGTTTGTTAATGAAATTTTCGCGATTCGACGATGCCATGCAGCTTTGTGGTGTCATCAAGTCCAGACCCGTGGTCGATGAAGAACTGCATTTTGTTGATTCCATATTGCCAAAATTGCACAAGGCCTTGTCACTACCTCAGTCCAGGCGACGCACATTTAAACCAACATCGTCAAAATTAACATTATCCAGGGCTAAAAAACGCGTCGAGTTTGTCGCGCGAGACTTCTATTCGCAGTTTGGCGACTGTTTTTACACAGAGAATACGCTCATTAACGGCGTGCTGGGTTTGTTTATATGGGATATTGTTTTTGCGCCAGTTGAGGGCGTATTTTATAATCCGTTTCAATCAGCCCCAGCTGACTTTTATCAGCCAGAGTTTGTTCAAACGAGGCAAGCTTTGATTGATTTGCGACTACAAGAATTAGAAGACCCTATCGTGTTCTCGGCGCGAGTGTGGGACCGGTACGAGTTAAGCTTTGGTACTGTGAATCCATTGGTGAGCTGGCAATACCTTAGCAAAGACTTACTCTCACTTGCACTCGTTCGTATTCCCACACTCGATTGGCGTGCTTTGTTTAACCGCATGCTAAATGATCTACGAAATCACACAACAGGCTTTCCAGATCTAATTCTATTTCCAACAGCGGGTAATTACGAGCTACTGGAAATAAAAGGCCCCGGCGATGCTGTACAAAAAAACCAGCGTCGCTGGATGGCGTATTTTGCTCAGCATCGCATCCCGTACAGGGTGGTGCACATACGATGGGCAAACCTGAAACAACCAGCGTGATCAACGCGAAGTTAAAAGTGTCTGTCACCGCGTTGGCTGATTTTTCGTGCCGTATTGGCGATCTTGAGCTCAATGGCACCATCGGGCCTACCGCAAAACAGGGTATGCGTACGCACAAACAAGTTCAGTCTGAACGATCAGTTGATTCAGAGGCCCGTATGTCGACTGCTATCGACATAAAAGGTGTGTTGGTCACGCTTGGCGGCCGGGTCGATCTTTTAGACACAACGGCGCATCGATTAAGCGAGATTAAAACCACACTGGTGCCTGCTGATCGCCTGAGTCCATCAAAACTGGCGTTGCAGTGGGCGCAAATAAAATTATACGGTTTTTGCTACTGCCAACTGTTGAAAGAACAAGGCGCCAGCTTACCCGATAAGGGGCTGGAGCTTGAACTTATCCACGTCAATATTCGAGCCGAAAACCAATCCTCGCATGTACAAGTGTTGAGCGAGCAGACGCTAAACCTGTTTGCGATTTCAGCTTTAGAAAAATACGTAGCCTGGAATAAACTAGTCTGGGGGATGCAAGAACAAACACGAGAGAGTGCTGGCAAACTAGAGTTTCCTTATAAAAATTTCCGTGCCGGACAGCGCGATATGGCTGCCGCGGTATTTCGCTCTGCGCGTGACGGTGAGAGTTTGCTTTGCGAGGCCCCAACCGGGACAGGTAAAACGCTCAGTAGTTTGTTTCCTGTGGTTAAAGCGCTCGGTGAAGGTTATGTTAAACATGCCGTGTACTTAACGGCGAAAACGTCAGGCCGCCAAAGTGTCATGCAATCTTTTCGTATGTTAGAAAATGCCGGCTTAAAAATGAGCTCAGTGATCATTCGCTCAAAATCTCCCACTTGTTTTTGTAGTAACGGTCGATGCGAACGTGACGATAAAAACGTTTGCCCTATGACGGTTGGTTTTTTTGATCGCCTCCCTGACGCAAGAAAGGAAGCGATTTCAAAAGGTGTGCTCGATGGTGATCAGCTGGATGAGATCGCCTGGGCGCATCAAATTTGTCCGTTTGAGCTGGGCTTGCAACTGCTTCCATGGGTCTCGATTGCGGTAGCGGACTTTAATTATGTGTTCGACCCATTGGTTCGTATTGCTCGATTTAGCGAATCAAGACGAGACACGGCGTTACTTATTGATGAGGCACATAATCTTGTTGATCGCGCCAGAGGTATGCATTCGGGGCATCTGAATCGCACTGATTTAATTGCCGCGCAAAAATTGCTAGGTGCTAATCATGCCCTGTTGTCATCACGAATAAAGTCGCTAAGTAAAGGGCTGTCGCAGTTCGCGTCAAAGCAAGAGCATCCTACATCGGTAGGTGATGAAGTGCCAAAAAAGCTGGTGAAGCAATCGTCTGCCGTGGTTGAGTCCTATATGGAAGCATTGGACCGGGGACCTGCATTGCCTGAATCACTGTTTGATGTGTTTAAAATGGCTTGTCGATTTATTGCTATCAGCGAACTGTATGGAGATCAGCATAAAGTAGTTGTCAATGTAGAAAAGACTGCCAGAACAAATAATGTCAGCGTCAATTTGAAATGCCTGGATGCAGCTCATTACCTCACACCTCAGTACAACCTGTTTCGAAGCACGGTGGTTTTCTCAGCAACATTGCGACCCGCTCCTTACTACCGGGATGCTTTGGGTTTAGTAGAGCGAACACAACAACTGGTGCTTGGTTCACCGTTTACCAGCGATCAAGCTAAACATTGCGTAGTGGGGTATATCAATACACGCTACCAGTATCGATCAGACTCTACTCCACAATTGCTTGAGTTGCTGAATGTCATGGTTAGTGCCAAATCTGGTAACTACATGGTGTTCTTTCCATCGTATGCTTATCTTGAGCTGGTTCACAATGCATTTATCCGGCAACACCCAAAGACCGAAACGTGGGTACAACCTCGCCACACCGATGTTGAGGACAGGGAAGCCTTGCTTGCACGCCTGGAATTGCGCGGCACGCGTTTGGGATTTGCCATTATGGGCGGTCTGTTTGGGGAAGGCATAGATTACGTGGGAGATAAATTAATCGGAGTCGTTCTGGTTGGTGTGGGATTACCTGGTATTGGTGTGGAGCAAGACCTGATCGCCTCGTGTTATCGCGAGCAAGGTCTGGATGGATTTGATTACGCTTATCGCTACCCTGGTTTTACAAAAGTACTGCAATCTGCGGGGCGGGTTATTCGATCTGAGAGTGATCGCGGCGTTATTTTTTTAGTGGATGATCGCTTCGGTCAACCTTTTTATCGCAATTTGTATCCACCCCATTGGCAGGTTGAATCGAGTCAATCCCTGGCAGGTATTGAGGATTCTCTAAATGTGTTTTGGAGCAGTCAAGAGCGGCTTGCACTCTCTTAGTGCATCAGGAACAACCTGCACTTTCCAAGTGTAACGCGCTTTAAAATTTTGCCAAAGACAAAAAAAAGGCCCGGACTCCAAAAGGAACCCAGGCCGTCAACACTGCCGGAAAGCAATTAAGCTTTACGACGGCGTGTAGTTGACGATGCACGACGGGCAGGGGCCTTACGTGTAGTAGATTTGCGAGCCGGCTTTTTAGCAGCTGGTTTACGCTTAGCAGCAGTGCGCTTCTTAGCAGGTTTACGCTTAGCAGTTGCTTTCTTAGCAGGTTTACGCTTAGCAGTTGCCTTCTTAGCAGGTTTACGCTTAGCAGTTGCCTTCTTAGCAGGCTTACGCTTAGCAGTTGCCTTCTTAGCAGGTTTACGCTTAGCTGCGGCCTTCTTAGCAGGCTTACGCTTAGCAGTTGCCTTCTTAACAGGCTTACGCTTAGCTGCGGCCTTCTTAGCAGGCTTACGCTTAGCAGCGGCCTTCTTAGCAGGCTTACGCTTAGCTGCGGCCTTCTTAGCAGGCTTACGCTTAGCTGCGGCCTTCTTAGCAGGTTTACGCTTAGCAGCGGCCTTCTTAGCAGGTTTACGCTTTGCAGCGGCCTTCTTAGCAGGTTTACGCTTAGCAGCGGCCTTCTTGGCAGGTTTACGCTTAGCAGCGGCCTTCTTGGCAGGTTTACGCTTAGCAGCGGCCTTCTTAGCAGGCTTACGCTTAGAAACTACTTTTTTCTTGACTGGCTTTTTCTTGGCCGCTTTTTTTGCCGCTGGTTTACGCTTTGCGCTGGCCTTTCCAGCTGCTGACTTTTTTCCAACAGTTTTTCTAGCAGTGACTTTGCGAGTCACTTTCTTCTTAACACTCTTTGTTTTCATGTAGTGTCCCTCTTTATTAAATAGTTAAAGTGCGATGTTGCTCAGCAAATAGCGTACACATCTGCAAAAACTAGAGAGAAAAGTTAGACATAGCGCACTCTTCTATCATTCAAGTGGCCTAAAACATCAATAAAAGTTGTTGTTAGTGCTTACGATTTGCTTTTAATAAAAGACTTTTCATTTTTCATGTTCCTCTGTGACGTTTTGAATTTATGGTTTGGAGTGTAAATAGAAGATGCTGATAAAGTGTTTGCGGCTCTTTGTAGACTGATGCATTGAAGACTTGTTAGCAATGATGAGTGGAAGCACAGAGAAAAGAAAATTTTATGAACTATTCCGGAGAATGCGTGACTAAGACTGTGTCGCATTTGCCGTTATCAAAACCCATGGTTTTAAATAGGTTGATGGGAGTAATAATTAGTGTTGTCAAGTGAATTAGGTGACTAAATACGACTTAAAATGCCTTTTGAACGTTGCAATTTGTGGAATTAATGATACCGTTGCACTTTAGTAATTAGCGTAGTCCAAGGTGCAGGAGGTACTTGGGCCGATAAATCAGTTTTACATATATAAGAGAGGGCCTCTCAGTTGCTTATTCTGAGCAGAAGGACAGATGAATCGATAGTTATTGGTGACGAAGTCACGATTACTGTTTTGAGTGTTAAGGGAAAACAGGTCAGAATTGGTATAACAGCGCCGCCTGATGTCAGCGTACATCGAGAAGAGATTTATCAGCGCATCCAGTCTGGAGAGCCGCTTGAGGAATCCGGCGGAAAGCCGACCAAGACACCAAAAGATGATGACTAGCCGACCAGGCAGAAATCATCACAAAAAACCCGCTTCTAGCGGGTTTTTTGCTTCCGCAGCTGTAAAAATTTTGTGGGTTGCCGTTTACAATTGATGTAAGTCCATACCCAATTCTTTTACCTCACTCAGTTCAGCTGTTACCGAATTTGTAACAGCGGCAATACTCGCCTTTTCTGTTCGAAAGTAGGTCTCTCCAACTCGTTTCAAATCTGCCAGATTGACTTCCAGTATTTTCTGTCTGGCCTCTTGCCTGACTTCGGGTGTTCTATTAAACAACTCGCCTTGGTAGGCACTGCGGGCCTCGCCCACTGGCGATGCGGGTTTGTCGATGCTCGCAACCACATTAAGAATGGCTTCTTCCAAAGACTGCTCATCGTGTTTCTCGTTGAGCAACCATTGAATTGAGTTATCGAAATCCTGCATTGTGCCAACCAGTCTGGGGTCGCGGTACGAATAAAAGTTGAAGCAAGCAGCATCGAGGTTGTAGGACGCTCCACCTCCATATGCTCCACCGGTTTCGCGAATAGAGCGATGCAGATAGCCATTGCGCAAAAATGCACCAAGCACCCGAAGCGCTGCTGCATCCTCATGACCAGATGGTACGGCTGGGTAGGATTTGGCGCAGAAGTTAACTTCAGTGCTGGTAGTCCAGAGTTGTTTTACTTGCTCTCTTATGGCGGCGGGTTTATCCAACTCTATGCTGGCGTTGGTTTTTTGAGCAAACAAGCCCTCAAAGCTCTTACTAACCGAGTCGAGGCTGTCTTGCTCGCTCACTAACATAAACCGGCGCGGTGCACTTTTAAGTGTGTCTGCAATTTGAGCCAGCTGTTCGCACATTGCCTCAAGTGATTTAGGTTCTGCAGCCATATCATCGTATTTTTTAATATTCTGAATACCCACCAGGCCACTCATTTCGTGTGAGAGGCGGGCCAGGGGGCCCATGCCGCAAGATGCAGCTGCCATGGCCAGTGAATGTCCGCGGCCAGTGACGCTCTGTTCGGCAGCGGCGCGACTCTGTGCTGAGAGCTCCTGAATTCGAGCATGCTCATCAAAGCGCACCCTGTTTAATGTATCGTCCAGTAGCTCACTGAGCGCGCTTGCATTACGCAATAAGGATTTACCGCGCAAAATCAGATAACTGGTCACATCCTGTTCATCGTTTCGGGCGCTGCGACGGCTTGTGTAGCACGAAATACCACCAGTCACCGCGGCTTGCAGAGCTTGTGTGTCAATATAGTCTCGTCCACCCGAGCCCACCTCAGTGGCAATTCTGGTGAACATAGGCAGTAGTGCCTGCAGGTCGTCGTCCAGTTTTGGCAGATCGAGCACGATATGCGGATACACAATGCCGTTGGTGCCTTGGGCGTAGTGCATTGCAGGCGCTCCAGATATAGTAGTGCTGGAGCCGCTAGCGATGTGTACGGTATCTGGCACATCGGCCAAGGTAACCTTGGGCAAAATATCCGGGTCGTCAACCAGGTTCTGTCGTTCCGCCAGTGCTCTGGTTTTTTCAATTATCAATTTTGCGTCGGCATCGTTCAGGGCGCTTTTTATTTCAGTCAGTCGTTGCTTTTCAGCGATTATTCGACGTTCACTGATGTTGCTGTCAGGACGCAGTGTTAGCCTTACTTGATGCGCGTTGTCTAATAGCAGACGCTGTACTAAACCTGGAATAAAAGCGGGATCTTGTGCAGCAGCATGCAACCGCTCAAGAGCAGGATCCAAATCTAAAGCCGCAATTGCATCACCTCTTTGCATAGCAGGTGACAGACCGCTTAGTAACAGTGTCAGCCCAAATGGCATGCCGTCACCACGAATTTCACGCTGACCCAATTCGAGCTGATGTAAAACCGCATCCACCTGATCTTGAGGAACGCCGTTTTTCGCAACGTCGCGTAACACATTCATGATTAAGTCTTCTATTTCACTCGCTTTATCGGTGTCGGTGCCATCGATGCCACAAACGAAAACCATTTCAAGAGACGTGTCATCAACACCGCACAGCCTGGACGGTGCGTTACCTAATTCGGTTTGCTCTAATGCTTGCATTAACGGGGATGCGCTGTTGTCCAGCAATACGCTTGACAACAGATGTGTTTGTAGCCTTTCGTCCAGGTCAATGCTTTTACCCAGCAACCAACTTAGAACAACGTGTGACTTGTTGTCTTGATCGGCATCTTCACTTGCGTATGCTTCTTCTACGCGAATAGGAGAGTGAATACGGTGCGCATTGTCGACTTTAATTACCCGGTCGAGCTTTTCAAAACGACTCAGTACCTGATCTTCAAATCGCGCTTGAAGTTGTTCTGCCGGAATATCGCCAAAGGTCATGAATACCGCATTACTTGGGTGGTAGTGCGTTTTGTAGAAGCTAAGCAGTTCGTTGTATGTTAAGTCGGGTATAGCTTCCGGGTCACCACCGCTATTGTGATGGTAGGTATTGTTTGGAAACAGGTGCTTGCTGATTTCCTGCCATAGCACACTGGACGTTGAGCTCATGGCTCCTTTCATTTCATTAAAAACAACGCCCTTAAAAACCAGGTCGCTGTCTGGGTCTTCAGGCGATTCGAATTCAATGCGGTGACCTTCCTGCATGAAATCCAGTTCATCCAGCCGAGAGAAAAACACCGCATCCAGATACACATCGAGTAAGTTAAAGTAATCCTTACGGTTCTGGCTGGCGAACGGGTAGGCCGTCCAGTCACTCGAGGTGAAGGCGTTCATAAAGGTATTCAGGGAGCGCCGGATCATCATGAAAAACGGGTCTCTTACCGGGTACTTCTCACTGCCGCAAAGCACCGTATGCTCCAAAATGTGAGCTACGCCCGTTGAGTCCGTCGGGATGGTTCGCAGGCCCACCAGGAATACATTTTCCGGATTATCGGTGGCGAGATGGATATGCGGTGCCCCGGTTTTTATGTGACGGAATTCATGCACATCGATGTCCAATGACTCGATTTTCGAGGTTCTAAGCTGCTCGAATGCAGGGTGAGGCGACATGATGTTCATATTCTGGATTGGCTCCGCACTGGGACTGGTTGGTCTAGAAGGGTTAGAGTATAAGCCGCGTGAAGAAGTTCGTGGCCGGTTTTGCCAAGTTTGCCCTTTAAGCATGTCATTAACGGGCCGCTAGTAGCATGTGGAGAAGGGTGTCTCCTACGAAATTTAGAGCAATTTACTCCAAAGTTGTTGAGGCAAAGTGAAAACGCTAGTAATTCTAATACTGATGGTTGGCATGGGCGCTGGTGCCTGGCATTCCTACCAGAAGCGGAACAAACTGATTCAGGCGGCGTTGTTTTCTGAAGGCTTTGCGCTAAGCAAATCAGTAAAAGACCGAGTTGCCGACTATTACATTCAGAACAGCATCATGCCCCATGACAATGCCAGTGCTGAATTACCCCCGGCCAAGAGTATTTACGGTACCAGTGTCAGGCGTGTGTCCGTTAACCGCAGCGGTGTGGTTATGGTCGACTTTCAGGATGAAATTGGTCAGCAAAGTATGATTTTTACGCCACGGGTCAGTCCTGCCTCTGGTCTGCTTGACTGGCGTTGTGCCAGTGACTCAATTGATCGAAGTGTGTTAGAGCTGCTTAGGCCAAGCTGCAATGCAATTTCTAGCACGAATGAGGGTCAGTTGATTAATGCAATCGCCAATTCCCACCTGGACATAACCCAAAATCTACTAGCAGCCGGCGCTAATCCGAATGCGGTTGTCAACGGCAACACACCGCTGATGCTGGCAGCAAAGATCGGTGACGTTGAGGTTGTGAAACTGTTGCTTGCACAAGGTGCCAGCGTTGACAACAATGCCTTGAACTCAGAACGTCGTACACCATTGATGGTGGCGATTAACAGTGACAGCGCCGATGTTGTGAGTTTGTTGCTTGCCGAGGGTGCGTCGGTAACACGACGGGACTATAAAGGTCTTACGGCGCAAGACCATGCCATCAATACCGATAGACGGCTCGGTGGTGAACGCTACGAGCTTATGGTCCTGGCTCGCCTTAACCCACATTTTGCCGGTAAGCCAAAGTACGTTAACAACCATGGAAGAACATCAGGACAACAATCATCTCATCTCGAAAGCTTGTACCCGCAACTGGTTACTGCTGCAAACGATTGTCATGTGCAACGTCTGGCCACGCTGTTTAAAGAGGAAAATGATTTGGCATCGCCCGAAATGGTGGATGGCGAATTACTGTCCACACACATAACTAAACCGGCTTGCTCAGCAAAGTTGACAGGCTTTATTAAAACCAAAAAATCGTACCAGGCTGCTTTGCATGCACGGTTTTCTATGGCTTCTAATGCCTGCGATTTAAAAGCCGTTGATAGTTTGCTGCAAGACAATCCAGGCCTGGACATAATGGATAGAAGCAGACGGCAGTCGCATTTGGACAGGGCAATAAACGCTGGCTGTTCAAATATAGTGGCGTTTTATGTGCGTGACAAAAACTTTGATGTCCTTGTTGATGGAAGTCATCTGCTGAATGCCATTCGAAAAGCACCGCAGTCAAAGCAAGTTGAATTGGTTGGTACCTTGTTGGCCGCTGGTGCTGAAGTTAATTATCGGGATGAGACGGGCGAGACCCCGCTTGGCGCTGCTATATCGCTTGAACAGCCGGTTGTTGCCAAGTACCTGGTCGATGGAGGGGCTGATGTCAATGCCACCACCGTTAACGATTCCTATCCGTTAATAGAAGCGTCCAAGAAAGGTTTTAATCATCTGGTTTCTACGCTAATCAGACAAGGGGCCGATATTAATCAGCAGGATTCGATGGGGCGAACAGCTTTAGTCGCAGCGGTTGCAACTGGCAGACAACGCCTGGTTGATACACTTCTGCGAGCGGGTGCCAATGCCATGCACAAAGACAAGGATGGCATTAGCGCGGTTATGCTGGCTGAGAGTCGAAACTTTCGGCAAATATACGCACAACTTACCGCTAGCGCGTCTGTTGACTACTAGAGAGCGTTGCTTCTCTTGACGCTACTACTCTTCTAATACAACCGTACCCATGATGGATGGGTTAGTGTAAGACTCATCGGGGTTGTCAGTTTCTGTAAAAGGCAGATGGAACCAACCCCATTTGCTGTCCCGCAGACCACCATCATCGTCGTCGTTCAGTTGCAGCTCGAGCCCAAAGGGTAAACCCAAGGTGATATTGGCGTCATCCAGCGGAATAGCCACTTCATATACGTCCACTTCGAATCGAGCATCAATCGCCCCATCTGGTCCATTACCAAGACCAGTTGAAAATTCGAAATCCAATTCTTCCTGGCTGGACATGGGGCCAAACTCCCAACGGCCGGTTATTTCGTTATTTGAGGCATTGGTGTTCGATGGCAGAAGTGGCAATATGATGTGAAAGTCGTCCGCGTCACCGTATGCTGTTAACTTGCTGTTATCACCATCAATAAATATTTCAATTGAATCGTCATCCCATGGTTGTATTGAATCGCTTTCGCGTCTGTTCAGATCGTCTGACAAAACCAGAATATAAAGAGTTTCACCGTCGTGCATGGCAGCCCATCTGCGTAACTCAGCGCCATCATCGCTGTCAGCCCCATCATCAATCATCAGGTTTTTTATCCACAGAGTGCTACCGGAATCATCAACTTCCACAGCACCGTTCCATTCACCGGCCAGGTTGCCAGCCGAATCGACGACAACATCTTCGCCATCGATAGCCGGACCCGCACCTGCCGTAATTCGAGGTATTAAAACAGTTGCGCTGGCCGGAACTGTGCCAACGTCGGTATCGCCGTCTGTATCTCCGCCCGTATCGCCGTCCGTATCTCCGCCCGTATCTCCGCCCGTATCTCCGCCCGTATCTCCGCCCGTATCTTCGTCTGTATTTCCGTCTGTATTTCCGTCTGTATTTCCGTCTGTATTTCCGTCTGTATTTCCGGCGGAGTCACCTTCCGTTGATCCGGCTGTAGTGTCTCCGGTTGTCCCACCGGTTTCACCGCCAGAGGTGATTGCACCATCAGTTGTACCTGTATCGCCGCCTGTATCTCCAGTGGAGTTACCTTGCGTATCACTGCCAGCACCGTTGGTTGGATCAAATGGGTCGGTGCCGTCTTCGCGTTCTTCGATATTAGTGGAAGAGTCTCCGTCGAAGTCTGCAGAATAGTCGTAGAGTTCGGCCGAAACAACAACGTCTTTTCCATCCTCACCAACATCAACGGTGGATTCCCACCGTGCCAATGGCAGATCGCCCTGAGGCAGTGTTTCTATCCAGTTAACCAATAATTGATACGACTGATTCGGCTGTACTCTTATACTGCCGCTCCAGGTATTTTCTTCGCCCGGTTGCATAGTGATGAGTGTGCCGTCACCGAGTTGAACCAAGGGACGCACCAGAGTCAGATCAATTGCTCGTACCTGAACGATGCGATCAGGTGGAGAAAACTTAACGCTCGATGGCGTTGAAGTTTCTGATTGACATGCGCTGAGCAAAACCGTGCTGGCCAAAATTAGCGCGCATTTTTTAAGATTGATCTGGTACTGCATTATCGCAATCCTGTTAGTGTCACTGTTAACGGTACGGTACCGTCGTCATCATTGCTACTACTACCACCACTGGCTGCTGAAGCGACAGCGCCGGCGGCTAACACACCAAGGGCAACATGCCACCAGCGAATTTTACCGGTCGACGTAGTGGTAGCTACAGTAGGCGACGTTGGTTCTGGTGCAGCTACAGTGGAGGCGATAACCTCTTCATTTGGAATGATGACGCGAGTGTATGGGTCGAAAGCGTAGCCTTCGACTGTTCTGTTACCACCTTCGTCGCGCGCTTGTACGTAATATTCTATGGAGCGTAAATCGCTGGGATCGGTCTCGATAGACGCAGTAAAAAATCCGCTGTCACCAATCTGCTCCATTATAAGTTTAGCGAACGGTTGTTGACCTGTTCGGCGATGATACAAAATCACGTCCTGTAAGACACGATCATCAGCCACCTGTGCTGTAAACACTTGCGCAAGGTCAGCCTGAGACTCGGCCAAGGCTTCAAGCTCAATAACGGGCGACCGTGTATCAGGTGAGCTTTGAGCCAAAAGAGGTGTTGTTGGCGAAATGGCGAGTGCGAGCACGAGCCAAATAGCAATGACCTTGTTCACTATACGGTTCATGGCACTGAACTTCTCTGACGATAAAAAGACAGTATAAAGTAGCTTGCGCTCATTGCCGTGACCCGCACAGCGTATCGCGAGTACTATTTAGTTATGTTCATCGAAAAAAGCCCATTATTTTGATACAGCGCGCAATTGTGTCAACAGTGTTACTTCTGCTGCTTTGGTTCACAGCGGTTCACACAGAACAGCGTCTGGCTGTGGTGAATGCGCGGTTGATTACCATGAACGCAGACAACCCGGTTGCTGAGGCCATGCTGGTTATTAATGGCACGATCGGCTTGATTGGCACAACTGACAAAATAACGGCGGCGTTGACGCCCGGTACTCAGGTCCTGGACCTTGACGGAAAGACTGTGCTGCCAGGTTTTGTTGATGCCCACAGTCATTTTCCATCGTCTGGTTTACGGACCATTAGCATTGATTTATCTCCAACGCCTATTGGTGATGTGGATACGGTAGAAACCTTGTTAGCAACAGTGTCAGAAGCACTGAAAGATTCTAATAAAGATGATTGGTTATTAGGGCTTAACTATGACAACACCGCCTTGGCTGGTGGTACGCATCCAACTCGTGCTCAACTCGATGTTATTGCGCCTGATCATGCTGTTTTCCTGTGGCATAACTCGGGACATATGGGTGTGGCAAATTCAATCGGCCTGGCCAAACTTGGTATAGACGACTCGTCGGCAGCACCGTTTGGTGGCGCGTTTGGTCGTGATGCTATTACCGGTAAACTCAATGGCTTACTACAAGAAAAAGCGGCACCGCCTTTGGCCGATATAGTCAGCCAATATTCTTTGGCAAAGCAATTCAGTGTTGTAACTTCGGCAAGAGACGAATATTTATCTGCAGGTGTGACCACTGTACAAAATGGCTATGCAGGAAAGAAAGTCATGCTGGCTTTGCGATCGTTGCAACGATTTGGGGTGATACCTCAACGTATCATTGCATGGCCTGCGCATGAAAAAAAAGCAGTGCCTGTCACTTCCTCTTTAACCGGGAATGGTAACGCTGACTTTAAATTTGCTGTTGGTGCTGTGAAAATTCTGGTGGATGGTAGCCCACAAGGCATGACCGCTTTTTTGAGTGCGCCTTATTTAGATACTCGAGAGTATGCTAAAAATTATCGCGGTTTCGCACTGGTAAATCAGCAAGCACTGACCGAGCTTGTTACCCATTATCATGTGGCTGGGCATCAGTTGGCTTTACATGGAAATGGTGATGCAGCGATTGATTTAATTATTGAAGCGGTAGCGAATGCTCAGCAAACACACCCACGGCCTGATGCTCGACACATCGTTGTTCATGCTCAAGTTTTACGCAAGGACCAGGTGTTGCGATTTGCCGAATTAAGTATCACGCCCAGCTTTTTTACCACCCACACTTACTACTGGGGTGATTGGCACAGAGAGCACACCCTGGGACCTGTGCGCGCAGCCAACATCAGTCCTGCGCAATGGGCAAGGCAGGCTGGTCTGCGTTTCAGTCTGCACTCGGATGCTCCGGTGACACCCATTAATCCGTTTCAATTGCTGTGGAGTGCTGTTAACCGAAAAACAAGCAGCGATTTTTTGCTGGGGCCAGAGCAACGTATCGATATGCACTCGGCATTACGTGCGCTCACCATTGATGCGGCTTGGCAGAATCACCTGGAGGGTTCAATTGGGTCGTTGGAGAGCGGCAAGCTGGCTGACTTTATCGTCTTGTCCGAAAATCCGTACACAGTCGAGGATATTCGCTCTGTAGAGGTGCTGTCCACCTATATAAATGGTGTAAATCGCTTTCAACGCTAGCCGGCGTCGCAACGGTGATAATGATGTTGCTCAAATGCTGTGTTATCGCCAGCTGAAAGTGGTATGTTTCGCATCTGAACAATCACAATGAATATGCGTCATGCCTTTAGAAATGAATCGCAATGTATTTATTACTTGTGCTGTAACCGGCTCCGGCAGCACTCAGGATAAATCTCCCGAAGTACCTCGCAGCCCAGAACAAATTGCTAACAGTGCCATTGATGCGGCAAAAGCCGGGGCTGCGGTTGTGCATTGTCATGTCCGTGATCCGGGAACGGGTGCACCGTCTCGAAACCTTGATTTTTATCGTGAAGTGACTGATCGCATTCGCTCGTCTGATGTTGATTGTGTGCTTAATCTAACTGCCGGTATGGGTGGCGATTTAGTGCTGGGAAATGTTGAGCAACCTTTGCCGGTCAATGAAGCATTAACTGATATGGTCGGCGCAACAGAGCGCCTTGCACACGTTGCGCAATGTCTGCCCGAAATTTGTACGCTTGATTGTGGCACCATGAATTTCGCTGAAGCTGATTATGTCATGGTTAACACTCCCGGCATGCTGCGAGAAATGGCAAAGCAAATTCAATCCATGGGCGTGCGTGCTGAAATCGAAGCGTTTGATACCGGGCATTTATGGTTTGCAAAAAAATTAGTGGAAGAGGGCCTTATTGATGACCCGGTCTTGGTGCAATTGTGTATGGGTATTCCGTGGGGTGCACCCGATGACATGAATACGTTAATGGCGATGGTAAACAACGTTCCAAAGGGCTGGACGTATTCGGCCTTCGCCATAGGTAGAAACGAAATGCCTTATGCGGCTGCGGCGGTTTTAGCTGGCGGAAATGTACGTGTTGGCCTTGAAGATAATTTGTTCCTGGAAAAAGGTGTGCTGGCATCCAACGCACAACTGGTTGAACGTGCAGCCACGATAGTGACTAATATGGGCGCTAAAATTATTGGACCTGAAGAAGTACGTAAACAATTAAAGCTCACCAAGCGAGCACCTGTATGAGTGCTGATAAAAGTTCCGATATGAGCACCGATAAGAAAAAAGCGCCCGTAGCGCCCGTAGAGCCCGTAGTGCCCGTAGTGCCTGGAGAGCTCAAAGTTGCCGCAATTATAGGTGGCGGTGTTATCGGTGGCGGCTGGGTTTCGCGGTTTTTATTGCATGGCTGGCGTGTGCAGGTTTTTGATAGCGACCTTGCTGCCAAGTCTAAAATTGATGCCGTGTTAGCTAATGCGCGAGCATCGTTACCTAAATTATGCGCAGGTTCAATGCCAGCAGAAGGTGAGTTGGTTTTTACCGAAAGTATAAGCGATGCAGTAAGTGGGGCGCAATGGATTCAGGAAAGTGTTCCCGAGCGCCTGGATATCAAGCACTCCGTTTTTAAAGACATTGAAGCTGCCGCGTCTGTTGACGCGATCATTGCTAGTTCCACCAGTGGTTTTATGCCCTCTGAATTAAAGACCGGTATGCAGCATCCGGAGCGACTTTTTGTTGCGCATCCGTTTAACCCTGTTTATTTATTGCCGTTGGTTGAGCTGGTACCCGGTGAGGATTACTCTGATGCGAAACTAACACGAGCTCAAACCATACTCGAAGCCATTGGCATGAAGCCTTTGCATGTGCGTGCCGAAATGCCAGCACATATAGCTGATCGATTTTTAGAAGCGGTATGGCGTGAAGCTTTATGGATGATAAAAGATGGGAGTGCCACAACCCAGGAAATCGATGACGCCATTCGTTATGGATTCGGAATGCGATGGGCGCAAATGGGTTTGTTTGAAACCTATCGTATCGCGGGAGGGGAGGCGGGGATGAAGCACTTTATAGAGCAATTCGGCCCCTGCCTTGAGTGGCCGTGGACCAAGTTGATGGATGTGCCAGAGCTAACCGATGAGCTGGTTGAGAAAATCGCTAGTCAGTCAGATGAACAGTCCGGTGCGCATAGTATTCGTGAGCTGGAAAGAATTCGTGATAACAATTTGGTAGACATGATGGTGGCACAGAAGAGACGCAACTGGGGTGCTGGTGAATTGTTGAACCAGCACGATGAACGCCTGGCAGCTTTGGTTAACAAGTAAACTACACTGGTTTAACCACACTCATATAAAAAGCTAAGCCAAAAAGCACAGCGCAAAAAAAGGCAGGTAAAGCACCGCAATGGATTTTTCTCTCAGCGAAGAACAACAAATGATCGTCGATACGGTGCGTACATTTGTGGAACAGGAAATCTACCCACACGAATCCGAGGTTGAGCGAACCGGAGACGTGCCCAAAGCTGTTTCTACTGCCATACAAGAAAAATGTATTGACAGTGGTTTTTATGCTGCAAATTTACCTGAATCTGTTGGGGGTGGTGGATTAAACCAACTCGATTTCACTTTACTAGAACGAGAGCTTGGCCGTGGGTCTATGGCGTTAACGCATTTCTTTGGCAGACCGTCAGGAATTTTGCTTGCCTGCAACGATGAGCAAAAAGAGCGTTATTTGTTGCCTGCAGTAAAAGGTGAGCGTCACGATGCATTAGCCATGACCGAACCCAACGCTGGTTCTGATGTTCGTGGTATGCAATGCCAGGCCCGGCCAGACGGTGATGACTGGATAGTCAACGGCACCAAGCATTTTATCTCGCACGCCAACGTGGCTGACTTTGTTATCGTTTTTATTGCCACAGGTTCGCAACAAACCAGCCGCGGAGACAAAAAGTTAATCAGTTGTTTTCTGGTTGATCGGGGTACGCCTGGGTTTGAGATTTTACCTGGCTACGATTCTGTGTCTCACCGAGGTTACAAAAATTGCATTCTTTCGTTTAAAGATTGTCGCTTACCCAAAGAGCAAATGATGGGTGAGGTACACAAAGGTTTCGACATCGCTAACGAATGGTTATATGGTACTCGACTCACAGTTGCTGCAAATTGTGTAGGACGTGCACGTCGTGTGTTTGAAATGACGTTACCCTATGCGGCAGAGCGTGAGCAATTCGGGCAACCTATTGGGAAATTCCAGGGCGTCTCTTTTCAGTTGGCTGACTTGATTACTCAAATCGATGCAGCAGATTGGTTAACCCTGAGTGCCGCATGGCGTCTTGATCAAGGTCTGCCTGCCAATCGCGAAATTGCCTCTGCAAAGTTGCATGCTTCCGAAACGCTGGCAAAAGTCACCGACACCGCTATTCAGATTTTTGGTGGTATGGGCTTAATGTCAGACTTGCCGCTTGAACGATTCTGGCGTGACGCCCGTGTCGAACGTATTTGGGATGGCACATCAGAAATTCAACGACACATTATTAGCCGCGAATTATTGCGACCGTTGGGTGCATGAGTTCATTGCTAATCTCTTGTTCATAAGCTATCAATGACTAAAGCCATCGAACGTTTGATTCGCCCCCACAGCATTGCCGTATTTGGTGGTAGCTGGGCGCAAAGCGTTGTCGAACAATGTCAGAAGATGGGATACACAGGAGAACTGTGGCCGGTGCATCCCACAAAAAAGGATGTTAATGGCTTGCCGTGTTATTCGACAATCGATGCCTTGCCGGAGCCTCCTGATGCCAGTTTCCTGGGTGTCAACCGTGAAACAACCATTGAGCTGGTGGGTAAACTGGCATCTATGGGTGCTGGTGGTGCCGTTTGTTTTGCATCAGGATTTAGTGAAGCGGTGGATGAGGACGCTAGTGCGGTCGCGCTTGAACAGTCTTTAGTTGCAGCCGCTGGAGACATGCCCATACTGGGTCCAAACTGTTACGGCTTTATCAATTGTCTTGATCGAGCTTTGCTTTGGCCCGATCAGCATGGCGCCGTAGCTACAAAATCAGGTGTTGCGATTATCACGCAATCATCCAATATCGCTATAAACATAACAATGCAGACCCGTGGGCTGCCAGTGGCTTATGTTTTTACCGCAGGTAATCAGGCCAGAATTTCGTTAGCGCAGTTGGCAATAGCGGCACTGGATGATGCACGAGTAACGGCCATTGGATTGCACATCGAAGGCTTTGGTTGCGTGCGTGAATTTGAGCAACTAGCAAATCATGCGCGCAAAGTAGGAAAACCTGTGATTGCGTTAAAAGTGGGTAAAACTGAAACAGCCCGGCTGGCATTAAAGTCACACACCAGCTCACTGGCAGGTAGCGATGCCAGTGCAGATGCGTTTCTAAGCAGGCTTGGCATAGCTCGCGTGCATAGCTTAACGGTGTTTATAGAGTCGCTTAAGCTACTGCATGTAAGTGGTGGTTTAAAGGGAAATCGTATGCTTTCCATGAGTTGCTCAGGTGGTGAGGCTTGTTTGATGGGCGATGCTGCGCAGACTCTGGGCTTAGTCTGTCCGCCGCTAAATAACAAGCAGAGTAAAGCGCTTCGCTCTGCACTGGGCCCTAAAGTGGCGTTGGCAAACCCACTTGATTATCACACCTATATCTGGAACGACGGGCCAGCCATGCAGGCCATGTTTTCAGCGATGTTGCTTGGCGAGGCAGATATCGCTGTGTTGGTCATCGATTTTCCGCGTACTGATCGCTGCACTTTTGAAAGCTGGCTTGTGGCTATTGATGCTTATAAATCTGCTGGAAAAAAGTGGTCGGGTCAGATCGCTGTGTTGGCAACTTTGCCGGAGAACCTGCCCGAATCTATCGCCATTGATTTAATCAATGAGGGGGTGGTGCCTTTGTGCGGCTTGGATGATGCTTTGGCAGCGATCTCTGTGGCGGCTGTCTACGCTTCGAGTGCGAATAGTTCAATACAGGCTGAAGCCGTGTTATTGCCAAATAACAATAACGAAGATGGCCGCGAGCTTGTTGCAATGGAAGAAGACAGTGCCAAAAAATGGCTAAAGCGTGAAGGTGTAATTACACCTGATGGGATGTTGTTGATAACAGATGATGTGCAAGATATTAATACTTATTTTACTGAAAAAACCAGCTCTCTCAATTGGCCGTTGGTGTTGAAGAGCACGGGTAGTTTGCACAAAAGTGATGCAGGTGGTGTCGTACTTGGCATCGAAAACATGCAGAAACTAATGTCTGCTGTTGAAACGATGCACGACACTCAGCGATTTTTTATTGAAGAACAAATCACCGGCGTTGTTTGTGAGTTGTTAGTGGGCATAGTCCGAGATCCTGTGCATGGTTTTTTAATGACCTTAGGCGCTGGTGGTGTGCAAACAGAATTACTAGGCGATACCGCCAGTGGGTTGTTACCGCTATCGCGTGATGCGTTGCGCACGATGCTCAGCCAGCTTAACATTTATCCGGTACTAAACGGTTATCGTGGTCAGCCTGGTTGCGATATTGATAAACTGATTGATTCGCTGATGCAAATTCAAGATGCAGCCACTGGTATAGCGGATGATTTATTTGAGCTGGAAATAAACCCACTAATTTGCACCGAACATAATGCCGTTGTTGCCGATGCTTTGCTTCGTGTCAATCGGCAATCTAAAATCTCTAACTTCCAATCCAATTACTAATATACAAAGACTGGACACAATCATGAGAAAAAAAGCATGAGTACCAATAGTGATTCGCTTAAAACTCGTAGAGAAGGCAATATTCTTGAGATAACACTTGATCGCCCAAAAGCCAATGCCATCGATTTGGCTACCAGTCGGGCCATGGGCGAATTGTTCATGGAGTTTCGGGATGATGATGAGCTGCGCGTAGCCATTCTACGAGGCGCAGGTGATCGCTTTTTTTGTGCCGGTTGGGATTTAAAAGCTGCGGCAGATGGCGATGCTGTCGATGGTGATTACGGTATTGGCGGTTTTGGTGGATTACAAGAGCTTGGGTTCTTGGATAAGCCCGTTATATGTGCTGTAAACGGAATTTGTTGTGGTGGTGGATTAGAGTTGGCCCTGTCGTGCGATTTGATACTGGCCTCTAACAATGCAACTTTTGCTTTGCCTGAAATCCGATCGGGCACTGTAGCAGATGCTGCGTCTATCAAGTTGCCTAAACGTATTCCATACCATGTTGCCATGGATTTGTTGTTAACCGGGCGTTGGTTTGATGCAGACGAAGGCTTTCGTTGGGGCTTGTTAAAAGAAATTGTTGAACCTGATAAATTAGACGACAAAGCTTGGGAGCTTGCGCGACATTTGGCCTCTGGTCCACCCTTGGTTTACGCTGCCATAAAAGAAGTGGTACGCGAAGCCGAAGACATGCGTTTTCAGGATATGCTCAGCCGGGTTACCCGCCGCCAGCTACGCACGGTTGATAAGTTGTATTCATCCGAAGACCAGCTCGAAGGTGCAAAAGCGTTTGCTGAAAAACGTGACCCGGTTTGGAAAGGGCGTTAACACTGGCTTTGCATTTAGCAGACAAAGCATTTAGCAGACATAGCATTAAACGGGTGCAGAGTTTTAGGGATCTAAAATGTGCTTAATGTCTATTTAATGTTCACAGGCCTATCACAGTGAGCTTAGCCATTTGCCTTGCTCTTGCGTTTGCTTAAAAACGTTTGATGCGATTCAGGTGTGCCGTCATGAAAACTGCCTGTCCAATGATCCCACGGTATTTCCAGACCGCCGTAGTTACACGTGAAATAACGATGGTGCAACTGATGGTGAAACGTACCCAGAGGCAGTATCAACTTTCCAGAGCGCATGATGCCTTGGTAACCTGTATGTGTAGTGGCTGCAGACAATGTGAAATACATTAGATGGAAAGTAATTAACAGCGGTGTAGATGGGATAACAAAATGTACAAGTACCGTGCTTAGGTAAATCAGGTGTTCCACCGGATGCATAGACATACCCGACCACGGCCCAACGTTTGTGTTTCTATGATGCAGTGCATGTACACGTTTGTATATTTCAGATGTATGAATTAAGCGATGAATTAAAAAGAAGTGAGTGGTTTCCCACATTGGTAAAAGGAATATTAAAAGTACTAGCCATGGCCATTGCTCGGGCATGCTAAGCGCCGGCGCGAAGCCGTTAGCTAACGCCCATAGCATTATTGCTTCGTAGAAAGTCCAAATAGTTACGCCACTTGCAAGCGTCCAAAACATATTGTCACGTACTTGAGAGCCAAACGTAAATACCCTGCTGGACGTTGCAAACGGTCGAGTGTCAAAGCGTCGCTCATCACCCTGTTTGCGGGCAATGTAAAAATACCAGTGCAATCCCCCGGCAACAAAACACATTAAAAACAGATTTCGAAGGTACAGAATAATAATCCAACCCGGTGAGAAGCCATCTATTTCGGCAATCATTGGCTGGGATAAGGCAGTGACGGTCAATGCGAGAAACAATATAATCAGTCGTTCCGATATAGGGAACCACCCGCTTATCATCCATTTGAAAATACTGATCACATCAGGTGGCCAACGAAAGTAAGGCGACACAACGACTGGCAGCGATGGTGTGTAGTGCCAGGTAGACCTGGATTTGCCAGGCGTTGGTTCTAAGGTCGTCGGCTGGTTCGATTTACTCATAAAATCCTCATTTGCATCATCTAGCGCCAATTTTGTCACACGCTGGCTCTCATCCCGCCTTGATAAGCTATTGAATGCTCATCCGAAACTAAACGCTTGTTTGCAACACTCTGTGAACAACCCTGATTTTTCAGTGGAGCAAACCGACTTTGCCATCTGTCGGGGCAACGTGATTGGCCCAATACTAACATTTGTAAGCTGAGCGACTAAAATTGGCTGTGTGCAAGAATTATTGTCTCCGTTAATGTGACACAGACCAATAATATGTCCAATAGACGGTTTTATTTGGACAATAAAATGCTTAAAACCGCTTGTAAGTGTGCAAGTGGCAGTGAATCTGCTCTAGCAGTGAGTCTACCGGCAGTCGTGCCCAACAATCGGCAATGTTATTTAACTCTCATAGTTTTATATTTTTCTTCCTGCCGATAACGCTATTGGTGTTTTACCAGCTCAGCGCGCGCGGTACCTTCCGTCATGCATTGGGTGCTCTGGTTTTTGCCTCTTTATTTTTCTACGCGTGGTGGAATCCTGTTTATTTGCCTTTGTTGTTGGCCTCTATCGTTGTTAACTATTTTCTCAGCCTTGCACTGTTCAAGTCGAAAAGTAAATCGCTGCTAATTTTGGGTATAGCGTTAAACCTTGCTTTGATTGGGTACTTTAAGTACGCCGGTTTTTTTGTACAAAGCGTTAATGATGTCACAGGTACAACGCACACGCTCAATACTATTATTTTGCCCTTGGGCATTTCGTTTTTTACATTTCAGCAAATCACATTTTTGGTTGATACATACACTGGCAACGCAAAGCGATATAGCTTATTGGATTACTGCCAATTCGTGACATTTTTTCCGCAATTGATTGCAGGTCCAATTGTGCATCACCACGAAATGATGCCTCAGTTTAATAAACAAACCATACTGGCTAATGTGCGCGAGAACTTATCAGTTGGTTTAAGTATCTTTATAATTGGATTGTTCAAGAAAGTGGTGTTAGCAGATTCGGTTGCAGAATTTGCCACCCCTGTATTTAATACAGCAGAAGCCGGGTTTACATTAACCATTTTTGAGGCATGGGTAGGATCGCTTGCGTATACCTTGCAACTGTATTTTGATTTCTCAGGTTACAGTGACATGGCTATTGGTTTAGCCCGAATGTTTGGCGTTCGCTTACCTTTAAATTTTAACTCACCTTACAAAGCCACCAGCATTATCGACTTTTGGCGTCGATGGCATATAACGCTGTCGCGTTTTCTCAGGGACTACTTGTACATACCACTAGGTGGTAATCGCAAAGGTCCCACCAGGCGCAGCATTAATGTGTTTCTGACCATGCTGCTGGGTGGGCTATGGCATGGTGCCGGTTGGACTTTTGTGGTGTGGGGTGGGTTGCATGGTGTGTATTTGTTGGTTAATCACCTGTGGCGACAATGGCGTGGAGCGACTAATGAACTTTCATCGTCTTTTCTAAAAAGGTCTTTCGCCCATTTACTTACTTTGGTGGCAGTTGTCTTTGCCTGGGTAGTCTTCAGAGCTGAGAGTTGGGATGCAGCCCTTTCACTCTGGCAGTCCATGTTGGGCTTCAACGGAATTGCCGTACCCGGGCAAGTGGCCGTTGTACTAAAACCGCTAAACACAGTACCACTATTACCTGAATTTACTGAAGGCGGGGTTTTCGCCAATCAGTTGTTTAATGTAAAAGAAGCTGCGTTGTGGGTTACAGGGTTGATGCTTGTTGCGTTGCTTTTTCCTAACACGCAGCAAATTATGCATGGGTTTAGACCTGTTCTGGAAAATCTGAAGCCAGCTAGAATTCAATGGCAACCCAATCTACTATGGTTAAGTGCTTTATCTGTCACAGCAGTTTTCACGCTTCTGCAGCTCACTGGTGTCAGTGAATTCCTTTACTTTCAGTTTTAAGTGATGAGTAAGCCTCTCAAACAATACCCGGCACTGTTGGCCTGTCTACCAATTGTTGTCTTGTTAGGGATAGGGCTGCTAAATTTTATAGTTGACCCATATCGAATTTTTTCAAGTGATGCTGACGGGCTGTATGAAAGATACCCGGCTTTGCACCCAAACTTGCGTCTGCACAAGACTTATCAAGTTAATCATCTCAAGCCCGACACTATTATTCTGGGTACATCTAAAGCCATTCAAGGCATACCGCTTGATCATGAGTATTTCAATGGTAAATCGGTTTACAACTTAGCTGCCCCACTGGCAAGTATGCGTGAAAATTATCATCTGCTGTTGCATGCTCAAGCGAACCAACCGTTGAAAGAAGTTGTTTTCGTTGTCGATTTTTTATCTTTTAATGTCCTGGCCCGAAAAGATGGCCCTGCCGCTGGTTACAGCGAACACCGTCTTAAGCACTCAGGTTCATCCTCTATATATTGGCAAGACTACTTAGCTGCCACGGTTTCAGCTGATGCTCTGCAAGCGTCAATTGCGGTACTAAAACCTAGTGCAGGCTCAGACCACCGAGTGCTCAACGGGCGTGGGGGGCGTGAAGATGATGAAATTGCCAGTAGACTAAGCGATGGTGGCCACCGAACTAACTCTCAAAAAATTGAATCTTTCTTTGTTAATTCGGTCTTGCTTGCTGCACCTCACCGCCGGTTTGCACTGAGTGATGAGCAAGACAATAGCCTGGAATGGTATGAAAAATTTATTAATGAAGCACAGAACCAAGGCATTAAAACCACTTTGTTAATAGGCCCGAGTCACATGCGGTACTGGGAACTATTGAATCAGGGAGATTTGCTGCCGTTATTTGAACGGTGGAAGCGTAGTCTGGTTGAAATAAATCAAAGGGTAGGGGTTGAGCTAGGTAGAACACCATTTGCGCTATGGGATTTCACTTTATCTAATAAGATAAGCAGCGAAGCGTTTCCTGAAGCTGGCGATTCTGACTATAAAATGAAATATTACTACGAGTCTGTTCACTTTAACCAGCTCACAGGTGGAATGATACTGGATAGAATATCGAAAAATAATGTATCTCAGTTGCCGAGCCAATTTGGAATCTTGCTCGATGCCAGTAATATTGATGCAATAAGTGCCCAGCTGCGAGAAGATCTAAGTGACTTTCGAGAGTCTGAACCTCAAACCGTTGAAGAGTTGTTACAAGCCTTGCCTTGATATAGTTAACAAAGAGAATTACCAGGCTGTAGATAACAAGATGAACTGTATTTTCAATCTCGTTCACCTTAAGCACATAATAGCGCTAGTTTTATAAAGCTCCAACTTTAGTGCTTACCAATGGACCTTGGATTCAATTGCTAAGTGCAACAGGGGAGATTCCGAACAATAATTCATTCGGTGTTCTCATTCCCAGAACTTTTCTGGGTCGATCGTTAATCTTATCTTGGACAACTCTCAATTGATCGTCAGTGATCGTTGTGAAGTCGTAGTCTTTTGGGAAATACTGCCTTATCAGGCCATTGGTGTTTTCGTTGGTGCCTCGTTCATAAGAACAATAGGGGTGAGCGAAATAAACTTGCCCGTCCAGTGTTGCCGATATTTTCTCATGCTCTGAGAACTCTTTACCATTGTCTAACGTGCAGCTTCTGAATAGCACCTTGACTGACGATAGGCATTCGCATATTGCTTCTTGAACCGACTGAGCTGTCTTAAAGGCTACCTTCGCCAAGAATGTGTAACGCGTGCATCGATCAACTAAGGTGACTGTTGTAGCTCTCATTAAACTGTGAACTGCACCTCTATACACCCTTAGCTATTACATTATCCATTGAGTTGGAATGCTGTTTAATCGGAGATAGTTTTTACGCAGGCAATAGCAATTCAATCGCAGATTAAT